>SPLK01000399.1_pt1 | contig 12916 bp, 12 predicted proteins | sample 2456111 | NCBI WGS metagenome assembly SPLK01 (sample SAMN11156906, study PRJNA527647) | hot springs metagenome | biome: Geothermal region; feature: Hot spring; material: tree branch in hot spring; isolation source: hot spring sediment rich in lignocellulosic material ... | reverse complement strand
CCCTTAGCAGACATAAAGTCAGGTGGATCACACTTTCCAAGTTCGTGTATGTGGAAGGCAAGCTCTGAGCTGGGTGGAAGCCCTGAAGCCTCAAGTTTTATGAGAACTCCATCATTGGTCTGTAAAAGCTCAGCGATTCCTATCTTTTCACCCTTCTGGTTTATGAGATCAGCCCTTGCCTTAAGTTCCTGACCAGCTGAGAAAGAAAGGAAGATGGCGCATAGCGCCATCCCCTTTGCCAAACAGCTAAGCCCCCCCATAGCACTCACCTCCTCACCTCCTCCCTGAACCATTTGGGATGGTGCCTCATAGCCCAAAGAGCTGAGACTTTCCCTGTTATCATACCGGATAGAGAACCGGGAACTCCTACAGTTCCCATATAAACATGGACTATGAAACCTGCACCGACTATTATAAAGGAAAGGTCATGAAGTACTATGGAGATTCTCGTAAGCGTTCTTGGAAAACTCTCAGGAAACCACATAAGAATACCAGTGACCAAAAAGATAACACATCCTATAAACACCATCCAGCCAAAGATCTTCTGCCCTGCATTGTATTTGCTCGCTTCTGGTAGTTTTTCCTCTTCACCCTTTACATAGTACTTTACACTTTTGAGCCATGTAATGTCATCCTGTGTCAGGAGAAAGTCCTTAGACCACTTTACAAACATGAGAAGCACTCCCACCGAGAAGACTAACCCTGCCCAAGGGTGAAGCCATCTTGCAAATTCAGTACCTCCAAGTATGAGAAGAAGCCACGCAAACTTTGGTGAATATATACCAAGACCTGAGAGAAAAAGGTAAAGGAAACTTATGGCTACCACCCAGTGCAGTACTCTATCAAACTTGCTAAACCTCTCTATCTCCATCTCTTCAAGGTTTTTTGTCTCTTCCATGATCAACCCTCCTTCTTCTTACCCACTTTTATAGGTCCAAAGAGTATGAGCTGTAAAAAGGCTCCGAGCAGTGTACCCCACAAAACTATGGCACCTAAGACTTTTATGGGACCTTTCCACAAGCTCACCCACGGTGATATGCTTGCCTCTTTGGGAAGTCCGTACATCTCCGGCATATCCCCATGAGGTAGAACGTATATGTAACCTGTGCCACCCACCCCTTTGGGATCGTAAACGGTAGCTTTGTCAAACCCTCTCTTTTTCAGCTCCTCTACCAGTTTGTTAGCTCTAATGAGCATCTCCTCTTTTATACCAAAGTGTAAAGCGTTCGTTGGACAGGTTTTGACGCATGCAGGCTCAAGTCCTGCGGAAACTCTATCTATGCAGAAGTTACACTTCCATGGCTTGTTGTTTGCATCGTATCTTGGGACATCAAAGGGACAGCCAGAAAGGCAGAACTTACATCCTATACATTTGGAATGGTCAAAATCCACTATGCCGTTTTCATACTGGATTATCGCACCCGGAGAAGGGCAAGCCTTTAGGCATCCCGGATCTCCACAGTGCATACACTGGTATTTAGTTATAAACCATGTGATACCCCTTTGTGTCTCACCTTCCTGAAACCTCATATACATAAACAGGTTCGGCAAAAGCCCAGGACCTGATTCGTATCCTGCAAAGAACATCTTTTTACTCTCATGGGGATATATGGGGGGGTTGAGATCATGCCACTGAGTACATGCTGCCTCACACCCTTTGCAACCTATACAGCTTGATACATCCACAAGTATAGAGAGGGTATCCGCACGCTTTATATTCTGATCAGGTAGTTTGGAGGCAGACACCCTCTTTAACCCAAGCCCAACTGTTCCATCAGTGGTGACAGTACTCATCTTTATACCTCCTCAAGCTTTAACCTTCTCTATGTTGCACAAAAATCCTTTGTATTCAGGAGTTTGGGAGTTAGGATCCCACACAAAAGGCGTAGTGAGATTGGCAAGTGAGCCCTTCACTATCCCTTCAAAACCCCAATGTATGGGTATGCCAACGGTATAAACCTTCTTACCGTTTACAGTGAGGGGTTTTATCCTTTTTGTGGGTATGGCGTGAGCTTGTACGGATCCCCTCGCTGTTGAAACCTTTACGAGATCGCCCATCTTTATGCCTAGCTCATTAGCAAGCTCTTCGGGAATTTCAATAAACATCATGCTCATCAAAGCTGATGTGCCGTATATGTGCTTCGTCCAGTAGTGGAAGTGTTCCACAACCCTGTAGGTAGTTCCTACGTAGGGGAACTTATCAGGTGTTCCCAAAAGATCAACGTCGGATTTAAAGACCTTCACTACAGGATTATGCGGGGTTTTGGGATGAAGCACGTTTTCAACGGGTGACTCATAAGGTTCATAATGTTCTGGAAAAGGTCCATCTACCAGTGCAGAAGCAAAGAGCCTCCCCCTACCTTCAGGGAGCATTATAAACGGTCCGTAATCGGGTGTTAGATCAGGCTTTATATCAGGTACATCGTAACCTACCCATTTTTGTTCCTTTTCGTCCCACCATATGTATTTCTTTTTGGGACTCCATGGCTTTCCACTTGGGTCTGCGGAAGCTCTGTTGTAAAGTATCCTTCTATTTGCAGGCCAGCTAAAGCCGTAACCTGGATAAACACCTAAACCTGATGGATCGGAGAGATCCGTTGATTTTGCTCTGTTGCCAGACTGAGGGAATACCCCAGAATAGAGCCACATACCGCAGGCTGTAGTGCCATCATCTTTAAGAACCACAAAGCCCGGCAGCCTCTCACCCTTTTTTACTACCACATTGCCTTTATCATCCGTTATATCCGCAAGAGCGTACCCGTTCATTTCGTGAAGTACCTCTTCAGCGGTAGGATAATAGGGATTTTTGAAGTTCCAAGTGAGGTTCAGTATGGGGTCAGGAAATTTACCACCTTCCTTCTGGTATAGACCTTTTATTTTCATCCAAAGCTGACCTATGATCCAGTACTCATCTTTTGCATCACCGGGAGGATCCAAAGCTTTGTATTTCCACTTTATGGTTCTTCCGCTGTTGGTATAAGAGTTCTCTTTTTCAGCAAATATAGCCGATGGGAGCAAAAACACCTCCGTCTTTATGCTTTCAGGGTTAGTGTGATGTTTCCAAAAAGCTGCCATTTCGGTTTCAAAGGTATCTATAACCACCATCCACTTTAGTTTTCCGAGACCATCGGCAGTCTTTTTGACGTTGGGATTGCTTGCCAGTATGTTCATACCTACAGATACCATTCCCTCCATCTTGCCCCTGTACATTCTGTCAAGGATTTCGCTCATATCTATGATCTTTTCCATCTTGGGAAGATAGTGGTAAGCAAACTCGTTCTCCGGTGTTGCAGCATTTCCAAACCAAGCTTTCAGGAGACTCACGTAAAATTTGCCGTAGTTGGACCAATAATTCATTGAAAGATCAACAGCTTTTGGTGTGTTGGCATCTATGTGGTCCTTTAAAGTTTGCTGAGGCGCGCTTGGCGGTTTGAGATAACCTGGCAGAAATCTCCCTTCACCTGCCAAGTCAGTCATACCCTGCACGTTGGAATGACCCCTCAGGGCGTTTATCCCACCTCCTGGAACCCCTATATTCCCAAGAAGTAGCTGAAGTATAGCCATAGAGCCTATCACTTGAGTACCCCAAGAGTGGTGTGTCCACCCTAAAGCGTAAAGGTGGGTCATGGATTTGTCAGGAGATCCCGTTTCAGCTACAAGTTTTGCCACCTCAAGAAACTTCTCTTTGGGAACTCCAGTTATCTTTTCAACTACTTCAGGTGTGTATCTTGAATAAAACTGCTTGAGGAGTTGGAAAACACATCTGGGATGTTCAAGGGTCATATCCTTCTTTGCCTGTCCTTTTTCATCAAGCTCGTAGCTCCACAGGGACTGATCGTACTTTCTCTTTTCCGGATCATATCCCGAAAAGAGTCCAGTTGTCGGATCAAAGTTGTAAGTGTCCTTTACTATGTATGCTGCATTTGTAAAGTGCTTTATATACTCTTCGTTGTATTTCTTGTTTTGTATAACGTAGTTTATCAGTCCTCCCATAAAGGCTATATCCGATCCGGGTCTTATCTGAACGAAGATATCTGAAACTGCCGCAGTTCTGTTAAACCTCGGATCCACACATATTATCTTAGTTCCTTTTTCATGCCTTGCCTTTATTGCCCATTTGAAACCGCACGGATGGTTTTCCGCAGGGTTTCCTCCCATAACGAATATCAGATCCGCGTTCTTTATATCCATCCAGCCGTTGGTCATTGCACCTCTTCCGAATCTTGCGGCCAAACTGGCCACCGTTGGTGCGTGTCACACCCGTGCCTGCGTCTCTCGTGCCACAAGCCCGAGAGCTACACCCGTTTTCACCCAAAGGTAACCCTCCTCGTTTCCGAGCGTGCTTCCAACAACCCACGCTATACTTTCGCATCTGTTTACGATCCTCCCCTGATCGTCCTTCTCTATAAATGTTCTGTCTCTTGTATCCTTTATAAGCTTAGCTATTCTGTCTAAAGCTTCTTCCCAGCTTATCTCCTGCCAGTCCTTAGCACCTGCAGGTCTGTAGAGTGGCTTTGTAAGTCTCTGCGGAGAGTTTACAAAGTCCCTAAGCGTTGCCCCCTTCGGACAGAGGGTTCCTCTGTTTACAGGATCATCTGGGTTCCCCTCTACGTGTACAACTCTGGGCTTTACATTCATTGCACCATCAGTCAGCGTGTATATTAAAACACCGCACGAAACGGAACAATAGGGACATATGCTTTTGGTAACGTTAGCCTTTGCTATCTTCAGGTCCCTAACCCTGGCATGAGCGGGTGTAAGGTCAAAACCGAGACCTCCCACAAGTCCGGCACCTATTGAAATTCCAGAAAGCTTCAGAAAACTTCGTCTAGTGAGTTCCATACCTTTCACCTCCTCACTAACAATTTATGACCTTTTTTTCCTCTTTTATTTTGAAAATTTCAAAGATAAAGCCATAGACATTTCAATATTAGAATTAGCTTAAGAAAGCATGGCGATAAACTTCTCTAAAGGCACAGGCTTGCTCAGGTAAAAACCCTGCAGATAATCACAACCTATGTCTCTGAGTATGTTCAGTTGGGACTCTCTCTCCACACCTTCAGCCACCGTTTTTATACCGAGAGTCTTTGCCACGTTCAGTATAGCCATCACAATCCTGAAGATTTTCTCATCAGTATCAACGAGTCTCACAAAGGATATATCTACCTTTATATAGTCCACGGGGAACTGGGTAAGGTAGGAGAGTGAAGAGTACTTTACTCCAAAATCATCAAGTGTGATCAGAAAACCGCACTTTTTCAACGCTTCCATCACTTTCTTTGCACGCTGTATGTCTTGAACGATCACCTCTTCCGTAAGCTCTACGTTCAAGTATCCGGGAGATACACCGTACTTTTCTACTATCTGACATAGTTTTTCTACGAGATCCTCCCGCTGTAACTGTAAAGGTGAGAGATTTACACAAATGGGTACATTTATACCGTATTCTTTAATTATTTGGGCGCATTTATCAAATACGTAGTAGCCAACATCCACAATTAAACCTATCCTTTCAAGAAGTGGGATAAATTCTCTCGCCTGCAAAAGTCCGAACGTTCTTGAGTTCCATCTTAAAAGTTCCTCAGCCATGACTATCTTGAGATCCGAAGATCTATAAATAGCTTGAAAGTAAATTGAAAACTCATTCCTGTCAAAAGCACCCCTCAATTCTTCTTCCATCTTTACAAATCGAGAGAGTCTTTCGCCTTCCTCTCTGTTATAAAACTCGTAGCTTCCGGGAACCCCTTCCATAGACTTTCTAAGTGCTATTTCCGCATTATTAAGAAGTTGATTGGCGTTTAATCCGTCCGCTGGGTAAAGGGATATACCTATATGAAGTCCCAATCTATGCGTATGACCTTCTATGTTCAACTCTCCAGCTTTAAATACACCACTTATGAGTTCATACACCTCCTCTATATTATCCACCCTTTTAAATAGGGCAAATTCGTCGTTCCCATAACGTGCGCAAAAACCGGGGAGCATAGAAAGATTCTTCGCAAATGCTTTTAGAACCTCATCACCGAAGTTTGATCCAAAGGTAGCATTTATGCCTCTCATGTTATATATGTCTACCAACAAAACAACGAAGTTGCTTTCAGGTGTTTTTTCTACAGCGCTTTCCAACTCACTGAAAAAGCTGTTTTTGTTAGGTAAGTTCGTCAAAAGGTCGTAGTTAAGCATTTTGTGGATTCTTTCTTCCATCTGTCTTACGTAAGTTATATCCCTTGCGGTGGATACAAAATTGGTGATACTTCCACTTTCGTCTTTTATTGGACTTATCACAGCATCAAGGTAGAAAATACTTCCATCCTTTTTCCTGTTTACAAAAATCGCCGAAAACTCTCTTCCAGAAAGCAGGGTTTCCCAAAGTTCTTTATAAAATTCCCTGCTGTGAAATCCAGATTTGAACACACGTGGCGTTTTTCCAAGAAGATCCTCCCTTTTGTAACCGCTTATGCGCTCTACAGCAGGATTGGCGTAAATTATTCTACCATCAGTATCCGTTATTAATATCCACTCGTAAGATTGTTCAGCTATCATGTACATGATCCTCATGTTTTTAAGAAGATCTATGTGTTCTAAAGCGAAAGAGAGATCCTCACCAAGCTCCTCTATAAGCTTTACGACCTCATCGGTAAAAAAGCCCTTTTTATCAGAGTAAAAGTTTAAACTACCTATGACCTCATCTTTGAATTTTATTGGATAGGCACAGCTTGAAAGATAACCCCTCCTTAACATCTGTGCGCGCCAGGGCAAAATTGTTGGGTTTGTTTCCGTATCGTTATTTATCTGAGGAGCCTTTTCCAAGATCGCCCTTGCGGAAGGACCTTTGTTTAGTTTTTCGTCATGTATGTTTATATTGATGTTTTCAAGGTAATTTTCTACGTATCCGTAAGATGCTACTGGCTTTAAGTTTCCCGCATCATCAAGAAGACCTATCCACGCCATTCTTAAACCTGCTACCTCAACAGCTATCCTGCACACTTCCTGAAAGATCTCCTCTCTGCTCCTGGCTTTTATAATAGCCTGATTTACCGAAGACAGTGTCTTGTATAGACTGACTGTAAATGACACCTTTTGCCTTTCGTAAATATAACTCAGGAAAACTGAGGCGGAAAGAAGTAGTGCAACATAGTCCTTTTCCCCAGATTGTGAGCGATCAGCCCTTTCGTAAAGTATAAAACCTTCTACCTTACCCTCTCGCAAAAATGGTGCTATTAGAACCGCCTTTGTACCTTCAAAATTAATATACTCTCCCAGGCATTTGCTTACTATCCTATCTTTTAACGCTTCTTTGGAAATTAAAATCCCCTCACTTTCCAAATACTCAATCAACTCAATACAGCTTTCCTTTTTGACCAAAAGCCCTCCTATGAATTCCTCACTTTCCTTTATGTACATATATTCGCAAAAGAGAACGTCCTCCTTTACACTCCAAAAACTTACCCTATCCGCATCTAAAGCTTGCGCGCACAACTTCAACAGATCCTTTAGAGCAAAGTCCTCAGAAGTGATAAATTGGGAAGCCTTTTTAAAAAAATCAAAGGGTTTCATTTATTCCCTCCCTCAACATCACGAGCAAAAACCTTGAAAATCAAGCGTTTTATTAAACGGGGGGGGGGTAAACACCTTTCTATATTTTTGAGCGCTTCCACCATGGTGACATAATTTAACACTTTTTAACATAAAGTCAAGGAGGCTTGAAAGGATTCTTTTAGGTAATAAACTGACGAATTTTTTGTGAAAATTATGTACGGAGGGGGAGGGATTCGAACCCCCGGTAGGCTGGAGAGCCTACTGGTGCTTTCAAGGCACCCGCCTTCGTCCACTCGGCCACCCCTCCTGATATGTAATTATAAACCCCTCACACTCTTGACAGACACTATTTAAGCTTTTAATATTGTAAACTATGAGAAAGATATCTTACCTTTTGGCTCTTCTACTTCTCGGAGGTTTGCTTTTTTTCGCTTTTGTGCACAAAAAGGAAGATGAAGAGGGTTACAGCGTTAGCCCTTCATCCGCACAAAGCTTTCCAGATTTTACCTTTACCGGGCTTGACGGGAAAGTTTATCGTCTCTCTGACTTTAAGGGGAAGATAGTGCTTTTGAACTTCTGGGCAAGCTGGTGTCCGCCTTGCAGAGAAGAGATGCCTTTATTTGAGAAAGTTTATGAGGATTGTAAAAAGTATGGCTTTGTGATTTTGGCAGTTAGTATGGATACAAACTCTTCCCTTAGAGACAACTACCTGAAGGAGTTAAAACCCTCTTTTCTAATTTTGGAAGGTAACGACGACATAAAGCTTGTTGGTCTACCTACATCTTATTTAATTGACAGGAATGGGAAAGTTTATAAGGTAAAGCTTGGGGTGTACAGGGAAGTTAAAGAGGACATAGAAAAACTGCTCGGTCCTAACGAGAGGTGCTAACCATGTTTGAAGTATCTTTTCTCTTAGCTTTTACCGCCGGTATACTGGCTTTTTTATCCCCATGCGTGCTTCCCATAATACCCGGGTACATATCTTACATATCTGGTATGGGTGCGCAAGAGATAAAGGAAGAGAAAAAAAACTTTAGTTGGCGCATACTTTTTGCATCGGTGCTTTTTGTGCTTGGCTTTTCTTTAGTCTTTACTATGCTTGGTGCGGGGGCGAGCGCTGTAGGTCAGGTGCTTAGGGATTACCAGAGTTTGATAGCCAAAGTAGGAGGTGCGGTGGTTGTATTTTTTGGTTTTCACTTTGCGGGAGTTTTCCTTAGAAGGAATTTTTTGAAGGAAGCTGTGGGAATAGGATCTTTGCTGACTGCCCTTTACTTTCTCGGTGTTCTGCCACAGAAACTCTTTTTTGATCTTGCAGGTATTTTGCTCGTGTGTTTATCTCTTTACCTATTTGGAATTCATGAAATGCTGTACAAACAAGCAAGAAAGGAAGCAAAGAGTGACTTACCCTTACTTGGGGCTTTTCTTTTGGGTGTTTTTTTTGCTTTTGGTTGGAGTCCGTGCATAGGTCCGGTGCTTGGATCTATCCTCCTTTACGCATCACAACAAGAGACGGTTACCAGAGGTGCTTTATTACTGTTTGTTTTCTCAATGGGTTTGGGCTTGCCTTTCGTAATAGCCGGTGCTCTTTTGTCAGCCTTTCTCAGTTTTGTAAAAAGGTTCAGTAAGTTTTTTGGATTGGTGGAGTTCGTAGGTGGGTTGCTTCTCATAATTCTCGGTATTTTGCTCACAACAGGAAAGCTCAGCGAAATATCGGCTCTTTTAGGAGTATAAATTCTTATGATAGCTCTCATAGATTATCGTATGGGTAATTTAAGGAGTGTCAGTAAAGCCTTGGAGAGGGTGGGACTATCTCCAGTAATAACTTCGGATCCTTCTGTAGTTTCCAAAGCTGATGCTGTAGTTCTTCCCGGGGTAGGAGCTTTCAAAGACGCTGTTCGTAACTTAAAAAGCATGGGTCTTTTTTCACCTATAATAAAACATATAGAGAGGGGTAAACCTTTTCTCGGTGTGTGTTTGGGGCTTCAGCTTCTCTTTGAGAGAAGTTACGAATTTGGCATTGAGAGGGGCTTTGGTATATTTGAGGGAGAAGTTGTTCTCTTTCCTCTTAGTGTAAAGATACCTCATATAGGTTGGAATCAGATCTGGAAAAGGAAGGAAAGCTTCCTTTTCAAAGATATAAACGATGGAGAATACTTTTACTTTGTACACTCTTATCATGTGGTTCCTAAAAAGATGGAAATTGTAGCCACACTTACCGACTACGGTATATATTTTGTTTCTTCCGTTGAGTATCAGAACGTTTTTGGAGTTCAGTTTCACCCTGAAAAAAGCCAAAAGCTCGGACTTAAACTTTTGGAAAATTTTAGGAAGGCTGTATATGGCTAAGTTGTGTATAGCCCTTGATACGGACTACTCAAAAGCCAGAAAGATAGTAGAAGCTCTCAAAGGCTATCCCATAATCTTCAAGGTGGGTTACAAGCTATTTATAAATCACCATAGAGCTATAACGGACATCATAAAAGAACTTGGATTTGAGCTTTTCCTTGATCTTAAGCTTCACGATATACCCAACACCGTAAAAAATGGGGTGATATCCTCTGCGGACCTATCTCCTGATTACCTGACGATCCATGCCCTTTCTGGAAGAATGGCTCTCAAAAGCGCAAGCGAGGTAAAGGGAAATATAAAACTGCTTGGTGTTACACTTTTGACGAGTCTTGATGAAGACTTTCTTAGAGAGATAGGGATTGGTATCTCTTTGCGCGATCTCGTTTATAAGCTGGCAAGCCTGAGTCTGGAGGAGGGGCTTGACGGAATCGTGTGTTCTGGGAAGGAGGTAGGATTTTTAAAAGAAAATCTCGGAAGAAACTTTATAGCGGTTGTGCCAGGTGTTAGTCTTGATGCAAAAAAGACGGATCAAGTAAGAAGTGTTAGCCTTACGGAAGCTTTAAAATTTGGTGCTGACGTAGTTGTAGTGGGGAGGGACATAGTTGAAGATAAAGATCCAATTAAAAAAGCTGATCAAGTTCTTAAACTTCTGACAGCCCAGATGTTAAATTATTAATGTGGAAACTCCCATACTTGACGGAGTGCTTTTTATACTCGCCCGTATAATAGAGTTTATAAATATAGGCATGATAATACTCTTTGCTGTAAGGGGTGTGCCTGCAAGGTACATATACGCTGTGCTGTCGGTGACTGTAATCAGCCTTCTGTTTTTCGTCGTATCCCTACTTTTTAGGAGTGAAGATGTCCTAAAGCTTTCCTTTTTAGTAACCGTTGGAGCTTTCGTTGTGATGATCCTCATAGCCCGCCACGCTCTGAGCAAGGCAAGTATAGACATAATATTACCGGAAGCTTCAAGGTGTCCTGTATGTAGTGCTTTTGTAAAGCAAGAGGGTGCAATAGCTTTGCATGTAGGACACTCTTATCTTTTCTTTGATCAGGAAGAACACCTGAGGAAATTTCTTGAATCCCCTGAAGATTACGCAAAAATAAGGCGGATGGAAATAAAGAGTGACATGATAGGCAAGGCATATGTGTATAAAAACGGTGTGTGGCTTGAATTAAAAAATACTTAGTCAGATTTTTCTATCAGGGGGAGTTATATATAGAGTAGGAGGGAAAAAATGAAAGGATTGACCTTAACAGTAATAACTCACAGAGCAACTGGAGGTCTTAATTACGGTGAGACCTTTGGCAACGTGTCCACACTTAAAAAGCTCACCTTAGGTGACAACACTCAGCTGGTGTACATTTCAGATAAGGCGCTGAGATACAGCATTCGTACGTGGCTAAGGGAAAATAAAAATTGGAGGCTTCTTGATGGACTTGTGGCTAACTTAGTGAATGGTAATCTAAAAGAGAAAGAAACACTTGATGTGGATAGCTTTGCCAAACAGCTTATAGAGATGTATCAGGAGTTTGATCTTTTTGGTGGGCTTTTTACGAACTTGAAGACCTCTGAGGGTAAAAAGGCAAAATTAAGCACAGGCGACAGTATAAAACGCACATCTGTTGCTAAGTTTACCTACGCTTTTGCCTTAAACCCCTATAAAGGCGATGCGGACTTTTTGAATAACATAGATGCCTTCAACAGATACATAAAACACGTGGAAGACAAAGGTGAACAAGCGATAGCTTACACCGAACAGCATACATCTCACTACGTATACACCCTTACGGTGGATCTTAACAGGATAGGAGTTTGGGAAAAGGAAGATGGATCTGTTGAGGATGTGCTTCCTCCACAAGAGAAAGTGAAAAGGGTAAGCGATCTGCTTGACGCTATATTCAACCTAAGCAGGGGAATAAGGGCGAGACATGAAAATTTAGGACCCATCTTCCTGATAGGTGGGATCTTTTATGCTAAAAACCCCTTCTTTGTGGATTGCATAGATGCGAAAGAGGAAGAAGGAAAACTTTACCTGAATCTTCGGAAGCTCCTTGATTGTGTTGCACTTGTTCCTGAAAAGGACAATGTTATTTGTGGAATGCTCTCTGGCTTTTTTGCCAATGAAGAAGAAATAAGAAAAAACCTTAATTGTAAAAGCATGGCGGAGGTACTTGAATCTTTCAAAAAAGCTGTGAGGTACTCCTATGGAAGTTCTGAAGTTTGAGCTTTTTTCTCCTACAGCTTGCTTCAAGACTCCCTTTTCGTTAAAAGGTATAGAAACTTACCCACTCCCCACTTACTCTACCATAATTGGACTTTTGTACACAGCTTTGGGCAGAAAGTGGCAGGGGGAAAGGTTTGATATATCGGTTCAGGGAAGGTACGAGACGCTATTTAGGGATCTGGTGAGATTCAGAAAGTACAACTTTAAAGATAAGGTGTTGGAAACCCTACCGCTATCTGTTCCCACCTTTCGCAACTTGAAAGTTGTTGTCCACATAAGAGGTGAAAAGTCTCTAATTGATCAGTTCAAAAACGCCTTAGAAAAACCCGCAAATTACCTATTTCTTTCGGGTGGAGAATATCCCGTAAAGGTAAGTAAGGTAAGTTACGTCAGTGTGAAACAAGAGGAGAGAACCGTAAGAAACAGGTATTATTTAACATCGGATATATACGCTTCGGAAAAAAGCAATGTGGATGTAAAATTTGCACAAAAAACGGGAATATGCTACCGGCTTCCCCATTTTTTAAAGTCTTTAGATCCAAGGGAGTATATGTGGACTTTGGTATATTACTATCCTGCAGGAACACCTGTTTACGGAAAGCTTTTGATTGACCAAGAGGGGGATACGGTATGGTTGTGCGATTTTACGCAGATAACTGGTTAATGGCTTCGGCTATAGTTGGCTTTTTGAGAGCTTGCGATGCGAACGCTATAGATTGGAAAAGCTGGGTAAAGGATAAGGTGTTGGAAGTGCCAGAGGAGATCTGGAACAAAGGGAGCGACATTCTGACTGAGGC
>SPLK01000398.1_pt1 | contig 12992 bp, 12 predicted proteins | sample 2456111 | NCBI WGS metagenome assembly SPLK01 (sample SAMN11156906, study PRJNA527647) | hot springs metagenome | biome: Geothermal region; feature: Hot spring; material: tree branch in hot spring; isolation source: hot spring sediment rich in lignocellulosic material ... | reverse complement strand
TTTTGCTGAACTAATTTTTCTTGATAAGATGTTCCTGCGTATGCTATGGTGTAACCTTCAGGCAGTACAGACTTTACAACTTCTTCTATAGCTTTCAAAGCTTGTCCCGATGTATAGCCCGGTTTAGGATCACCGGTTATCTGAGCAGCATTGAACATGTTAAACCTCTGAACTACAGAAGCACTCGCTTGAAAAGTGGCATACTTTACGAGAGAGGAAAGAGGCACTAAGTTTCCGTTCTTAGATCTAACGTATATTTCCCTTATATCGCTCGGCTCTATTCTGTATCTTTCGTCACCGGACAGGTATACTCTGTAAGTCCTTCCAAAGAAGGTAACATCGTTTACGTAATTGGATCCCCAAATGGATTGTAAAGCTTTGTATGCATCTTCAACGCCTACACCCAGAGCTTCAGCCTTACTTCTGTCTATCTCCACGTAATATCTCGGTGTAAGCACTTGAAGAGTTGTCCTCACATTCATAAGTTCGGGTCTCTGATTAGCTTGGGAGATTATCTGATCTACAACCTTTTGCAAATCGTAAAGTGATCCCCCTTTTCTGTCCTGCACGTATATCTCAAAACCGCCAGTCGTACTTAGCCCCATTATGGGTGGAAGATTTAGCGGTATCAGAAGCCCATCTGGATATGCCATAAATTTCGGAAAGAGCTGTCCAGCTATTGCCATACTTGAGTTCTCCATACCTTTCCTTTTGTCCCAATCTACAAGATGCGCCCAAGAAATGGTTGCATCCGTCCTGTATCCAAAAGCTCCAAAATCAAAACCTACTATAGAAACCACATCGTAGAATCTCGGGTCGCTCATAAGGATATCCTGCATATATCTCACCAGCTGTTCAGTCCTCTTCATAGAAGAGCCGGGTGGTGTGTAGCCTATTACCATAACCGTACCTTTATCCTCAGGTGGAACGAGAGCCGTAGGGACATGCTTTATGAGGTAATAAGCCAAAAGGGAAAGCAGTATAAAAATGAGAAGGTTTAACCACCAAAGTTTTACCATCAACCTGCCGCTTTTTACAAAAAGATCCCTTAAACTGTATACCAGTTTATCAAAAAGTTTGAAGACCAAAAAGGGTTCCTTCTCTTTCTCTTTAAAGAGGATCGCACTCAAAGCGGGTGTTAGGGTGAGAGCTACAAGCCCAGAAAGGAACATAGCTATAGATATGGATGCGGCAAACTGCTGAAACATGCGTCCTGTGAATCCACCGGTAAACGCTGAAGGTATAAAGACAGAACCTAAAACTATAACTATAGCTATTAGAGCTGGTGTGAGTTGTTGCATGGACTTTATAGCTGCTTCTTTTGGAGGTAATTTCTCCTCCTTCATTATCCTTTCCACATTCTCCACAACTATGATGGCATCGTCAACTACAAGACCTATAACAAGCACGAGGGCAAAGAGGGTTAGCAAGTTCACAGAAAAGCCCAAAATGTATAAACCTACAAAAGTTCCTACGAGAGAAACCGGTATGGCAAGAGCCGGAATAAGAGTTGCCCTGAAGTGTCCAAGAAAGAGGAGCATAGTTAAGGCAACTAAGACTATAGCTTCCGTCAATGTTTTTAAAACTTCGTTTATAGAAGCTCTTATGAAAACTGTTGGGTCATAGACGGTAAAGTATTTTATATCTGCGGGAAAGTTCTTTGAAAGTTCTTTAAGAGTATTATCTGCTTCATCTCCTACTTCAAGGGCATTTGCACCCGGTGAGAGGAAGACTCCCACTGATATGGAAGGTTTACCTCTAATACCTTTATTGGAATAAAGGCTACTCGTTGCGTAACTTTCCGCATCAAGACTCACTTTTGCAATATCTCTTAATTTAAGGCTTGAACCGTCTGGATTTGTCCTGATTATTATGTTGCCAAAATCCTCAACGCTGGGAAGCCTGCTCTCACCTTTTACCCTGTATGTGAAAAGATACATCTTTGATGTTGGCTCATCAGCGAGACTTCCTCCATAAAACTCCTCGTTCTGCGCACTTATTGCTGACATAACATCCTCTGGTGTAAGCCCCAACTTGGCGAGTTTATCCGGATCTACCCAGATCCTTACAGCATACTTTCTTTCACCGAATATAACTACATCACCTACACCTCTTACTCTCTTTAATTCATCAACAACATTTATGGCAAGATAGTTAGAAAGGTCTACATCACTCCTTTTGTCAGAAATGAAGGTGTACACTTTTACGAGATCTGTTGATCTCTCCCTCACCTGAATACCTTGCCTGCGCACATCTTCCGGAAGTCTGCTAAGCGCCAGTTGTACCCTGTTATTTACTTCAACCCTTGCGTCATCCGGATTAGTTCCTACATCAAAGTAAACGCTTATCAGAGCTATGCCATTAGCCGAAGCTGTGGAGGACATGTATATCATATTTTTTGCGCCATTAATCTCTTCCTCAAGTGGAGCTATTACAGTTTTGTAAAGGGTTTCCGCATCAGCCCCGGGATACGTAGCGGTAACGACTATTTGAGGTGGTGTAAGGGCGGGATACTCTTCAAGCGGAAGATTTCTGTAAGCTATTATACCCAGAAGCACAATGATTATGGCTATCACTCCTGCGAATCTCGGTCTTTCTATAAAAAAGCGGGAGATCATCTTGTACTACCTTCCAGATATTTTGCTATCTTAACAGGCATGCCATCCTTTATCTTCATCAGGTTATTGATAACTACGAGATCCCCAGGCTTTAAACCTCTCTCAACTACAAAGTATCCGTTGGAAAGCTCACCCAACCTTACAGGTCTGGAAAATACCCTTGAGTTTTCAACTATAAAAACCAAAGCACCTCCAGGAGTTTGTATTACAGCCTGTTGAGGTACCAATATGGCGTTTTTTCTGTATAACCCCGTTAACTCTACCCTCACGAACTGCCCCGGCATTAATAAGTTTTCAGGATTTCTTATCTCGGCTCTTGCGCTCACAGTTAATGTTTTTTCATCCACGTTAACATCAAAAAAGTTTAATCTTCCAGTATATTCCTTACCACCATCCATTATAAGCTTTACTTTCAATAACTTAGTTAATTCCTTAGGTGACACGCCGTACTTTACCGTAAGGGCGTCCACATCTGGAAGGGAGAACTCCACATAAACAGGATCTGTGACGGTTATAGTTACCAAAGGGGTGTTAGGTGTTACGTAACTTCCTAAATCTGTGAGTTTCATTCCTGTGTATCCAGATGCGGTTGCTCTGACCTTTGTGTAGTTATAATTTATCTGTGCGAGCTTTAGATTCGCTTCAGCCGATCGTACATTTGCCTTTGCCTTTTCATAAGCGTAGAAAGCTTCGTCCTTTACCTGCTCACTAACTACCTTGTCTTCGTATGACTTTTTTACTCTCAGCCAATCCTTCTGAGCCTTTTCAAGTTCAGCTTTTGCCATAGAGAAATTCGCTTCAGCTCTCATTAACTCAGCCTCGTAAGGGTCCGGCTCTATCAAAAAAAGAAGCTGTCCTTCTCTTACATAACTCCCCTCTTTAAAAAACATTTTTTCAAGCACTCCGGACACTCTTGCTACAACCGTTACCTTCTGAGGGCTTTTTATCCTTGCAGGATATGTGAACTTTACTGGTACATTTGAAGGTGGAGGCACTTTGTAAACATCTACTTCAAGAGGTGGCATACTTATGGGAGACTGATTTCCTTTTTTCTCCTGAGCAAAAAAACTACCCTTCTGAATAAAGATAATGAGAGCAAATGCTAAAATTAAAGGTATTGAGCTTCTGACACCAGAACTAAGAAATTTTCGCATCTTTTCCTCCTTTTAATCCTTCAAGAAGGATACTAACAAAAGTACCAAGTTCTTTTTTAAGTATATCCTCCTTTACCTCTCTGTTTAAAAAAACTTCGCTCATCAAAAAGTAAGAAAATATAGCCCCAAGAAAGAATTGTGCGACGACCTTGAGCGGTAACTCCATTTTAAGATCTTCTTTATAAGGTGAGAAAGCCTTTTCAAAGCCTTCATTGAGCTTTTTTGTGAAGTTTTCGTAAGCTGAGATCACTTTTACCGGATATCCGTGTATTTCCGATAGGATGATCTTGATAAACTTCTTTTTATCCCTCATGAGCTGGTATGCCCTAAAAGTCAAATACTCAAGAAGTTCTTCCAGAGGCATTTCTTTCATATTTTTTCCGAGTTTATCAAGATCCTCAAGAATGGATTTCTTTACCAGCACCGCCTCAAAAAGGCTCTCCTTAGTATTGAAATACCTGAAAAGGGTCACCTCGGATATACCTGCTTTTGAGGCTATCTCCTTTGTGGTGGTTCCCAAAAACCTTTTTCAGAAAAACACTCATAAAAAGTAAATATAGAATATGATTTTTGTCATGCTTTGAGTATTTCAAAAGTATGGCTCGTGCCTATCCTTTCGGCTCCTAATTTCAAAAATTTCTCAACCTGATCTCTCGTTCTTATGCCTCCAGATGCTTTTACTTTTATGCGGCCTCTGGCTATGTGTGAGAGAAACTTCACGTCTTCCTCCTTTACACCTTCATAAGCGTATCCCGTTGAGGTTTTAACAAACTCCATACCTGCATCAACAGCAAACTCTAAGGCTATTTTCTGTTCTTGCCTGCTTAAGTATGCTGTCTCTAATATAAGCTTTCTCATATACCCTTGCGTATGTCTTCCTATAGCCTTTATCTCTTCCGCCACATACCTCAAAAAACCGCTTTTAAGTGCGGATATATTTATAACAATATCCAGCTCATCAGCACCATCTTCTATCGCTTTTAAAGCCTGACTTATTTTCTGTTCCTTCGTGTCAAGACCAAAAGGAAAAGAGATCACGGAACAGACCCTCAATTTTCTATTCCCAAACTCTAAAACTTTCCTAACATAAAATGGGTTTACGCACACCGCATAAACACCAAGCTCCGCACACTTTACCACTTGTTCTTCAATTTCTTTCAGCGTGGTGTTGGGTTTGAGAATAGAGTGGTCTATATAACGCGCTATATCCATAAAAACTATCATAAACCCTTTGCTCTGCTCTCAGCTTTTTGATTTACGTTAAAATTCTATTTATGGAAAGACGCCCGGCACTCATATTGAACTTTGGTTCACAGTATGTGCAGCTAATAGCGAGGAGGGTGAGGGAAATCGGCATTTATAGTGAGATACTTCCATACGATACAAGTTACGAGGATATACTTAAAAAAAACCCTTACTGTCTGATACTTTCGGGAGGTCCGGCATCCGTTTATGAGCCTGATGCTCCGATGCCTGACCAGAGGATATACCTTCTTGAAATTCCCATACTTGGCATATGTTACGGACTTCAGGTTATAGCGTATCAACTTGGCGGTAAAGTGGAGAGAGCTTTAAAGCAGGAGTACGGAAGAGCAAAGCTAAAGGTGTTAAAAGAAGATCCGCTTTTTTTCGATCTGCCACAAGAATTTGATGTGTGGATGAGTCATGCGGATAAGGTTGTATCCCTTCCTGAAGGTTTTGAAGTTCTCGCTTCCTCCGAAAACTCACCTAACGCGGTGATAAAAAGAGGACACATCTACGGTGTGCAATTTCATCCGGAGGTTATCCACACAAGTTACGGGAAAGAACTCTTTTATAACTTTCTGTATAGGATCTGCAAAGCCGAAAGAAATTGGGAGCTTGGAAACTTCGTTGAGGAAAAGGTGGAAGAGATAAAAAATTTGGTAGGACGAGAGAGAGTCATTTGCGCTCTTTCGGGTGGGGTTGATTCTACCGTTGCTTCTGTACTTACACACAGAGCTATAGGAGATAGGCTTGAGTGTCTGTTCGTCGATCATGGACTTTTGAGGAAAGGGGAAGCACAAGAGGTCGTTAACTACTATAATAGACTCTCTCTACCTTTCAAGGTAATTGACGCAAAAGATCTTTTTTTGAAAAGGCTAAAAAATGTTGAAGATCCGGAAAAGAAGCGTACCATTATAGGACATACCTTCATAGAAATCTTTGAGGAAGAGGCGAGAAAAAGCGGAGCCAAGTATTTACTTCAGGGTACTCTTTATCCTGATGTTGTTGAAAGTGCAGGGCTTCCGGGAGCAAAAGTGATAAAAACGCACCACAATGTGGGAGGACTTCCTGCAAGGCTTGGGCTAAAACTCCTTGAACCTCTCAGAGAGCTTTTTAAAGACGAGGTTAGACAGATAGGAAAAAGCCTGGGAATACCTCAAGAGATGCTAAGGAGACATCCTTTCCCCGGTCCAGGGCTTGCTATAAGAATACTGGGAGAGGTAAAGGAGGAAGATCTCACCATACTCAAGGAGGCTGACTTTATATTTATAGAAGAACTAAAAAGGTGGGGACTTTATGATAAGGTTTGGCAAGCTTTTGCGGTACTTTTACCAGTAAAAAGTGTTGGAGTGATGGGGGACGTGAGGACTTACGAGAGGGTTATAGCATTGAGAGCTGTTGAGAGTGTAGATGGTATGACTGCAGATTGGGCGAGACTTCCCTACGACTTTCTTGATCACGTAATGAGAAGGATAATAAATGAGGTAAAAGGTATAAATAGAGTTGTGTATGACATTTCCTCAAAACCTCCTGCCACTATAGAGTGGGAGTGAGCTATGCAAAGTCTCATAAGCCTCATCATTCTACTTTTTGTATCATCTGCAGGGCTAATATTTAGCGAATTTTTCAAGAGTTTCAAGGATATGATCGTACCGCTTCTCGTTTTTGTCATGCTTAGTATGGGACTCACCCTAAGTCAAGAAGACTTTTTGCGTATACTAAAAAGACCTGTAGTGGTTGTGTACGGTGCTTTGCTTCACTATAGTGTGATGCCACTTCTGGCATTCTTCTTATGCATCCTTTTGGACATAAGTAAAGATCTTTATGTGGGTATGGTGCTTGTAGGGTCTGTACCAAGTGGGACAGCCTCTAACCTCATAACATACTTAGCAAAGGGAGACATCCTTTATTCAGTAAGTGTCACAACTTTTTCAACCTTTCTGGCTCCACTCTTTACACCTTTTTGGACCTACATGTTAGCTGGTAAGTATGTATATGTTCCCTTTTTTAGTATTATGGCTGATGTCTTGAAGATAGTTATCTTGCCTGTTGTGTTGGGTTTTACAATAAGGAGAGTTTTTCCCTCTTTACTGAGGGTAGAGAAGTTCCTGCCTTATGTGTCTGTGTTTGTGATAGGCTTTATAGTTGCGGTTGTGCTTTCTTTAAACTTAGATAACTTAAAAAAAGTATCCCTATTGGTTGTTATTGCGGTTTTTTTACATAACACGCTTGGCTTTCTTCTTGGATTTATTATCGGAAGGTTTCTCGGGCTTGACGTAAAAATGGCGAAAACTCTCTCCATAGAAGTAGGTGTGCAAAACTCTGGATTGGCTGTCGCTTTAGCTCTAAAACACTTCACTCCACTCGCTTCACTTCCGGGTGCTATCTTTAGTCTACTCCAGAATATAAACGGTATACTTCTGACAATCCTATACAAGAGGTTATGAGGATCTTTCTGCTTTTCCTGATCTTTTTAAGTGGATGTTCGGTGACTGTAAGGGAAAGAAAAGAAATACAAACTTCCCAAAGACTTACGGTTAATTGTCCAAGCCACATTTATACTAAAGGTTACTACTGCACTGGAGACAGGGCAAAAAGCAAACTCATACAACCATGGAGTAAAGTAAAAATAACTAACGTGAGAAATTATAAGAGTATAACCTTAGCTGTGATGTACGACAAAGATACTGAAGGTGTATGTGTGCCGGAAAGATATAGCCATATATTGGGTCAGGCTCCCTTCCCTGCAAGGCTTGATATAGAAAGGTGTGGTAGGGAAGGTACAAAGGATTGTCCTTCAAAGATAGAAGGTGTGGCGAGTTACTATGCTGAGCCTTATCACAACAGAGAATCCACTTATGGCATACCTTACGACATGTATGGCATGTATGCAGCCCATAAAAGTTTACCCCTCGGGACACTTCTGCGTGTGGTAAATCCCAGAAACGGCAAAGAAGTGATTGTGAAGGTTATAGATAGAGGACCCTTTAAAGAAGGGAGAGTATTGGATCTCTCTTACGAAGCTGCAAAAAAGCTTGGTATAGTGGAAAGAGGCGAAGAACATGTTGTGGCTTATGTACTGAGGTGCGGAGAATGAACTTTGCGAACTACCGGTATAAAGGCTTTAGCTGAAACGAGAACAGTGTCACCAACATTTACGCTATTAGCTGTGTCCTGGTCTACCACAACTTGTACTATCTCTGAACCTACGGCTATACTCAGAAGATATATAAAGTCCATTCGCTGCTTTTCCAAAATGATACCTTGAAAAGAGAACTTGGGAGACCACACTCTTGAGAAAAGTACTTCCTTAGGCTTACCGTAAGCTTGCATTTTACCATTTACAAGCCTTATTACTTTATCTGCGAGCCTAAGCACCTCCTCTTTATTGTGAGATACCATAAGGGTAGGTATGCCGTATCTTCTTTGGAAGCTCTTTATTTCATCTCTAAGAAGGAGCGCGGTTTCGTGATCTAAAGCCGATAGAGGCTCATCCAAAAGCAGTACCTTTGGCTCTCTCGCTAAAGCTCTCAGAAGTGCCACCCTTTGCTTTTGACCGCCTGAGAGGGTATTGGGTTTCCTGTCTTTTAGTTCCTCCATTTTGGCAAGCCTCAAAAGTTCCATTACCTTATCTGGATCTTTTCTTCTCATTCCAAAGGCGACGTTTTCAAAAACGCTCATGTTGGGAAAAAGCGAATAGTCCTGAAAGACGAAGCCCACCTCCCTCTTTTGGGGAGGTAGGTTTATGCCCTTTTTTGAGTCGTACCAGATCTCTCCGTTCACCTCTATATAACCCTCTTGAGGTGTTTCAAGACCAGCCAGCATCCTCAAAAGGATGGTTTTTCCGCTTCCAGATGGACCAAAAACCACTACAAACTCCTTATCTTTTACTTCTAAGCTCACTTCAAGGTAAAAATCTCCCTGAGAGCCGTGAAGCCTCTTTTTGACTTCAAGCCTTATCAAAGGAGACTCCACCTCCTATTTAGGATATAAAGACTCAAAAGCGTGATAAAAGATAAGGAAAATAGCACAAGGGCATAAAGGTGAGCGGCAGGGTAATTGACGGATTCTACAGCATCGTATATAGCTATAGAGACTACTCTGGTTTCTCCCTGTATGTTTCCACCAACCATGAGAACCACACCAAACTCTCCAACTGTATGGGCAAAAGACAATACTATGCCGGTAAGTATGGAAGCTTTCATATTGGGAAGGATCACCCTAAGCAAGGTTTCAAACTTAGATTTACCTAAGGTCCAGCTTGCCTCTACAAGGTTTTTGGAAACCGACTTAAAACCTGCGGTGAGAGGATGCACCATCATAGGCAAGCTATAAATGATCGATGCTATCACTATACCCTCAAAATGAAAGACGAGTTGTCTGTCAAAAAGCCTGTACCATAAAGAGCCAAAAAATCCCTGCTTGTTAAAAAGTAGAAGCAGGTAAAAACCCAGAACTGTAGGAGGGAGAACCAAAGGTAGTGTAATAACAGCCTCCAAAATGGTATTTATCTTGTGCTTAGTGTAGGCAAGATAGTAACTCAGAGGTATGCATAAAATGAGTAACATGAAGGTTGTCCAAAAAGCGAGCTTTAGAGTTAGCCAAAAGGGGGAAAGATCCAGCTCACTCATGAATGACCTCCAGAGCTATCTGCATAGGTGGTAAAAATACATGCACCGTATCACCTTCTGAGATCTTCAAAAGATCCAATTGCCTTCTCAGAAGCATTGCCTTTACAAAAACACCTTCGCAATCTACGGTAAGCAACGAAAGGAGAAATCCCTTATCTATGCTTTTTACGAGACCTTTGAATGTGTTAATACAAGGGGTAGCTTCCCTTAGAACTACGACACTCGCTTCCTTAAAGATACATTCCACTTCGGAATTTTCCCTTACGAATTCCGCATCCCCAGGGCTTTCAAGCACAACAGAATAAAGTATACCTATACTCGTTTGTACCTCCACTTCAGATACTCCGTTAGTTGAACGTATACTTTTAATCTTTCCCCTGATTAGATTCATCGCTTCTCACCGGGAAGTACAAAACCGTACTTTATAAATATCTGTCTTACCTTAGGAGTTCCTATAAAGTTGTAAAATCTCCTCACAGCTTGGGAAGAAGCGCCCACCTTTGTTATACCGTAGCCTTGCATAAGAGCATCGTGTTTGTCTGCGGGTATAAGCCAGTAAGTTCCCACCTCTCTCATATTTGAAGAAACTGCAAGGGAAAGAGGTATAAAACCCACATCCGCTGCACCAGAGTACACAAAACTTGCCGTTTGGGAGACATTTTCGCCTAAAACAAGTTTATTTTTCACCTTTTCAAATACTCCGTAGTTTTCAAGCACTTGCTTAGCTGCTCTTCCATAAGGAGCATGTTCCCAGTTTGCTATGGCTATTTTTCTTACCTTAGGATCTAAAAGCACCTGAGGGAACTCAGAAGGAACGAGTCCTGAGTCCTTTCTTACCCAAACTACGAGCCTACCTATAGCGTAAGGTTTTGGCTCTGTAACTACGTAACCTTCTTTGTATAACTCCTCTACATATTTCATATCCGCAGAGAAAAAGATGTGATATGGTGCACCTGATTTTATTTGAGCTGTTCCCTTTCCTGAAGATCCAAAGATAAGCTCCACCTTGTCTTGAGGATTTTCTTCCTCATAAAGTTGGGCTATCTCTTTAAGAGCGTACTGAAGGTCTGCGGCAGCATATACCCTTATGAGTTCAGCTTTAGAAAAGCCGAAAGTAAAAAGCAGTATAAAGAGTAAAGCTCTTAACATAATAGCACCTCCTTGGTGTTGTTATTTGCCTATCATCACATCTGTTGATTTGAACACTGCGTAAGCGGTATCACCTTCTTTGATATTCAGTCTTTGGGCTGACTCTTTTGTGATAATTGCGACCACATCTTGACCACCTATGTCCAGCACTACCTCTGCCATTACCTGACCCAGCAAGACTCTTTTAACTGTGCCTTTGAGCTTGTTGCGTGCACTGACTTCCATTTTAAAACCTCCTGCAGAGTTTTTACACAACAAACTTTTCAAGACCCGAGTTAACGTAATAACCCGGCAGACTCTTGAGGAACTCTCTGTAAGACCGTTCCATCAAGCCTGTAAGTATAACAGAAAAACCTTCATCTTCCTCAAGCTCTTGCCTGTAGCATATACAGTAATCTTCCTTCTTCACACTCAAAAAGCCAAGACCGTATTCATAAGCAAAAAACTTAGTACCCACCCCCGCATCACCAAAACCATTTTTTAAACTAAAGGCAAGCTCTCTGTGTCCACCAGTTATTTCTCTATAATTGACAGATCCAAGCTCAGCACTTAACTCTTCAAAGACTTTTCTTGAGCCTGTGCCTCTTTCCCTAACAAGCCAAAGGATCTCTCTCTTGTTAAGCTCCTTGAAGGTTTTACTGATCCCCTCTCTCAGCATGATCCCTTCTTCCCAGGAGAATACTTTTAAAACCGTATAGCCTTCCCCTAAGTATCCTTTTATTTTCCTGAGATTTTCTTCAAGTGTTCCCAAATGCACACCAGCCAAATGTACGTATCCTTTTTTCAAAAGCTTTAAGGCCTTTTCGCTTGAAGCATAAAAAGGAATGAAACGTATATTTTTTGCAATGAGTTTGTAAGAGATAATATGTAGGGAAGTGTCACAACCTACAAATATATACGTAGGTATGTGTCTTCTTTCAAACCATTTTATCTGTCCGTTTTGGTAAATACCGTCGGGAGGTAAAAAAGTGGCAATTTTAGAATCAATAGAATAAAGCACCTTCTTATGTCCCACCCTTGAGCTTATGAAGGGTCCTTCCCTAAAGCCCTCAAGGAAAAAGGATATTTCTTCGCTTACAAAAAGCTCCTCTACACTACAGCCTAAAGCTTTTGACAACTTTATGGCGTAATCTACCGATGGTACAGCTTTTCCTGATTCTATAGCGCTTATGGTGGTTCTTGGAATACCGCACAGTTTGGAAAGTTCTTCCTGGGAGAGCCCCCTTTTTAGTCTGTATTCTTTTACTCTATTCTTCATGTCTAATATATTGTATAGTAATGCTAAAATATTGTCAATAGTATCTTCAAGCATACTTTCAAGAACAGCGGTGATCCCCTTTGATGGAGTTATCAAAAACCCTTTTGAAAAAAGCCTTCCTCTATTAAAATGGCGGGTAGTCTTTCTCTGCTCGTTAGCCTTTCTACAATGTTTTTCGCCTTTGTAAGATACAGCAAGGATAGGAGTTTTATAGTTCTCTAAAGAAAATAAGAGCTTTATGGTGGTTATGACACTCGGTTCAATTTTAGGTAGTTTTGTAGGTGGCAATCTTTTGCTCAGTTTTATTTCTCAAGAGGGAATTTTGTCATTGCTAATTCTTATCCTCATAGTATCTTCTTTGAAGCTTTGGCGTCACTGAAGTTTATAAATGCCTGTTGTAAGTCATAAGCTCCCTTATGAGCGTTGCAGGCTGAACTTCCTTAGGACATACGTGATTGCATTTATTACAGGAAAGGCAGTGATAAAGATTGCCATACTCAATAGCTTGCATCAGTCTTTCCTCTCTATTTACCTCTCTCGGATCTTCAAGAAATCTGTATAGTTTTGCGAAGATAAGTGGACCTGCGTACCTTTCCTCCAGGACTTGAGGGCAGTATGACTGACATGCAAAACATAATATACAGTCAGCGGCATTTTCTAATTTTTTGCTTATATCTGGCGGTATTCTGCATTCACCTGCTGTCCCCTTTATCCAACCGTGTATCTCCTTAATCCTCCTTATAACCTTCTCGTTTTCTACGGCGAGATCCCTTATTACCTTAAAGCCCTTGAGGGGTTCCAAAATAACCTCCCTCTCCAAAAGTACATATGGTAATACCTGTTCTTTACAGGCGAGCTTTGGAAATCCGTTTATGTATATGGTACATGTACCGCATATACCCGCTCTACAAAAATGCCTAAATGTCAATGTCTCGTC
>SPLK01000396.1_pt1 | contig 13083 bp, 14 predicted proteins | sample 2456111 | NCBI WGS metagenome assembly SPLK01 (sample SAMN11156906, study PRJNA527647) | hot springs metagenome | biome: Geothermal region; feature: Hot spring; material: tree branch in hot spring; isolation source: hot spring sediment rich in lignocellulosic material ... | reverse complement strand
ATTGTTTCTACCCGGTGCCTTGATTTCCTTCTAAAGCGCTAGCTTGGAAAGATCGGCTACCGTACCCAGCACCGCCGCGGTGGCCCGCAGGAGGGCCAGGCGGTTGGCCCTGAGGTCAGGGTCAGGGTCCATCACCAGCACGTCGTTGAAGAAACGGTCGACAACGGGGCGAAGCTGGGCCAGCCGGTCCAGAGCTTGCGCATACTCGCCCCGCGCTAGGCATGCCTCCACCTCGGGCCGGGCCGTCTCCACAGCCTGCCAGAGGGCCCGCTCCGCCGCTTCTCGGAAGCGGCTTGGATCTATTGCTGCCGCCCCCTGGGCCTGCGTGGCCAGGCGGGCCACCCGCTGGAACGCGGTGACCAGGGCATCCAGGACCGGGCTACCCAGTAACTGGGCCAGGGCCTGACCACGCGCCAGGGCCTCTGCGGGGCGTTGGCCGGAGACGGCCAGCACCGCGTCGACCACGTCGTAGCGCAACCCCATGTCGGTTAAGAGCCCCCTGAGTCGGCCCAGCAAGAACTCCATCACCTCTTGCCCCAGGCGAGCAGGGTCACCTAACCGGTCACGGTAGCCGGCTACCCCGGCAGCGACGATTTGGCCCAGGTCCATTGGCAAGATGCCCGCGAGAAGGATGCGCACAATGCCCAGAGCCTGACGGCGCAGGCCATACGGATCCTGGGAGCCTGTGGGGGCCAGGCCCGCACTAAACAGGCCGACGATGCTGTCGATCTTGTCGGCGACGCTCACCAGCGCGCCCGGACGGCTGGTGGGCAAGGCGTCGCCCGCACCCCGAGGCAGAAGGTGCTCGAAGAGGGCCTGGGCGACCGGCTCGGGCTCCCCTGCTAGGCGGGCATACTCGCGCCCCATGACGCCTTGCAGCTCAGGAAATTCGTAGACCATGTGGGTGGTGAGGTCGGCCTTGCAGAGCTGCGCCGCTCGCCGGGCCCAAGCGGCCTCGGGCTCCGGCCAGCCGACAGCCAGACGCTCCACCACACCTACCACTCGCTGGACCTTGTCATAGAGGGTGCCCAATCCCTCCTGCCAAACTACCTGCCGCAGCGCCTCGACACGCTCAGGGAGGGGTACCTTACGGTCCTCCTCGTAGAAGAAACGGGCATCGGCGAGGCGAGCGGCCAGCACCTTCTCGTAGCCAGCCCGAATCACTTCGAGGTTTCCTTCGCCACCGTTGCGGACCGCGACGAAGCGAGGACGTAGCCTGCCGTCGGCGGCCAGGACGGGAAAGTACCGCTGGTGCTCCTTCATGGGTGTGATGAGCACCTCGGGCGGCAACTCCAGGTAGGCTGGAGCGAAGCTCCCGACCACGGGGGTGGGGAACTCCACCAGGTCGGTCACCTCGTCGAGAAGTTCCTCGTCCCACGCCACCTGGTCGCCGCTTTGCTCGGCGACGGCAGCGATAGCGTTCCGGATGCGCTCCCGGCGCACTTGCGGATCGGCCAGCACCCAGGCCCGTCGTAGCACCTCGACGTAGGCCGACGGCTCCGGCAGTGCCACCGGCCCTGGGGCCAGGAAGCGGTGGCCGCGGGTAAACCGGTCGGCCCGCACGCCAGCCACCTCCACGGGCAGCACCTGTTGGCCGTACAGAGCGACCAGCCAGCGGATGGGCCGCACGAAGCGGACGTCATAGTCGCCCCAGCGCATCGACTTGGGAAAACTGAGGGCTCCGATCAGCTCCCGTACAAGGTCGGGCAGCAACTCAACCGCCAGACGACCGGCATGGCGGCGGACCGCGAAGACGTACGAGCCCTGGGGCGTCTCCCGTATTTGGAGCTCTTCCAGGGCCACCCCCTGTTGGCGGGCAAAGCCCTCGGCAGCTCGGGTGGGACGCCCTTCGGCATCAAAGGCTGCCCGGCGGGGTGGCCCCTTCACCTCTTCGCTCCAGTCCTCCTGGCGCTGGGCGACCCCCGACACCAGCACGGCAAGACGGCGCGGCGTTCCGAACACCTGGATGGGACCATGTGCGAGGCGTGCCTGGACCAGAAGCCTTTCCGCTTCGGCCCGCAATTGCTCTCGGGCGGGGGGCAGAAAACGGGCAGGGCACTCCTCCATGCCGATCTCGACCAGAAGGTCTGCTGTCACGGCGCGACCACCTCCGGGTAAGTGCCGGCCACCCTGGCGCCTCGCCGCAAGAGGGGGAACCCTAGCTTCTCTCGCTGCTGGAGGTAGGCAGCTGCGCAGCGGCGAGCCAAGGCCCGGACGCGGCCGATGTAGGCCGTGCGTTCGGTCACGCTGATAGCGCCCCGGGCATCTAACAGATTAAAGGTGTGCGAGCACTTTAGCACATAATCGTAGGCGGGCAAGACAAACCCCTGGTCTAGGATGCGATTGGCCTCCCCCTCGAAGGCGTCGAAGAGGCGGAATAGCAAAGCGGTATCGGCGAGCTCGAAATTGTAATGGGATTGCTCCACCTCGTTTTGATGGAAGACGTCGCCGTAGGTGACATCCCCTACCCAGCGTAAGTCAAAGACGTTGTCGACCCCTTGCAAGTACATCGCCAAACGCTCGACGCCGTAAGTGATCTCCACTGAAACAGGCTTCAGATCGAAGCCACCTACTTGCTGAAAGTAAGTAAACTGGGTAATCTCCATTCCATCTAGCCATACTTCCCAACCCAGGCCCCAAGCACCCAAGGTGGGTGACTCCCAGTCGTCTTCCACAAATCGGATATCGTGCTCTTCAGGCACGATACCGATGGCGCGCAGGCTTTCTAGATAGCGCTCCTGTATGTCGTCGGGAGATGGCTTCATGATCACTTGGTACTGGTAGTAATGCTGTAGCCGATTCGGGTTCTCGCCGTAGCGCCCGTCGGTGGGACGGCGCGAAGGCTGGACATAGGCGGTGTTCCACGGCTCCGGACCCAGCACCCTAAGGAAGGTAGCGGGGTGAAAGGTCCCTGCCCCCACCTCCATGTCGTAGGGCTGCTGGAGCACACACCCCTGTTCCGCCCAGAAGCGCTGCAGCGTTAAGATGAGGTCCTGTAGGTTCAAGGGCATCCCTCCCTATCTGGCCAGGTGCCTTCACCGACGCCGAAGCGGTGGCCCGGCGCCGGCCAAGCAAAAGCCCCCTTTCGCCCTGCAGCCAGGGACGAAAGGGGGCTCCCCTTCCGCGGTTCCACCCTGGTTGACGCGCCATGCCCCCGGCACGGCACGCCCCCTTCATTACAACCGACGGCTCCAGAGCGCCCTTCACCGGCACCCGCCTCCGGCTCGCACCCGCAGGTGAACTAGCCCCCTGCCTCCGGAGTCGCTGACGCGGGCTGGCCCGGCTACTCCTCTCCCTCATCGCCGTCCCTATGGGCCCTTCCCCAATTCGTGTCGATATATACCAGAAAAGGATAGGGCCTGTCAAGCCGGATCGGCAGGTGTAGCCGGCGCCGCCGGGGCCGCGCCCCGAACCGCCTCCAGGAACGCTAGGGAGCGCAGCGGCCGCTCGACTTTGGCCGACACGAAGGCCCGTAGCAGCTGCTCGATCCTGGCCCCCTCCCCAGCGGGTAGAGGGCGGGTCACCGCCTGACTAGGCAGCGCGGACGCTAAGTGCCGCAGCCATGCCACCTGCTCTGGCGTGCAGGAGAACCCGCCTGCGAGGCAGCGGCCGCAAGTGACGCCCCCGGCGGCAACGTCGAAACGGAGCGGGGGTGCCAAGCTGCCGCCACAGCGCGCACAGCGCTCTAGCTCGGGCTGATAGCCGGACCAGCCCAGCAGCTGCAACTCGAAAGCCCGCAAGGCCGGACTTCCGTCAGCTATTCCAGAGTCCTCTTGGCTGTGACCGCGATGGCTAGCTAAGACCTGAAAGAGGTCGAGGAGCAGCAAGAAGACCGGCTCAGCTGCCTCCCCTTCTGGTACCAGCAAGTCGACGAGCTCCGCCGCATAGCTGGCCAAAGCCATGCGGCCAAGATCCTCCCGCAATGGCCGAAAGGCTTCTACCACCTCAGCCTGGCTGAGGGTGTCGAGTTCCCGGCCCCGGTAGAGAAGATACCGGGCCCAGGTGAAAGGCTGGGTGGCACCTAGCAACCGGCTGCGGGTGCGCCGAGCACCACGGGCCACGGCGCTCACCTTGCCGGCACTGCGGCTCAAGATCACCGTGATCTTGTCCGCCTCGCCTAGCGGGCGGGTCCGTAGAACGATCCCCTCCGTCCTGTAAAGCGCCATACCCTCTCCCCGTCTAGGGGGGTACCTGGTTGACGGTACCCCCCGCCCCAACCCTAAGCGTCCACAGAGGCAATCTCAGCCTCCGCCCACTGCGGCTCAGGAGCCGTGTCCTCCTCGGTAGCCGCGGCGGCCGGAGCCACCTCCTCGTCGCCCGACGCCTGGCTCTGCCGATACAGGAGGTAGGCCCCCACTCGTCCTGTCGAGGAAAAGAGCTCCCAAAACAGTTCGCTCAGCATCCTCCAGGCTCCCCCCTCCGGACGCTCTCTTCGCGCCGGTAGGATCTGCGCCTGGTGGCGGAGCTATGCGACCCACGCCCTGTTAGCGGCGGAAAAGAGAGAACAGCAACGTTAACAACAGGCTAATGAGGATCGAGGTGGCCAGCGGGAAATAAAAGGTAAAACCTTCCCGACGAATGTAGATGTCACCGGGCAGGCGACCCAGCCAGGGCACCCGGCCGGCCACGCTGACCAGCAGTCCCAGCCCAATGAGGACCAGTCCCGCGACCACCAGCATCCGGCCGAATGGTTGCAGCGACATCTAGCATCCCTCCGGCCTATAGGTTCGGCAAGCGCCCCTGGCGAGGCTCCCGTCCGTCCTGCTCCGCCGGGGGCGCCAGGCCTAGGTGGCGGTAAGCCCCTGGCGTCGCCAGACGGCCGCGGGGCGTCCGCTGGAGGAAGCCAAGCTGCATCAAGTAGGGCTCGTAGACATCTTCGATGGTGGCCACGTCTTCCTGGATGGCCGCTGCCAGTGTCTCTACGCCCACCGGACCGCCGCCGAACTTCTCCATGATGGCGGCCAGCAGCTTGCGATCGACCCCATCCAGCCCCAGCTCGTCGACGTCCAACAAGGCTAAGGCTTGCCGGGCTACCTCCCGCGTAATGCGGCCCGCAGCCCGCACCTGAGCGAAATCTCGCACCCGGCGCAACAGGCGGTTAGCGATGCGAGGCGTCCCCCGGGCCCGCCGGGCAATCTCCCTAGCTCCGTCGGGTTCGATGGGGATCTCCAACACCCGGGCAGAACGATTCACGATGGCGAATAACTCGTCTTCGCTATAAAATTCCAGCCGCTGGATGACGCCGAAGCGGTCCCGGAGGGGCGAGGTGAGCAGGCCAACCCGGGTGGTCGCGCCGACCAGCGTAAAGCGCGGCAGATCGAGACGTAGGGAGCGGGCGCTAGGCCCTTTGCCTAAGACGATATCGACGGCAAAGTCCTCCATGGCCGGGTAAAGCACTTCTTCGATGGTGCGGTGCAGACGATGCACCTCGTCGATGAAGAGCACGTCCCCCGGCTCCAGGCTGGTGAGGATGGCTACCAGGTCTCCTTGCCGTTCAATAGCCGGGCCCGAGGTAATACGGATGTTGACACCTAGTTCCGCGGCGATGATGCAGGCCAAGGTTGTCTTGCCCAGCCCCGGTGGACCGTATAGGAGGACGTGGTCCAACACTTCACCCCGGGCCCGCGCCGCCTCGATGGCGATGCGCAGGTTCTCTTTCACCTGGGCCTGACCGATGTAGTCGGCCAGCCGGCGGGGGCGCAACCCGGCCTCCAGGGCTGCCTCGTCGGGATCCCCCGCTGTGCTGGACACCAGCCTCTCCCGCTCCCCGTGCACCGCCACCCCTTAGCCCCCTCTGCTGGCCTGAGCACGACAGCCTGGGCAAACACACCCGCTAGCCCGCCTGGGACGAGGCACTGCCTAGCGCCCGCCCCAAGCGGCGTAGCGCCGCCCGTACCAGCTGGGCCGCCTCCATGGGCGCACCCTCACTCAGCGCCCCTTGGACCGCCGCCGTGGCCTCCTCCAGGCCGTAGCCCAGGGCCACTAGACCTTGCACGGCGTCACCCACTGGGCCCGACTCTGAGCCCACCGGCGACAGGGCTTGCGCCGCCTCTGGACCTTGAAGACGGTCTCGCAGTTCCAGCAACAGGCGTTGCGCCGTCTTCTTGCCAATGCCGGGCACCCGAGTCAGGGCTGAGGCGTCGCCGGCCTGAACGGCCCGGTAAAAATGCTCGGGCGAGAGGCCCCCCAAAATGGCTAAGGCCAACCGAGGGCCCACGCCGCTCACCCCGAGGAGCTGAACGAACAGCTGATGTTCCTGGGCCGTTAAAAATCCGTAGAGTTGAATGGCGTCCTCCCGCACCGAGGTGTGAACATGGAGGGTGACTTCCTCTCCCGCGGCGGGGAGGCGGGCCCTGGTGCTGCTGGACACTTCCACTCGATAACCGACGCCGCCCACGTCGACGATCACGTATTCGGCGCCTGCCGCCCAAACCCTGCCACGCAACCGGGCGATCACGGCGACCCCTCCCCGTGCAGGTTTAGCCACCCTCCAGGGCCGAGCGCCAGGCGGCCGCCACGGACCCGGCGTGAACATGGCAGATGGCCACGGCCAAGGCGTCCGCGACGTCGTCAGGCCGGGGCGGCCCCTCTAACCGCAAAAGGCGCACCACCATGTGTGTCACCTGCTCCTTGTCGGCGCCGCCGTAACCGGTTACCGCCATCTTGACCTGCTGAGGCGTGTACTCATAGACGGGCAAGCCGGCCTGAGCGGCGGCCAACAGGGCTACTCCCCGTGCCTGGCCCACCGCCAAGGCCGTGCGCACGTTGCGGTTGAAGAAGAGCTCCTCCACCGCTACGGCGTCCGGCCCGACCGTGGCCAAGAGCTTCCGCAGGCCTTCGTAGAGGCGTTGCAGTCGCACCGGTAAGGGAAGGGTGCTAGGCGTGCGCAACGCGCCATAGCCGTGGGTCTGCAAGCGACCACCCTCGCTTCGAACCACTCCGTAGCCCGTGATGGCGGTGCCAGGATCAATCCCCAGGACCAGCATGCGCGCGCTCCGTTCTGGCGGCTGCGAGACCGCTGACCTCAGGGCCCTTCTCGCAAGCCTTCCATAATCTGAAGCAACTCGTTCTCGTCACGGAAGGGAATCCCCTCCCGGAGGTCTGTCAGGAGGAAACGGGCCAACTGCCCCGCTGGGATATCCGTCAGCTCCCGCAAAGCTGAGCAGGGCCCTGGCCTACCCTCGAAGACCGCTACATGATCCTCCTGCAGGCCCACAAAGCCTTCCCCCGGCTGCACGGCGCAGGGCACCACTACCACCAAGCGGTCGGCAGCCCAGCTCTCGATCTGCCAGTCTGGGTGCAGGCGAGCCACGCCTTGCGGGTCAAGGCCTACCAGCTCGGACGGAAGGGGGCCCACCACGGGGAGTCCCTCGGCACCGCTGGGCAACCGGTACCGTTGAATCAACTCGGCTCCCGGCGCCAACCTCTCGCTCGCAGCAGCCTCTACCGGCGGTTCGCCCTGCGGCGGAGCAGCCCGAGCCCGCGGCGGTTCTGGCGGCAGGCTAGACGGCTCGAGGAGCTGGCTCCAGCGGTAGGCTAGCCAGAAGCTGGCCACGCCCACCAGCAATCCCAGTCCATAGGTCAACCAACGTTCCCCGCGCATGGAACATCCCCCCGCCTTTCCGGACGGGTAGGATTTGCCACGGCGAGGCTTGCTATGCGCTTATCTGGTCAGCATGGTGGAGCGAGGGTTAAGCCTCCACAGCCTGTAGAGCCTCCTGGTCCACGTCCAGATTGGCATAGACCTCCTGGACGTCGTCGTGGTCCTCCAACGCATCAAGCAGGTCCAGCAGCCGCTTCGCCTCGACGCCCGCCACGGCTACCGTAGTCTTGGGCAGCCAGGTAACCTGGGCTTGGGCGAGCTTCACCCCCGCCTTCTCGAGAGCCTCTTTCACCTGCTGGAAGGCCTCCGGCTGGGTGAGTACCCGTAGCTCGTCCTCGCCCACTTCCACATCGTCGGCACCCGCGTCAACTGCCACCAGTAGAAGCTGCTCTTCATCCCAGCCGGCAGCAGGGTCCACCACCAACACACCCCGCTTCTCAAACATCCAGGCGACACATCCACTCTCGCCTAGGTTACCTCCATGCTTGGCGAAGAGGTGCCGGATCTCACTGGCGGTCCGGTTGCGGTTGTCGGTCATGATATCTAGCATGATGGCCACGCCACCGGGGCCATAACCCTCGTAGATGAGCTGCTCGTAGGTTTCGCCGCCGAGCTCGCCAGTGCCCCGCTTGATGGCCCGTTCAATGGTGTCTGCCGGCATGTTATAAGAGCGTGCCTTTTCAATCGCCAGTCGGAGGCGGAAATTGTGCTCGGGATCTCCGCCGCCGTCGCGCGCCGCCACGATGATCTGGCGGGAGAGCTTGGTAAAGATCTTCCCGCGGCGGGCGTCCTCCTTCATTTTCTTGTGCTTGATGTTATCCCACTTGGAATGACCAGCCACGTCGGCTTCACCCCCTAAGCGCCCGTCGGGTGGCGCCCGGTCTATGACTCAGATGGCGCCGGTGTCCGACTCACAAGCGCCATCCTTCATTGTAACATACGGGTCTCCCCGGGCGGGAGGTGGACCGGCAGCCGGGTGACGCGAGGCTCCGGGCCAGTCAGGTGCGGTACCGGAAGGGGGAGAGAGCTTGGGCCTGCTGAATCCGCTGGCGCAGGAAGCGGTAGAGAGCGTAGACCATGGCCAGTACGAGCACAGGGCCCACGCCGGGCGCCGTGACGACCAGATCATAGACGGCGTGCAGCACGGCGGCTGCAGCCAGGCCAATCGCCACCCTATTGGGGGCCCCTTGGGGCTGACAGTGAGCCAAACCTAGGTAATAGCCAGCTAGGCCGGAAAAGGAGGCATGGGCCAAGGAGGCTAGGATCGCTCGGGCGGGCACCACCTTCAGGCCGAAGGAGGCAGTGTACAGAAGATTCTCTACCGCCGCAAAGCCTAGGGCCGCGGTGATACCGTAGATGACGCCATCCATAACTTCGTTGAAGGCACGACTGCGGTAGGTGGTTACGTAGGTAGCACCCAGTTTCGCAGCTTCCTCACCGAGGCCCACCACCAACAGGGCGACCGCCGCCCGCAGCCACGGGTTCTCGCCTGTCAGCAGCAAGCCACGGAACGGATATTCGTAAAGGGCAGCGGGAATCACCGCCAGCATGCCTGCTCCAAACGCCCGCACCAGCATGCCGAGGGGCTCCTTTTCGAAGCGATCCTGCCGGTAAAAGAACCAGACCCATAGCACGGCCGGCAACAACGAGACCAGCACCAAGAATACCCAGTTCATGACTTCCCCGCCCATCCTCGGAGTGGCTATGGCTCGTCGGCCCGGCCTGCTGGGCAAGCCGCTCCGCGCACAGGGTGCAGCGGGGAAGCCATCGGGATGCGGCCCAGACAGCGTCAGTTGTTGCCAGCTAGCGAGACGGCGGGCGGCGCGATGTTAAGGCCTGGCTAGCCGCCGAGCCATCCGGAGGCGCGCCCTCTGCGGGGGCCAGCCGGCGAGCCCGCCAGAGGTAGTCAACGCCCGCAGCCAGGGACACAACCACGCCCAGCCCAGCTACCGCCTGGCCCGCCGGCCAGCCCGCTAGGCCAGCAGTCAGGCCGCAAAACAGGAGGAAGCTGGCCCCCTTGCCCAACAGGCTGGCCGGGATCACCCGGCCCTGTCGCCGCATGAGCAAGGCCCCGCCCCCGAGGAGTAACAACTCTTTGCCAAGGAGCAGGCCGAGTAGCCAGCGTGCCCACCCGTCGTGCCAGACCAGCAACCCGAACGCCGTCAGAACTAGGAGCTTGTCGGCGAGGGGGTCCAAGATTTGTCCCAGCGTCGAAATTTCTCTGCGCCGCCGGGCCAAATAGCCATCCAAGCTATCGGTCGCAGCAAGCAAGACGTAGAGCCCCGCCGCGGGCAGCCGACCGAGACGGAAAAACGCCAGGAGAAAGGCTGGGATGAGGAGCAACCGCACGAGGCTGATCCAGTTGGCCAGGGTCACGGCAAACCTCCCTGTGACTGTAGGCAGCTGGCGGTCATCCCGGCAAGGTTGGCCGGCAGGGCATACCGGCCATACGAGCGAATGCTACAGCCTGAGCACGGTCGCAGCGAGGGCGAAAGGGGACCTCTATGTCACCCCGAGACATCATCTGGCGTGCCCTGGAGCGGCTGCGGGAGAGCCGGGAGCTGTTGGCCGACAGCATCACCCAGCTCAACCCGCGTGAGCACCGGGACCTCATCGATGGCTTGCGCGAGTGCGAGCGTCTCATCCAAACCCAGATACACATCTTGCGCCGCCTAGAGCGGCGCTACGAGGAGACCTAGACCGGCGACTTGCCCAAGGTCGACCTTTGGGGGGCCCGAGGCCGGCCCGGCCGCCTCGGGCGCCTTTACCCTTGATCGGCTGCCAGGCTGGCCGGGGCTAACTCTTCGCAGGCACGGGTGAAGAGGCGGCCTAGCCGGCGGATCCCCTCTTCGATCTCCTCGACGGTCGGCTGGCTGAAGGCAAGCCGAATGGTGCGCCGGCCGCCCCCGTCGGTATAGAAGGCCGAGCCGCACACGTAGGCCACTCGCTCCTCTGTGATGGCTCGGGGCAAGAGCTCTCGGGCGTCCAAGCCTTCTGGGAGTTCGATCCAAATAAAGAAGCCCCCTTGTGGCCGGTTCCACCGTACCCCTGGCGGGAAATACCGCTGCATCGCGGCCAGGGCCACGTCTCGTTTCCGCCGATAGAGTTCTATCAGGCGGGTCAGATGCCCTTCTAAGAAGCCTTCCCGCACACACGCCAGTGCCAGCCTCTGTCCCAGTGAACTGCCGCACAAGTCGGTCGCCTGCTTGGCGATCGTCAGGCTGCGCACCACCGCCGGATCGGCCACTACCCAGCCCACTCGGATACCCGGCACGAACACTTTCGAGAACGAGCCCAGGTACAGGACTCGCCCCTCTCGGTCTAGAGCTTTGATGTGCGGGCAGGCCTTCCCTTCGTAGCGGAGGAGGCCGTACGGGTTATCTTCGATGACCAGGAAGTCGTGGGCCGTGGCCAGTTCCAACAGGTGCCGCCGACGCTGCTCGGAAAGGGTGACACCGGCAGGATTTTGAAAGTTGGGGACCACATAGGCGAACTTGACCCGGGCGTCCGGGGACTGGGATCGGGCAGCCAAGGCGGCGGCCAGCTCGGTGGTATCGAGCCCCTCCTCGTCAAGGGAGATACCTAGAAAGCGGGCTTCATAGTTACGGGCTGCGCCCAAGCCACCCACGTAACCCGGCTTTTCCACCACCACTACGTCACCGGGATCGAGAAAGGCCTTGCTGATCAAGTCCAACGCTTGCTGGGAGCCCGTGGTGATCAGCACGCCGTCCGGGTCGGTAGGCACGCCCTCCGCGGTCATCTCTCGGGCGATCCACTCTCTCAACTCGCGGAAGCCCTCCGTCGGCCCGTATTGCAGGGCCACGCTGCTCTCGTTCTGTAACAACCGCTGAAGGGCCTGTGCCACCTCTGGCACAGGAAAGCTATCCACACCGGGAAATCCGCCGGCAAAGGAAATGATGTCACTATGCTCGGCGAGCTTGAACATCTCCCGGATATCGGAGGCCTGCATGCCCAACACCCGTTTGGCGTAGAGCCGCTCCCACTGCACCATGATTTGCCTAAGTCCCCTCTCAACGACAAGACCCCCGCCTCTTCTCAGAGACGGGGGCCATTTCGGACACCCGCGGTACCACTCTGCTTGTCGGCCTGTCGCCGACCCGCTCGCCCGTGCCGGCCCGTCGCCCTGGCACCAACCAAAAAGACCCCGCTCCCACCGATGGGGCGAGGTCTCCTCGCGGTACCACCCAACTTCGCCGGCGCTGCCTAACTTCCGGCAGGCTCCTCCGGCCTCTGACGCGTGCCGTGCACGCTGGGTGTAACGGCCCGGGGTGCCTATGCACCCCCCCGGCCCCCCTTCGCGTAGCGCTTGCGGAGGGCAGCTCCAGGGTGGCCTTCACCGGATCCTGGCACCACCCTCGCACCCTAGGGGCGGCTCTCTGAAGCCAGGGGCTTCCGGCTACTCTCCCTCTCATCGCCATTGGACGGCTGCGATTTGCACCTAGTATACCGCGCGCCCCCGCCTCACGCAAGGGGGCACCCGCCTAGCAGGCCCATTCCGGACGACGTCAGCCACGGGTTGTCAGAGCCGAAGCCTCCGCTTGCTGCTCCATGGCAAACGTCGAAGAGGAGATCGTATCGCCCATTCCCACCGTGCTAACAGGATTTGGCACGATGTGGGCAGGAACTACCAAGACGGCGTGGTCATCTCCTTCCCAGATGCCTTCGGCCAAGGGCCGCAGCCCCGGGGGCGTCTGCCGCTGGAAGGCCTCTACTTGGCTCAACCCCACGTCCGAAAGCGGTAGCTCGCGAGCTTCCTCCAGGCGTTCCGGGGTGACATAGCCGCCGTATTTGGCCTTCATGGCGTTGACGGCCGACCCGAACAGGCCCGCGGCCAAGGACCGCTCCGGCGAGACCGACCACGGCTTCGACAACACGATCACGTAGTAGCCAAGGTTATGGATCTGGATTCGGCGCAGGCGCAGACGCCGCAAAAGGGCTAGACCACCGGCATAGAGAGTGTGGGCCGATTCATGAGCCTCTACCCCTTCGCGCTCAGCCTGGAAGCCGAAGACGTCCAGAACGCGACGAATCTCCACTTCGTTGATGCCGAAGCTATCGACGGCTCCACACACCCGTTCCAGCAGCATCCCCTCCAGCTCGGCGTAACGCATGGGGACGTACTCGTAGTGCAGGCGCAGGGAGCCGTGCTGGCGGCGGAGGAGGTGAAGGTGCTCCACGGCCTCCGCCAGGTAGGTTTCGGCGGTGCGACCATCGGGCATCTGCGGCGCCGCATGGTGATAGCCGGCCAGGAAGGCCACGTCAATACGGGCACCTAGGTCGGGCAGGTGCGGAACGATCTCCGGATCGAAGCCCAGCACCTTTTTGGGGTGTGTGGCCAGGATAAGCCGGTTGGCCCGCGGTGTCACCACCTCCTGGTCGCCGAACAGGAAACGTTCGCCCTTGGGATACTCGAAGATCCAATTGATCTTGGTGGGATCCTGAGGCCGTCCAACCTCCCG
>SPLK01000395.1_pt1 | contig 13119 bp, 12 predicted proteins | sample 2456111 | NCBI WGS metagenome assembly SPLK01 (sample SAMN11156906, study PRJNA527647) | hot springs metagenome | biome: Geothermal region; feature: Hot spring; material: tree branch in hot spring; isolation source: hot spring sediment rich in lignocellulosic material ... | reverse complement strand
CGCCCCCGGCGAAGGCCGTCACCAGCTTGGTGGAGAGCTCACCCCAGGGGATAAACTCCACGTCCAGCCGGACGTTGGGCACGCTGGCCTCGAAGCGGGGCTTCAGCACGTCGTTCACCGCCCGGACCAAGGGCTCCGACGACCCGGCCAGCCAGACCCGCAGCGCTCGCTCGGCCGCCCCCGCCGGCAGCGCGAGGCCACCCCAGGCCACCGCGGCCAGGCTGGCCGCCCCAGCCACCCGCCATCCCCGTCCCCGTCGCGCTTGCATGGCTGTCCACTCCCTTCCTTTTTGGCGGGGGCCGTCGCTGGCGGGCACCCCGTGGATCGGGCCACCGCACCTGTGGAGGCCGGCCCCCCGGCCCCCGCCGCCCACCCCTGCGGTGGAGCCGGCCCCTGCCACCTGCCTACCGTGGCCATGGGCCACCCGTCAGTCAGCCCGGAGCACGGCAAGGGCCTCCCGCACCGCCTGCCACACCGCCTCGGGGCGGCGGGAGCGCCGGTTGTCGCCTGTGCCCCAGCGGTCGGACCAGAGGGCCACGTCCTCGATCCCCGCCGCCTTCAGCCACCGGGCCGCCGCCACGATCTGGCCCTCCACCCCCGCCGGCACGTCGAAGGCCTGCAGCCAGACGTGGGGCCGCTTGCCGTGGGCTCGGCAGGCCGCCAGCAGCCGCTCCACGGGGCCGGCCAGGTACCGCTCGGGCGGCGCCAGCCAGGCGGCCTCGCCGCCGTAACCCAGGACCATGGCCGGATACGGGTCAATGCCCAGGCTCTCTAGCTGCGGCAGGCCCGCGGCCGCCTCCCACTCGGCGAAGCGGCGCACCTCATCGGTGAAGGGGAGGAGGCAGAGGGTGTTGCGCAGCCCGGCCGCCGCCGCCCCGGCGCAGGCCTCCGCCAGCACCGCCAGGGCCTGCCGGCGGCGGAAGGCTAACACCTCCGCCGTGAGGGCCACGGGCATGGCCTCGCCCGTCTCGGCCTGGTAGCGGGCCTGGCAGCGGTGGCACCGGCAGGCCCACCGTCCGGAGCCTGCCTCGCTGGCGAACTGGGGCTCGTCCCAGAAGACGCCGTCCGCCCCCGCCTCGGCCGCCAGCTCCAGCCAGTGGGCCAAGTGGGTCTGCCACTCGGAGCTGGAGGGGCAGGCCCGGGGCAGGTAGGTGCCGTCGGAGAGGCGCTGGCAGGCCTCGGGGTAGCGGAGGGGGAAGACCGAGTACGGGGTGCAGAAGATGCCGCCCAGCCCCCAGGGGTCGAGGAACACCTCCAGGCCCTCCTGCTTGGCCACCGCCACCATCTGCCCCACCGTCGGGCGGAAGAAGAGGACGTCGAAGTCGGTGACGATGAGCACCACGTAGGTGGCCCCGGCCTCCGCCATCTCCCGGACGTGGGCCCGGAAGGCTGCCGGATCCCGACTGCGCAAGAAGTAGGGCAAGCCCAGACGCACCCCTGCGCCCTCCCTCGCCGGCCAGCCCGGGTGCCTGCGCCACAAAGGATGTGTTGCATGTTGCGCAGGCCTCGCCGCCGTCTAAGGAAAACGATTCCGCCCAAAGGCGGTTTCCCCTTCACACCCCCGCAACACTCGCGCAAAAAGATCGTTGCACATGTTGCGCTCTCATGTCGAGCTTTGCTGGCGAGTGCATGGTAGGAGACATCCAGCATGGGCGTTAACGGTGCGTGCGACGCCGTTCCTGGTGGACCGCCTCCCAGACGGTAGACAGAAAGCTGCTAATGAGGTATGATGAAGCAACTCCCACGCGGCCGCCGGCGAGCCAGATGCGGGGCGGGGATCCTCTAGGCCTCCAGCTCACGAGCCCGGCGTCACCAAGAAAGGACGCGAGAGATGCCGACAACGCACGACCCTAGGCGCGGCCCCGACGTATCGCGCCCAGTCCCTTCTCGGAAAACCCTTCCGCCCTCCGCCAGACCCCGTCCCACCGATCCAGGCGGCACCGAGACTGAACCAAGGTCGCCAGCAGCTGAGCCTCCGCGCATGCAACCCCTTGGCGAGTACACCCGTACCTTGAAGCAGGTGTTGCCCCGCCACCTTTTCCAGCCCGAGCCCCGGCGCATCCTGTGGTTGCTGCCGCTGCTGGCGGTAGCGGTGGGGGGCATGGCCGTGGTGGCCCGGTTCGACCTGCACTGGGGTATCGATCTGACCCTGGCACTGGTGATCGGCCAGGCCTTCGCCAGCCTGGGTCTGTTCGGCCATGAAGTCTTGCACGGCAGCGTGGTGCGCACGCCCTGGCTGCGCAACCTGGCCGGCCAGGTCTGCCTCTGGCCTTTCGCCATCGGGCCGCGGCTGTGGCGGCGCTGGCACAACGTCGAGCATCACGGCCACACGCAGGAACATGGCCAGGACCCAGACGCCATGCACACGCTGGAGGACTTCCACGCCCGTCCCGCCCTCCAGCGCCTCTATCGCATCGCTCCTCCGGTGCGTGCGGTGTTGACCCTGCTCTCCCTCAGCATCTGGTTCTCCATACACTCCGTCCAGATGCTGCGACACTTCCTGCCCGAGATGCCACCCCGGACCCGGCCGGTGGCCGTAGTCCAGTTTCTCCTGCCGGTGGCGAGTTGGGTGACCCTGGGGGCCTGGATCGGGTTCGCTGACTGGGTGTTCGCCTACCTCCTGCCGCTGCTGGTCGCCAACTTCACCGTCATGAGCTATATCGTGACTAACCATCTGCTCAACCCGCTGACGCCGGTGAACGACCCCCTGGCCAGCAGCCTGTCGGTCACGGTCCCCAGGTGGGTGGACGTGCTGCACTTCAATTTTTCGCATCACACAGAACATCACGTCTTCCCCGGCCTCAGCAGCAAGTACGCCCCACTGGTCAAGCAGTGGTGCAAGAGGCTGTGGCCCGACCGCTACCACGAGATGCCACACTGGCGCGCCCTATGGCTGGTGTGTACGACGCCCCGGGTGTACGAGCGACCGACGGCCCTGATCGACCCGGTGCGGCAGCAGGTTTATCCCGTCTTGGGTCACGGGTTGGAGTCGAGCCAAGTGAAGCGACCGACCGCTCACCGGAGCAGCGTGGCTCCGACGCGACCTACCCCGTAGCTGCTACAGGCGGCGCTCGCAGGCGCCGGCCCTTGGACCCCTGGGCTGCGCACCCGTCCCGATGGCCGCGGCCCAGGGAGACCATGGCGACCATCGCTGGTCTCTCCCTCTGAGGCTTCGCGGTATCGGCTTGTCGGAGCCACTGTTCCTGCTCTAGCGGGGTCCATACATGATGATAAGCACGCCGGCCAGGCGCCCACCAGGCCATGCGCCATGCTCTTGTCCTGTCGCAGCCACTGCCACATGAGGTAGCCACCGCCGATCTCAGCGATGCCGGCCAGGACGATGAGGTCGGTGAATACCAGGCGGGTCGCCAGTTCTCCCAGTCCTGGGCAGGCAGCCCCTTGGCCGCTGCCGAGAGGGCCCGGGGACACCCCTCACGTCTACAGCTCCAGTTCGAGCTCCAGCCGGTCGCCGGCCTGCAGCCGCAGGGGGCCAGCGAAGACCACGCCCGGCAGGCGCTCGGGCCCGGCCGTCACGCCCACCGCCGGCGGCCCGTCGTCTCCCGGGACCACCGTCACCGCCAGCGGCTGGGGCGGCTCCCCCGGCTGCAGCAGGCGGGCTTCCGCCGCCGTCCAGGGGCTCGGTCGCCACGCGGCCGGCCAGCCGCAGCCGAAACGGCGCAGCTCCAGCTGGCCGTAGCGGACCTCCAAGCTCACCTGCAGGCCCCGGCTCCGGCCACCAGCCGCGTCCAGCGACTCCTGGCGGTAGAGGCCCCAGGCGCTCCCCGTCGACCAGAAGGAGGCGAAGGCACCGCTGCCGGGCTGCCCTGCCCCGGCGCCCGACCCGCCGGCGTCCAGCGCCGCCGCTTCGCCCCCGCTCCCGTCCGGCGCCAGCCCGCCCCCCGCCGCCGCCAGCCGGGGGGCGAAGCCCATGGCCTGGGCGGGGCCGTCATAGGCGAAGCCGCTCAGAGCCAAGAGGAGGGACCAGCTGGACATGGCCCGCGCGTAGTGGTGGCCGCACTCCACCTCGTCCCAGGGGTTGCGCTTGACGCCGTCGTAGCGGTCCCGCACGCTCTTCACGATGGCCAGGCCCTCATCCACCAGGCCTTCGTAGATGAGGTGGGCTGCCACCTGGTACTCGATGCCCGTCCACACCTCATCGGCATAGGGGAAGGGGTAGGGCGGCCGTCCACCCCGAGGCCAGGTACAGAGGAGCAGGCCCGCCTCGTCGTTGAGGGCATAGGTGCGCTGGCAGCTGGCGTGCTCCTCCAGGCTGGGGCGCCAGTTGTAGCGGAAGATGGCGGTCAGCGCCGCCCGCACCCGCTCGGGCGGCAGCAGGTAGCCCAGACCCACCACCGCCGCGAACCACTGGCCCAGCAGCTGGTCGGAGAGGCAGCCCGGTCCGAACTGGTAGCGCTGGGAGGCCTGCTCGCCCGGGTCCTGGACGTAGTACTCGCCGTTCCACAGCTCCCGGTCGAGCCGCCGCCAACCCTTTTCGAAGACGGCCCGGTAGGTGGCGGCCAGCTCCTCCTCGCCCAAGGCCCGGGCCATCTCCTCCGCCGCCCGCAGAGCGCCCAGGTAGAAGGCACCGGTCATGGGGTTGGGGCCGTAGAACTCGATGTCGTAGGTGTTGTGCTGCTGGCCCTCCATCACGCCGTCCCGGTCCGGATCCCAGTGCCGCCAGGCGAACTCCAGGGCCCGGCGAGCCGCCGGCCACAGGCGGCGCAGGAACTCGGTGTCGCCCGACAGCTTCCACTCCCGGTACAGCTTCAGCACGCAACCCATCTGGCCGTCGGCCGCCGGGTGGAACTGCCAGGTGGCGCCCACCAGAGGCAGCAGGGTGCGGAAGGCCATGTGCCCCGTGGGCAGCGTGTTGTGCCCGAAGTCGGTCTCCCGCATGGTCCGCTCCAGCTGGGGGAAGAGGAAGGCGACGGCCTGCTCGTAGTTCCAGACGTGGGTGCAGTTCATGGGGCAGCAGCCGGCCCGGTCGTGGCAACCCTCGAAGGCGTGGAAACGGCCATCCTCGGTGCGCAGGCAGGTGGTGGTCCGCATGATGGAGGCTTGGCTGGAGACGGCGTCCAGCACCACGGCGGGCACGGTGCTGGTCGTCAGGGTCTCGTGGAACAGCCGGGTCTCCCGCTCCAGGCGCTCCAGGTGCTCGGCCACGTAGGTGGCCACCGCCCAGGCGTCGGGCCATTGGGTGGCGTACCAGTTGCCCAGGCGCTTGCCCCGCACCGCTTCCTCCCGGTTCCAGTAGTTGTAGAGGTTAGGGAAGTGCCACGCCAGCACCACGGGCAGCGTGACGCGCTGGCCGGGCTCCAGCCGCACCACCAGCCCCAGGGTGCCGACGTCGGTCTCGCCGTCGGGGCTGGGCTCGGGCTCGGCGGGCCCCTCCAGCCGGCCATCGGCGGCGAAGTCATCCCAGAAGGACTGCACGTCGTCCCACCAGCCGGCCCGCTCCCAGCGCAGCTTGCCCGTGACGTGGGGCCAGGGGGTGGCCAGGGCGAGCGATCCGAAGCGGGCGTCGGTCGCCTCGTACTTGCGGGTGGTCATGCGCAGGCCCATCAGGGTGGCCGGGCCCACGGGCTGGGCGACCCACTCGTTGAGGTTCTGGCCGAAGAGGGGATGGCGCCGGTTCTGGAGGGCGGCCTGGCCGTCGTAGCCGGCGGCGTTCAGCAGGCTGGCGGCCAAGGTGGCCTCCACCGGCACCTCCCGCTGGTTCTCCAGGGTCCAGAGGAAGAGGGCCACCGGCAGACCCGAGTCCCGGTCGTTGAGAGGGATGAAGGGGTTGAAGGCCTCCAGCGAGACGGTGACGGGCAGCCGCTCGTCGCGGAAGGCCACCCGGGCGAAGGGGTACGAGCCGCTGAAGGTGGCCTCCCGCAGCCGGGGCAGGCCGGAGACGGTGGCCGTGGGCAGCCCGAAGCCGCCCCGGTAGGGGGGCTGCAGGCGGGCCTCCAGCACCCGGGCCACCGGCGCCTCCCCCTCCGCCCGGGCCCAGAGGGCGAAGAAGGAGTAGGGCAGCACCACCCCCTTGCCCGGGCGGTTGAAGATCTCCCAGTCCACCAGCTGGCCCCGCCCGCCCAAGGAGACGGTGCCCGTGCCGATCCCTCCCAGGGGGAAGGCGATCTCCCCCAACGCCGGTCCCGTGAAGGTCCGCCATGCACCCCGCGCATATAGCGTCGCCCGGTCATATGGCACACCAGGCCTCAGAGCGGTCGCCTGCCCGTCACCCATGCTGCCGGCACTCCTTTCCAGCCCTGGTTCAACCCGCCGGCAACATTCGCCGCTGGCCCGCCGGGCCCTGCCCGGCGGGCACTTCAGCTAAGAGGCGTTCCACCGCCGTCTAGAGGGGCCGCAGGGACATGAGGGGAACGGAGGGGAACAGCGAGGAGGAAAAGGCGACTGAGAGGGTTCCCAAGGACCGGGAGCGGGCTACGCTAGGGGGTATCTACCACCCGGGCGGTGAACGCTATGGTCGCCATGCCTGAACCCAAGCCCTTTTCGGTGCACGTAGATAGCAAAGGGCGCATCACCTTGCCGGCCAAGCTGGGCCGACACCAAAATGGAGACGCTGGGGCGCACCCGCGAGGCCATCCTGGGCTACCTGGAGGCTACAGCGAAAGAAGGCTTGCCCCTGCCGACGCCCTAGAGGCCGAGCCTGGGCTGGTGGAGGTGGCCGTGCCTTGACTCGCTTGCCAAGGGTGAGCGATCAGGCCGTGGTGCGGGCCATGAAGGAGTCCTTGGAGCTGTACTTCGAGGATGTTCAGTTTGCGCCATAAGCATATGGCAGCTATCTGTGCTGGACTGAGATGGCTAAGCTATTAATCCCCCCTGCCCTCTCACTGAGAGGGCAGGTTGACACTGGTGCCGATGAACCATTTATAAACCAATGACCCGATCTTCCTTCAACGTGGGAGCGCTAACATCTGTTTCGACCTTCGCGAACTGCGCCCGGTACAAGCGCGCGTACAGGCCGCCCTTTGCCATTAGTTCTTCATGCGTTCCCACCTCACTGACTCTACCCTTCTGCATCACGACGATTTGGTGAGCGTGATGCACCGTGTAGAGTCGGTGGGCGATGACCAGCGTAGTTCGGCCCGCCATCAGTCGGTCAAGAGCCTGTTTAATGGCAAGCTCAGACTCGGTGTCAAGGGCAGAAGTAGCCTCGTCCAGGAGGAGCAGGGGTGCGTCCTTTAGGAGGGCACGAGCTATAGCGATACGCTGGCGCTGTCCAATCGAGAGTCGGGCCCCTCGTTCGCCGACTTCTGTATCGTAACCGTTTGGTAGCTGCATGATAAACTCGTGAGCGTTGGCCGCCTGGGCGGCCGCGACGACCGCGTCGAACGAGGCACCTGGACAGCCGTAGGCAATGTTCTCGCGCACGGTACCGGTGAACAGGTAGGTATCCTGGGGAACCACCGCGATGCGGCTGCGCAACTCGGCGGGATCCAGCTCCCATAAGAGATCACCGTCTATTCGGATCTCCCCGGCTTGTGGTCGGTACAGGCCGAGGATAAGGTAGAAGAGCGTGCTCTTGCCCGCTCCGCTCGACCCCACTACCGCTGTCACCCGTCCGGCCGGAACGTCCAGGTCGACAGTGTCGAGAACAGGACGAGTGCCGTCGTACGAGAAGACAACTCCCCGAAAGCTAAGGCCGCTCCGGATCGGCCGTGGGGCAGGTAAGCACTCCGGCAGGCGTTCCAGCTCGACCGGCTTCTCAAGGATCTCGAAGACACGCTCTGCAGCAGCCAGGGAGCTCTGCAGTCCAGCCCACACTTGGGCGAACCCGCGGAACGGCCAGGTGAGGTGGTTCAAGAGCTGCATAAAGGCCAAGATTGCACCGATGGTGATCACGCCTCTAACGACGAAGACCGCGCCAAGGCCGTTGATGAGGATGAAACGTGCCTAAGGCAACGACATTGGCGGTCGCGTCCAGGCTACCTTGCAGCTTCGCCTGGCGCTTCTCGTATGTCAGGATTTGGCTCGTGTTTTGTTCATACCGCTGGATAAAACGCCCCTCCAGAGCAAAGGCGCGAACGACGACGTAACCGGAGAAGGTATCATGTAGGAAAGCGTTCACCCGCGCGAGGATCTTATGAAGGCTATCGTTGTTCCGCCGCATGGCCTGGCCGAAGATACGCCCCACCAGAAGTGTGATCGGCCCGACGAGGCTGCAGAGCAGGGCCATCTGCCAATTGATCTTCACGAGGTAGACGAAGGCGGCTAGAGCAGCGATCAGATGGCGCAGGATAAGCACGAGGTTGTGTCCGATCGCGTTACCGATGCCACCGACGTCGTTCGTAAGCCGCGACACGAGGTCCCCTGAGTGCATGGCCACGTAGTCGCGAGTAGGGAGTCGCAAGATATGGCTGAACAAATCCCGCCGCAAGTCGCGTTGAATGGCATTGGTAGCGATGACGTTCAAATACGGGTAGGCAAAGCTCACAAGCGCGAGGAGGGCGACCAGCCCGACACCCAGGCCTATCACCCGCCGCACTTCGGAAAGGTCCCCGGCCACCGCGGCGTCTGTAAGGCGCATGAGAAAAGTAGCTAACAGCAAATCGTTCGCGATACTAGCCAGTACCGTTAGGCCGAGAGCCACATAAACGTGCCAGTACGGAGCAGCATAGCGTAGCAGGTTCAGGAAAACGTTCCGTTGTTCTCTTTTTCTCAGAAACAAACGGTTGTGTTTCCCAATTAAGGCTAGCACTTGATCTGCCTCCGTCTGAAGCGGGTCTTGTGCCGCCTTTAAGAGTCCAATTTTCGGGGATACGGCATGTGTGATTGCTTACTGGAAGTATGGGGCTGAGGAGGATCTACCCAGTGTCCCGGAATTCTCCCTAGGGCCGCCCTCTTCCTCACTTACCGAGAAGGGCATCTCGTTCGGGAGTCTCCGAGGAACAGCAAGAAGACAATAAAACCCGTGCAGCGAGCCGGCCCGCTGCACGGGTAGGAAACCGCATCGTTAGATGACCAAGCCGTGCTGCCTTGCCGCTGGGGCGAGTTCCTGCCAAGCGCGGCCGGCGCCGGTGGAAGCCGCGGCCGAACCGTGCTCCACCGCCGGTGGACCGACTTTCGGACGAGGATTGGGCGCAACCTGGCCTGCCTGGTCGGCCGCCGCGGCCGCCCCCAAGGCACGCCCTAGTTGGCGAAGGAGGTACACCCCCGCACCGGCACCCACAAAAGCCAGCGCGATTTGCCCTACCTCTAGCCACGACACGGGGACCCCTCCCCAACTCAGGTCAGCCTCTGCATGCCCGATGCCTTCGGCCCACCAGGTCGGTTGGTCTTAGGCGTTCCTAAGCGTCGAGTTTAGCGTAGCACACAGCCCCTGGCGTGTCAACCCAAACACGCCCGGACCTGGCTGTTCTGGACTAAGCAGGGAGGGGATGGGGTGGCGCTAACCGGCCGTAGCGACAGCCACCACTGGCCCTGACCACTGGCGGCTCGGGCCTCAAGCCCGAGCCGCCGCTTCCACAGCCTCTCGCAGAGTGCTCTCAACTTCTCGGGCCAGGTCACGCAGCCGTTCATCACCCAGCAAGTCCATGAGCATCTCGGGCCGGGGTAAGCCGATGGCAGTCTTGTCGCCTTGACGGTATACCACAACCTTGCAAGGCAAGAAGTAGCCCACCTTGATATTAGTTTCCAGGGCTTGCTTCGCCCGCGCGGCATTACACACCTCAAGAATGTGAAATTCCGGCTCCAGCGTAAAGCCCTTCTCCTTCAGCTTGTCATTCACACTCAGATGCCACAATGTACTGAACTGCCGTTCCGTCAAGGCCCGCTCCAAGTCCCGCAGTACCGTCGGCACATCCTTGGGCGTCTCCACCGTCACCTCGAAGTCCATGAGGGACCCTCCTTTGGAAACGCTCTCAGCTCATACCGGCTCACTGGACAAAGCTACGGAATCGGTCCACATGAGCTTCCAGCACCCGCCGGACGGCGCTGCAAGCCTCGAGGACCTCGGGTAGAGCCAACCGGTAGTAGGTATTCACGCCGTCTCGGCGGGCTTCCACCAGCCCAAACTGCCGCATCACCGACAGGTGCTGCGACAGATTGGGCGCAGTGGTTTGCAAGCGCTGGGCCAGTTGCCCAACCGTCAACTCACCCTCAGCCTTCAGTGTATAGAGGATCTCCAACCGCTTAGCATGAGCTAGCACCTGGCAAAGGCGAGCCTGCAGCTCCAAGAACCGGCGGTCCACCTCCATGTCATTCCCCCCCTTTCATTAACGGTTTTCTTAATCCCTTACTCGTATTCTGGGGGGCCGCTCCCGGCTTGTCAAGGGAGGCGCTCGCATGTTCGCTCTTGCTCCGCCCCGGGAGAGCGGGTATAATCAGCTATGTCGTTATTAATTAGTTTCTTAATCCCTAAATGCACGAGCCATTCCTCAAGGCACGGGCTGTCTCCACCAGGACCACCCGTGACACCACTGATTCCCAGGCTGGGAGGGGTAGCAAGGTATGCCTCATGCTCCGACGGCCACTTCGGAAGACCTAGCGGCGCAAGACTGGAGTCCGGCACGCTTGTATTCGGCCCTGCTCGACGACGAGGCACTGTTTGTGTTGGACCTCCGTCGGGCCGAGGAACACGCGGCCTGGCCCCTCAGGGGCCGGCGGCCCCTACCATCCCTGAATGTGCCGTACGTACAACTGCTGGCCGAGGTAGAGGGTGATGACCTGGCAGAGGCGGCCACCACGTATGCGCGACAGCACTGGAGTGGCCAACTGCCCACCGACCGGACCATCGTGGTCGTGTGTGCCAAGGGAGGAGCCTCAGCCCCCGTGGCCGAGGCTTTGCGGCGACTGGGCTATCGCGCCGTGAACTTACAGGGGGGTATGGCCGCCTGGGCAGAGTTTTACGCTGTCCAGCCGGTGGTAGAGGCCCGGGCATTCAGCATCTACCAGGTGGCTCGCCCCGGCCGGGGTTGCCTCAGCTACTTGGTGGCATCGGACGGTCAAGGCGTGGTGATCGACCCCCTACGGCATACCCGTCCTTATCTGGACCTGGCCGACCGGCTGGGGGTGAAGCTGGTAGCCGTCATGGACACGCATGGCCACGCAGACCACCTGAGCAGCGGGCAGATCCTGGCCGAAACCCTAGGCATCCCTTACTACCTGCACCCCTATGATGCTATCCATCCCATTGACGTCCTTACAGGCTCTGTCCACTACCAGCCCTTATGGGAAGGCAACCAGCTGCGGGTGGGTAACGTCACTCTGCATGTACTCCACGTACCGGGACACACCCTGGGCAACGTGGTCTTTTACCTGCCCCAAGGATACCTGTTTAGCGGGGACTCTATCTATATCCAGTCCGTGGCTAGGCCTGATCTGGGCGGGCGAGGGGAGAGCTGGTCGCCCTTGCATTATCGCTCGCTCGCCCGTCTGCTCAGTCTCCCTGAGGAGACGGTGGTCTTGCCGGGCCACTTCAACTCGCTGGCCGAAGCCGATCAAAAAGGGCTATTCGCCCAGGCCCTGGGTCCGCTCCGCCACACGAACGAAGGGCTGCGACAGCTAGCCGGTGGCGAAGAAGCTTTTGTTCGCTACCTACTAAGCAACTTACCGGCCTTCCCACCGCAATATGTAGAGATTAAGCGGATCAATGCGGGGCTCCTAGAGGCCAACGATGACAAAGCCGCGGAACTGGAGATTGGCCCTAACCTGTGCGCCCTGGCAGCGGTGGCGAAGGCCTGAGGAATTCATCGAGCTGGGAGGTAGCTACATTGGATCTAAGAGAAGTGACTGCTGACCAAACTTTGGATTGTCGCGGTCTCTCCTGCCCCATGCCTATCCTGCGCACTCGGAAAGCGATGGAGGCCTTGCCGGTGGGGCAGTTGTTGGAGGTTTGGGCCACCGACCGAGGTGCACCGGCAGACTTCAAGGCCTGGTGCCAGCAGACGGATCAGAAGTTCCTAGGCGTGTTGGAGGCCGACGGGTACCTGCGTCTCTTTCTCAAGAAGGTCGTTGTGGATACTAAGGAAAAAGGCAAGCTCTTTGATTGTGAAATGAGCAACGAAGAACTGGCTCGTCGTTTAGCAACTGGCGAGCGGCTAACCATTTTGGATGTTCGCGAACCCGAGGAGTACGCCTCTGGCCACATTCCTGGAGCTCACCACGTGCCCGTGGAGGAGATCGAGTCTTACCTGGCCAAGCTGGCCCGCGACCTTCCCGTGGCGGTCGTTTGCCGTAGCGGCCGCCGCAGTGGTTACGTATGCCAAATCCTGCGCCGGGAAGGTTTCACGCAGGTGTACAATGTTGTGCCGGGAATGACTGGTTGGACGGGGGCGCTCGAGACACCGGCCGCGGTGGGAGACCGGCCGTAGGGCCGCCGCGCGTCCACGTGATCCCGTCCCGATGGACTTACAAGCCGAGGAGGTACGTCGACATGTCACAGCAGAAGCGCATTGCCATCATCTGTGCCAACGGAGACCTGGCCGCCGCCTATAAGACCCTCAACATTGCCACCGCCGGCGCCGCCATGGGCGCGGAGGTGGGGATCTTCTTCACCTTCGGCGGTCTCCAGGTGCTACACCGCCAGGCGTCAGCCCAACTACCGGCACCCCCGGGCATGGAGGGTATCGGCGGCGCTTTGGCAGCCCATCAGGTTCCCTCCGTGCCTGAGCTGTTAGCCATGGCTCGGGAGATGGGGGTGAAGCTGGTCGCCTGCCAGATGACCATGGACGTCATGGGCGTCCGCGCGGAAGATCTGATCGACGGCATCGAGGTAGGGGGAGCGGCGACGTTCCTAGCCTTTGCCTCGGATGCTCAGGTGACCCTCTCCTTCTGAGCCGCCTCGCGCCCCCGGGAAACCGGGGGCGTTCGACCAACCGTTGCCCGCCACCGCCTGCCAACGTGGTAGCGGCGCCCCGCCATCCCGTACCCTGGCGGCAAGGAGGTACTATCCTGGCCATGACGCTCCTTCTCGCCCTGATCGGCCTCCTGGGTGGCTTTTTCTCGGGCCTCTTAGGCATCGGAGGAGCTATCTTGTTGGTGCCTTTGCTGCTCTTCGCCCCACCGATGCTGGGCTATCCATCGCTAGATATGAAGCAGGTAGCGGCCATCAGTATGGTGCAGGTGTTCTTCTCTTCCCTGACAGCCGTCCTGACTCACTGGCGCCATCGC
>SPLK01000392.1_pt1 | contig 13231 bp, 20 predicted proteins | sample 2456111 | NCBI WGS metagenome assembly SPLK01 (sample SAMN11156906, study PRJNA527647) | hot springs metagenome | biome: Geothermal region; feature: Hot spring; material: tree branch in hot spring; isolation source: hot spring sediment rich in lignocellulosic material ... | reverse complement strand
AATGCGTGTCTTGTGATGCTTAAAAAGGTCTCACCCGCCTTAAGGGTGGTAGGGTTGGACCGACCCAAGCTGACGCCTGCGGAGAGGTCCGCCTCTGCACGAATACTGGGTTCTAACCCCTATATTCGTGTAAGCTACCTCGTTGAAGCAGGAAGCTCCTCAAGTTATTGAGGAGAGGAGGTCACCGCTATTATGGTAAAATGATGCTATGACCGCATACAGCTTTGTAAACTATCTTAGCCTTTTGACCATAGGAGTCAGTGGGCTTTCCGTAATTGTGGGACTTTTCTTTATAAAAAACGGCAGAAGGGATCTTCACAAAAAGGCTATGATAAACGCTTCCATATTCGCTCTTATTTTTGTAGCTCTTTATCTTTTGAAAAATGCTCTTTTCCCAACTTCCAAGTATGAAGGACCTTACAGAAATGTGTTTCTGTTCGTACTTTGGTCACACACTGCACTCGCTATTATTAACTTTCCCCTTGCGATAATTACTCTTAGGTACGCTCTGAAAGGTATATTTGAAAAACACAGAAAGATAGCACCTATTACCGCAGGCGTGTGGCTTTATGTAGCTTTCACAGGTTGGATCATATATTTCTTTATGCAGTGGTTAAACCGCTGACTGATTGCAGTCGGAACATATACCGAATATCTCAAGGCGATGATGCATTGGAGTAAATTGGTACTCTTCGCACACCTTATCCTGCAGTTCTTCTATATCCTCTCTGTAAAACTCTATGATCTTGCCACACCTCACGCATATTAGGTGTTCGTGATGAGGTTTTCCTGCAATGAATTCGTATATGGTTCTGTTGCCGAGCTTTATAACTTCCCTTATTGCACCAAATTCTTGAAGAAGTTTGACTGTTCTGTATATGGTAGATCTTGAGGCTGTACTCTTGTCCTGATTCGTCACCCACATGACGAGATCCTCTATCTCAAAATGGGTTCCGTAACTGGCTATTTTATCAACGAGATCAAACCTGCTTTTGGTGATTTTGTAACCTTTCTGCCTGAGAAACTGCTCAAACTGTTTTTTAAGCTCGCTCAGTTCCATACCATTAATATAACTCAAATGAATTTCATTTGCAACAGTTTATTCATCCTCATGTGATTTTCGTTGTATAATTTCAACTCTGTATGAAGGTTTTAATTTTGCTGCTGGAGGTTTTCATGGTGAGCTTAGCCCTGGCACAGGATCTGTACACTTATAAACTACCCAACGGTGCATATCTTATAGTTAAAAGGCGAGATGACACACAGGCTGTTGCCCTTCAAGTGTGGTTTAAGGTTGGATCTATATACGAAAACTATGAAGAAAAGGGTATGGCACACTTTTTGGAACACATGCTCTTTAACGGTTCCGAAAAGTATCCTTACGGTGAGATAGACAAAAGGGTAGAAGATATGGGAGGGAATATAAACGCTGGAACTTCCAAGGAGTATACCTTTTATCACATAGAGATAGCGAAACCTTACTGGAAGGAAGCTATAGAGCTTCTTTATCAACTCACACAGAAACCGCTTCTTTTAGAAGATATGATACAAAAGGAAAAGCCTATAGTTATAGAGGAACTAAAAAGGGGCAAAGACAATCCCTCAACCATACTTTGGGAGGAATTTGAAAAACTATCCTACAAGGTCTCTCCTTACAGATTTCCCATTATAGGCTATGAAGATACCATAAGAAACTTTACGAGGGATTCTCTCTTAAGATTCTACAGGAACTTCTATCAACCTAAAAACATGTACATAGTTGTAGTAGGTGATGTGGATCCCGCACAGGTGAGGAGGGAGGTTATGGACACATTCGGAAAAGAAGAAGGAAGACCAGTTGAAAAACCGCAGATACCAAAAGAACCCGAGCAGATGGAACCGAGATTTAGAGAAATAAAGGACAGCAGGGTTGAGAAGGCTTATTGGATGATAGGGTGGAGATGTCCACCTGTAGGTTCAAAGGAGTATTACGCTCTTGTGGTGCTTGACCAGATACTGGGTGGTGGAAGGACATCCTTGCTTTACAGGGAACTCAAAGAAAAGGGCTTGGTTTACAGTGTATTTACAGGAGATCTGTCAAGACCTCAAGACAATATGTATGTTGTAAGTGCGACCTTTGATCCGGATAAGTACAGTCAAGTAAAGGATAAACTCGGTGAAATTTTGAAAAAGCTCAGCGAAAGCCTTACCGAAGGAGAAGTACAAAAGGCGAAGGAAAGGGTGATAAATTCGGATATATTTTCAAAGGAGAAAGTTACAAGCGATGCCTATTACATAGGTTACTCCGTCACCGTAGTTGGGCTTTTGGATTATTACAGGTATTTTGAAAACAATATAAAGTCCGTAAGAAAACAGGATGTGCTTAAAGTTTTAAGGAACTACTTGGAAAAGGAAGATTACGACGAAGTTCTTATGGTGCCAAAAAGATGAGGGCGATTATCCTTTTACTTATGTTTTTAACTCTCTCCTTTGGAGGTGAAAAGGTGCGAGAGTTTGCTCTTGACAACGGGGTAAAGATAATTCTTAAAGAAACTCATGGAAGCGGTATAGTATCTGGGGTGATCTTTATAAAGTCTGGAGTACACGGTGAAAAAAAGAGGGGACTTACAAACCTTACGCTTTCGCTTCTCACAAAAGGTACTAAAAGATACAGTTCTTACGATATAGCGAGTGCTTTTGAGGATTACGGAGGTAGCATATCTACAAATACTACGGATGATTATGCGGAAATTGATTTTGCAACAAAGGTGGAAGGACTGAGGAGGGGACTTGAGGTTATAGACAGCATACTCTACGAACCTACCTTTCCCGAGGAGGATTTAGAAAGGGAAAAGTTAAACGTAATAAACGCTATAAGATCCAAGAGAGAGAGAGGAATGGATTTTGCTATGGAACATCTCAGGGTTTTAACTTTTAAAGGCATGGATTACGAAGTTTCACCTCTTGGAAGGGAAGAAGATATCAAAAGCGTAAGTAGAGAAGACCTAATTGAAAGATGGGAAGATATACTCAAGGGGAAAAATGTAGTGGTGAGTGTGGTAGGAGATTTCAAGCTTGAAGATGTGGAAAATATGCTTAAGAGTATTTTTTCAAAGATACCTCCTGGTGGTGAGAGCTTTTACCAAAAGGATGTGTATATAGAGAGGGATCAGGTGCAAAAGGTGAAAAGACCAGGCGCGCAGGCGACAGTTCTTTGTGCCTTTAACGCACCTTTGCTCAAAAGTGATGATTACTTTACCTTTAAGGTTCTTACAAGCGCTCTGGGAAATGGTATGACTTCGGCACTCTTTAAGGAGCTAAGAGAGAAAAGGGGCTACGCTTACGCTACTTATGCCTACTATCCTACGAGGTATTTCTCTCCGAGAATGTTCGCTTACGTTGGCACATCTCCAGAGAAGGGAGATTCCGCATTGCAAGATCTTATAAAGGTGGTCCAGCACGCAAAGCTTACCGAAGAGGATATAAGGCTTGCAAAAAGCAAGTTGATAGGAGACTTCCTGCTTGATCACCAAACGAGGTTAAAACAAGCGTGGTATCTTGGGTTTTTTGAGATAATGGGTTTTGGCTGGAGAATGGATGAGATGTATCCGGATAAAGTAAAAGATGTCAGCTTTGAGCAGGTTATAAAAGCTCAAAAAAAGTATTTAAACATGTATCAATGTGTGTTGGTAGAGCCGTGAATTACTTTATATAAGATGAACACAAATACTACTAATATTTTTCAATCTCCTCCCTCAATCTTTCCACATCCCTTATCTTTATTTCTCCTCTTCCCAACTCAATGATACCATCTCTTTCTAAATCTTTGAGAAGTCTTGAAATTACCTCTCTTGCTGTGCCTATATCTTTAGCTAACTCTTCATGTGTAATTTTCAAAATCCTATTATTGAAAGATCTTTCGTAAAGATACTTTATTAGCCTTCTGTCCACCCTCTTTGAGAAAAGTTCATTTAGCATAGTCAGTAACCCGTAGAGATTTTTGACTATCATCTCAAGGACAAAATTTCTCCACTGGGGATACTTATCAAAGAAATCCTTTACCGTATACGCATCCAAAAGAAGTCCTACGGTGTCTACCTCAGCTAACGCATACGCAGGGTAAGGCAATTTTTTGAGTATAGAGAGATTGGTAAACATGCAAGTCTCCCCAGGACCTATGGTGTAGAGGAGTATTTCCCTTCCACTTTCTAAAAGCAGATAAACCTTTAAAGAACCCGATACAATTATAGGAGATGCGTGGCACTCACTTCCGGGATAACCTATCATAGTATTCGCCTTTATGTGTACCTTTTGGGATCTTAAGGAAAGCTCTCTTTTGAAATCCTCCGGTGCAAAGGGGAATAGTTTATTTACAAAGTTATAAATGTCTCCTTGTGCCTCTTTGACCATATGAAAAATATATACCCTTAATGCCTGAAGTGCCTCGTTCGGGTAAAAATCATAGCCATCCCATACTCATTTACAGCTTCAATAACTTCTTTATCCCTTATGGAGCCTCCAGGCTGTATGATGGCGCTGATACCTGCCTGATGAGCAAGGTCAATGCTATCGCGGAAAGGGAAGAAAGCCTCAGAAGCTAATACGCTACCTTTGAGTTCAAAACCGTAACGGCTGGCTCGCTCTATTGCACATCTGAGACTATCTACACGTGACACGTTCCCCGAACCTACACCTAAGGTACTGCCATCTTTTGCTATAACCACTCCATTAGATTTTACGTATTTGCACACCTTCCACGCAAAAAGCATATCATTAAACTCGCTATCCGTGGGATACCTCTTAGAAACCACTTTTAGATCTTCGTAATCTATAATGTCCTCATTCTGAAAGAGGTAACCCCCACTAACCTTTTTTATGTCAAAGGAGTAAGAGTAACCTAAGAACTGTAAAACTCTCAGGTTCTTTCTCTTTGAGAAGACTTCAAGAGCATCTTCAGTGAATTCCGGAGCTATAATCACCTCAAGGAATATATCGGCGAGTCTCTCAGCTAAGAATTTGTTGACCCTGTCGTTAAAAGCTACTATCCCTCCAAAGGCTGACTCCCTATCTGTTTGAAAAGCTTTCTCAAAAGCCTGCATCAGATCCTTCCCTATCGCTACACCGCAAGGATTTCCATGCTTTACTATAGCGCAGGCAGGCCTTTGAAGTTCGCTCACAAGTTTGGCACACGAGTCAGCATCAAGGTAGTTATTAAACGACATCTCTTTACCTTGGAGTACTCTGGATCTTGTAATACCAAGTTGTTCCATAGGGTTATGCAGAAGCCATCCTTTCTGATGGGGGTTTTCTCCATACCTGAGAGAAGAGCCAAGAACTAAAGGAAGGGCAAAGTGATCTGGTAGATCTTCTATCTCAAAGATAGAGCCAAGACTTCTCGATATTAGTGCATCGTAATAAGCGGTCAGCGAAAAAGCTTTATAGGCTAAGTACCTCCTGTCCTGAAGATTCAAAGTACCATCCTTTAATTTTTGCGCAACCCACGAGTAATCTTTCGGATCGCACACAACAACAACCCTGTAAAAGTTCTTTGCTGAAGCTCTAATGAGCGCTGAACCCCCTATATCTATAAATTCCATAATTTCCTGCTCCGTAAGGTCTTCTCTTAACTTTTCCTCAAAGGGGTAGAGATTTACTACAACCACGTCTATGGGTTTTATGCCGAGCTGATTTATCTGTTCTTTGTCTGTCTTTATCCAATCGCGATAAAGTATGCCTCCATGTATTGCAGGATGCAGAGTTTTTACCCTTCCGTCCAGTATCTCTGGAAAGTGAGTGAGTTCTTCTACCTTGGTAACTTTAATACCCATATCCGTGAGAAGCTTAGCAGTACCTCCAGTTGATACTATCTCATAACCAAGCTCGTAAAGGGTCTTTGCGAGATCTTGGATACCTTCCTTGTAATATACTGATATTAACGCTCTCATAATTTAATCTTTTTCTGGCTTTTCCTCCTTCTTTGGCTGATAACTTGCTATAGCTTCTTTCGTGAAGGTAATTCTTGTATTGGCATCTACCTTTAAGGTTACTGTTTCATCACCTATCTCCACTACGGTACCCCATATACCTCCACTCGTTATAACCTTATCACCTTTTTTGAGATTTGCTAAAAACTCCTGATGCCTTTTTCTTGCCTTTTGCTGGGGTCTTATCATAAGAAAGTAAAAGATAGCAAATATACCTATAAGGAATATGAGCTGAACGAAAAAGGCTCCTGCAGGTCCTCCCGGTGTGGTTTGTTGAGCATAGGCAATATCTATCATGATACTCATTATAACACAAGTGCATGGTAAAATTAAGTTCTGTATGGGAATACTTGATAGATTCTTCAAAAAGAAAAGGGAAGAAAAAGAGAGTCTATGGACAAAGTGTCCCGAATGTAAAACCATACTTTACATGCCAGAGCTGTCTGCTAACCTGAAGGTCTGTCCCAAATGCAGCTATCACTTTCCCATGAGTGCAAAGGAACGTGTTGAGTCTCTTTTAGATGGTGATGTAGATGTACTCTTTGAGAACATCTTACCAAAAGATCCCCTCCGCTTTAAAGACACCAAACCTTACAAGGACAGACTAAAACAAGCACAAGAAGAAACTGGTCTGAGTGAGGCTATTTTGGTGGTAAGCGGAAATTTAAGGGACACAAAGATAGTACTCACAGTTATGGATTTTAACTTTATAGGTGGGAGTATGGGTTCCGTTGTAGGGGAGAGGTTTTACAGGGCATGCCGACTTGCAGCGTCAAAGAACTACCCGCTTGTATCGGTCGTTACATCAGGCGGAGCGAGGATGCAGGAAGGCATACTTTCCCTAATGCAGATGGCTAAAACCTCCATAGGTGTGGGTTTTCTGAATGAAAAAGGTGTACCTTACGTGACTGTACTTACAGACCCAACCATGGGTGGTGTTTCTGCAAGTTTTGCCTTTCTCGGAGACATAATTATAGCCGAGCCGAAGTCCCTAATAGGTTTTGCGGGACCTAGGGTAATAGAACAAACTATAAAACAGCAACTCCCCGAAGGCTTTCAAAGGGCAGAATTTTTGTTAGAGAAGGGTATGTTGGATATGGTTGTTCACAGAAAAGAGCTAAAGGATACGCTTCATAAACTTTTGAAAATGATCACTTATTGGAGAGTATAGATCGTGTTTGAACAGGATCACCCTTTTGCGTTAGCTTACAGGATGGTAGAGGAGGGTAAACTTGATCCTTGGAATGTGGATATAGTTGAGCTTGCCAATGTCTATCTTGAGGAGATAAAGAAAATGGAAGTGCTTGACATGCGTATACCTGCGAGAGCGGTACTCGCTGCCACCTTCCTTCTGAAGAAGAAAGTAGAGGTACTTTTTCCTGAGATAAAGAAACCTCGCGAAAAGAAAAAAAACTATACCCTTGAAGAGATAGTTCAGGAGTTTGAGGAGGAAAGAAAGGAGATAGAAGTGTCAATGCCTGAGATAATAACAAAAAGGGAGAGAAAAACTACTGTCAAAAGAAATACATCCGACAGGCAAAAAAAGAGTGTAAATCTCCCTATGCACGTTTCAAAGTTTGAGGATGTATTGGAAGAGATAAACAGGCTAATATCCGAAGGCTTGAAAAAGTTTTCCGTTTTTGAGCTTTTCTTTGGGAAGAATCTGGCACCATACTTAATGGCTTTGATGATACTATACAGCGAAGGGAAAGTGAACCTTTACCAAGAAGAGCCGTATGGTGATCTCGTTGTTGAGGTATTAAGCGATGAATAAAAAGTTCGTAAGTGAAGTTTTTTCTCAGGTGAGTAAAGTTTACGATCCTTTTTTGAAGTTTATAACGGTGGGTTTGATAGATAGATGGCAAAAGGACCTTCTAAGACTTTTGGACAAAGAAGGTAACAGACTTGATATAGGTACTGGTACTGGTGAGTTGCTCAAAAAGTCCACAAATAAGGGTCTGAAAGTAGGTATAGACTTGGCTATGGGAATGCTAAAAAAGGCTAAAGGTAAATGTCCAGGATGTCATTTCTTACTTGCGGATGCAGAAAACATACCTTTTAAAGATGCGTCCTTTGGAACTATAACCCTGTCACTCGTTTACAGACATATAGAAGATAAAAGGGCCTTTATTAAAGAAGCTTACAGAGTACTTGAGAAAGGTGGTCAGATGGCGATCCTTGACGTGAATAGATTCATAGGTACAAAGATATTAACCTTCCTTATGAGGTATCTCTTTAGACATATAGGACTTTTTATATTCGGCAAAGAGAAGTGGGATTTTTTTATTCATTCTTTGGACAACAGCCTAAACTTTCTTGATGTAAAAGAACAGATAGAAAAGGAAGGTTTTAAGGTTACCCGCATAAAGAGATACATTTTTGGTGTAGTTTACGCAATTAGAGCGGATAAAGCTTAGGCAGGTATAACACTTACGTACTTTTTGTTTCTTCTGTCCTCAAACCTCACAACACCGTCTTTTAGGGCAAATAGGGTGAAGTCTGAACCCATACCTACGTTGGCACCTGGATACACCTTCGTACCTCTCTGTCTAACTATAATGTTACCTGCCCTTACAAACTGACCACCAAACTTTTTTACACCTAATCTTTTAGAGTGACTATCTCTTCCATTTCTTGTTGAACCGCCACTCGCTTTAGAAGCCATATTTAGACCTCCTTTATCTCTTTAATAAGTATCTCCGTATATGGTTGTCTGTGACCTCTCCACCTTTTGTAGTTCTTTTTAGCCCTGAACTTGAAAATTTGTATTTTTCTATGTTTCCCCTTCCTCAAAACTTCTGCAATAACTTTTCCTTTGTAAAACTCAACGCTTCCATCATCCTTCCTTATCATCACAGGCTCAAATTCTAACGTCTGTCCTTCGTGAGCTTTTACATTCTCCACCTTGAGTTTTATACCTGTTTTTACCACATACTGCTTTCCACCTGTTTGTATGACTGCGTACATAAGCACCTCCTAATTAATGGTAAAGGGGGAGGCTACCCCCCGTAAACTCTTGCTTACTTTTGCTCGCCAGCTGGAGGTTGGGCAGGTTGCGCTCCAGGTTGTTGTTGCTGTTGTTGTTGCTGCTCTCCGGAAGGTTGGGAAGGTTGGGAAGGTTGTGCAGGTTGTGCGGGTTGTGCAGGTTGTTCCTGTGCGGGAGGTTGAGCAGGTTGTTCAGCTGGCGCTTCAGCAGGTTTCTTTTGGCAAGAAGCCAATAATGCTACTCCAACAACTCCGAGTGCTATGAGCTTCCTCATATTTACTACCTCCTTTTAAATTTATTATTTCAATTATAAAATACATGTAGAAAAAAAGTCAAGGAGGTATACCTTACATTCTATGGGGCTTTTTATTGAGGATCTTATAAATTTTGGCAACCTTATGGATGCGGAAATTGAGGTAAGGCTCCCGGAAAATGTTTTGAAAAATGCTTATCCTGACATTACTTTTGAACTCAAAGATGGGCTTTTGAAGATGTATTATGAGAAGCGGGGACTATTCTTCAAAAGAAAGGGTGAACTCAGGCTTTCCGAAGATTCAAGGATGGTCAGTAACGATAGGGATACGGGTAAGAGGTATATATTTATGAAGCCCCTTACGAAGGATATACCTGAGGTGATCTTGAAAAAGGGAGAATTTTTGAGCGACGGAGAGTTTTTAGGCATGGATGTATGGCCTGCGATTAAGCTGACGGAAGTTTATGAGAAGATTCCAAGACAGTTCAAGGACAGGCTCGTAGTTGCGCGATATAAACTCAAGAAGGATGGTATATCTGTCTTTTTAAAAGTAGAAAAGTAGTATAATTTTTCTAAAAGGTTGTGGAGGCTGAATATGGCTAAGGTTTATTACGATCATGATGCTACGCTTGATCCTCTTATAGGTAAAACGATAGCCATACTTGGATACGGAAGTCAGGGACATGCTCACGCTCTGAACCTAAGAGACAGCGGTATGAGGGTTGTTGTAGGTCTTCCTGAGAGTAGCAGATCAAAGCGTAAAGCTCTGGAAGATGGATTTGCAGTGCTTGAACCTGCAAGAGCGGTACAAGAAGCCGATATAATCATGTTTCTTACACCCGATACGGTTCAACCACAATTATACAAAGAAAGTGTAGAACCTTATCTTGATGCAAACAAAAGCCTCGCTTTTGCTCATGGCTTTAACATACACTTTAGACAGATTGTGCCTCCAAGAGATGTGGATGTGTTTATGGTTGCTCCCAAAGGACCAGGTCATTTGGTAAGGTGGATGTATGAGGAGGGAAAGGGGGTTCCCGCGCTCATTGCTGTATATCAAGATGCCAGCGGTTTTTGCAAAGATAAAGCACTCGCTTACGCAAAAGGGCTGGGTGCGACGCGAGCGGGAGTTATTGAAACAACCTTCAGAGAGGAGACAGAAACGGACCTCTTTGGTGAGCAAACAGTACTGTGTGGTGGCGTCACAGCTCTTATAAAGGCGGGCTTTGAGACGCTTGTTGAAGCTGGCTATCAACCGGAGGTAGCCTATTTTGAGTGCCTTCATGAGCTTAAGTTAATAGTTGATCTCATATACCAATACGGTATAGCCGGTATGAGGTATTCCATATCCGATACAGCCAAGTACGGTGATGTAACGAGGGGTGAAAGGATATACAAACTCGTAAAACCTCTTATGAAAAATATATTGGAGGAGATACAGAAGGGAGAGTTTGCCAGAGAGTGGATTCTGGAAAACCAAGCTGGAAGACCCGTTTTTAATGCCCTTTTGGAGAAAGACAGAAAGCATGCAATAGAAGAAGTAGGTGAAAGGTTGAGGGAGATGATGCCGTGGATAACGGGTAAGGAGCTCAAATGAATCTGACAAAGAGAAGGGACAGCCTTAAAAAGGTTTACGCACCTGTCGGTATGGTACTTTATAGGCTTCACTTTCCACCTAATTTAGTAACGCTTCTTTCTTTATTGCTTGGTATGGCATCAGCTTACGCCTTTTATCACGGGAAACTTCTCACCGGTGCTGGTTTTCTATTTTTGTCAGGAATCTTTGATCTCGCCGATGGTACAGTTGCAAGGTTGTCTGATAGGACTTCCAAATTCGGTGCGGTTTTTGATTGGGTTGCCGATAAATGGGTGGACGGTTTCGTTCTTGGGACAGTGGGTTACTTTTATGCGGGGCCCTTCACGGCTATCACAGCGGTAACAGCTTCTATGGTACACTCCTTCATTAAACCCGTAGTTTACTCTGAGATAGGGTACGAGGCACGTATAAAGGGAAAGATAAGGGATCCCTTAGAAGGTGTAGGTTTTTTTGGAAGACCGGAAACACACATAACCCTGATCATCTTTGCGGTGCTTGAAAGGATAAATGCCCCCGTAGGTCTATCAGCCGGAATAAAGATAGTTGCACTTTTGAGTATGCTTTCACTGCTTGTACGAATACTGTACCTTTATAAACACTTTGGGAGAGACTATGAATAGACCTTACGTGATCGTAGTATCGGAGGTGAGCGTTGACGGAAAGCTTACCTTATACCGGGGAGCATCAAGTAAAGAACTTATGACGCTTATGGACCAAGAAGCATACAGATACCTTCATGAAATAAGAGCCAAGGTAGACGGGATCATGGTAGGCTGCGAAACTGTGAGAACGGACAATCCGAGTCTCACCGTGAGGTATGTTCAGGGGAAGAATCCGGTAAGGATCATACCCTGTTCGACGGCAAATGTCCCCTTAGATGCAAACATATTTTCAAAGGATGCACCTACTATCATAGTAACTACCAAAAGGGCACCTGCAGATAAGGTGGAGAAAATAAAGGAAGCCGGTGCTGAAGTTTGGGTTGTCGGTGAGGATCTTGTGGATTTTGACGCTTTGATGCCTATGTTGTTAGACAAAGGTATAAAGAGCCTTATGGTAGAAGGAGGTGCTTCTATAAATTGGGAATTTGTAAAGAGGGATTTTGTTGATGAAATAAGGCTTATTCACCTTCCAGTTATAGTAGGTGGTGAAAACGTTCCCACACTTGTAGGCGGTGAAGGTTTTAAAAAACTTAGGAACTTGATGCATTTGAGGTTACGAGCCCACTTTAGAAGGGGACATCACCTGATTACGGAATGGGAAGTCGTAAGGTAACATCTACATCATCCATTCAAGGACCTCCTTGAGAACAACTGCACTGTTATATCTCTCATTTTTGGTAGAGTAAAGGAGCGTCAGTGTACCATTTTTGGCATACTTTACCAGCTCAAACAGCAGATCTCGTCTCTCTTCAAGCTCTTTCATGTATCTTTTCCTGAATTCTTCAAACTTCTCGGGATCATGTGAGAACCATCTTCTAAGCTCGTGCGAAGGTGCTATATCTTTGAGCCAAAGGTGTATGTCGGCTTTCTCTTTTTTTATTCCGCGAGGCCATAGTCGCTCTACAAAAATCCTCTTCCCATCATCTTCAGAAGGTGGTTCGTAAATACGTTTTAACTTGATCATACTTTGTCCTCCTTTAATCTGTGGTGACAGTAAGGGCAAATCTTTGCTTTCCAATGTACCTCACTGTAACACAAAGGACATCTCTTTTTCCCCTTAAGGTAGAGAAATATATTGAAGTTAAAGAGAGATTTAAGAAGTAGGTACGCAAGCAATACAGCGAATATCAGACCCCATGCTTTCAGAGGTGTAAGGACTTCATTGTTTATGATCCAGAGGTAAGTTGCGGATACTGACGCTATCCAGAAGGCTATTTTCCTGTCCAAAAATACCTGGGCTATTATTTGAATGAAAGCCATCCAGATAAAAAACTGAACGATAGGGTTTGTAAGCAAAGGCTCAAAGGTTTTTAACCATTCCATTAAAGACCCACCCCCTGATTATGAGGTGAAGAAGCATACCGCAGTTAAATACCATAAGATCCAAAAGGAATACTTTAGTATCAAAAGCTTTCAGAATTTGGAAAAAAAATATACCCAAAAGTAGAACTCTAAGAATGCTTGAAAGGTAAAGTGCTTTAGGGTATTTAGAAAGCATGTAAAGACTCTCTACATAAAGTATACCTAATAGAAAACTTATCAGTGGCATAGTTAGATTTTAACCTAACTCAGGCATGAAGTCTTAGAAACCAGTTCCAATTTTTATTGACAAATTTACTCAAACATACTATATTGCTCAATATAAAGATGCATAGAGCCGTTCAGGTCTCATGCCCTCTGACAAAAAGAAAAATAGACATTATCAAAAAATTACTCATAGAATACAGAAAAACAGCAAAAGCCATAGCCGGCTATCAGTGGTTTCTATTC
>SPLK01000391.1_pt1 | contig 13266 bp, 12 predicted proteins | sample 2456111 | NCBI WGS metagenome assembly SPLK01 (sample SAMN11156906, study PRJNA527647) | hot springs metagenome | biome: Geothermal region; feature: Hot spring; material: tree branch in hot spring; isolation source: hot spring sediment rich in lignocellulosic material ... | reverse complement strand
GATTCCGGCTCTCGGCACCACTTCTATCAAGGCTTCGGCGAGGCAGGGATGGGAAAGAACGGGCTGGTTTCCCATCCCTTTTCCCATCCCCGCCATCTGCAAGGTGTGCCGCCCGGCCCAACAAAAGGCCCCGCCTGTGGGCAAGACGGGGCGTGGCCGATGCCAGGGGTACTGGGCCAGCCGGGCGGCCGCTAGTGCCCCTGCGATGAGGCCGTCGTGCCGTTGCCGAACAGCCTGCGGCTCAGGCGCTCGACGGCCTCCTTCTTGTCCTCGTCGAAGGCATGTGCGTATCGCCTCACCGTGAAGCCGGGGTCGTGGTGCCCCGCCAGTTCGCTGACGGCCCGCACGTTAGCCCCCGCTTGCAGGGCGCGGCTCACAAAGGTATGGCGCAGGTCGTGGAAGCGGGTGGACGCCGGCAGGCCCGCCTTCTTCAGCAAGCGCTTGAAGTGCCACCGCACCAGGGAGCGGCCGTCGAGGGGCCTGCCGTCGGGCTGGCAGAAGATGAGGCCGTGGTCACGGTAGTCGGTGCCGTGGTATGCCCGCTCGATCTCCTGCTCCACCCTCCACTTCCGCAGGGCGTCCAGCACCACGGGGTCGAGGGTGATGACCCGGCCCTTGCGGTTCTTCGGGGTGCCGAACACCGGGTTCGGGCCGCCCTTCTCCAGGGTGCGGCAAACCGTGAGGATGCCGGCGTGCAGGTCCACGTCTTCCCACTTCAACGCCAGCAGTTCCCCTTTGCGGAGGCCCGTCATGACGGCCGTCAGGACCAGGGATTACAGCCGATCCCCTTCGGCCGCCCTCAGTAGCACCTGCACCTCCGCCTCCCGCAAGCCCACCGGGGGCCGCTCGTCCACCTTTGGCGGCTCCACCGTGTCGCACACGTTGCGGCCGACCAGTCCCCACCGCACGGCGATTTCCAGGGCGCGGTGGAGGGTGCGGTAGACGTACAGGCGGCCCCGGTCGGAGACGCCTTCCTCGTGCAGGCGGGCCAGGAGCATGGCAACGTGCTGAGGCGTCAGCTTGTCGAGCCGGACGGCCCCGACGTGCGGCTTGATGTAGAGCCGAACCATCTCTTCGTAGCGGCGATAGGTGCCCGGCTTCACCGTGGGCTTGGCGCTTCCTGCAAGCCACGTGTCCAGAAACTCGGCGACGGTCTGCTTGGCCGGCGGCACGTAGGTGTTGGTCTCCACCTGGCGGGTAAGCTCAGCCTCGATCTTGCGGGCCAGCTTCTCCGCCTTCTCGGGGCCGCCCGCCTCCTTGTCGGAGACGTACTTGGAGGCGTACTTCTTCCGGCCCGTTGCCGGGTCGAGCCCGACATAGACGCGCACCTCAAAGCCGTTGCCCTTGCGGCGGACGCTCACCGCGCCTTGCCCTCCTTCCTCGCCGTGTTCGGCTCTTGCTCCCTGGCCTCCACCCATGCGGCGATGGCCTGCGTGATGGCGGCGTTGATGGACAGCCCTTCGCGCCGTGCGGCGCCTTCGAGCCGACGGTAAAGCTCGTGCGGCACCTGGATGGACCGCGTCACCTTCGGTTCCGGCATAGGCAACACCCCCTACGGAAAGCATGGGTCGTTAGTTGGTTGGTGTCAAGCCCATTGGATGGGAAGTGGGATGGGAAGAGCTTCGCGGGCCTTGTCACGGTGGCGATAGAGGAAGCCCACCGGACACCGAATCCGGCGGCCCGGCCCCCTTTGACGAACCTTTGTTCGGTAGGCGTGGCCTGGGCCGGGGTATCCTCGTAGCGGGGATGCCCATGACGTTCGACGAGGTGCGGCCCGTCGTCGAAAGGCTGCTCTACGCCTACGGCCTGTTCCGTCGCCAAGCCACGGCGTCGCAAGGGACTCCGAACGCGCTCCGGCACGAGGACGCCGGCCGCCTCGAAGCCGTGCTCGGTCAGCTCGCCCACTTCGAGCGACAGCTTGTCGCGTGGCGCTATTTCGAACGGCTACGTTGGGATGAGCTGGCCCGGCGCACGAAGATGCCAAGCACGGTCCTTTGCTCGAACGGGCCTTGTACGCCATCGCCGCCATGCTGTGGATGCTTCGGGACGAGGCCGAACCCACCGCTGAGGCCCGCTGGGGCTGACCCAAAAGCGGCCCGCAGACAGGCCCTTGCGAGGCGGGATGTATGCGAAGCCTACCCCGGCCGCGAACGCGGCCCTACGGGCCGGTTTTGCGCCCCCGTCGGCCTGGCGCCGGGCGTCGTGGCATGCTTCCACTACACCCAGAGGCGCCGGTTCTGCAGGGGGGCCCTGGTCTTGTCCCGACCCGGTGTCGCCTCGTCTCGCCTCGCCAGCTCGGCCAGAAGCTCCTGCACGGTCGCCAGGCGCTGGGGGAAGTAGCGGGCGACGGCCTCCATGGTCTGGTGTCCCTGCCGGATCTCCATGGCCGTGTCCAGGGCCGCCCGAAGCTCCTCGAAGACCCGCTCGGCCTCCCAGCGCAACCGCAGGGGCTCCCGCAGAAGCTCCCCGAGATCGGGACGCGCCAGCATGGCTCTAACGAAGCGAGGCCACAGGTAGCGGTAGGCGTCCCGGTCTGCCACCGTGACGGGACGCTGGGGTGGCGGCGCGTCCTGCGCCCACGGCGCCGGCTCGTCGGCGAACGAAAGCCCCCGACGAAGCGCCTCGAAATAGGCCCACAGAACAGGACGCGGGCCTTCAGGAAGGCCGTGGTCGCCTTCTGCCACGACTTGTCTGCCGCGGGCGACAAGCTGCGGCTCCGCCCTCGTCCAATCCACGGTGCCGGGGCGCTGCTCCTCGATGCGGGCGTTCAGGGCCGGCAAGGCGGGGGCGAGCCCCTAGGTAGGCAAACCGCACCTGCCGTACCCGCCCGCCTCTTCGGACGGCCTGCAGCAATTCGGTGTAGCGGCCGCGCCGCCAGACAACAAGATAGGCCATGGCACGTCCTCCTGTCGTGGGGCTGTAGTCCCCGGTGATGTCGCGAAAAGCCCCCCGGTCAATCGGGCACGCGTGATCATCGCATGATTGTGCGAGCTTTTCCGAGCCCGAGACCGTAGCCCGGGTCTCGGTAAGGGGCCGACCACGGGGCTACGGGACTTTGCACAACAGGGTCGCCAGCGGATTTCCTGGATCGTGACAGCACGCACTCAGAACCAACCTACCACTGAACAATCTGTGCATGGCACCGCGGGAGCTGCTGTGGAAGCACCTGGACGGGAACCCCGCCAGCGCCGACCCGCGTTTGCGGTCCCCCGCTTGCGCATGGCCTCCGTGGGGCCCCGAAGGTACCAGCAGGGCTCCTTCAGGGGTGTACCGTAACTATGCGGTAGCCGCACGGCTCGCAAGAGGAGCCTGGGAGGCTAGGTATGTCCTTCTTGGCAATGCGTCTCCCTTTTCGCCGAGGAGACCTTGTGCGGCTACGTTGGAGCCGTGGCTCTGGTCAGTCCGACGGGATCCCGTTAACAATGCTGGCGCGATGGATGGGAGGTGCCGAAGATGCCCCGAAACAGAAAGCGACCCGCCCGCGCCGAGGGCGGCGATACGGATTTCCGGCGCTCCGAAGCTCGGCACAAGAACAACCTTCAGCAGGCATAGCGCCCGCTTACGAGGTCAGCGAGCGCTGGACGACGCGCTACCTCTGCGACCCGCACCTGGACCGGGATGCCGCGCACCGCGCCGAGGCGTTGCAGGTGCCGCTTTTCGGCGAAACGCTGCTACTCGCCCGTCCGCAGATCGAGCTCTACCAACACGAGGCTAGCTGGGCCAACCGTCTCATCCTCGGCGACAGCCTTCTGATGATGAACTCGCTTTTGGTCAAGGAGGGCATGGCGGCAAGGTGCAGATGATCCGCAATGTATCCGCCCTACGGTATCAGGTGCCCCAGCAATTTCCATCCCCGCATCGACTACTGGGGTGTGCGTGAAAGACCGCGCTGACTGGGGGAGAAGAAATGCCGCCATGAGGAACGAAGCAGATACCCGTGCCACGCTCATCGACCCCAAACTCAAGGCGGCCGGCTGGGCAGACACCCAGATTACTCGCGAGCACTACTACCAGCGCAACCATGAATATGCGCCTGGCCGCATCATCCTTGTGGGCGATCGTGTCCGGCGGGGCGAGGCCCGTAAGGTCGATTACCTTCTTCGCATTACAGAAGCTTTTCCCATCGCGGTGGTAGAAGCCAAGGCTGAGTCCGAGCCTGCGGAAACAGGGCTGGAGCAAGCCAAGCGTTACGCCCGTGATCTCGGCCTGGCGTTCGCTTATGCAACCAACGGCCACGAGATCATCGAGTACGACTTTTTCACCAACACGAGTCGCAAAATCGACCGCTTCCCGCCGCCGCAGGAGCTTTTGGAGCGCTGGTGGCGCAACGCAGGGACAGCTCCCACTCGAGAGTCCACCCAGGCGGCCGAGCCGCGTGCCCTTTACCTCCCTGACAAGCGCTCCAATCCGCTGCTCCACCCCTATTGCCCGGAAAGCCAATGCGGGAAACGCCCCTTCTACTTCCAGGAAGTCGCCATCCGCGAGGTCATCCAGCGCCTCATGTGGGGCCGCAAGAGGGTCCTGCTCACCATGGCCACAGGCACGGGCAAGACCTTTGTTGCCTTCCAGATCGTTTGGAAGTTGATCAAGTCCGGATGGCTGCAGCGCCTGCACCCCGAGCGCCCCGCGCGTGTGCTTTTCCTGGCCGACCGTGTGGTCCTGCGCGACCAGGCCTACAACACCTTCGCGCCCTTCGCCGATGGCACCAGTGAGCCGCGGTACAAAATCGAGGGCCACCCGCCCAACCTGAACCGGGACCTTTACTTCGGCATTTATCAAACCCTGTGGAGCCCGGATGAGCAGGGAATCCGCCTCTTCGAGAAGTTTCCCAGGGATTTCTTCGATCTCATCATCATCGACGAGTGCCACCGTTCGGGCTTCGGGACCTGGCGGGAGATCCTGGACCACTTCGGGTCTGCCATCCATCTGGGCATGACCGCGACACCCAAACAGGACGAGAACATCGACACCTATGGATATTTCTGCGCGGAGGAGCCCGAAGTCGCCATCGACCCGATGCGTCCGGAGAAAGGGACATGGCGGCCGCCCGCCTATCAATACAGCCTCGGGCGCGGCATCGAAGACGGCTTCCTCGCCACCTACAAGGTGCACCGCGTCCGAACCACGGTGGACGCGACGGGCTTGCGGCTTCAGGACGCCGTGGAGCAAGGGGCCGAAGTCTTCGTCCCCGAGGATGTGGAACCGCGCGAAGTCTACACCACACCCCAATTCGAGCGGGAAATCACCCTCCCGGACCGGACGCGCGAGATGGTGCGCCACCTGGCCGGTCTTCTCCGCCAGTTCGGCAAGATGGAAAAGACCATGGTGTTCTGCGTGGACATGCAGCACGCCCGGCTGGTAGCGGACCTCCTTCAGAACGAGTTTGGGCCGGAGACCGGCCTTTCCAACTACGCCGTGCCCATCGTCTCGGAGGAGGGCGAGGAGGCCCGCCGCTCGCTGGAGGAGTTCGCCGACTCTGACAAGCAGGCTCCAGTGGTCGCCACCACGGCGGAGCTGCTTTCCACGGGGGTGGACGTACCGGCGTGCCGCAACATCGTCTTTATGAAGACCATCTCCTCGCCCATCCTGTTTAAGCAGATCATCGGCCGCGGCAGCCGCCTAGACCCCGGCACCGACAAGTACTGGTTCCGCATCATCGACTACACGGGCGCTACCCGCCTCTTCGACGAATGGGACCGCCCGCCTGTGCCGCCGCCCGAGGCACCCGAAGGCCCGCAGACCGCCGTCTTGCAAGGCGCTGTCTTCCACGCCGAAACGGAAGAGCCTATTCGCGACGCGAGGGTGAGTGTGCGCACCGGACCCAACAGCCAGCGGGGACCTATCCGGACCGACGAAGCCGGCCGTTTCCGCTTCGACCGCCTTCCCTCGGGCCGCCTGCAGCTCCTGGTGAGCGCCACGGGTTTCGTCGACCGCACCCTGAGCGTGGAGACATTGCCCGACGACGTCGTCACCGTGGAGGTTCCCCTCAAACCGGCCCGCAAGAAAGGCGGCAAGATCCGGGTGGAAGGCCTGGAGGTGAGCATTGCCGACGAGGCGGTCTTCCTAATCGAGGCCACCGGCGAGCAGCTCACCCTGGAGCAGTACCGGGACTACACCCGGAGCCGCGTCCTCCAGGCAGCGTCCAGCCGTCAAGCCCTGCGGGAGATCTGGGTGGACAGCGCCCGCCGCCGGGCCTTTCTGGAGGAGCTCCGGCGATCGAGCATCCATCCCGAGGTGCTCGCCGAAGTCCTTGGCCAGCCCGAAGCGGACGCCTTCGACCTTCTCTGCCATATCGCCTTCGGCAGCCCTATCCGCACCCGCAGCGAGCGGGCCACCGCCTTCCAGAATCGCGAGCAGGCCTTCATCGCCCGACACAAGGAGGACGCTCGAAGGGTGATCCTGGAACTGCTGGAGAAGTACCGCATCGGCGGCGTCGACCAGCTTGAGCCCGAAATCTTCGGTGTCTCCCCCTTCCGCGAATGGGGCGGTGCCACCAGGATCAGCCAATGGTTCGGGGGCCCCGATGGGCTCGGCCAGTCCCTGAATGAAATGCGACAACGAATCTACGCGGAGGAGGCGGTGGCATGACCGGACCTCAGACCCGTGAGGCACTGGCCAACGAGATCTGGCGCGCCTGCGACATCCTGCGCCGCGACAACAACTGCGGCGGCGTGATGGAGTATGTGGACCACCTAGCCTGGCTGCTCTTCCTGCGCTTCCTGGACGCCCAGGAAGAAGAGTGGGAGGCTCAGGCGCAGCTTGCCGGCCGAAGCTACACCCGCATCCTGGACGGCGACCTGCGCTGGAGCGCGTGGGCCACGAAGGACTGGCCCGCCGATCGCCTCCTGGAGTTCGTCCACGGCCGGCTGATCCCCTACCTCCGCAGCCTGGGCGGGGACCCCTTGCGCGATACCATCCGCAGCGTCTTCGCCGAGCGGAACGTCATCGTCTGCGCCTCGGGCTACAACCTCAAGGAAGTCTTGCAGATCGTAAGCGGCATCGACTTCCACAGCCAGGACGACATCTTTACCGTCTCCCAGGTGTACGAGGAGTTGCTCCGCCGCCTAGGCAGCGAGAACCGGCTAGCTGGCGAATTCTACACCCCGCGCCCGGTGGTGCGCTTCATGGTGGAGCTGGTGGACCCCAGGATCGGCGAGACCGTCTACGACCCAGCCTGCGGCACCTGCGGCTTCCTGGTCCAGGCCTACCTCTGGATGAAGAGAAACGAGCGCACCCTGGAGGATCACAAGACCCTGCAAGAGAAGACCTTCTTCGGGCACGAGAAGAAGGCCTTGCCGCACCTTTTGGGCCTGATGAATATGGTCCTCCACGGCGTGACCGCGCCGCGCGTCGTCCGGCGCAACACCCTGGAGGAGAACATCCGGCAGGTTTCCGAGCGCTACGATGTGGTGCTCACCAATCCGCCCTTCGGCGGGATAGAAGGCAAGCACATTCAAGGGAACTTCCCCGTCCAATCCTCAGCCACAGAACTCCTCTTTCTTCAGCACATCATGAAGAAGCTGAAGCCCCGCGACGGCGCACGATGTGGCATGGTCGTGCCCGAGGGGACGCTTTTCCGCGGGGGCGCCTTCGCCGACGTCAAGCGGGACCTGTTGGATCAGTTCAACCTCCACACCGTGGTGAGCCTCCCGCCCGGCACCTTCGCACCCTATTCCGATGTCAAGACAGCGCTCCTCTTCTTCGAGCGGCCCGGGCCGACTGAGGAGACGTGGTATTACGAACTGCCTCTGCCGGAGGGCTTGAAAAAGTTCAGCAAGGGAAGCCCCATCCAGGACGAGCACTTTGAAGAGGCGCGCCGGCTTTGGAAAGCATGGGACGCTTACCGCAAAGGCCAGGGCCCGCGCGAGGCGTGCCTTTCCGAGCGTTCCTGGATCGTTCCTGCCGACGAGGTCAAGGCGCGCGGCTACGACCTCACCGCCCGCAACCCGAACCGCAAGGAGGGCGAGACGCTTCCCTCGCCGGTGGAGATCGTGGCGGACCTCCTTGAGCGCGAGCGGGAGATCCTGAGTATCGTGGAGGAGCTGAACGAACTCCTCGGTAACAACAACGGGAAGGTGCCCGCCCATGACTGAGGGACCCTATAAACTCCCCGAAGGCTGGCGCTGGGTGCGGTTGGGGGAGGTGTGCGAACTGCTTATCGGTCGAACTCCGCGGAAGGAAGAGTACCTCAACGAAAACACAGGAACGAAGGTGCTGAAATTTCGTGATATCATGGAGGATGGGACAATTTCTTGGACCAATCATGTAGCAGGATACGTGAAGTCAGAATTCGCAGGTCGCATCGCTGAAATCGGGGATGTAATACTGACTGCGGCTGCTCACACACCCGAACAAATCGGTAGGAAGGTCGCGTACTTAGCTACCATTCCCGAAGAGATACCGAAGGTCTATTTCGCCGCGGAACTGATGGTACTGCGCGCCGATAAGAATCTTCTCGACGGGCGGTGGCTAACCTTCTGGCTCCAATCAGAGGAAGGATACAAGCAAATACAGGCACACGTTAAGGAGAAGCATCTGGTTAAGACACGAGCGAAGGAGATATCGCTCCCCCTCCCACCCCTCGACGAGCAGCGGCGGGTCGTGGCGCGGATCGAGGAGCTGATGGCACGGGTCCGCGAGGCGAAGCGCCTGCGGCGCCAGGCCAAGGAGGACGCCGAGCGCCTCATGCAAGCCGCCTTGGCCGAGGTGTTCCCCCGCCCCGGTGCCGAACCGCCCACGGGCTGGCGCTGGGTGCGGTTGGGGGAGGTTTTTGACCTTCAGCAGGGCGTCTCAATGTCCCCGAAACGTCGCCGCGGAAGTAATCCGCAGCCCTTTCTGCGGACGCGAAACATCCTGTGGGGTTCGGTCGATATTGCCTCGCTTGACCAAATGGATTTTACTGAGGATGAGATTGAGAGGTTCCGTCTTCAGCCGGGTGACCTTCTAGTCTGTGAAGGCGGCGACGTAGGCCGAACTGCCATCTGGGAAGCCCAGGTACCTGTTATGCTCTATCAAAACCATATTCACCGGTTGCGTCGGAAAGACGCTGATGTCGAGCCGCGATTTTTCATGTACTGGATGCGGGTCGCTTATCAAGTCTTTCGGGCCTATCAGGGTACAGAAAGCAGGACAGCTATTCCTAATCTGTCGGGACGTAGGCTGAGAGACTTCATAGCGCCCCTCCCACCCCTCGATGAGCAGCGGCGGATCGTGGCGCACCTGGAGGCGGTGCAGGAGAAGATCAAGGCCCTGAAGGAGGCCCAGGCGACCACCGACGCCAAGCTACAGCGCCTGGAGCAGGCGATTTTGGACAAGGCGTTTCGAGGGGAATTATGATGAAAAATCGAGAATGCTCACCCTTGCGATTTCGATTTGCTGAGCCCGGCAGCAAAGAAAGCGGCTGGCTCGCTGCCTACGTCGGACGGCTTCCGCGGGGTGGGCGGGAGCAGTGACCCTGCCCCGTTGCAACTTGCGAGGGAGCTGGTCCGTGGCTAGCCCCCGGTTCGTTTCGGGCTCTCCCAGCCATTTCGGAAACATCCGGGACCGGCCCTGGCAAGCCGAGGCCGCCAAATCGGCCGACCGCCGACGGCGCGTGAACGAGTTCCGCGAGGCAGTAGCCGCCGCGGTGGCGGACAGCGAGCTGGTGGCGGCATACGGTGGCCTGCGGCTGGCCACCCGGGCGGCGGTGACCATCTTCATGGACTCCTTCTCCGGCGGCACCGAGCGCGGCACCCATATCGGGGAAATCAAACGCCACGCGGCGGCGCTGGGCACCCCGTCGGCCGCCGTGGTGGACGCGGTGGAGCGGCTGCGGGACCCGGTGCGCGGGCTGCACTACCTCTGGAGGCAGGGCGACCGCTACTTCTTCAGCACGGAGGCCAACCTGACCCGCATCGTGCTCCAGCGTATGGAGACCCTCGCCACCCAGGAGCGGCTGCTGGAAGAAACGGAGCGGGGGCTGCTGGAAGGCGCCCTGCACCCAAAGGGCACCGTCTTCGAGCGCGCCACCTACCTCTGGCCCGAGTCCGAGGTGCCGGGCAACATCCAGGACCTCCCGGAACTCACCCTGGTCGTGCTGCGCGGCAAGGACGAAGGGCTCATGCAACGCACCCGGGAGCAGAAGGACGGCACGCCTCGCGTGTACGGCAACGCGCTGGTGTTCCTCTACCCTTCCGAGGCAGAGCGGCCGGGCTTCCGGCACGACCTGCTCTGCTACCTGGCCTACCGCGACATCCAGGCGGACGCGGCCCGGGGGACGCTGAAGCTGAGCGAGGAGCAACGGAAAGAAGTTGGGGAGGAACTTGGCAACCTACAGGATTCCCTGCCTCGCAAGGTGCGCATGCTCTACCGCCTCGTGGCCGTCCCCGTCCGCGAGGGTTTTCGGGAGATCGACCTCGGCGTGCCCACGGTGGGGGACGGGCGTTCTACGGAACGTGGGACATGCTCGGTTGCAGGTCCTCGGGTGGGGGTCGATCGTGGACGTGGTTTATTACGGTGATGATGACTCAGACGCATTCTTAATTTGGTCATATCCAAGTGCGGATCTCCCTGAGCGTCCGCGCCAAGCTGAACGGTTTGTGAAGCGTCTACAGCGCCTTGCTCCTCATATCCGGTGGCGGATCAAGCTGGAGGAGCATGAGCTGGGCACATACCCGGCCCTCGTTGTCCCTGAGGAGCAACTCGAAGAAGCCGAGAAAATCCTTCAACTCGTTGAACAGGGCAAGGTTCGGAGTCGAGTCAAGCCTTGGCACTTGTATCCCACCTTGTACGTAAGAAAGGGAACAAAGTGGATGCTACACCCTGCTGCCCAAGGCTTCCGTAACCTAGTATCAGAGTTCGGCGCCTACCTTCGCGCCGGGGCCAGTGATGCTGCCACACTGGCCAATCTCATGGTTACCCTTGCGGAGCTGTGCCGAAAAGTCCATGACCTACCGGATGCCTCGCCTCCGGAGTGTGAGCGCGAGGGCCCGGTAACGAGCGCCGACCGCCGGACCGAGCTGTCGGATGCGGCGCTGGACAGCCCGAGCCATGCGCTGCGCCTCTTGAAGCGTCTGCTCGGCCCGCCGAGCCACTTCGGCGGTAAGCCGGTCCACCTCGGCCTGGGCCTTCTCCCCTCCCCGGCGAAGCACCTGGCCGATGCGGTGCAGCCGGCGGCGGACCGAGCGCAGGCGGTCTCGGACCGAAAGGCGGACCCCCATGCCGGCTTCCTTGGCCCGGCGCATCAGCCGCGTCAGCACCCGCACCCCGTCGGCCAGCAGGCCCGCGTCGGTGGGGTGATGGATGTTCGCTTCCATCACCGTGGTGTCCACCCGGATCCGCTGGCCGTGGCGCTTCATCAGCCGCGCCTCCACCAGCTGGGCCATCAGGGCGTCGTTGAGTTGCTCGATGACTTCCGGACCCAGCCGGTGCGTCAGCTTGATGAGGGTGGTGGCATCGGGCACCTTGTCGGTGAGGCGCAACCGGCAGAAGCGCCGCCAGACCAGGCTGTCGGCCACTTCCTTGACGAGGGCCTCGAAGCCCAGCCGGTACCGGCGCTTCAGGTACATCATGCGCAGGTACGTCTCCAGGGGGATGGTGGGCCGACCCCGCCGAGCCGTGAGCTTGCGCCGGATGGGCTCCAGGAAGCGCTCGTCGTCCAGCAGCCGGTCGATGATGGCCAGCTCCTTGGGCAGCTCGAAGAGCTGGGGGTCGATGAGGCTTTCGAACAGGTCCGCCTTGAAAGCCACGTTGCGCTCCCGACGCACGATGCCATGCCCCCCTGGGGCCGATTCTAGCATCATTCGGTCTCGGGGAGGAGAGGGGTAAGCCCGTCACGACGGGCTTTTCTCGGCGACTTTATCAGGGGCAACTATCTAGTACTACGTCCCACAAGTTCGTTCCCTGGACATGACGGCTCCTTGACAACCTAAACCGGCACAGCCGGGCAAGGAATTTCGCAGGGCAGCAGGAGTCCGGCCGAAGGGCGCGAACTGGCGCCACGACGGGATCCGGAGACGTTCGCGGGGGTCAAAGGTGACCCGGAAACGGCTGCCCGTATGGCGATGCGGAGCGCGGACCCGGTGAGCTGGCCGCTGCCCGAGCTCACCGCGGACCAGCGCAAAGCGCTGCGGGAGTGGAAGTTCGGCCAGAAGGTCGAGCACCGGCTCTGGCTGCGGGCTTCCATCATCTGGGGGCTGTTTCACCACCGTTCCTCGGTCGCCCGGGTCGCCGCCTGCGTCGGCGTCACGGGGCGGACGGTCCGCAAGTGGCGGGACCGGTTCCTCGAGGCGGGCGTCGCCGGCCTCTACGATCGACCCCGCTCGGGGCGACCACCGCGCTTTGGCCCGGAGCAGCGCTGCGAGGTGATCGCCCTGGCCTGCGACTCCCCCGCCAACTACGGATTCGAAGGCCAGACGCTCTGGACGTACGACACCCTCACCGATGCCGTGCAACGAAGGCTCGGCTTTGCGATAAGCCGGAGCAGCGTCTGGCGGACCCTGGAGCAAAACGCCCTGCGGCCTCACCGGGTGCGCATGTGGCTGCACAGCCCCGACCCGGACTTCAAGCCGAAGGTGAACCGCATCGTCGGCCTGTACCGGGACCCGCCGGACGATGCCGTCATCTTGTGCATCGACGAAAAGACCGGGATGCAGGCGCTGGAGCGCCAGCACGAGACGCGCCGCGCGATCCCCGGCAGGCCCGGGCGCTACGAGTACGAATACATCCGCCATGGGACCCAGTCGCTGTTGGCCGCCTTCGACATCCGTACCGGGTGCGTCACGGCGCGCTGCGGGCCGACGCGGACGGCGGAGGACCTGGTGAGCCTCCTGGAGGCAGTCGCCGAGGCGTACCGGGAGACGGCGTGCATCATTGTGATCTGGGACAACCTCAACATCCACCACGACGGCCCGAAGGCGCGGTGGAGCCGCTTCAACGCCCGTCACGGCGGGAAGTTCGAGTTCGTGTACACGCCGCGGCATGCGTCGTGGGTGAACCAGGTGGAGATCTTCTTCTCCATCCTGCAGCGCCGGTGCCTCAAACACGGGGACTTCCACTCCGCCGAGGAACTGCGGGAGCGGGTCCTGGCCTTCATCGCCCGGTGGAATACCGAGGAGGGTCACCCCTTCCACTGGACCTTCCGGGGGTACCCGATGCAGGAGAGGGCGGTGGCATAAGTGCCGCCAAGGCCTCCTTGGTGGGACCGGCCCGAGGTGCGTCGAGCCCTCAATGAGGCAGCCCGGGAGGAGATCCAGCAGCTCCTCACGGCCCGGGGGTTCACCCACCTGG
>SPLK01000390.1_pt1 | contig 13335 bp, 9 predicted proteins | sample 2456111 | NCBI WGS metagenome assembly SPLK01 (sample SAMN11156906, study PRJNA527647) | hot springs metagenome | biome: Geothermal region; feature: Hot spring; material: tree branch in hot spring; isolation source: hot spring sediment rich in lignocellulosic material ... | reverse complement strand
GGGAGCGGCCGTTTCAGCTGCTGGAGCTCTGCCGCAAGCTCCCCGACGGCTGGTGGGCGTGGCAGCCCCACCCCGAGGTGCGCAGCGAGGCCGAGGAGCACTGGATCGCCCGCGTCGTCCTGGGCGGGGAGCGGCGGGAGTGGGAGCCGTCCGAGTTCGGCTCGCCCGATGCGCTGGAGGCCGTGTGGCGCCCCGTGTGGGCACGCACCGTCGAGTGGCTCGCCCCTACGGATGGGTCGAATGGAAGCCCGCTCTCGAGGTGCTCTGCCTCGCCTCAGGCGGGGGACAGCAGGCGGTGTTGTTCGCCGCGGCTGGCGCGCGGGTGACCAGCTACGACCTGACCCCCGAGCAGCTCGAGCGGGACCGGGAGACCGCCCGGCGCTTCGGCCTGCACGTGGAGACGGTCGAAGGCGACATGTGCGACCTGGGGGCGCTGGTCGAGGCGGGCCGGACCTACGACCTGGCCTACCAGCCTGTCTCGTCCGACTACGTGCCCGACGTCCACGCGGTGTACCGAGAGGTCGCCCGGGTGCTGCGGCCGGGCGGGCAGTACCTGGTCACGCACTGGAACCCCGTCTACTGGCAGCTCGACGAGCGGTGGGCCGACGGCTACCAGGTCGTCCGCCCCCAGCGGCCCGGCCAAGGCCTGCTGCAGGAGTTCTGGGAGATCGATGGGCAGCGGGTGCCCATCGGCACGATGGAGTTCTTCCACCCGTTGGACGACCTGATCGGCGGCTTGTGCCGGGCCGGCTTCGTCATCGAAGATTTCCGGGAAGGCGACCGGGGCGATCCCGGTGCGCCGCCCGGTTCCTGGGAGCACCTGCGGAGCTCCTTCCCGCCTCTGCTGGCCGTCAAGGCGCGGCGCGTCCATCGGCGGTGAGTTCTCGTGGTGACAGCCAGGCAGCGCAGCAAGCGAGGCGGGTCGTGCAGTTTGCCCGGCTGGGGATTGCCACCGATCCCTCCAAGTTGCCTGTCGTGACGGGGTTTGCGAGAACGGCACGAAGGTCGTGCCACGACGCGGGCTCGCTGGGAAACGGCGCCTCGACCCGCTCGGGCGGCCGGATATCCGGGAGGCATAAAACCGCGGATCCGTGCCCTCCACTTCCGTGCGTAGCAGGTAACGCCGGTGTTGACAGCCGAGCGAACATCCCGTAGGGTAATCCATGAGCATATGATCACATGATCATCATAGTGCTACTAGTTTTCGCTCTTTCGGCGCCGCCGTACTCTTTCGGCGCCTTCTTGCTGAACACCGTGGATGCAAGGGGGACCTCTCCGTAGATGCAGGCAGGGCAGGGTCGGCACCATTGAGATCAGACAGAATCAAGGCAATGGGCCGCCTCAACGAAGAGGCGCTCCAATACTTCAAGGTCCTGGCGGATCCCACCCGGCTCGGGATCCTGCGCCTGCTGGCCAGGCGCGAGCTTCCCGTGGGTGAGCTGGCCCGCGAGCTGGGTGCTACCCCCAACGCCGTATCCCAGCAGCTTCGACTGCTGCGGGCGCTGAGCATCGTCTCGGCCCGCCGACGGGGCCGGTACGTGCTCTACCGCATCGTGGCGGACCGCCTCGAGGCGGTCCTGGCCGACATCGAGCGGGTGCGCGCCCTGCTGACCGGGGGCGGGATCTGGGGCACGTGACAACGGCGGCCCCGGTGCCTTATCCGGGGCACGCCCTGGAAGGGGATAGAGCCATGGGTGCCCGACTCACCGTTGCACGCCGGGCAGCGGCCCTGGCCGTGGATGCCGCGGTCGACTACCTGATGCCGGACCCCGGCGCGCGAGCCAAGCGGCTTCTCGATGTCGTGGGGCACTTCGTGCGGGAGCCCGGCCACCGGCAGCGCTTCGAGGCGTTCCGGCGCCGGGTAAGCGGCGACCCGGCCGTGCAGGCGCACGCCCGGCGCATCCTGACCAATCCCACCATGGTCAAGCGCGTCGCCACCAACTGGGCCATCAACCAGCTCCTCCTCGCTCCCGCCCAGCGCCGCGAAGCCGCCCGCCGCCACGGCGTCCACGTACCGACGTTTCTCCTCATCGACCCTACTTCGGCCTGCAACCTGCGCTGCAAGGGCTGCTGGGCCGGCGGGTACCGGCGGGGTCCCAGCCTGAGCCCGGAGCGGTTCGACCGCCTGCTGCACGAGGCCAAAGAGCTCGGCATCTACTGGTTCGTGCTCTCGGGCGGGGAGCCGTTCGCCTACAAGCCCCTGCTCGACGTGGTGGAGCGCCATCCCGATGCTAGCTTCATGGCCTACACCAACGGCACGCTCATCACCGACGCCATCGCCGACCGCCTGGCCCGCATCGGCTCCTTCTCCCCCGCCATCAGCCTGGAGGGCTGGCGGGAGCAGACCGACGCCCGCCGGGGCGTGGGGGTCTTCGACCAGGTCGTGGCCGTGATGGACCGGCTTCGGGAGCGAGGCGTCATCTTCGGCGCCTCCGTCACAGTCACCAGCCACAACGTCGACATCCTCTTCTCCGACGCCTTCATCGACTTCCTCATCGATAAGGGCGCGGCATACCTGTGGAGCTTCCACTACGTGCCCGTCGGCCCCGACGCCGACCTCTCCCTGATGCTGAGGGCAGAGCAGCGGGCGTGGCTCGTGCGGCGGGTCAACGAGCTGCGGCGGACCCGGCCGATGTTCATCGCGGACTTTTGGAACGACGGACACTTCACCCAGGGGTGCATCGCGGGCGGCCGCTTCTACGCTCACATCACACCGGCCGGGGACGTCGAACCGTGCGCGTTCGTCCACTTCGCGACGCACAACATCAACGAGTGCTCGCTGGTGGAAGCCCTGAAGAGCCCGCTGTTCGCAGCCTACCAGCGGCGCATCCCGTTCAACGCCAACCACTACGCGCCCTGCCCCATCATCGACCGGCCTGAGGCGCTCCGGGAGATGGTGGCCGAGAGCGGTGCCCGGCCCACGCACGAGGGTGCGCAGCGGCTGCTGGAGGGCGAGCGGGCCGCCTTCCTGGACCGGCTCTCGGCAGCTTGGCGGGAGACGGCAACGCGGCTGGAGGCCGAGGACCTCGAAGCGGACAAGCAGCGGCATCTGGTCACAGCCGGGCACTGAGGTGCGGGCACCCGCACAGGGGGCGGCCTGCCAGTGGCGGGCCGCCCCCCCCGAATCGCTCCACGTCCAGCTGATTGGCTGTCACGGTTTCAAGCCGGGGCTGCTCCTGACCCCGTTCGCCCGCCACGTCCTGCCGGGCTCGGCAGGAAGCTCCGGTCTTCAACGCTCGAAGTGGCCAACCGGTTGGTCTCCCGGCATCAGGAGGTAGAGCCAGGGGATGCATCCTCGAGCGGTGCTCGTCGGCATCGACATCGGCACCACCAACTGGAAGGTGGTCGCCTACGATGAGAACGGCGCGCAGCTTGCCCGTTTCAGGCGTCCGGTCATCGTGCACGAGGAGCCCGGCGACAGGGCCTGCTACGACCCCGAGGAGGTGTGGGGGTTCGTCGTCGAGGGGTTGCAGGAGGTGGCTCGCCAGTTGGGGCCCGAGAGGGCCCGCCGCGTGGCCGGCATGGCCGCCACCTCCATGGGCGAAGCCGGCGTGCCCGTCGACGAAGCCGGCCGGCCGCTCTACCCCGCCATCGCGTGGTTCGACCCCCGGACCGAGCCGCAGGGGCGGTTCTGGCGGCAACGGGTCGATCCCTACCAGGTCTACGAGGTGACGGGGTTTCCGCCCCAGTACATCGCCTCCATCAACAAGATGATGTGGATCCGCCAGCATCGCCCCGACCTCTTCGCCCGGGCGCGCCGCTGGCTCTGCATGGCCGACTACGTCGCCTTCCGACTCAGCGGGGAGCAGGCGATGGACTTCTCCCTGGCATGCCGCACCATGGCCTTCGACATCCGGCGCCGGACGTGGTCCAACCACCTGCTGAGCCTGGCCGGCATCGACCCGTCGCTGTTGCCGCCGGCAGTGCCGAGCGGCACGGCCCTCGGGCGCCTGCGCCGGGAGGTGGCGGCGAGCACGGGGCTGCCGGAGTCGGCCGTGGTGGCCGCAGGAGGCCAGGACCACTGGTGCGGAGCCCTGGCCAGCGGTATCGTCGGGCCGGGAGACGCGCTGGATTCCGTGGGGACGGCGGAGGCCATCATCGTCGTCCTGGATCGGCCGGTGTTCAGCCGCGAGCTCTTCGAATCGGGCTTCGCCGTGGGATGCCACGTGGTGCCGGACCGCTACTACGCCGTGGGGGCGCTGCAGGCAGCGGGCGGCACCGTGGAGTGGCTGCGGGCGACGCTGGGCGAACAGGAGGAGGCGGCAGCTCGCCAGGCGGACGAGGACGCCGACGGAGTCTACCGTCGGCTGATGGCCCTCGCCGAGCAGGCGCCGCCCGGGAGCCGAGGGCTGCTCTTCCTGCCGCACCTGCGGGGAGCCGTCGTCCCGCCCGACGGGTCGTCCAAGGGGGCCTGGGTGGGGCTGCGCCCGTACCACCGCCGCGCCGAGATGGTGCGGGCGGCCGTGGAGGGGCTGGCCCACGAGTTCGCCCGCATCGTCCGCCGGCTGGGCGAGCTGACGGACACGCCCGCCCGCCGGGTAGCGGCCATCGGGGGCGGTGCCCGCAACGACCTGTGGCTGCAGCTCAAGGCGGACATAAGCGGGCTCCCGCTGGAGGTGCCGGCCATCGAGGAGGCGACGACGCTGGGGGCCGCGCTCCTGGGCGGGGTGGCAGCCGGCATCTGGGGCGACCCGATCGAAGCCGCCCGCCACGTACAGCGGGTCTCCCGCACGGTGACGCCCCGGCCCGAGATGACGCAACGCTACCGCCCTTACCACGAGCTGTACGAGCAGCTCTATCCGACGCTGGCCGGCCTGCATGCCCGACTCGAAGGGCTGGCGACGGACTGACGACAGACTGTCGTGCGGGGGGTGTCCTGTCGGTGGTCGATGACCTGAGGAGCCGACTTCGGCGGACTCTCGAGCGCCAGCGCGGCGTGGTCTTCTCCCAACCGGCGTTGGTAGGCCGCTCCATGTATACCGGGCGAGATATCATCGCCAACAACAGCCGGTTCGCTCCTGGCTACCAGGACCATCGGGGCTACGTGCCCGTCGAGTGGTGGATCATGTCCATGACGCCTGCGGGCAACGACCTTCCCGAGCCGGGCGAGGGCGTCACCCGCCTCGTCCTGGACGATGGCGACCCGGTACCCCTCGACGAGGCGGCGGCTGCCGCCGGGGACGTCCTGTTCGGCGAGTACCTGGCGCGCTGGCCGCTGACCAAGGTACTCGACATCGGGGGTGAGCCCGTGGTGCCGGGGTTCGGGGCGTCGCTCGGGGCGGGGGCGGGGGTAGCAGCGCAGGCCCAAGTCGAGCCGGAGGTGCCGCCGATCCCCTTCCACGTCCACTCCGGCGAGGTGGTGGACGGGCGCATTCGCCCACCCGGCAAGCTCGAGGCGTACTTCTTCCTGCCCGTGGACGTCCCGCCGTACCAGCGGGACCTGGGCCGCGTCATCTCGCGGCTCGGCCTCAAGCCAGGCACCACCCGGGAGAGTGTGCTGGCGGCGTTGAGGCAGTTCGGCTCAAGCGACGCCATGTACGCGCTCGGCGTCCCCTATGAAGTCCGCCCCTACGAGGGCTGGACCATCCCGCCCGGCACGCTCCATGCGCCGGGGCCGTGGCCGACGTTCGAGATTCAACTGCCCCAGGACGACTTCAACTTCGCCGCCTGGAGACTGGGCGTCCGGCTCAGCGGCGCCGAGCTCGATGAGTTGCGCCAGCGGATGATGTTGAGGGGATTGCGCGACGAGGAGGAGTTCCTGCGGCAGGCCGTCGACTGGGAGACTTCGGTGGATCCCCGCTTCGAGGAGAGGTTGCACCGCAAGGCACAGGTGCTGGAATCGGGCCCCTGGGGCCGACGGCTGCGGATCTTCTTCGACCGCTTCTACGGCGAGGGCCTCGAGATCGAGCCGCACCGGCGCTACGTCCGTCCGGCCGATCCGAGACCCTGGGCGGGCATCGTGTGGAGTGGCGAAGGGCAGCTCAACGGATGCCGCATCGGGGTGCGGGGGACGGACGCCGGAAGTGAGTTCCTCGTGACCCCCGGTCACGAGGCCGTGCTGGAAGACGACGGCGAGGTGACCCTGCGAGTCTATACCGTCTTCCCGTTCGCGGCGTGACGAGACACGATGAAGGAACGAGCGGCGCCGACGCAGATGGCCCCGAGCCGAAGCGGCGCCCTGGCTTGAAAGGAGTCCGCGATCCCATGCAGTCATCGCAATCGTCCAACCAGGCAACCCGGCAAGTTGCCGCCGCCCTGCCCGAGACCCGGTACAGGCCGCCCCTTCAGGCGGGCAAGCTCTTGCGGATGAGCCGGCTCTTCCACCCGAGGTCGGGGCGCAGCGTCATCGTGGCCATGGATCACGGCATCCTCGGGCGCCCGGAGGGGCTCGAGCACCTGGAGAGGACCCTGGAGCTCCTCCTGCCGCTGCAGCCCGAAGGCGTGCTGCTCAACGCAGGTATCCTGCCCCGCATCGCGCCTCGCCTGGCCAGGCGGGGAGGGCCGGCCGTGGTGGTCGGCCTCAATCTGCACATCACGTCGACCATGCCGCAGTCGGCAGCCATCGGCCAGCAGCACAGGGCCCTCGCGTCGCTCGAGCAGGCCGTGGCGCTGGGTGCTGACGCGGTCAAGCTGCTGTTGATCTTCGGTGACGAGAGCCTCGAGGCGTTCGCGGACAACCTGGCCTTCGTCGCCGCCACGGTCGAGTCTTCGCAACGCCTGGGCATGCCCGTCATGGTGGAGCCCACCCTGTGGACCTACCCTGGCCGGGCGCCCAGGCCCCTCACCGTCGAGCAGCTCGCCCACATGGCGCGCGTCACGGCAGAGCTGGGGGCTGACATCCTCAAGGTGCCGTTCGTGCCGCCCGCGGATGCATACCGCTGCATCGTCGAGGAAAGCCCGGTGCCTGTCATGATCCTGGGGGGCGTGCGCAGCCGGAGCACGGCGGACGTCGTCGAGGTGGCACGCCAGGCGGTAGGGGCGGGCGCGGCAGGGCTGGTCTTCGGGCGCAACGTCTGGCAACACGACGACCCGGCGGGCGTGCTGGCGCAGCTGCTCGAAGTGGTGCACGGCGGGACGGCGTAGGTGGTGGGGGTGCTGGCCTCCGGCCCCCCGGCACGCGGTCGAGGGGAGGAGGTCAGCCGGGAGGGATAGGACCCGGGCTGCGGGAGCTCTCTTCGGGCGACCCACAAGAAAGGCCGGAGCAGGACGTGTCTGCGTCATCCACTGCCGTCGAGCAGGCGCACCACCTCCCCGACCCCCGGTACCCAAATCGTTCGCCCGGCGACGTCGACCCGAAAGCCGGCGGGGCCTGTGTAGCGCACCCGACAGCCGCCGATCTCGAACACGGCTCGCCCGCGAACGTCGTCCGGGTCCAGTACCTCGGGGTCGCCGGGGCGAATCTCGTAAGGTAGCCCCCTTGCCCGCAGCTCCTCGTAGAGCCGCCACTCCGGCTCGGTCTCCAGGTAGAGTTCCCGGCCTTCCCGTGCACGTCGCAGCGACAGCCGCGACGCCCAACGAAACGACCGGATCCCGTGCGGCACCACGATGGGTGGGGTGCGCTCGACGAGTTGGCCCAGCTCGTAGACGACGCAGAGCTCGTCCGGTCGGCTGGGAGGCCATGGCGTAGGGATGTCGCGCCGGCGCTGCACGCTGATGGCCCGGACGGCGGCCTCGCACGTGACGGCGCCCGGCCCGTCGCCGCGTCCCCGGGGTTCGTAGAACGCGATCCACTTCACTACGAACCGGCGGGGCCCGAGCCTGTGCACGGGCGCGTAGTAGAGCCCGGTGCGACGGATCCATCCGAGCTGGTCTACCCCCGGCCTCAGCACTGCGATGAGCACGGCCTCGGCCGCTTCGCGCTGCCACTCCCGCCGCTCCTCGACAGCGCGGTGGGAGATCGCGTGGTCAGCGATCGCCCAGCCACCCTTGCGGAGCAGTTGCCGCAACCATTCCCTGACGTACTCCCGCTGGCTCGGCACGAAGGGCAGTGCCCCGATCCCCACCCGTTGGAGAGAGGCGTAGAAGGTGTGGGCCCGGAAGGCGCCGTCGGCGTCCTCCAGGGGGAAGAGCGCGGCCCCCATGATGATGCGATGCCGGCATACCTCTTCGTCCGGCGACCGATCCAGGATGGCGTCGCGATAGCGGTGCAGGGCGTTGACGGCGTCCTCGGGCGGACCCGGCGTGCCATGCCGCTCGACGTACTCTGGCGACGCCTCCACCCGATACTTGGCATCCAGCAAGACCTCGAACGGCGCCCGCCACCCCTCTACGGCGATAGCCACGGTCATGTCGGGTCGCTGGACCCCCGTGGGGGTGTCGTAGCCCGGGTTGAAGCTGACGGTCACGGAGCGAGGCCCGCCGCGTCCCGTCTCGCCCGGTGCCAGCTTTATGGACTTGGTGCGGCCCCGCTCGAGGTCGACGCGCAGCCCGCGGGCTGTGACTCCGATGAGCTCCCGGGCGGGTAGGGGCGCCCTCAGTTCCTCGCGCAAGATCTCCAGCACCGCAAGGTAGCACCAGTACTCGTACAGGGTCTCGATGTCCTTGAGCGAGAGCCGCAGAGGTCCGCCCTCGAGCCGCAGCCCCAGCCGCAACGTCAGGATGGCCCGGTATGCCTCCCGGTAGCCCGCGCCCTGCTGGAGCACCAGCGACGAGAAGCCGGCAGGCGGCTCGCCACGCGCCACGGCGACAGGCTCCGCCTCCAGGAGGCTCGTGACCCTCGACTCCATACGACGCAGCTCGTCGACCGTCGCCCGGCCGCGTACGTCGCCCCTGCCCTGGCGCGAGCGCCGCCTTTCGGCGGTCGCCAGCCGTGCCAGGCGGTTGCGGATCTCCGTCAACTGCGCCCTCAGCCATCGATGCTCGGGGGTATCCAGCGTCTCGATGGGCCGCCGTTCCCACACCTGTTCGCGCGCGAGTCGCACGGCATTCGCGCCCGGAATGGCCATCCACCGGCCGCTCCCCTGCCCTCGCCGGATGGCCTGCCGCAAGGTACTGTCGACGCGACGGCAACGCTCCAGACGAGCAGGACGAGGCTCTCGTACGAGGCGCCGCACCGGATGTCGCTGGACCTGACGGATGGCCTGCTCCAGTTGCGCGATCACAGAGCCGAGCAACGTGAGCCACTCGATGTCCGAAGGGTGGGGGACGTGTACCGCCGTCCCGAGGCGGTAGGTGGCCCGCAGGTAGTCCAACGCCAGGGCCGTCATGAGATGACCGATCTCGGCCAGCATGGCATCGAAGTCGGCCCGGTAGTCGATCTTCCGAGGGAAGACCTCGACCTCGAACTCGAGCACCCGAACGCCCTCGACCTCGACGCCGAAGAGGCTCCGGCCCACCTGACCGTGGAAGTTGATCGTGCCCGCCACGGTGTGGGGCCCCTGTCCCTGGGCCATCCCCGCCACCAGCTGCGGGTCGCGGTGCACGAGACGCACCGGCGCCCCGTCCTTGGTCCAAACCCAGACCTGGTACGGCATCTCCTCGAAGAGGCGCGGGCCTTCCACCAGGTCCGCCGCCTGTTGGGTCCCTGGAGGCAGGCCCCGGCGGAAGACACGCAGACACGTGGTGGGGCGGACGGGGATCACCCTGAGCCGACCCGGCCACGAATCCCCCGTTGGTAAGTGGGGCGGGTCGGGCGGCCCCTGCCATCGGACGTGGAGGCGGTCGGTCTCGATCTCGAAGAGCGTCTCCACAAGGGTTCTGCCTCACAGCCAGTACGACGTGAAGCCGTCGTCCATCATCCGCTCCCACATGAGGCACAGCCGCGCCGCGCAGCGGGGGAAGCGAGCGCCCACCAGCGCCGAGGGGCGCCCTGCCTCGGCCCATTGCCGCACCCGTTCCTCGGTGGCCTCCTCGCCAGGGTCCACGTCGCCGATGGCCCACGCCAGAAGCTGCTGCAGCACCCGGCGGATGGCGCCAGAGCCGCCGACGATGCGGGGCAGTACCTTCATGGCGATGGCCAAGTCGAGGGGATCGACTGCTGCGCCTTCGGACGTCACCCAGGCCTCCTGCGCGTCGCCGGCGTAGAGCACAAAGACGGCCACCTCGTCACGCACCCGATATCCGACCTGCAGGTGAGCCTGGCGCAAGGCCCCGTTGAGCTGCTCCAGCGCCTCGATGGCCCGCTCGACCTGCTGGCGCTGCTGGTCGTCCAACCCCGAGGCGTGGGCCAGGGAGTCCACCCGCGGCACCAGCACGCTCGCGGGCCAGTCGAGCGTCTCCCCCGGTTCGGGGCCCGGCGCCCCCCACTTCGCCAGCCGGGTCTCGGCCAGTTCGAGGGTGAAGGCCCTGTCCAGCACCTTGCGGCTGAAGCCGTGGGTGCTCTCGTCCATGTTGACCGTGCCAACCAGGGCCAGGTTGGGGGGCAGGCCGACCTGCCCCCATGCGTGGGCTCCCGCCTCCGTACCGCCCTGCTCCCGGGGTGTCTGGGCAGCCCCGAGCAGAGGCTTGCTCACCCATCGCCCGCTCTCCAGCCGTCGGTCCTCGATGCGGCTCAACACTTCGGCGAAGTAGTGCTCGACTCGGGCGAGGTTCATCTCGTCAAGGACGACGACGTAGCTGCGTTGAGGGTCCTCCTGTGCCTGTCGTGCGAGCTCCAGCAATGGCCCGGGCCGGAAGGTGCCCGTTAGATCGGTGTAACCCAAGAGGTCGGAGCTGTCCGTCCAGTCGGGCCGGACGGGGATCACCTCACAGCGCTGACCGCATGCCCTCGCCACCAGCTGAGGCAGGCGGGTCTTGCCGGTCCCCGAGATGCCCGCGAGGATGACGAAAGGCTTGGTGCGAAGCGCCGTGACGTAAGCGGCGATCTGCCACGGCTCGAAGACGAAGCCGCTGGCCTCCACCCACTCAAGGAGCCGCCGCATCTGCTCGGGCCAGTCCCAATTAGTTGGAATCGGCTCCAACGGGTATGCTCGCTCAGGCGAGGCCACGATGGGCGTCGGCACGGTGAATGGCGTCCTTCCATCCGTGGACGGCCTTTCGCTTAGAGAGGAGCCCCGGTTGCCCGCCCGTTTGGGCAGTTGCCTCAGGTGGAAGACGTAGACGCGCCTTGAGGCGCCCTGACGGTCGGGCTGCTGCGCCTCGCTCACCTGCTCGACGCGGAAACGTCCGAGGTATCGGAAGGTGCCGTCGCTCTGGCGTTCGAACCCGTAGACGGGGATGCCGGTCTGTCCCGCCCGGCTCAGGGCCAGGTTGCCCCGGGTGAGCTGCTGGTCGCCGTCCTGACCCTCCCCAGTGTAGCGCAGGGAGTCGCCGTCCCAGGTGTCCTGGTAGGGATGGCTACCGCCCGAGTCACCCCGATGAGCCGTGATGACCACGACATGGCGAGGTGCCTCGGCACTGCCGGCGTACCGGATACCGCGCTGCAGCCCAACGCCAAAGATTCGGCTTAGCTCCAGATCCGTCACGGGTCGGTCGGTGCGAAAAACGCCGGGATGCGGATAAAGGACGCTCTCGAGGTAAGGGAGCAGGGGCAGGAGCCCCAAGATGATGCCCGCATGGGCGCGGGCTGCCTCGGGTAGGTGGTCCGCCGTCAATAAGGGCGTTTGAGTCCACCGCTCCCATGCGGTCGCGAACCACTGCCGAAGCAGGGTAACAGGTGCTCCGCCGCTGACGACGCGGATACTCCCGTCATTGTCCAATTCGGCTCGGATGCGGCTGCCTGACACAAGGTCGGAGAACTCGATACCGCCGTCGACAAGTTCAACGAGCTCTTTCCAGACCTTTTCGAAGCTCGCGGGCGCCTCGACCAGCCCGGCACCGGTCGACGGCAGCAAGTATCTCCCCTGCCCGTCCCATCGCAGCTCGCCACTTTGCTTTCGGTGCTGCAAGACGTTGCGGACATTGCGTCGCCACCTGGGCTCGTGAGAGCCCGGCGCCGAGGGCTCCATGTCCTCCGCGTCCAGGGTCGCGGCCGATTCGACCATTCGGTACAGAGTCTCCAGCTCGACCCACAGGTCCCTGGGCATCTGGCGCTGGAGGATTGACCAGATCTCGTCTGCCTGCAACACGGCTGCCTCACCTGTTGTCGTGAACAGTCAAACGGCTCAAGAACGTCGCGGCTACCTGTATAGCGGGGGTCTCTACCCCTGAGCTGCGTGTTCGACAACAAACGGCAAGGTCCTATCCGAGGGACATGCCGCGAGGTGGCCCAACAAGCCCCAGAGGGAAAGCTCGTACGCAGCGGGGCGTACGGCAGCGGGATCGAGGCGGCGGATCAGCCCCACACGCCCCGGCGCTCGACTCTGAGGGCACCGCTCCGCTCATGGGTTAAACGCACCGGTCAGCCGAGGGCCCAGCCAGTCCAGCAGTTCGCCCCACAAGCCCGGCCGGACCTCGAGGAGATAAGTCCCGTGCCCCGCCTCCGGCACCACCCGCAGCTCCCAGCGGCCGCGGGGGGCGTGCTCGAACATCTCCATGTTCCAGCGGGAGTGGCCGGCCATGGGGATCAGCACGATGCCCGGCCGGCCGGCTCGCCCCTCCCAGAGCGAGGCCCACAGGGTCTTGCCGTCGGCCGTGCCCAGCTTCACCCGAGAAGCCTCCGACTCGTACGTCAGCTCGGCGTCGAGCTCGTCTCGTGCCTGCATCAGCCCGGCGACGTCGAGCCCCACCTGGCCGCACCGCTCCGCCAACCGCCCGAACTCCACCCCGGCCATCGGGTCCCGGAGCGCCTCGGCGTGGATCTCGGCCGCTCGCTCGCGGTCGCCCGCATCCCAGGCGAGGTCGGCCCGAAAGATGCGCAGCATCCACCGCCAAGACGCCCCGTGGTGCGAACCCGACTGGGCCCAGCGGTCGGCGGCGTCCTCGGCTCGCTGGAGCAGGTCGGCGGCCCGTGCTGCGTCCCCGCTTCGGTGCCAGGCCTCGGCGAGATTGGCCAACGCCCGCACCTCGAGGCTGGGATCCGACTGGAGTTTGACACCTCGCTTTGTGAGTTTCCCGTAACGACGAGGTCTGCGGAGGGCGCGCGGGGGGCGTACCACTACGCGGCCCGGGTGGGAGGCAACTCTTCGACCCGGTTGGGCGGTCGGATGCCCAGGATCCGGAAGACGGCGGGGGCCGTACCCTCCAGCTCCGTGCGCAGCAGGTAGCGCTTGCCTTTGATTTGCAGGGGCACCGCCTTCAGCTTCTCCAGGTCCGTGAGGGCCTGGCGGTAGGCGAGTGTCTCCCCCAACTTGTGGCGCAGGTACGACGCCAGGACGAAGGCGAGGAAGCAAACGGCCACGTGACCCCGCACGTGCTCGTCGGTCCACACGTAGACCGGCCGGATCTCCAGGGCGCTCTTCAGATCCCGGAAGGCCCGCTCCACCCGCCACAGCGTCTTGTGGGTATGATCCCCCTGGC
>SPLK01000388.1_pt1 | contig 13373 bp, 10 predicted proteins | sample 2456111 | NCBI WGS metagenome assembly SPLK01 (sample SAMN11156906, study PRJNA527647) | hot springs metagenome | biome: Geothermal region; feature: Hot spring; material: tree branch in hot spring; isolation source: hot spring sediment rich in lignocellulosic material ... | reverse complement strand
GCGGCGTTGACGGCGCTGGCCCTCTTCTCCGCCTACAAGACCGCCGTCAACGTGGAGAGCATCGACGTGACCCGGCCGCAGGTCATCGTCGGGCTCTTGATCGGTGCCATGGTACCCTTCCTCTTTGGCGCCATGGCGATGCGGGCAGTGGGACGGGCGGCGTTCCACATGATCCAGGAGGTGCGCCGCCAGTTTCGCGAGATCCCCGGCCTGATGGAGGGCAAGGCTCGCCCTGACTATGGCCAGTGCGTCAGCATCAGCACGGCGGCGGCGCTGCGGGAGATGGTGACGCCCGGATCCATGGCGGTGCTCCTGCCCATCGCCACGGGCATCATCCTGGGCAAGGAGGCCCTGGGCGGGCTGCTGGCCGGGGCGACGGCCAGCGGCGTGCTGCTGGCCATCATGATGGCCAACTCGGGCGGCGCCTGGGACAACGCCAAGAAGTTCATCGAGGGCGGCGAGTACGGCGGCAAGGGCTCCGACGCCCACAAGGCTGCCGTGGTGGGCGACACGGTGGGCGATCCCTTCAAGGACACCGCCGGCCCGTCCATGAACATCCTCATCAAGCTGATGTCCATCGTGGCGCTGGTCTTCGCGCCGCTTTTCGGCGCGGGGCTCTTGTAGTCGCCGGCACAGAGCGGGCTGCGAGGCCCGAGACGCGAGCGAGGGGGCTCTCGGGTACGTCCCGGGAGCCCCCTCGGCATACATGAGCAAAAATGGTGGAGGTGGGCGGAGTTGCACCGCCGTCCATGAGCGAGGTCGCCACAGCCTCTACGAGCGTGTCTCCCGTTTGCTAGTGCTCGCCGCCGCCCGATCCCGGGAGCCGGATATGACGGCCGCCAGCTTCCTCAGGTTTCCCACGGCGACCCGGAAGCGAGGCCACCGCGGTATCCCGCCTCGATGACGCCCGGACCTGCGGCGACGGGAAGGCCGTCAGGCAGGCGTGGCCGCTTTAATTAAGCAGCCAGAGCAAGCTCGGGTTCGGCAGTTGTTGACTGCCCTGCGGTTTTACGAGTCGCAGGAGCTCGGCTCGCAGCCATGGCCACCCACACCCATGTCGAACCTGACTCACCCCCACGAAAGCTGTCGACCGGGCGAGGTGACACTCAACCGACTCCAGCATACGCGGCCGCCGGCGGATGTGTCAACGCGCCCGCCGATCCCGCTCGGCCAGCGCCTGCTGGATGCGACGCTGCTCGTCTCGCCGCGCGATGGCCTCCCGCTTGTCGTAGCTCTTGCGCCCCCGCGCCACGGCCAGCTCCACCTTGGCCAGGCCGCGCTCGTTGAAGTAGATCCGGAGCGGCACCAGGGTCAGGCCCTTCTCGGCCACACGCCCGGCCAGTCGGGCGATCTCGCGGCGGTGCAGCAGGAGCTTGCGGGGCCGGGTCGGGTCGTGATCCCATGCGTTGCCGGCCTGATACGAGGAGATGTGGGCGCCGATCAGGTAGACCTCCCCGTTTTGGACGCGGGCGTAGCTGTCCCGGAGCTGGGCCCGGCCGAGCCGCAGCGACTTGACCTCGCTGCCGGTGAGCACGAGCCCGGCCTCCAGGGTCTCCAGGATCTCGTAGTCGTGGCGGGCCTTGCGATTCTCACAGACCGTGCGCGGCTGCGTCATGGCGTCCTCATCATAGCACAGCCGCCAGACGATGCCACGGGGCCCGGGCCCCCGCGCGCCGGGAGCGGGGTCGGACGGTGTCGAAGTCTCTGGTATACTGGGCGAGGCGAGGCAGGCTGGACGAGCCCGGAGGCCGGCGGATGCCGGCATCAAGCGGGTTTGGGGAGGGCGAGCGGCTCCCATGGTATTGCGTACCGAGGGCCTGACCAAGCGGTTCGGCAACGTGGTGGCCGTCGATCATCTGGACATCCACGTGGCCGAGGGGGAGATCTACGGCTTCCTGGGCCCCAACGGGGCGGGCAAGACCACCACCATCATGATGGTGCTGGGGCTGGTGCCCCCCACCGAGGGGCGCATCTGGCTCTTCGGCGAGGCGCTCGGGGCCGGGAGGTCGCCAGCCCTGCGGCGCAGGATCGGGGTGCTCTCCGAGTTTCACTACCTCTATGAAGAGATGACGGCGCAGGAGTACCTGGAGTTCTTTGCACGGCTCTACCGGGTGAGCGGAGCACGGCGGCGCATCGACGAGCTGTTGGAGCGCCTGGACCTGGCGGATCGCCGACGGGAGCTCCTGGGTGGGTACTCCAAGGGGATGAAGCAGAAGCTGAGCCTGGCGCGCACGCTGCTGCACGACCCCGAGCTCCTCATCCTGGACGAGCCGGTCTCCTCGCTGGACCCCCACGGCATCCGGCAGGTGCGGGACCTGCTGCTGGAGGAAAACCGCCGGGGCAAGACCCTCATCATCTCCTCCCACATCCTCTCCGAGATCGAGCGCATCTGCCACCGGGTCGGCATCATCCATCGGGGGCGCCTGCTGGCCGAGGACACCATGGAAGGGCTGCGCATGCGCCTTGCCACGGAGCAGGAGTTGGAGGTGGAGCTGGAGCGGGTGGACGAGCCCATCGTGGCGGCGGTGCGGGCGGTGGAAGGCGTCAGCGGCGTCGATCGTCGTGACGGCAAGCTGCTCATCCGCACCCGCACCGGGGTCGACCTGCGGCCGGCCATCTCCCGAGCCATCGCCGGCTCGGGCGGCGTCGTGCTCTCCATGCAGACGCGGCAGATGTCGCTGGAGGAAGCCTTCGTCACCATCACGGAGAACAACATCTCGCTGCTGGCGCGAGAGGGGATGGCCTCATGAGTGCCCCTGGGGTGAGCCGCTGGCACGTGGCGCGCACCATCGCCGGAAGGGACCTGCGGTCCCAGCTCTTCGGCCTGTCGTTGTACCTGGCCGTCGCCCTGGTGCTGTTGGGCGTCTCGCACTTCGCGCTGCGCAACGCCCTGTGGCAGGTGGAGCAAAACGGGCTGCTGGTCCTGGGCAGCCCGGTGGCCTATCCGTTCTTCCTGGCCATGTGGCTGTCGGCCATCTATTTCGGGCTGATGGCGGCGGTGGCCATCGCCCGCGAGCGCGACAACGGCACCCTGGAGGTGCTCTTCTACGGGCCCGTCGACAGCCTGTCCTACATGGCGGGCAAGTTCCTGCAGCCCATGGCCTCTGCCCTGGTGGTCACTGTGCTTTACCTGGTCACCTTCGGGGCCACGGCCTGGTTCACCAACCTGGGTTTCCCCCGCGAGACGCCTCAACTGGTGGTGCTGGCGCTGGCGCTGACGGCGTGCGTGGTCTCGCTGGGGCTGCTGATCTCGGCCCTGAGCCGCCGGGTCTTCCTGGCCGTGCTGGTCTTCTTGGGACTCATGCTGCTGTTCACCCTGTTTAGCGTGGCCCACGCCGTGCTGCTGGCCATCCCGGGCGAGCGACTGACGGATCTCCTGGCCTTCGCCCGCACCGTGGTCGACAACGTGCAGCAGGTGCTCACCTGGATCTCGCCCATCGGCTACTACAGCCGTGGCAGCGCGGCGCTCCAGGTGGGCGACGCGGGGCAGTACCTGGTCGCGCTGGGCTCGTCGCTGGTGTATGCGGCGGTGATGCTGGGCCTGGCCGCGTGGGCCTTCGCTCGCAAGGGGGTGCGTCGGTGATGGCACGGCTGGGGGCCGAGGCGCGGGCGCTGGCGCTGGCCGTGGTGGGAGCCCTGGCCCTGGTGGCGGGCATGGCGGTTAGCCCCGGGGTGCGAGCCGCCGAGCCCGTCAAGGAGCGGCAGGTGGTGTACGGCATCACGCCGTGGACGGGCAAGGAGTACGGGGGGACCTTCGCGCCGGCCCAGGTCGACACGCTGTACCTGACGGCGTCGGAGCGCCACATCGTGGACGTGCTGGAGACGGACGTCTACTACTGGCCCATCACGCAGGAGTACATGGCCGACTGGATGGGCTACCGCAAGCCCGTCGAGGGACGGCTGGAGGTGCGCCAGGGCGACCGGGTCGTGGCGACGCTGGAGCGCACGGCGTACACCTTCGTCTACCCGCAGGGATACTTCGGCGGCCAGGTGGAGCTCGCGGTGGGCGACGAGGCGCACGAGGCCTACGACACCTACCGGCGGCTCATCAACGAGTACTATGACCAGGTGCAGGCCTACCGGCAGGCCCAGGAGGCGTGGCAACAGCGCATGGCCGAGATCCTGGAAGAGGTCCAGCGCACCGGCCAGCCCGCCGACCCCGAGAGCCTGCCCGAGCCGCCACAGCAGCCGGAGCCGCCCACCATGCTGGCCATGCAGCCCTCCGAGGCCTTCCTGGTGGAGCTGCCGGCGGGCGAGTACACCGTGCGGCTGGTCGACGAGGCCGGCCAGGAGGTGGCTGGCACCCGCAAGCGGCTGGTGGTCTTCGCTCCCCGGCGGCAGGGCGTGGGCTATCAGATCATCCCGGAGAGCAAGTGGACCATGCCCGTGGAGTCGGGCGACCCGAGCGACACGCTCTACGTCTCCGATGAGGCCACGTTTTATCTCAAGGCCTTCGACGCCCGCGAGGTCAACCGCTACGCCTACAGCCGAATGGTGGAGTCGGCCCGACCTCTGGCGGGCTCGGGGCAGCGCAGCGCCTGGCAGTGGGTGCTGGGCCAGGAGCTGCCCGAGATGACCCTGGAAGTGCTCAAGGACGGCCAGGTGGTGGCCTCCGCCCAGCCCAAGCCGTACTACGTCCAGCAGACGCCGGGGTACGCGCTGGGCTACAACATCGTCGACTTCGACCCCTCCAAGCCCGAATTCGAGGGGCGGCGGCCCTCCTTCGTCGCCTACAAGGTCTCGCTGCAGCTGGACCCCGGCGCCACGTACGAGCTGCGGCTCGTGGACGGGGAGGGGCGGGTGGTGCCCTCCAGCGTCCGGCAGGTGCGAGCCGTGCGGGGCAACCCCGTCTGGCCGCTGTACGCCTGGCCGGCCGTGCCGCTCGTGGCGGGGCTGGTCGTGACGGGCTGGCGTCGGCGCCTGCGCCCGCGCCGGCTGCCCGAGGCCTGACGACGGGATGGCATCCTGGAGGAAATCCTCCATCCGTCTCGAATAGTAGGGTCCGCTCGAGGCCTCGCCGGGGTGCGCCGCACGCCCCTGCGAGGCCGTTCCCGGCCGCACCGGCACGCAGCTCGCGGGTCGGTCACGCCGGGTTTTTTGTCCCGGGTGGCTGGCAAGACCTGGCAGTGCAGGGAAGGAGCCCTCGTCGGGCGTGGACACGCACCGGGCTCGGGTGCCATGGCTTCGCTGGGGCGCCATCGCTACCGCCGTGCTGGCGGTGGGCTTGTTCGCGCTTGCGGCCCACGCCCGCCCGGCTCTCACGCCACCCCGGACCACCGTCTGGTGGGACGGCCTCCCCATCGCCATGGAGGAGCCCGCCCAGATGGTCAACGGCACGCTGATGGTGCCGGTGCGGCTCTTGGAGGTCGTGGGGGCCCGCGTAGCCTGGGATGGGGGCAGCAAGACGGCCGTCCTGCAGCGTGGGGATGCCAGCATCCGGCTGACGGTGGGTAGCCCCTACGCGTGGGTCGACGACCGCAGAGTGACGCTGCCCGAGCCTCCCGTGCTGATCAACGGGCGTCTCATGGTGCCGCTGCGGGCAGCGGCCGAGGGCCTGGGGCTGGAGGTCCGGTGGGACGCACGGCTAGGCCGGGCCGATCTGGTGGCGCCGCCGCCGGTGCAGCAGCCGGAGGCGCACGCGCCGGCGCCGTCACGATCGCTGGAAGCACCGTTGGAGCCGGTCCGGGGCGCGCTGCCGGCCCGACCGGTAGCGGTAGCGCTGCCGCCGGCCATGCTGCGCGAGGCGGGGGGCACCCGGGGCGGAAGCCCCTCGTCTGCCGGTACGCCGCCGCCGGTGTCGTCGACGGCTTCCCAGGCCACGGCTTACGTGCCTTCGCCGCCGCCATCGCCACCCCCGCTGCGCCCGTCGCTGGAGGAGCAGATGGAGACGCTCTTGTCGGTGTTGCCCGTGCCGCGGGCGGCCGACGAGGGGCATCTGGCCTCCACTGGGTGGAGCCCGCCGGGGGTGACGGCCGCCGGGGCACCGAGCGCGGCCGGCTCCGCCGTTGGGGCGGCCGACTCCAGCCAGCCCGCTACGTCGCCGCCGACGGAGCCAGCCACCGCCCCGAGCGGGGGCCAGGCATTGCGGTCTCAAGCGCCCCCGGCACCGCTCCCGACGCACAAGCCTCTGGCGGCAGTGGTTGTCGAGGAAGCGACGCCCCCTGCCATGTCGACATCCCGGGCGGAGGCGCAGGCTGAGAGGGCGCCCGACGTGCCGGCGGCATCCCCTCCTTCGGTGGACGAGCCTTCGCCGTCCGAGCCGTCGAATCCGGCGAGCCCTGTCGCTGCCAAGGTGCAGAGCCAGGCGTCGGGTGGGCAGGAGGGAAGCGAGGCCATCCGCACCGGCGGGTCCCTCGTCGAGGTGACGGGCGTCTCGGTGCGGCGCGAGGCGGGGCGCAGCCGCATCGACATCATCAGCGAGGGGCCCGTTCGCCTGCGCGGCGAACCGATGGTGCTGGCGGACCCGCCGCGGCTGGTGCTGGACCTGGAGGGGGCCCGGCTCGGGGCGGCCATCGCCGAGTACCCCGCCGACACCGCGCTGGTCAAGTCGATCCGGATGGCGCAGCACACCGCCGACGTGGTGCGCATCGCCATCGACCTCACCTCGCCCGTGGGCTACCAGCTCCAGCAGGATGCCGAGACGGGCCAGCTCTCCGTGTTGCTTCGCCATGCCGTCTCCGCGGTCTACTGGGTCTGGGGCGCCGGCGGCCGTGGGCAGCTCTGGGTGGAGATGTCGGGCGTGGCGGCCGTCCGCACGGCCACGCTGACCGACCCGCTTCGGATGGTCGTCGACATCCAGCAGGCCACGCTGGTGACCAGCGCGGGCGAGTGGGAGGTCAGCTCGGGGCCCGTGCGGCGCTTTCGGGTGAGCCAGTTTCAGCCCGACGTGGTGCGCATCGTGCTGGAGCTGGCCCAGCCCATCCAGCCGCGGATCGTCACGTCCCTCGACCTGACCCGGAGCCTGCTGGAGGCCGATCCGGGCAAGGCGCAGCCCCCGCCGCCGGGCGACATGGACCTGGTGCTCGACGTCTACAGCCGCATCACGGGGGTGTCCGTCCAGCCCATCGGGCCACAGGGGGCCGCGGTCGTGGTGCAGGCGACCGCGCCCATCGAGCCCCGCACCTTCTATCTGCGCAATCCCGGACGGCTGGTGCTGGACTGACCTGCCGGGGGCGGTGGTGGATCCCGGCCTCGACCGCGAGCAGCTGGAGCAGACCGCCGGGGTGGGGCCGGCGGTGAGCGTCCGCGTCGGACAGTTCTTGCCACGCAGTGCCCGGGTCGTGGTCGAGCTGCGCCAGCCCGTGGGCTACCGGCTCTTCAGCGCCGACTCCCGGCAGACGCTGGTGCTGGCGCTGGGCGACCGGCCCCTGACCGGCCGCACCGTGGCCATCGACGCCGGGCACGGCGGGCACGACCCGGGGGCCATCGGCGCCAGCGGTACGCCGGAGAAGGTCTACAACCTCGACATCGCCCAGCGCCTGGCGACGCTGTTGGAGTCGGTGGGGGTGGAGGTCTCCATGACCCGCCGCACGGACGTCTACATCGGCCTCGACGACCGCGTGGCGGCGGCGGTCAGGGCCGGGGCGGACGTCTTCATCAGCGTCCACAACAACGCCTCGCCGTCGCGGCAGGCGGTGGGCACGGAGGTCTTCTACTCTCCCAACGGCCCGGCCAGCCAGCGCCTGGCCGAGCTCCTGTACGAGTCGCTGCTGGACAAGCTGGACAGGCCGGCCCGAGGGGTGCGCATGCGCCGGGACCTGCGGGTGTTGCGCCTGGCTCCCATGCCCGCGGCGCTGGTGGAGGTGGCCTTCGTCGACAACGCGGAGGACGAGGCACGGTTGCGCGACCCGTCCTTCCGCCAGCAAGCGGCCGAGGCCATGTTCGCCGCGATCGTCAGTTTCCTGAGCCAGGTGGGCAATGATACGGTAGGGACAGCCCGCATACCGGTGGCGCGCTGAAGGGGGGCGAGAAGGTGCGCCGCAAGGCCAAGGCGTGGGGCGTGGCCCTCCTGGCGCTGCTCGTGCTCGCTGCGGTCGGGGTGGGCCTCATCGCCCGCTACGAGGATCGCCTCCTGCCGGCGCTGGGCCTGGGGCGTCCCGTCGTGCTCTACTTCGCCCGCCCCGACGGCATGGCACTGGCGACCGAGGTGCGCTACACCCTGCCGGGCCTGGACGGGCCGATGCAGCGCCTGCAGATGCTGGCCGAGGGGCCCAGGCCCGAGAGCGGCCTGGCGCCGGTCCTGCCCCCCGGGACGCGTCCGTTGGGCGTGCACGTCGACGACGGCGTCGCGACCGTCGACTTTTCCCGGGAAATCATCGAACGTCATTGGGGCGGGTCCACCGCCGAGCTGCTGACCGTCTACGGCATCGTCAACACCCTGACGGCGGCACCCGGCATCCAACGTGTGCAGATCCGGGTGGAGGGACGTCCGATCGAGACCCTGGCCGGTCACGTGGACCTGAGCCAGCCCCTGCCGGCCGACCCCTCGCTGGTGGTGGCCATCCCCTCGGACTCGGGCCCATCGGCGGCGCCGTGACCCCGCGGTCCTGCGGGGCATAGTGTGGGGCACTGCGGGAAAGGTCGACGCGAGCCCTTGATCGGTGTCTTCGACTCGGGCGTGGGCGGTCTCAGCGTGCTGCGGCACCTGTGGCGGCTCGCGCCGGGCGTCCCCGTCCTCTATGTGGCCGACAGCGGCCGGGCCCCGTACGGCAACCGCCCGCCGGAGCAGATCCGGGCCTTCGGGGTGGAGATCGCGGCCTACCTGCGCCGGCAGGGGGCCCGCCTGCTGGTCGTGGCCTGCAACACGTCGTCCGCCGTGGCCCTGGCCGACGTGCGGGAGGCCTTCGGCGGGCCGGTGGTGGGCATGCTGGAGCCTGCTGCCCGGGCGGCGGCGCACCGGTGGCAGGAGCCCGGCGGGAGGGTGGGCGTGCTGGCCACGGCGGCGACGGTGGCCAGCGGGGCCTACCGGCGGGCGCTGGCCGTGGCAGCCCCGCACCTGGACGTGATCGAGGAGGCCTGCCCGGAGTGGGTGCCCCTGGTCGAGGCGGGCCGGCTCGATGGCGATGCCGTACGCGAGGCCGTGCGGCGGCACATCCGCCCGCTGGTGGAGGCCGGTGTGCGGGGCGTGCTGCTGGGCTGCACCCATTACCCCTTCCTGAGGCCGGTCATCGAGCAGGTGCTGGCCGAGGAGGGGGGCGCGGCGGCCTCCGTTGCCGAAGCGATGGTGCTGGATCCCGGAGAGGCCGTCGCCGCCGAGGCGGTGCGTCGCCTGGGCGAAGCCGGGGTGGCGGTCCGGGAAGGCGAGGGCCCCGGGGCTGACCGGTTCGTCACCAGCGGCGATCCGGAGGCGTTTCGCGAGGCGCTGGAGCGGCTCGTCGGCCCGGCGCATCGAGCGGCCGGGCGGACATGGGCCTGCGTCGGTCCGGTAAGATGGAAGGGATCGCCCATGGCTATTCCCACGCGACTTGCAAGCGAGCTGCCCGTCAGCTGGCAGGGGGTGCGCGTGGCCGTCATCGGGCTAGGGGTGGAAAACCTGCCCCTGGTGCGCTACCTGGTGGCGCACGGCGCCAACGTGGTGGCGGCCGACCGCAAGACCGCCGAGGAGCTGGGGCCTCGAGCCGAGGCGCTCGAGAGGCTGGGGGTGCGCCTGGTCCTGGGCGAGCGCTACCTTGACGCCCTGGAGGGGGCAGAGGTGGCCTTCGTGACGCCGGGCCTCCCCAAGCACCTGCCCGCCGTCGAGGCGGCCCGGCGGGCCGGGGTGGTCATCACCGGGCAGACGGATCTTTTCATGCGGCTGTGCCCGGCACGCATCGTGGGCATCACCGGCTCCAGCGGCAAGACCACCACGACGAGCCTGATAGGGCGCATGCTCCGGGGCACCGGCCGGCCGGTCTTCGTCGGCGGCAACATCGGCGAGCCCCTCATCGAGCGGCTGGGCGAGATAGGGGCCGACGCCTGGGTGGTGCTGGAGCTCTCCAGCTTCCAGCTGGAGACGACGGGCGTCAGCCCGCACGTCGCGGTGGTGACCAACGTGACGCCCAACCACCTGGACGTCCACCCCAGCATGGAGGCGTACGTGGCGGCCAAGACCCGGATCCTGGCCTTTCAGGGGCCCGACGACGTGGCCGTGCTCAACGCCGACAATCCCATCACCGTCGAGATGGCCGGGCGCACCGCCGGACGGGTGCACTGGTTTGGCCGCCGGCCGCGTCGGCCGGGGGCCTGGGTCGAGGGCGACCGGCTCGTGGCCGCCTTGAAGGATGCCGGCACGGGGGACGGCGGGGAGGTCCAGGAGCTCTGCCGGCGGGGCGACATCCGCCTGCGGGGCGAGCACAACGTCGAAAACGTCCTGGCCGCCGCCACGGCGGCGCTTTGCTGCGGCACCCCCGTCGAGGCCATCCGGGAGGTGGTGCGCACCTTCGAGGGCGTCCCGCACCGGCTCGAGGAGGTGGCGCGCATCGACGGAGTCCTGTACGTCAACGACTCCATCGCCACCACGCCCGCCCGGGCCATCGCGGGGCTGCGCTCCTTCGAGGAGCCCGTCGTGCTCATCGCCGGCGGCTACGACAAGCACCTGCCCTTCGACGAGTTCGCGAAGGTCGCGGTGGAGCGCTGCCGCCACGTGGTCTTGCTCGGCCAGACGGCCGGCGCCATCGAGCGGGCCCTCGAACGGGTGCGAGAGGAGACGGGGCGCGGCGTCTCCCACGAACGGGTGGCCAGCCTGGAGCAGGCCGTGGCGGCCGCGCGGCAGGCGGCCCGGCCCGGGGACGTGGTGCTGCTCTCGCCGGCGTGCGCGAGCTACGACATGTTTCGCAACTTCGAAGAACGGGGCGCACGCTTCCGCCAGATCGTGCGCGCCCTGCAGGAGGCGACCCCATGACCCAGGAGACGGCCCCGTCGACCCCGTCGCCGCCTCCTGTCCGACAGGGCAGGGGGCCGACGGAGCTGCGGCCGGTGCGGATCGAGCGCGCCATCAGCAAGTGGGCCGAGGGCTCGGCGCTCATCGAGCTGGGCGACACCCGGGTGCTGTGCACGGCGTCGGTGGAGGAGAAGGTGCCCCCCTTCTTGCGGGGGACAGGCTCCGGGTGGGTGACGGCGGAGTATGCCATGCTGCCGCGCTCCACACGGGAGCGCACGCCCCGTGACATCAGCCGGGGGCGGCCGGCGGGCCGCTCGGTGGAGATCCAGCGGCTCATCGGGCGAAGCCTGCGTGCCGTGGTGGACCTGGCCGGGCTGGGCGAGCGCACCATCTGGCTCGACTGCGACGTGCTGCAGGCCGACGGCGGGACGAGGACGGCGTCCATCACAGGGGCCTTCGTGGCACTGGCCGATGCGCTGTGGCTGCTCAAGGGCCAGCAGGGTTGGGGGCACCTGCCCCTCGTCGACTTCCTGGCGGCGGTGAGCGTCGGCATCGTGGGGGGCGAGGTGCGGCTCGACCTGGAGTACGCCGAGGACGCCGTGGCTGACGTCGACATGAACGTGGTCATGACCGGCCGGGGGGCGCTGGTGGAGGTGCAGGGCACCGCCGAGCACGCGCCCTTCGACGTGCAGCAGGCGGGGCAGCTCCTGGCGGTGGCGCGTGCCGGCATCGAGCGGCTCGTGGCGGTGCAGCGCCAGGTGCTGGCCCCCGAGGTGGTGGCCGCCATCGAGGCGCGGCGGGACCTGCCGCGGCCGGCGCCTCCGCCGATGGAGGAGTGAGGGCCGTGCGCCCGCGTCTCGTGGTGGCGTCCACCAACGCCGGCAAGCTGAGGGAGTACCGGGCACTGGCGGCCTCGGGCCCTCTCGACGGGCTCGTCGAGGTGCTGGCACCGGGCGACCCCGCCCTGGGCGGGCGGGCCATGCCCGAGGTGCCCGAGGAGAGCATGGACCTGGCCGTCAACGCGGCGGCCAAGGCACGGGTGGCCGCGGCCACCTACGGTTGCCTGGCCGTGGCGGACGACACGGGCCTCGAGGTGGACGCCCTCGGCGGGGCCCCGGGCCCCCGGGCGGCGAGGTGGGCCGGGCCGGGCGCGACCGACGCGCAGCGAATCGCCCGGCTGCTGGAGGCCCTGCGGGATGTGCCGCCCGAGCGGCGGACGGCTCGCTTCCGCTGTGCCATCGCGGTGGCCGAGCCCCCGGGTGCCACGGGAGGCGGGCAGGAGCGGGTCTGGATCTTCGAGGGCGTCCTGGAAGGCCGCATCCTGGAGGCTCCGGCAGGCGGCGGAGGATTCGGCTACGACCCCGTCTTCTGGGTGCCCGAGGCGAGCAGGAGCCTCGCGGAGCTGTCGCTGGAGGAGAAGAATCGCCTCTCGCACCGGGCCCGTGCCTGGCGCAAGGCCGAGCCGCTGGTGGCGGAGCGGTTGCTGGAGGGTGGTCGGGGCGCCGGGATTTGAACCCGGGACCTACTGCTCCCAAAGCAGTCGCGCTGCCAAGCTGCGCCACGCCCCGGTGACCTTCCCCATCCTAACGTGACGGGCGGCCGGCCGTCAACGCGGGGCTGGGATGCGCTGGAAACGCGCCTCGTCGTCCGCATGCCCCTCTGTTGTCGTACCCCCGGTGGGCAAGACTAACGGCGAAGGATCCAACGGCTCGTCGCGGGGGTGAGCGCGGGTGCCGGTCGACGAACCCTCCTCCGGGGGCCGTCACGGCGGCGACGGGGCCGCCGTAGGGCAGACGGCCATCAAGTGGTCGGCCATCGTCATCATCGTGCTGGCCATCCTCTACTTCCTCGCTCGCTTCGTGATCCCGCTGCTGCCGGGCGCCTGAGCGGGCGCCACTGCCGGCAGGCGGACCGGGCCAGAGGAGCGGCCACGCTCGTCCAACCGCGGGGCCCATGAGCGGTCCGCCGGTGCGCCGCGACGGGCGACCGCCCCTCGCCCGGTGGGTCGGCCGAGTTAGGCAGATTCCCACCGTACCCACGTTAGGACGTCTGCACCTTTGCCGTAAGGGTTGTCGGTATTACCGTTGAAACGGTGGCTCCGGCTACCAGTGGCGAGGGGGCTGACGCTGGTGCGCGTCCTGACGCATGACGTCCTCATCCTTGGTAGCGGTCTCGCCGGGTTGCGGGCGGCCCTGGAGGTACTCTGGGTGGCCGACGGCCGCCTCGACCTGGCCATCCTCTCCAAGACTCAGTTGATGCGAGCTCACTCGGTCGCGGCCGAGGGCGGCACTGCCGCCGTGCTCAACCCGGAGGAGGGCGACAGCCCCGAGCTCCACGCCTGGGACACGGTCAAGGGCAGCGACTTCCTGGCCGACCAGGATGCCGTCGTGCGCTTCGTGGAGGCCATGCCCCAGGAGATCCTGCGGCTGGAGCACTGGGGGATCCCCTGGTCCCGGCGGCCCGACGGCCACATCAACCAGCGCCCCTTCGGCGGCCACAGCTTCCCCCGGGCCAC
>SPLK01000387.1_pt1 | contig 13383 bp, 8 predicted proteins | sample 2456111 | NCBI WGS metagenome assembly SPLK01 (sample SAMN11156906, study PRJNA527647) | hot springs metagenome | biome: Geothermal region; feature: Hot spring; material: tree branch in hot spring; isolation source: hot spring sediment rich in lignocellulosic material ... | reverse complement strand
CGGGCCAGGGCCGGCCCCTCCGGAAAGAAGGCGTTGGCCAGGAGCTCCATCCCCCCTACCCCTCCCCCGCCCAGAGGGCCTCGATGCGGCCCCGGGGGCGGAGGACCTCCCACCCCGACCCTGTCCAGGCCACCTCCAAGGGGGCCGGGGTGTCCAGGTAGGGGGTGGCCATGCTCCCCCCGTAGGCCCCCGCCCAGAGGAAGGCCAGGGCGTCCCCCTCCTCTGGGCGGGGCAGGCGCACCTCCCGGGCCAGGACATCCCCCGCCTCGCAGGCCGGACCCGCCAGGTCGTAGACCCCCTCCCCTTCCCCCTCGTACAGGGGCAGGACGGGGTGCCGGGCCCCGTAGAGGGCGGGGCGGAGGAAGACGCTCATCCCCCCGTCCAGGAGGAGGTAGGGCCGGCCGGTGCGCTTCTCCCCCCAGACCCGGACCACCAGGACCCCCGCCCCCGCCACCAGGCGCCGCCCGGGCTCCAGCCAGAGCTGGGCCCCGTAGAGGGCCGATAGGCGGGCCGCCTCCGGGGCCAGGGCCTTCAGGTCCAGGGCCGGGCCGAACCCGCCCCCCAGGTCCAGGACCTCTAAAGGCCCCACCGCCCCCCTTAGGCCCTCCAGGACCCGGTAGCCCCGGAGGAAGTCCTCCGGCCGGTCCAGGTGGGAGCCCAGGTGGAGGTGGAGGCCCAGGGGCCTAAGTCCCAAGGCCTGGGCCTCCTCCAGGGCGGAGGGCGCCTCCTCGGGGAGGAAGCCGAACTGGCTCTCCTTCCTGGCGGTGGCCAGGTGGGCGTGGGTGGCCACCTCCAGGCCCGGGTTCACCCGCACCAGGACCCGGACCCCCGGGAGGAGGCGGGCCACCCGGCGGAGGTCCGGCCAGGAGTCCAGGACCACATAGGGGGGGCGTTCCGCCAGGACCCTCAGGTCCTCCGGGGTCTTCACCGGCCCATTCAGGACCACCTCCTCCGGGCCGAACCCCGCCCGGTAGGCCCGGAGGACCTCCCCCAGGGAGACGGCCTCCACCCCAAGCCCCAGGGCCCGGAGGCGCCGGAGGAGGCCCAGGCGGGGGTTGGCCTTCAGGGCGTAGAAGAGCCGGGCCCCGGGGAAGGCCTCCCGGAAGAGGGCCACCTCCCGCTCCACCTGGGGGAGGTCGTAGGCGTAAAAGGGGGTGGGGAAGCGGCGGGCCGCCTCCTTGAGGGCCTCGAGGAAGCCCTCGGTAAACTGGGGCATGGCCAGGTTCATCGGCATCGCCACCCAGTTTACCCAGGGCTTCTACGGGGTGCGCACCCCCTACCTGGAGGCCTTGGTCCAGGTGGGCCTCACCCCCGTCCTCCTCCCCCCCCAGGACCCGGAGGGGGTGGAGCGCCTCCTCCCCCACCTGGACGGCCTCCTCCTCCCCGGGGGGGTGGACGTGGACCCCGCCCTCTACGGGGAGGAGCCCGGGCCCGGCCTGGGGGAGGTGCACCCGGAGCGGGACGCCCTGGAGCTCCGCCTGGCCCGGTACGCGGCCAAAGAGGGCATGCCCCTTCTCGGGATCTGCCGGGGCCTCCAGGTGCTGAACGTGGCCCTAGGAGGAAGCCTCCACCAGGACCTGCAAAGCCCCATCCAGCACTACCAAAAGGCCCCCTGGGGCACCCTCGGGCACAGCGTGCGCCAGGTGGGAAAGAGCCCCCTGGAGGGCCTCTTCCCCGAGACCTTCCGGGTGAACTCCTACCACCACCAGGGGGTGAAGGCCCTGGGCCAGGGGCTTAGGCCCGTGGCCGTGGCCCCAGACGGGCTGGTGGAGGCCGTGGTCCTGGAGGGCCATCCCCTCTTCCTGGGGGTGCAGTGGCACCCCGAGCTCCTTCCGAGCCACCGGGGCCTCTTCCGCCTCCTAGCGGGCCCGGGGGTCTAGGGCGTCCCGCAGGGCATCCCCGAGGCTTGGCCTTCTAAAGCACACTGGCCCCTGGTCCCCTAAACTGGGGTGAGGAGACCAGAGGGCGGCGAGCGCGACCTCTGGGTTTGGGCGTTGCGAACCCTCCTTTTGGCACTCCTTCTCCTAGGCACGGTCCTGGGTTGGAACCGCTACGCAGGAAACCGGCCCATCCCCCATCCCCCAGGGGTCTTGGTTCCCGACCCCCCGGTGCAACGCCCCCTTTCCCGCGAGGAAGTCCGGGTTTGGGAAAGGGACGGCTACCGCTTCATCCCCGTGGCCCGCTTTGAACTCCGGGCGCGGGTGCTGGCCAAGCGGGTCTACCGCGACCGGGGTGCAGCCGTCGCCCCCCTGGACCTGGCCCTGGGCTGGGGGCCCATGTCCGACACCGCGGTGCTCCGGCACCTCCGGATCCGCCAGGACTTCCGCTTCTACTTCTACAGCTGGTCGGGGAAACCCCCTATCCCTCCGGGGGAGATGGCGGTAAACAGCGCCAACATGCACATGGTGCCCGCCAACGACGCCCTGAAGAAAGCGCTCCTGCGCCTCCGGCCCGGCCATCTGGTGGCCATCCGGGGGTTCTTGGTGAACGTGACCGGCCCAGAGGGCTTCTACTGGCGCACCTCCACCACCCGCTCGGACACGGGCAACGGGGCCTGCGAGATCGTGTGGGTGGAGGACCTGAGCTTCCTTTAGTGGTTTGTCTATGGTTCTTGATTAAAAAGCTTCTGCTCTAGAATCTTGATCTTTTCCTCGGCGGTTGCGAGATCGTTGATGAGGCGGTTTCTCCGCTCAAAAAGGTAAAGGGGAGGCAGTAGGTCACGGCTTTCGTACCATCCGATCTCCCGACGGTTCCTTTCCTCTTCTGTTCTAAGTTTTTGCGCCCGTTTACGCCAGTATTCCAGTTCTAGTGGAAACCACTCTGATTCAGGAAGCATCAATAGGCGGGCTTGCTCCTCGGTAATTTCAAGGACACGGGATGAACGGGAAGCCCTCACCTGCCAACCACCCTTAGGATTCTCCTCAAGAATCGCATCGCTCTGAAGATGATCCCTCAGACTAACCAGCAGCGGGTCAAGCTCCATGACCCCATGATAGGGAGGGGTTTTCCCAACAGGGTGAGCATCTTACCCAGGGGTTGGCCTCCCTGCCTAGCCTCGAGGCCGGGGAGCCCGGCGTCCTCCCCGAGGCCTCGTTTTACTCGGGAGCCTCCAATGGCTGGCCCTTGCGCTTCCTCACCCCCAGCGGGCCGGCCTAGGTAGCGAAACCCTCCCTTAAAACCGTGCCCGGGCATAGGCCTTTAAAAGAGGGTGCCGCACGCTCGCCCCTAAGCCCCGCCAAAACTCGGCAAGGGACCTACCCATAAGCTCCCGCTTCCTGGCCCGGGCCACGAAAAGAAGATCCTCCGCCTCCTCGCCCCCGGGGAACCTATCCCCGAGGATTTTGGCAAGCTTGCGGGGGTTGCGCCCGCCCAAGAGGGCTAGGGCGTTGATGGCGCGCAGGAGCTCGTAGGGATCCTCCCGCCACATGGCTCCAAGCCCTTCCCGTATGGCACCCAGGGCCTCTTCCGGACGGGCCCTTTCCCAAAGGGCCTGGGCCACTTCCGGGGGTAAGGGGGTGGGAGAAAGGCCGGAGAGGCGGGCCAGATCATCCCGGAGGAGGTGAAGCAGGGGGTCCCTCCCCCCATTGAGGGCCTCCGAAAGCAGGCGGTCGTAAAGGGAGGGAAGGGGGAAGGTGGCTTCTTTAGGGGAAACCGGGGTAGGCCCTGTAAAGGGCGCCGGGAGGGTTTCTCCCCTCTCGTCCTCTCCCCTATCCTCCCCCGAAGGTAAGCCTGGGGACAGGCGGTCCAGGATCCGCTTGGCCTCCTCTTCCGCCAAAGCCTCGGGCAGGGAAATGTGAAGGCCAAGGCGGGCCCTGGTCATGGCCACATAGAAGATGTTCTCTTCCTCCAAAAACTCCGGGGACGGCTCGCTAGGGGGCGGAGCAGTGTTGGGGAAAAACCATCGGTAGGCCGCAACCCAGTAAAAATCCTCCCAGAGGAGCACCCGGTCCCACTCCCGCCCCTTGGCCTTGTGGGCGGTGGAAAGGACCAGCTTAGCTCCCTCCTCCGGACCGTGCAGCTGGGCGATCTTGTGGGCGAGGGCCTCGAGATCGTACTCCTTGGCCAGGCGGAGCAAACGGTTCAAGACGATGGAATACTCCGCCAGGGACTCCACCTCTTCCCACTTGGAAATACCCAAAAGCTCCGGGTGAGGCCTGGGGCGCTCACCCCCTTCCTTGATGGCCTGCAAGTCGGTGAGGAGCCAGACCAGCTCCTCCACACCCCCCACCACGTGGGCCTCCTCCTTTTGCAGGGAAAAGAGCTGGGCCCCCTCTAAGAGGGCGGTGACCAGACCCAGGTTGGATCGGGTGAGGATGGTGAAGGGGGGCGTGGGGAAAAGGTTGACGTGGACCTCCGTAGCCCACCCCGCCCGCCCCACCAGGGGCACCAGGCCCTGGGTTTGCCGGGCGGTGATGGCCTGAACGAAGGAGGCCAGGGGCTCCCCAAAGCGGAAGCTCCAGGTGAGGGGGCTTTCCGGCAGGTCTATCTCCCCCATGGCGTTCACCGCGCCCCGCCAGCCGTAGATCTGCTGGCGGGGATCCCCCACGAACACCTGTTGAGCCTTTCCCCGCCAGCCCGAAAGCACCGTCAGGAAGTTGGGGTCCAGATCCTGGGCCTCGTCCACCAGGATGACCCCGGCCGGAGGGTCCCCCCCTGCCCCCTCCTCCCGCCAGATGCGCACGTAGCCGTCGTGGGAGAGGGGGAAGGGGTCCTTGGGGTCTCGCATGGCCTTCCAAAGGAGGGCCACCCCCTTCACCGCCCGCTCCACCTCGGCGAAGCCGGAAGGACCCCGAGCCTCCACGGTTTTGCGCCAATCCCGAGGCAGGTGCCGGGGTAGGGGCTCCGGGTCCCCCGACCGGATGAACCGCTCCAGCCCCGAGCGGACCACGTAGGCCAGGAGGGGATCCACCTGGAGGCGTTCCCGAACGTGCACGGGGCGAACCTGTCCGTTCCCCAGCCGGAACTTGGCCTCGTAGGGGGTGCCGGGCACGGTGCGCCGGAGGCCAGGGCGTGGAGGGTGAACACCCGGGTATTGGGAGGAAACTTGCGCCGGGCCTCTTCCTTCATGGCCCGGTTGAAAGCCAAATAGGCGATGTGTCTTCTGGGAAAACTCTCCGCCATGAGGCGTAGGGTGGTGGTCTTCCCGCTCCCGCCACCGCCACCAGCTTGAAGTCTTGGCGGGAACGGTAAAGGTGCAGGGCCTTTTCCTGTTCTGGGGTAGGAACAAGCTCGGCTTTTGATAGAGAAGAGGCCATTTGGCGCTCATTCTATAGGCAGAAAAGGCGCTCCACCCACGCCAACCCAGGAAAGGGGGCTGGGTAGAGCGCCCCCACCTAGGCGCCCTCCTCCTCAAAGTCCGCCTGGTTAAAGCGGAGGGCCCGGCTGTTTTCCGCCAGAACCCGCACCGTATGCTCCGAAAACCCCTGGGGGGCGTGGGCCTTGATCTCCAAGGTGACCTCCACCCTAGCCCCTTGGGTCAGGAGATGGGCGATGATCTCCTCCGCGATCTTGGCCGCATCCGGGCCCACCCGCATGGGGTTTAAGGAGGCCACCCCGTAGAACCGCACCTTCTTGGGGGGCGGAGGGGGAGAGGTCACCCCACCCGAGACGCCCGGAGAGCCTCCCCCCTCGGGCGGGGTTGGAGGGGGGGGTGGGATAACGACCTTTTCCCGTTCCAGCTGGTCCCGGGCCACCTCGGGGCGCACCAGGAGGCCGGGGTCATCCGGGGAGATCAGGAGGGTTTCCCCACCCCGAAGGCCCCGGTATTGGCCCGTGGCCTCATCGTACGCATCGGCGTAGGCGAAGGTTTCCGCCTGCCAGGTGCGCAGGGAAAGCCCCTTCTGGATGGCCTGGGCCAGGACATGAGGCCCTTCCAGGCGGGGCAGGTAGAGGTAGGTGGCGAAGTCCTCCACCAGCTGGCGGATGGCCACGTGGTTTCCCCGCCAAAGGGGGACGTCGTCCAGGTATTTGCGCAGGATGGTGGGAGCCAGGCCGGTAACCAGTCGGTCCTCGTTTTTGAGCTTCTTGCCTGCCTGGACCGCTAGGGCGTCGTTGCCGGTGAGCCTTAAGGCCTGCCAGGTGATGGGGTCGGAAGGGGTCTTCTGCTCGGGCACCAGGAGCCAGGCGTAGGCCTCGGGAATGCGGGCGTTCACCGTGCCTTCGGCCGCCTTCAGCTGGGTCTCCGCCTGGCGCACCTGGAAGGGGGTGAGGTTCAGAACCTCCTTCTCCTCCAGGATGGAGCGCCAGGCCAGGTAGAGGCGGATGGCCTCCTCCAAATCCTGCCAGCGGGGCCCATCGGCGGCCAGGAAGACCAAGGTGTTGCGGTAGAGCCTGGGGGCGTTCCCCCGCTTCTCCAGGAGCTCCCGGGCAGCCAAAAGGGCCTTGCTCTCCCCTTCCCGGGTGTGGAGGTACTCCGGGGAGAGGACCACCAGGCGGGCCTCGAGGTCGTCGGGCACGTCGGCCCCCGTGCGGGGGAAGAGGTGCACCTTGGCGAAGGGCCCCCGTTCCCTAAAGGCCTCCCTTAGGCGCCGTTCCAGCTCCTCAAAGACCTTGTCGGGCTCCCGCCTTAGAGCCCCGGCCCGGTCCTCCGCCAGCTTGGTCACCGTGGGCTGGGTGTCGTACCAGAAGTGGGTGCCGTCTTGGTAAAGGTAGGTGGCCTGGGCAGCCAGGCGCCTTAGGGCATCCCCGAAGACCGCGGGGGACTCCCCAGGCATGGCGCACCCCAGCTTGATGCGGCGGTCCTCGAGGCCCCGGTGGGCCGCCCCCACCTTGGGGGCCGAACCCAGGAAGATGGTGCGGGCCACGCGCCGGGCGGCCTGGAACTTGCCCAGGTTGGGCACCTCCGCGTCTATCCGCAGGGGCAGGGCGTTTTCCCCGTCCACGTCCCGGGAGATGATGGGGGCCCAGTTGTCGGGCAGGTGGCGGGTGAGCTCCGACTGGACCCTGGGGTCGTCCAGGGGGATGGTGGAGGGCAGGATGAGGGGGTTCTTGTCCCCCTTCTCCCACAGGACGTGGACCACCGCGGCCATGAGGCGCAGGACCCCCCGGGTGCGCTGGAACTTCACCAGGGAGGACCAGTCCTGGTACAGGCGGTCAAAGATCTCGGGGTGGATGGGAAAGGCCCTTTTGATGCGCTCCTCGTAGTCGCTGGTGGCGCACTCCGGCGGAAACTCGGCCGCGTGGGCCCGGTAGAGGTCGGCAAAGGCCCGGGCAGTGGTGTCCCGGTGCTTGTAGGCCTCGGGGTCGGCAATGGGCTGGAAGAGGCGGCGGCGGACGATCTCAAAGCTCTCCTCGGGGCTTGCCGGCCGCCAGGAAGACTCCAACCGCCCCACCACGTTCCGGAGGCGCTCCAGGGCCTCCCGGCCCCTAAGGCCCCCCACCTCCACGTCCTCGCTCCGGGCATCGGAAGCGGGCAGGGAGACCACCAGGAGGCAGTTCGGGGCCAGCTTAGCCGACTCCGTGAGGGCCTGGGCGAAGGAGAACTGGGTTTCAAAGCTCCCCCCGGGGAGATCCCCCGTGTCGTGGAGCTGGCGGGCGTAGGCCACCCACTCGTCTATGAGGATGAGGCAGGGGCCGTAGCGCACGAAAAGCTCCCGCAGGCGGTCGCCGGGGCTGGTGGCGTTCTTGTCGTCCTCGGCGATGACCGCGTAGGCCTCCTTCCCCCCAAGCTGGTAAGCAAGCTCCCCCCAAAGGGTGCGGACCACGGTGCCGTCGGGCTTGGTGACGGGGTTCCCGGGGGAGATCTTGTTCCCCACCAGCACCACCCGGCGCACCTGGGGAAGCTCCGTTACCTCGGCCTCGGCCAGGAGGGCCTCCACGCCGGGAAGCTCGCTGGGCTTCCTGCCGGAGAACAGGTGGTAGAGGGCCAGCATGGAGTGGGTCTTCCCTCCCCCGAAGTTGGTCTGGAGCTGGACCACCGGGTCCCCCCCCTGGCCGGAAAGGCGCCTTAAGGCGTTCACCAGAAGCCCCTTCAGGCCCTCGGTGAGGTAGGTGCGGCGGAAGAACTCCACGGGGTCCCGGTACTCGTCGCTCCCCTCCCCCAGGTGCACCTGCCAGAGGTCGGCGGCGAACTCCGCCTGCTGGTAGCGGCCGCTGGCCACATCGGGGTGGGGGGTGATGATCTCCCGCCAGGGCCTTAGCGTCCCGCTGGCGGCCTCAACCAGGGAGCCCCCCGCCTTGCGCTTTTCCTGGCGCACCTGCTCGTCAAAGACCTGGCGCATGAGCTCCAGCTTCAGGCGGCGCACCTCGTCTTCCTGGGGAGCGGAAACGGCGGAAAGGAGGCGCTCCATGGAGTCCAGGGCCCGGTAGGCGTCGTCGCTGGAGAAGGGCTCCTGGTGGGCCCACTTGTTCCGCCAGTCCCGGATTTCGCTCACCAGGCTCCGCTCGGTCTGGCCCAGGGTGTCGCGGAAGACCTCGTTCCAGGTCTCCCACATGAGCTTAAGAAGGGCGGCGCTGTCCCACTCCAGGATGGGCTTGTCCTTGAGGAGCCCGTCTTCCAGAAAGGTGCGGAGCTTTTCCGGGTTAAGCGCTCCCTTTTCCAGAGCGCTCTTAACCTCCCGCCCCACAAAGGGGGCCAGGCCTTCCCGCAGAAGGTCCAGCCCCTTGCCCACGCGCTCGCGGTTGGTCATGGCCACAGTTTATCCCCCCTTTCTAAAAAAGCTCGGTTTGCGCTGGAGCCTTCCCCTCCTGGCTCAGGCGGGCGATCTCGGGCCAGCTCTGCACCAGGGCGTTGTAGGAAAGGGCCTCCTTGCTCCAGCCCTTGCGCTCGCAAAGGGCGTACAGGCGGTAGGCCAGTTCGCGGGCGGTGTCCCCTCGGCTTCCCAGCTTGGCCAGGAGGTCCGCGGCGGCCATCTCGCCCCCGGTTTCCAGGCGGCGGACCAGCTGGTGCACCGCCTCCCAGTAGGTGAAGCGGCCATCCCGCACCGGGTCCCAGTCCCCGGGGAGCTCTTCGGGCTTTAGGAGGCGCACCTTACCCCGCCGGGACTCCAGGATGCCCGCCTCCACCAGCCCCTCCACGCTGGTGTTTTTGGCCTTGGAGAGGGTTTCGGCCACGCCGAACTCCCCCTCCCCAAAGCCGAACTGCTCAAACCAGGCCAGGGCCCAGCGGGTGTCGGGGTCAAAGTCGCCCTCCTGCTCCGCCAGGGCCTCGTCCAGCACCTGGTTGATGAGGGCTAGGGCCTCCCGCACGGTTACGGGGTTGCCCTCCGCGTCCAGCACCTTGGCGTAGCGCGTGTACACCGCCATCCCCGGCCCAATGGCCGCCTGGGCCAGGTCTACGGGGGCGATGTTGCCCGCCTGGAGGAGACGAAGGGCCTTGGGAAGCTCCTCTTTTAGGGCCGAGAGGAACTCGCGCCGGGTGGCGGTGGGGGCGTTTTCCTGGCGCTTGCGGCAGACCAGGACGATGCTCGAGGCCAGGACATTTGTTCCTGACTTGACACCGAAGTCACGTTCTGTATGCATGGGCCAGGTGCCGGTGATGGAAAACCCCGACCGGATAACGGCTTCCAGGAAGGTTTCCCATCCCGTGCGCCGGGCCTCGCCGTTCCCCTCGCTTTCCGACTGCTTGAAGGCGTAGTAGATGGTAACCGGGAAGGCCGGGTGGGCCTGCTCCGCCAGGCGGGCTAGGGCCTTGGTCATGCCCTCCAAGAAGAACTGCTCGGCTTTATCTTTGCTCCCATGCCGGTAGGGCGTAGCTACCAGCTCCTCCGCCTTGGGCACGGCCACGGTAGCAAAGAGGTCGGGAAAAACAGAGCGGAGGGAGCGACGGAGCCAAACATAGAAAAAGTCGGAAAGGTCAGCGTAGCCGATGTTGTCGTAGTAGGGGGGGTCAGTAGAAACTATTTTGTCTGCACAGATGCTTTGTTCTGTAGCATCTGCTTGAACTGCACATCCACAACTACTTTTAGGTAGCATTTCAACAGAACTTGGAATCCATTCTAATGAACCAGACCACCCGCCTGTACTATCTGAAAAGGCGTTGGCTTCGACAAAGTCCCATGTCATGGGGATAGCTTGACGAGCAAAAACTTGCTCTATCGTTTCACGTATTCGATTCCATATGCAAATAGTTGCCAGACGATTCACTAGTCGACTAACGCCAAACGCCAAATACACCCCCACCGCCTCCGCATAGGCCCGGGCACCGGTGCCGCCCTCCCGTAGGGGGGTGTCGTCGTCGGGGAGGCCGGCGGCCAGGGCATCCTGGCGCACGCGCTCCATGGCCTCGCCCACCAGGTCGGCGAAGGTGGTGAGGGCCACCAGCTGGCGGGGGGTGAAGAGGTCGCCGTAGGTGCTGATGCCGTAAAGGGGTGTCTTGAAGTCGCGCGGGTTATCAGGTAGGGGGATATCCGGCTTCCAGGTAGGAACAGCCTGCCGTGCGATTTCTTCATGTTCGGGCACAGGGGGAAGATAGACCCGCCCTTTAGGCCCCTCGGCCACGATGGCCATCAACCGGGCCCCCATGCGCCCTGCCCTCCCCTCGGCCCGTATGTAGTCATAGGGAATGGGCACACCAGAGAGCAGGCACCGGAAGGCGCTTCTCTTCCCGGCGCTGGTCCCTAGTTTGGCCGCCTCCGGGTCTTTGGGCTTGCCCACCTTCACGGTGAAGCGGTAGGTGTCTCCCTCAATCACCGGCTCCACGTAGGCTTCCTTGCCCGGCTTGGTGGAAAGCATGAAGGTGGAGGCCAGGGGCACCTCCACATGGGCGAAGGCGGGGTTGGGGCTCCGCACGGTACGGGCCCAGATCCAGGCGATTACCGTGAGCTCCTGGCCCACCAGGGGCTTCAGGTCGGGCCGGTCCTGGGCCATCTCGGGGGTGATCTTCACCTTGGGGTAGAGGTGGCCGATGCGCCGTTCGGCCTCGTCCCGCATCCAGCGGCCGTAGTAGCGCACATCCTCGGCCAGGCCCTGGGCGCCCTTCCACTCCCGCTCCATAAGGGCCTTCTTGGCCCGGGCCTCGGGGTTCACCGGGGGCCTATTCGCAAAGCGGGGGGGAATCTCAATCATGGCCTTGTTGATGAGCACGGCCACGGGGTTCAGGTCGCTGGCGTAAGCCTCCAGGCCCAGGCGCTGGGCTTCCAGAGGAAGGGCGCCGCCCCCGGCGAAGGGGTCGTGGAAGGCGGGCAGGCGCTTGGGGTTGAAAAGCTCCTCGGCCCTGGGGTGGTGGGCGTTATCCCGGCAGGCCCGTTGCCAGCTTTTCCAGATCTCCTGCCGGGCCTCTTCCAAAAGGGCCTCGTTGGTGGTGTTTTCCCACTGCACCAGCTTTTCTATAAGGCGGAAAAGGCGCTCGCGCTCCCTTGCCTGGGCCTCCTCGGTGGGGAACTCCTCGGGGCAGGCGGAGGGGTCGTCCACCATCTGGGCGAAGATGACCGCCCGGGCCGAGGCCAGGGGGCGGCGGGCCCACCAGAGGTGCAGGGTGCTGGGGTGGCCGTGGCGGATGGACTTTTCCCGCGCGGAGGCGGCGTTGATGGCTTCCAGGGGTAGGGCGACTTCGATGAGTTTCTTCCGGGAGCGTACCTCACTCATGATTCACCTCTTAGCGCCAAGTTGACGGACGAACCAGCACATGGCCATCTGGCTTTGTCAGCCGATCAGGTAATTGGCTTTTTCGTAACTTATCCTTGCCAATATGCAGGTAGCCACTAGCGTGCTTTTTTAGCTGTTCCGAAGAACGTCCCGGAGGAAAAGCGACAATGACTCGCTTATTAGGAAAGCGGCTCCGTACGCGCTGAATAGGAGTGCTTAGGTCACTGTCTCCAGAAACAATAAGCGCTACATCAAAAAGGTCATCACATGCATCCAAGAGCATTTGGGTAGCGATATTCACATCGGTCATTTTCTCCTCGTAGTAGGGCCAGCTTGCCCCACATTTATGGCACCGCTGAGTCTTTTGTAGATAATGGCCAAAGTGGCAGCTTACACCTACCAAAGTCAAGGCTTCTAAATAATCGTTTTGACGCTTCCGATCTGGTCCGTTATTTCCCGTATCCTGTATGCGCGCCGTAAAATAGTGGGTGGCAACCAAATGTTGTTGAGGCTTAAGTAGGTTTTTGGCCAACAAGCTGACGTCAAGCCAGTAATAGCGCTTTAGCTTCGCCTCGCGCAGGCCGAAGTAAAGGTTAAAGCCATCCACGTAAGCGATTACCCTCTCCATGAGATTCCTCCATAAAGTGGGGTCTTGACAACAGGGTGGGGTTTCGCTTTAATTAAAGCGTAAACCCCGCCAGAGATAGTATCTCTGGCCCGACGCCCCAAAAGGGCGTCTCTTTCGTTATTGGGAAGCCAGTGCCCGTGGCCCATCTTCATCCCCAAGGTTCCTCCCCTCGAGCAAAAAGCTCCGCAAAGCTGTAGTTCACGCTGGTTACCCCAAAGTCGGGCTCGCGGTTGAAGGGGCGGCGCACGTAGCGCACCTGGTGGCTCCCGTCCTCCTGGAAGACCACCAGGGCCAGGATGAAGTCTTCCGGCTTGTTCAGGGCGGTGAGGATCTCGTTGCGGGTTACGGTGATGGTGTCGGCCCCGGCCACGCGGCCCTTGACCTCAATGAAGCGCAGGCGGCCTGTTTTGGGGTCGCGGCTTTCAATGTCGTAACCCAAGCGCTCCAGTTCCCGGTCCACGGGCTCAAAGCCCAGGCGGCGCTCAACCTCCATGACGATGGCCCGTGCCCGGGCGGCCGCGGCCTGGGTGTCTTTGGGAAGGGATTCCCTGGAAGGGGGCTCCCCAAGAAGGCGCTCCAGAAGCCCCTTGGGCACCACCACGGCCCCTCCGAGGAGGATGGGGGGCTTGGCGAAGACCTGGGCCTCCAAGTCCAGTTCCTTCATCCTCTTCTCCAGGCGCTCGCGGAACTCGTCCGCCCGCTTTTGGGCCTCCTGCCAGTTCAGCTTGGCGTTGCGTTGGCCCTTGGCTTCCTTCTCCTTGAGCTCCTGGGCGCGGCGGTCCCAATAGGCGATCTCATGCACCAGACGGGTTTGGACCTCGGCCTTGGCCTTCTCCACCCACCTTTCCCGCTCTTCCCGCACCGCCTTCAGGTGCTCGGGCACCAGGCGCTCCGCCGCGTACTCCAGGGCCTTCCGGGCCAGGTCCCCCCGCACCCAGGCCAGCTCCGGCCGGGCCAGGAGGTCTTGCGGGGCGGGCTCTTCGGGGCGGAGGGGGCGGTAGTCCAGGTGGGGAGCGTCGGGCAGGGGGCGGATCTCGCCGGTGGGGTGCACCTCCAGGTAGAAGACCCGCCGGGAGAGCACGCCGCCCTCCTTGCCCCCCTCGAGGGCGTGCTCCAGGAGGAAGAGGACCCTGGGGACGGTGCCCAGATCGGCCTCGTCCACCAGCACCGCCCCTTGGCGCAGGAGGCCCTGGTGGGCCTCGAGGGTGAGGTCCAGGACGGCCTCAAAGAGG
>SPLK01000386.1_pt1 | contig 13387 bp, 13 predicted proteins | sample 2456111 | NCBI WGS metagenome assembly SPLK01 (sample SAMN11156906, study PRJNA527647) | hot springs metagenome | biome: Geothermal region; feature: Hot spring; material: tree branch in hot spring; isolation source: hot spring sediment rich in lignocellulosic material ... | reverse complement strand
CTGACATCTATAAGGAGCATTACGTTTGGAGATACAGCTTGCCCTACATAAGGAGGAATGTAGCAGTAACTTCCCATAGAGGCAGCTTTTACATTACTTTCTTTTGGATTTAAAAACACCAAGGATATGAAAAGGAGTGTTAGCAGGCTCTTTACCTTCATGGCTTTTCACTCCCCTTTATCCTGTATGTTCCTCCATCTTGGCACTTGCTACTGTCTATCATTACAGAAACATCTCTGTTTAGAAGCTTACTGGCATCCATACCCGGTTTGGAAAGAAGGTTCATTTTATAGCCTTTGCATGGTCCTGATACGCCAACTGCTTTTATTGTACCGGTTCTTTGATCATAGTCCATCACTTTTACAGTTATGAAAAGTTCATCTATCCCGAAGCTTGCGGTGATCATTAATATACATAAAATAGCTAACACCTTCCTCATTTTTTTTCCACCTTCCTCAGTATTATTGTCTTTCAATTGCGTTGTGTTTGCGTGATGTTTATGTGAAACTATTTACAGCTTGAAACTTTTTCTGTGTATATCAGTGTAGCCAAACTTTTTTAAAAGCTCTCTGTGTCTGACAGTGGGGTATCCTTTATGTTTTGTAAATTCGTACTCAGGAAATAGACGGTGATAATGCTCCATGATTCTGTCTCTCAATACTTTTGCTATAATGGATGCGCACGCACAACTTAAGCTTTTTTCGTCACCTTTGACCAGAGGAAGGCAGTTGTAATTTTCCAGATTTACGTAATCGCTTATGACCACGTCAAAAGGGTGTTTGAGATCCTCAATGGCTCTTTTCATAGCCAGCTTTGTAGCTTGAAGGATATTTATCCTGTCTATGACTACGCTATCTACTACCGCAGTGCCAACGGATAGAGCTTTAGCCTTTATGATCTCAAAGGCTCTTTCCCTTTCACTCTGAGACATCCTTTTAGAATCCCCGCTTATGAAGGGTTCGGTGTAAGGTGGTAGAATTACAGCTGCAGCAACAACTGGACCTGCCAAAGGTCCCCTTCCCGCCTCATCCACCCCGGCAACCAAAAGACCCTTTTTCCAGAAAGATAGCTCGTAATCTATCACTTCTTTTTCTCCCAGGGCTTTATCTCTCTCACCTTACCTGCAGCTTCTTTGCCTTTATACTTTCTCAAGAAGTAAAGCTTTGCCCTCCGTACCTTTCCGTACTTTACAATCTCTATCTTTTCTATATTTGGGCTTGCAAAAGGAAAGATCCTCTCAACACCAACACCGTAAGACTCCTTCCTTACAGTAAAGCTCCTATTTATTCCGCCCCCCTTTATCCTTATCACTACACCTTCAAAAGGCTGTATACGCTCCTTATCTCCTTCCACTATCTTGTAATGTACCCGTACTGTATCACCCACTTTAAACTCGGGAAAATCCCTTTTAGGTTGATATAAAAGTTCCACATCACGGATAACGCTACTCATTTTTTCACCTCCTTTCAGGAAGGTTAAATTATAACACAAACAAGTTATAATGTTCCTATGCTGTGGAAAAAGCCCGTCTTTGAACTTAGGGATCTCATACTCAAAAAAGAGGTAAAAGTTTCGGAAGTTCTGGAGAGCTTTATTGAGAGATTTTCACACACCGAAGATAAGGTTAGAGCTTTTATAACACCGCTTTACGAAGAGGCTCTAAAAGAGGCAAAATCTTTGGACGGTAAAGTAGAAGATAAACCCCTTTTTGGCATACCCGTTGCAATAAAGGATAACATAAACGTAAAGGGTGTAAGAACCACATGCGCATCAAAAATGTTAGAGAACTATGTATCCGTGTACGATGCTACCGTAATTGAGAAACTCAAACTTGCCGGAGCTTTGATAGTAGGGAAGACTAACATGGATGAGTTTGCTATGGGTTCTTCTACAGAGTACTCAGCTTTCTTCCCTACCAGAAATCCATGGGATCTTGAGAGGGTACCTGGAGGCTCTTCTGGTGGATCGGCGGTGAGCGTAGCTGTATTTTCAGCGCCACTTTCTTTGGGTTCTGACACGGGAGGTTCTATACGTCAACCTGCATCTTTTTGCGGTGTTATAGGTCTAAAGCCTACTTATGGAAGGGTTTCAAGATACGGACTTGTAGCTTTCGCCTCTTCGCTTGATCAGATAGGACCTTTTGGGAGAAGGACACAGGACGTAGCCCTGCTTATGGAGGTGATCTCAGGACAAGACATGAAGGATTCCACATCTGCGCAAGTACCCGTTCCCAAATTTTCCCAGGAGATAAAAAAGGAAGCCAAGGGTTTGAGGATAGGAATACCTAAGGAGTTTTTTGAGTTTAAGATGGAGCAAGGTGTTATAGATTGTTTTAAATCTTTCCTCAAAGAACTTGAGGCACACGGCTACTTTGTTGAAGAGGTTTCCCTACCTCACGTGAAGTACTCTATACCTGCTTACTACGTTATAGCACCCTCTGAGGCTTCCTCAAACCTTGCTCGTTATGACGGTGTAAGATACGGTTACAGAGCAAGCAATTACTCGGATCTTTTTGAGATGTATGCAAGAACCAGAGATGAGGGTTTTGGATCCGAGGTAAAAAGGAGGATCATGCTTGGAACTTTTGCCCTTTCAAGCGGTTATTACGATGCATACTACCTTAAAGCTATGAAAGTAAGATCCTTAATAAAGAGGGATTTTGATCAAGCCTTTGAGAAGGTGGATATTTTGGCGTCTCCCACCTCTCCCACTGTAGCCTTTAGACTTGGAGAGAAAACTTCTGACCCCATACAGATGTATTTATCTGACATATTTACGGTATCTGTAAATCTTGCCGGACTACCGGCTATCTCCATACCCATAGGCATGTCCTCTGGTCTGCCTGTAGGTGGACAGCTTATAGGTAAGCCCTTTGATGAGGTAACGCTCCTGAGAGTGTCATACTTGTGGGAACATCTATACAGACATTACGAATTTGTACCACTCACTTAGATTATAATTCTGATATGCGTGAAATACTTATCACCGACGTTTCGCTCAGAGATGGTATACAGTGCATACTCGCAACCCGTGTAAAGACGGACGATATGTTACCTATCATTGAGTTGCTTGATAGATGCGGTTTTTGGTCTTTGGAGGTATGGGGAGGTGCAACCTTTGATGTATGTCTGAGGTATCTCAAAGAAGACCCCTGGGAAAGGCTCAGAAAGTTCAAGGATCACGCAAAAAACACAAAACTGGAGATGCTCCTGAGAGGTCAAAACATAGTCGGATACAAACATTATTCCGATGATGTGGTAGAAGCCTTCATCAAGAAGGCTTACGATAATGGTATAGAGGTGTTCAGAATTTTTGATGCTCTGAACGATATCAGAAATATGAAAAAGTCTATAGAGGTGGCAAAGAACCTTGGAGCAGTAGTAAAGGGAGTTCTCTCGTACACCATAAGTCCTGTGCATACTGTAGGTTACTATTTGGACATAGCTAAAAAACTTGTAGATATGGGAATTGATATCATATCCATAAAGGATCAGGCTGGTTTGTTATCTCCTAAGATCGCTTATGATCTCGTTATGGCTTTAAAGTCCGAATTTCCCAACTATCCGGTGCATCTTCACACACAGACAACCGCTGATCTTGCAGAGATGGCACAGCTCAAAGGCATAGAAGCGGGTGCGGATATGATAGATACAGCTTTTTATAGCCTCTCGTGTCAAACCTCCCATCCCCCAGGGGAAACTATGATATACGTGTTGAAGGAGTTTGGCTACAAGGTAAGCGTGGATGAAAAGCTATACCAAAAAGCCGGAGATCTATTCAGAGAAATAAGAAAGAAGTACGCTAAATATGATGTGCTACCACCTTATCCAGACGTAGGAGTGCTTTCACATCAAGTACCAGGTGGTATGATAACCAACTTTATAAGTCAGCTCAAAGAGCAGGGTATGGAGGACCGTCTTGAAGCTGTACTTGAGGAGGTAAAAAAAGTAAGGGAAGACCTGGGCTACCCTCCTTTAGTAACTCCAACAAGTCAGATAGTAGGTTCTCAGGCATTCCTCAACGTAGTTCACGGGGAAAGGTACAAAGTGGTAACGAAGGAAACGAGGGATTATGTGAAGGGTCTGTACGGTAAACCTCCTGCACCCATAAAAGAGGAAATAATAAAGAAGGTACTTGGTGAAGAGGAAACCATATACCACATAAGACCAGCGGACCTTATTCCACCTGAGCTTAACAAACTAAGAGAGGAAGCTGTTAAGCTGGGTGCAAGAAGTGAAGAAGATGTATTGTCTTACGCTCTCTTTCCATTGGTTGCCAAGGAATTTTTTGAGTGGAGGGAGAAATTTGAAAAGGGAGAGGCTCTACCTCCAGAGCTTGAGGAGGTTGTGAAAGATCACGAAAGGAAGGAAAAAATACCTGTGGAGTTTATTATAACGGTACACGGCGAGCAGTATCACGTACAGGTGGCTGGAAGAGGAGAGCCAACACCAGAAGGAAAAACCTTCTTCATAAGGCTTGACGGACAGCTGGAAGAAGTTCTCATAAAACCCGTCAGGGAGGTAGAAAGCGTAGGCATACCTTACGGTGATATACCTGCCGGGGGGGAAGTCAAACCTAAGAGACCAAAGCCTATAAGTATAGGTGATATATCTTCACCCATATCAGGTAAAGTGGTGAACATAAAGGTAAGCAAAGGTCAGAAGGTAAAAGAGGGAGATGTGCTGTTTGTGGTTGAAGCTATGAAGATGGAAAACGAGATACACAGTCCCATAGATGGCACTGTGGAGGAGATACTCGTTTCTGTAGGTGAGGTAATAAACCCGGACGAGGTCGTAATAAAGATAAAACCTGAATTATGAGCGGGATAAAGGTCTTCCTCCTTGAGGATGACAGGGATCTTTCGGAGATAGTTGAGTATAACCTCAAAAAGGAAGGGTACTCAGTTAGAACCTTCCAAAGAGCTGCGGGACTTCTCAGAGCCATAGAGGAAGAGCCTCCGGATTTGATACTCCTTGATGTTATGGTTCCGGACTATGATGGTTTTAGGGTAGCTGGGATACTAAAATCACGCGTAGATCTGAAGGAAGTACCCATAATATTCATAACCGTTAAGGATGCAGAAGAGGACAAGCTAAAAGGGTTTTCTCTCGGAGCTGACGATTATATAACTAAACCTTTCTCGGTAAAAGAATTTCTTGCAAGAGTCAGAGCTGTACTCAAAAGAACAGGAAAAATAGGTAAGGGAGGGACGTTTAAATTGGGAGAGCTTGAGATAGACACTCAAAGGTATGAAGTTAGAAGAGGTAAAGAAAAGATAGATCTTACACCTACGGAGTTCAGAATTTTTGAAGCTCTTCTTGAGAACTACGGAAGACCTGTTAGCAGAGAATACCTTATAGAAACCATACTGAAGAAAGATATTTACGACAGGACAATAGATGTACATATAAAGAACTTGCGGGAAAAACTCGGAAAGGAAGGACAAGCTATAAAAACGGTGAGAGGCTTTGGCTATAAGATAGAGCTATGAAGTGGTTTGTGCTTGCTTTTTTCAGCATTTACTCTCTTATGCATTTTTACGTATTTTTTAGACTTGTAAAACCAAACTTCTCTTCGTACAAGAGTTTTGCCATCTTACTGATTTTTTTAATCATGCTACTTTCACCTATTGCGTGGAGAACTCTGGACGGAGATATCAGTAAGCAGATAACTTATTGGCTCGCTCTGGTAAGTCTCCTTTGGATGGGTTTCATGCTTTATGTGACCGTCTTTACTCTACTGTTTGATCTTTACAGAGGTGTTGTCTTTGCAAGCAAACAACTTTTAGGAATAAACCCTCTCCCCCTTCCATCGCCCAGGCTTCTCCTTTACACAGTACTCCTTACGAGTTTATCCTTGTCGGCTTACAGCTACTATGAGACTTTAAGGCTTGATGTAATAAGAATAAGGATAGAAACGGAAAAGCTCCCGGTGAGTAGAATGAAGATACTGCATATATCAGACTTACACCTTGGTCCCGTTATGGGTGCAGACAAGATAAAGTTAGTGGAGGATGTGTGGGAGAAAGAAAAGCCCGATATTATAGTTTCCACAGGCGATCTCGTTGATGGTAATATGAACAAAAAAGACGGACTTGCGAAGATGCTTTCAAAGATAAACGCACCTATGGGGAAGTTTGCGGTTTTGGGCAATCACGAGTATTACAGGGGTGTAAAGCAGGCAATAGACTTTACCGAAAGGGCAGGCTTTGAGCTTTTGAGGGGTGCATGGAAGGATTTGGGACCTCTGATTGTGGCAGGTGTTGATGATGATGACTGCAGATTCTTCAACGCCTGCGAGGGTGTTCTTGATGAGTATCTGCTTTTAAGGGATATTCCTAAGGGGAAGTTTATACTACTTCTCAAGCACAAACCGAGGTTGAATCCCAAATCGGTGGGGCTTTTTGACCTTATGTTATCCGGACATACACACGGAGGTATTTACAAACCTATTGGGGAGTTTTTGCTTCGCAAGATGTTCCTCACAGACAGGGGATTGGTTAAAATGGGGAGTTCTTACGTATTTGTGAGCAAGGGTATTGGTACAGGAGGACCACCTATGAGATTGTTTTCACCGCCTGATGTTGCCGTGATAGAACTTATAAAAGTTGAAAAGCAAGCCTCCTCTCAAGACAGGCTCTGATAAAAGAGGTAAATAGGGGATGGGGTTCAAAGGGCTTACTCTTAAACTCAGGATGAAACTGGCATCCTATATACCAAGCGTGATCTTTGAGTTCAATGATTTCCACCAATTTTCCGTTAGGTGATAGACCGGAAAAAACCATACCGCTCCTTTCGTAAATGTCCCTGTACGAGTTGTTAAACTCGTACCTGTGCCTGTGCCTTTCGTAAACCACATCCTTTCCGTATATCTCTTTAACTTTACTGCCTGAAACGAGCATGCAGGGGTAAGAACCAAGTCTCATAGTTCCTCCCAGTTTATCTATACCTTTTTGATCCTCCATAAGATCTATAACTGGGTGCGGTGTGTTGGGATCAAACTCAGTTGAATTGGCTTGCTTTAGATCCAAGACGTTTCTCGCAAATTCTACACACATGAGTTGCATGCCCAGACATATACCAAATGTAGGTACGTTATTCTCTCTTCCGTACCTTAAAGCCTTCATCTTACCTTCCGTACCCCTCTCACCAAAGCCTCCAGGAACAAGTATTCCGTCTACATTTCTCAGATCGCTCTCTTCAAAATCCTCTGCGTTTATCCACTTTACGTTCACTTTTACACCGTTGGCTATGCCACCGTGCAAGAGTGCTTCATGTATGCTCTTATAAGAATCCTTCAGGGACATGTATTTACCAACAACCCCCACAGTCACGTGCTTATTAGCCCTCCTTATGATCTCCATTATGCCCTCCCACCTTATAGTTACATCCTTGTAAGAAAGATCAAGATGTTTAGCTATTATCCTATCAACACCTTGTCTTTTAAATATTATGGGTATCTCGTATATATACTCTACATCCGGTGCCGAAATTACTGAGTATTCGCTGACGCTCGTAAATAAAGCTATTTTTTCCTTTATATTCTTTGGGATTTCAAACTCCGATCTGCAAACTATCATATCTGGTTGTATGCCTATGGCTCTGAGTTCCTTAACCGAGTGCTGCGTAGGTTTAGTTTTGAGTTCCCCCACACTCTTTATGTAAGGTACATATGTGACGTGTATGAAGAGCATATCCTCCCTTCTTGACTCCGTATACATCTGTCTTATGGCTTCCAAAAAGGGTAAACTTTCTATATCCCCCACAGTACCTCCCACTTCCACTATTGCTATATCGTTGTCTCCCTCTACTGACCTTATAAGTCTCTTTATCTCGTCGGTTATATGTGGTATTACCTGCACGGTAGCACCAAGGTATCCCCCTTTTCTTTCCCTCTCCAAAACATTAAAGTACACCCTTCCTGCGGTCACGTTGTTGTTTTTGCCCATCCTTGAGTAGGTAAACCTCTCGTAATGACCCAGATCAAGGTCCGTTTCCGCTCCATCTTCAGTAACGTAAACCTCTCCATGCTGGTAAGGGCTCATCGTTCCGGGATCAACGTTGAGATAGGGATCAAGCTTTTGAAAGGTCACCTTGTAGCCCATCTCCTCAAGAAGGGATCCTATGGATGCTGATGTGACACCTTTTCCGAGAGCGGAAAGCACCCCACCTGTAACAAATATGAACTTTGCCATGTGGAAATATTTTAACTGACCTGTAGCATAGTTTTAAAGAGGTGATAAACTAAATTGGGATACTCATGGAGAAAGTGATAAGTTCTATAAACCTGCGAGAAGACAGGCTTCCGCCTGGGCAGAGGTGGATAAGTGCACCAATAGTTTACGATATAGTGGATGATATACCAGATTGGGATATGGATAAATACAGATTCAAAGTTTTTGGTCTTATAGAAAACCCTCTGGAACTCACTTATGAGGAGATTCTCCGTCTGCCGTCCATTGAACTAATCGCAGACTTTCACTGCGTGACACGGTGGAGTGTGAAGGAGATCCTCTGGGAGGGCATCCAAACCAGATACATACTTGATAAGGTAAAGCCGAAAGAGGAAGCCAGATTTGTAATGGTTCACTGCCTTGAAGGATACACGACAAACATTCCCATTGAGTACCTGCTGGAAGAAGACACGATCTTAGCATACAAGATGAATAACTATACCATACCAAAAAGACACGGGTATCCGTTAAGACTCGTTGTTCCAAAGCTATATGCGTGGAAAAGCGCCAAGTATGTGTGGGGTATGGAGTTTATGGAGAAAGACGTGCCAGGATTTTGGGAGCAAAGAGGATACAATATGAGGGGTGATCCGTGGAAAGAAGAAAGGTACTGGTGAGACTAAACAGATACATATCTATGTGCGGACTTACATCCAGAAGGAAAGCTGATGAGCTTATAAAAGCCGGCAAAGTGAAGGTAAACGGACTTGTTATAAAGGAGCTTGGCTACAGGGTAGACCCAACTACGGATGTGGTTGAGGTAGAGGGGAAAATTTTAAAACCACCCAGATATAGGTATGTGCTTCTTAACAAGCCTTGCTGTTATCTTACCTCTCTTGTGAGCGGTAAAGATGGAAAGAGAAGCATAAAGGATCTTATAAAAGATATACCTGAAAGGGTATATCCCGCAGGAAGGCTGGACTACAACGCTGAAGGATTGCTGATCTTAACAAATGACGGAGAACTTGCCAACATGATCACGCATCCTAAATACAAACTGCCCAAGACGTATCTTGTATGGGTAGAAGGTAAAGTGAGTAATGAGACATTAAAAGCTATGGAGAAAGGTGCGGATCTTGAAGATGGATTTGCCAAACCGGATAGCGTCAGGATAGTAAAAGTAAAAGGAAACATCACTTTATTGGAAGTAATTTTTCACGAAGGGAGAAAGCACATAGTCAAAAGGTTTATGGCATACTTTGGACATAAGGTAAAGAAGCTCAAAAGGACGGCGATAGGACCAGTAAAGCTTGGAAATCTTCCGTCAGGAAGATGGAGAGATATGACGGATGAAGAACTGAACGCATTAAAAAAAGCCATAAGTTTGGAGAAAAAGCATGGAGTGGGTGTTTAAACTTACTTTCCTTGCTGTCCTCTTTGCCTTTCTTGCTTTTGTACTTTGGCTGAGGTTTTTGGTTATAAGGAGAATCAAAGAAATGAAGGGAAAAGAAGTGGATTTTATACGTAATGGCTTTGTTTACTTTTATTCCGACAGGTGCGGTGCTTGCAAAATTATGAAGGGAGAGATAGAAAAGCTCAAAGATAGAGCGCAGGTAAAACAGGTGGATATCTTTTCGCCCGAAGGCTCCTTACTTGCAAAAAGGCTCGGTATAGTGGCAACGCCTACCACACTTTACGTAAAAAATGGCATAATTCAAAAGGCTTTTGTAGGTGTAGTAAAAGGCGAACGTTTACTGTCTGAAACCTCCAGTGATGACAAATAATGTGATATTCGTAAGATTCATGCGGTAGTTCGCTGTGTAAGGTATTTCTTAAGGTAAAAGCCTGTATATGAATGCGGATTGTCCATTATTTCTTCAGGAGTTCCACAAGCGACAAGGAAACCTCCTTTTTCACCACCTTCAGGTCCGAGGTCTATTATCCAGTCCGCACACTTTATTACATCCATATTGTGTTCTATAACGACTACTGTATTCCCCTTATCCACAAGTCTCTGAAGTACATCAATGAGCTTTTTCACATCATCCATGTGAAGTCCTGTTGTTGGTTCATCAAGTAAGTAAAGGGTGCTTCCAGTATCCTTTTTTGATAGTTCTCTTGCGAGCTTTATCCTTTGGGCTTCTCCACCGGAAAGCGTAGTCGCTGGTTGTCCGAGTCTTATGTAACCAAGACCTACATCCTTGAGAAGCTGAAGTTTTCTTCTTATTGCTGTGTGATGATAGAAAAAGTCGTACGCTTCGTCTACCGTCATGTCAAGGATATCAGCTATGTTTTTACCTTTAAAAAGAATATCCAAAGTTTCCCTGTTGTACCTTTTGCCTTTACATACATCACACGTGACATAGACGGGTGGTAAAAAGTGCATCTCAACCCTTATAACTCCTTCACCTTGACATGCCTCGCACCTACCGCCTTTTACATTGAAGGAGAATCTACCTGCGCTGTAACCCCTCGCCTTTGCCTCCGGAGTATTTGCAAAAAGATCCCTTATGAGGTCAAAGAGCTTAGTGTAAGTAGCGGGATTGCTTCTTGGAGTTCTACCTATGGGTGATTGATCTACATTTATTACTCTATCAACGTGTTCAAGACCTTCTATTTTTTCAAAGCCTTCCTTATCCGGTTCACCTTCAAAAAAGATTGATCTTGCATAATTCCAGAGTATGTCATATATGAGTGTAGACTTTCCGCTTCCAGAAACACCTGTCACACATACAAAAAGTCCTAAGGGTATCTCAACGGTTATGTTTTTCAGATTATGCTTTGTTGCTCCTACGATCCTTATCCGCTTACTCTTGGGTTTCCTTCTAACTTCCGGCATTGGTATTTCAAGCCTTCCAGAAAGATAAGCGCCTGTCAAGGATCTGGGGTGGTTCATGATATCTTCCAGGCTACCTTGAGCAACTATCTCACCACCTATCTTTCCAGCACCCGGACCCATATCTATCACCCAGTCCGCAGACATTATAGTTTCGGGATCGTGTTCTACAACAAGTACAGTATTGCCAAGATCCCTGAGGTGTCTCAGGGTCTTTATAAGTCTGTGCGTGTCTCTGGGATGAAGTCCTATGGATGGTTCGTCAAGTACGTACAACACACCAGTGAGCTTGGAACCTATCTGTGTTGCAAGCCTTATCCTTTGCATCTCACCGCCAGAAAGCGTGGAGGCTCCTCTCGCAAGGTCAAGATAATCAAGCCCAACGTCTACCAAAAAACCGAGTCTGTCTACGATCTCTTTTAGAAGCTTTTCAGCCACTATGTAATCCCTTCCAGTAAGGCTATCAAGTAAGCGGAAAAAGAACTCCCTCGCATGAGCCACCGGCATTTTACAAACTTCCCATATATTTTTACCTAATACAAGCACAGAAAGGGCTTCGTTTCTTAATCTTGATCCACCGCATGCAGGGCAAGGTCTTTCTTTTATATACTCACCTATTTCCTCCCTTATCTTCTCAGAGTCTTCTTCCATAAAGCGCCTTTCAAGATGCCTAACTATCCCCTCAAAAACGGCACCCCTCACCTCTCCACCATACAGGAGAAGTTTCTTTACGCTCTCAGGAAGCGCACCGTATTTTGTTTTTGGGTCATAACCGAGTTGGCGTAAAATGTTTATAATCGGGTACTTGAGGTAATTGAAAAAGCCCGTTTCTGTTATCCTAAAGGCATCTACCGCAGAATCATCTTCGTCTACGAGAAGCTTTGTATCTATCTCCCACTTTACACCTAAGCCTTTGCAGGTTAGACACGCACCGTAAGGAGAGTTAAAAGAAAAGAGTCTGGGAGATAACTCCGGAAGGGAAAAACCGTGTTCGGGACAAGTCAGCTTCTCACTAAAAACTTCCTCACCCTCTCTCTCCACATCCTGAACTACCAAGAGACCCTTTGAAAGTTCAAGAGCTTTCTCTATAGCACTTAAAAGTCTTGCCCTTTCTTCTGGCTCAAGGGTAAGCCTGTCTATAACTACTTCTATATTGTGCTTTCTGTTTTTATCCAAAGGCGGAACGTCCTCTATCCTTCTGTACTCTCCATCTACCCTGACTCTTGAAAAGCCTTTCATGTAAAGTTCCTTAATTATGTCTTTAAACTCACCCTTCTTACCCCTGACAACAGGTGAAAGTACCGTGATTCTTCTTCCGCTGTATTTTCCCCAAACCTTCTCAAGCATTTCGTGAGCTGAAAGACCCTCCAGGAGTCTTCCGCATGTGGGACAGTAAGGTTTGCCTATGTTTGCCCAGAGTACTCGCATATAATCGTATATTTCTGTAACTGTTCCCACAGTTGAACGTGGATTTTTTGATGTGGTTTTCTGATCTATGGCAATAGCGGGAGAAAGACCCTCTATTATATCTACATCTGGCTTTTCCATAACACCCAAAAACTGCCTCGCGTAAGAAGATAGGGATTCTACATACCTTCTTTGTCCTTCCGCGTATATGGTGTCAAAGGCGAGTGAGGATTTCCCGCTTCCTGAGGGACCCGTGATCACAACCAGCCTGTTTTTGGGTATATCAAGATTCACATTTTTTAGGTTGTGCTGTCTTGCTCCTCTTATTACTATACTTGTGTACATATCCTATAATATACTTCATGCAGGGAAAGGCGAAGATAGGTGTATTGACAGTATCCGACAGAGCAAGTAGAGGAGAATATGAAGACATAAGTGGCAGGTACATCATAGAGTACCTAAACGATGTGATCACATCACCCTTTGAAGTCATTTACAGGATCGTACCAGATGAGAGGGACATAATAGAAGGGGCTCTCGTACATATGTCTGACATAGATAAATGTTGCCTTATACTTACTACCGGCGGGACAGGTCCAGCGCCAAGGGATGTAACTCCCGAAGCTACTCAAACGGTATGTGAAAAGCTACTTCCCGGATTTGGAGAACTTATGAGGAGCGTTTCTTTAAATCAGGTACCTACAGCTATACTCTCAAGACAGATCGCAGGTATAAGAGGAAGTACGTTGATAGTAAACCTTCCGGGTAAACCTCAATCCATTAAGGTATGTTTAGATGCAGTATTCCCGGCTATTCCTTACTGTATAGATCTGATAGGAGGACCATACATAACTACCGACGAGAAGAAAGTTAAAGCCTTTAGACCTTCAAAATAGTGAACTACTCCAGCATCCCCTACCACTGCAAGGTCTTAGAAGCCAGTTCCAATTTTTATTGACAAATTTACTCAA
>SPLK01000385.1_pt1 | contig 13407 bp, 9 predicted proteins | sample 2456111 | NCBI WGS metagenome assembly SPLK01 (sample SAMN11156906, study PRJNA527647) | hot springs metagenome | biome: Geothermal region; feature: Hot spring; material: tree branch in hot spring; isolation source: hot spring sediment rich in lignocellulosic material ... | reverse complement strand
AAGACATAAGGAAAATCCTTTAATTCAGCCATCCGAGTGTAAGCAACGAGGGTGAGTTCAGGAGAGTAAACCACAGGCACGTCGTAAGCCTTATGATGGAGAAGTACTTTAACTATAATAGCAGGCTTGAGATCTCCACTCATTCCTGCCTGTTCATTCTCTATGTTTAATGTTGATCTATCTATGGAAAGAAGCATATCCTTAAACTCGGCAACCTTACCAGCTTTTAGCTCCACTTCACCAACTAAGGCGGATTTTGGGTCTTTCACCACTTTATTTTTATCAAAAATTACAAGTCTTACACTGCCTGCTTCACCGGTAAGTCCATAAGTTGCCTGGAATATCCTGTAAGTGCCAAAATCAAAGGGAGAGTTAACCGCAGTTGTGCCTTGAGATACCACATGACCATCTTTGATGATGCGTATGTCACTTTCAAAGCTTGCCACATCATCCCTAAAAGGTGTGCTGACTTTCTTCCCTTCCCTCCTTGCCTCATCACCGTAGGTTACTATCCTGAAGTTCTCAAGCTCTATCTGAAAGGGTAATTTGATCTCTGTTCCTTTAGATTGGATGGTAAGCGTGTCGCTTCTTGAGCCTTCCGGTACTATGACGGATCCCCTTATACCCCAAAGTGCATCTATCAACGCCCCTGCCATAATAATCAGCAAACCTACATGAACCACATAAACACCCAATCGGGAATACCTACCCTTTTCTCCGTAAAAATAAAACTTTCCTTCCTGTTCATCCACATAAACATTAAAGCCAAGCCTTTTAAGAAAGGCGATCACTTTCTCCTTTGATGGGTTGATGCGAAAACTCACGGGCTTGAGGTGTTTCTGCGTATGTTCGTCAAGCCTTTGAAACCTCTCTTTTGTAAAGGTATGTATCCAAACTCTCGGGAGTCTTTTTATAGAGCATACTATCAGATTAACTGCAAGAAGCACTATAAAAGCTATATAGTACCATGAATGAAAAACGTCTGTCAGCCAGAGCTTCCAAAACCACAGCCCTACATCCACACCGAACTTATCAAGGTAAAAACCAAGAGGTTGATTTTGTTGAATGTAAGTAGAACCGAGCATAGAAAGGATACCCAGAGATACCATCAAAAATATAGCAAGTTTTAGGGAAGAAAAGAAATCATAAAGAAAGTCCACCAAGCTTTTGTGTTTCCTGTAATCCTCAATAAAGCTCTTCGCAGTAGAGAAAGCAATCTCTACCGAGGATAGAATAAAAAGAGAGGCGGTTAGAAATAGAACTGCGTAGTAAAGTTTACCCCTTTCTTGAAGATAGAAAAGCCCTACTATGAGCGTGACAAGAAGCGAAGAGGATGAAGCCACGAACGGAAGATAACCTCTGAGCATAACAATTAAAAGTATAACTTATCTTTCATCTTGACATTTCGTAATAAAGTAAGTATATATATACTCATGTTAAACGGAGGAGAGAGATGAATATTAAGGATTATCTGACGGAAGAACACAGGGAATGCGATACTCTCTATGCGAAAGTTGAAAGTAGCTTGCAAGAAGGCAAATGGGATCAAGCCGAAGAAACCTTTAAATCTTTTAAGGAGGCTACTCTTTTACACTTCAAGAGAGAAGAGGATATTCTTTTCCCCGCCTTTGAAGAAACCACCGGTATGATTATGGGACCGACTCAGGTGATGAGAATGGAACACGCACAAGCAAGGGATCTTATGGAGAGAATGGAACAAGCTATAAAGGAGAGGGATAAAAAGACCTTCCTCTCTTTGGGGGACACTTTTATGGTGCTTATCGGTCAGCACAACATGAAGGAGGAACAGATACTCTATCCCATGTGTGACCAGCACCTGCCTGCTGACGAAATTATAGAAAAGATGGAAAGGTTATGATAACCAAAGGTGGGCTTTCCCTACAGCAAGCACCACCCTTTATAGTAGTTTTCGGCTTTTTCTTTACCGCCACAGTATTTGGTGTGATCATCTCAATTTTTGAACTTTACATGGCTCTAAAAACCGTCTTTTACCTCCCTGCGCTCGTACACCTTTATACCTTAGGATTTGCCCTTTTCACAATGTTCGGGGCGCTTTTCCAGATGCTACCCGTAGTTGCAGGTGCGGTCATAAAAAATCCAAAACCTAAAGCTTTTGTGTCTTATGTACTGTTATCTTCAGGAGTATCCATATTCGTTTATGCTTTCTTTTCTGGTAAACTGTTCCTTTTGGGTTCCCTCCTCACATATACGGGAATACTTTACGTCTCTTTGTTGATGCTGTACCACCTTATAAAGATCAAGAGCTTTACACCTACATCAAGAGGTATGAAGTTCTCTTTGGTGTTTCTCCTATTTGGAGTGACGGTGGGATTTTACAGGGTCCTCTCCTATTACGGTTATTTACCACCGTCTGAAAAAACCCTAAGCCTTCACTACAGTATACTTTTATTCGGATGGATAGGACTGCTTATAGCCAGTGTATCCTTTCAAGTTGTGGAGATGTTCTTTGTAACGCAAGGTTATCCTAAAAACTTCTCTATGAACTATCCACTGCTCGTTACTCTCTTTTTACCCTTATCTCTAATAAGCGGTGCATTCAGCCTACCTTTAAGTATACTCTTCTTTATTTATGCCTTCCTCACACTCAAAAGATTGATAAAAAGAAGGAGAAAAGCTGAGGATTACACCTTACACTTTTGGTACCTTGGACAGATATGTCTCATACTGTCTCTGGTGTTCTTCATTTTGAGAGATCGTTTCTTTCTTCACTTTCTCTTTTTCTACGCCGTCTTTTTTACGAGCATTATAATGGGTATGATGTACAGGATAATTCCCTTTCTGGTATGGTTTCATATGAGTAACGAAAACAGACCCATGGTGCCTCTTATGTCTGATGTGATACTACCAGAAAGGATAAAGTGCAGTTTTTACCTGCACTTGATATGGGTTATTTTAACATCCATTGCCTTTGTATTTAACAGAATGTACATAATATCCTCATTCGTACATCTACTCTCTTGTATTTTTCTTGCCTATAACATATATAGGGGTGGGATTATATACTTCAAAACTCAACCCTGACAGCAACACCGTGAAGCTTTCCGTGTGGGAATCTGTAAAATTCTACAAAGCTCGGTGTGGAACGCTTAAGTAAGCTAAAGATCTTCCAGATGGGCTTATCTGTGTATATATACTCAACACCGTAAAAGATAGACCTTTCCTGAATGCCTGCGGTTTTTAACTCTTTATCTATATCAAGCACTTCCATATAACCGTATCTTATCTCAACAAGCCTCAGTCCTTGAGCTATGCTTCCCTTTAAAAAGGTATCAACACCGAAAGGCTCATCCTTCTTTACGAGGGACAAAAATACGTTATCTTCGTATAGGATACCATGTTCAAAAAGGGTTTGAGTTACATAAGGGGGAATATTTTTGAGATCCCTAATTAGGAATATGGCTGTGCCTTTTATCTTGGGACTTTCACTGTATAGCTTTTCAAACTCAAGAACAAACTCTTTAAAGGGTTTAAATCTCATCTTTCTGTAAAGCTTTGCCTGTCCAGAAGTGTATAAAGTCATGACTGATACAGGCAGGAGAGCAAATATGACAGACCAGTAAGCACCATGCGGTATTTTGTAAAAGTTGGACAAGAAAAAAGCGACATCAACAAATAGCAAAAAGATTGAACCCAACAAGTAAAAAATTTCTTTTTTTATAAGATGAATGACCGCAAGAAAAAAACCCGTTATAACCATTACGGTGCTGACTGCAAATCCATACGCCGATGCCATACTACTTGAAGTTTTGAAATTTACATACATAAAGATCACACCTATCATAAGCGCCCAGTTGACTGCAGGTATGTATATTTGAGTGCTTATTTCCGTTGAAGTATGCTTTATATTTAAAAGTGGTGCTATTCTTGTATTTATAGCTTGAAATATTATTGAGAAAACACCGCTTATAAGGGATTGAGAGGCTATTATTCCTGCGAGTATTACAAGTATCAGAAAGGGTATGTAAAGTAAGTTTCCCAGTATAAAGCGTGCGGATTCAAAGAAAAGTGATTGAGCATCCAATTTTGAGACACTCATATAAAAGGAAGCCTGACCTAAGTAATTTAAAACGAGCATGGGAAATACAAAGGTCCATGCACGTCTTATGGAAACTCTTCCCAAGTGTCCCATATCTGCATAGAGTGCCTCTCCACCTGTTGCGACAAGTATAACCTCTGAGAGAGCTATAAATCCTTTTAATGGGTTCTCAATCAAAAAATCTATTGCGTAGTAGGGATTTATCGCATAGATTACATGGGGGTAACTTAAAAAGTTAATGAGTCCTATAAACCCTATTGAAATAAACCATACAAGCATAATTGGACCAAAGTAATCTCCTATCTTACCTGTGCCTTTTGGCTGTAACATAAATAGTAATAGCGTTATAATGAGCGCTATAGCTATGATCTCTGCTTGAGCGGTATTTTCAAAGCCCGGTATAAGTCTTATGCCTTCTGCCGAGCTAAGTATAGTTATAGCAGGTGTTATGACCCCATCACCGAGCAAAAAACCTACACCTATAAAAACCAGTATCCTGTATAGCCTTTTTAATTTCTCGCTTTTTGTAAGAGACCTGGCTATTTCACCCAGCACTATAGTACCTCCCTCACCCTTTATGCTGAGATTCATAGCAAACCACGCATACTGTATGGTGACGAGGATTATAAGCGTCCAAATTATGAGAGACACTATCCCCAAAACCTGCTGTTTTTCTGGTTTTGTAAGCGTAATTACTACCGCAAGGGCATAAAGGGGACTGGTTCCTATATCCCCAAAGACAGCTCCCATAGCTCGTACTGTGTTTTTTAAATCTTTGATGGAAAACATGTTACTCAAACACCTTGATATGTACGTCTTTTAACTGTTTTGGGCTTACATAGTCCGGTGCACCTGTGAGTGGGCATATCCCTTTTTGAGTTTTGGGAAAAGCTATCACATCCCTTATGGAATCAAGACCCCTCATTATAGCCAAGAGTCTATCAAAACCGAAGGCGAGTCCACCATGAGGAGGTGCTCCGTAACGTAAAGCTCTGAGGAGAAAACCGAACTTTTCTTCAGCCTCAACTTCCGATATACCGAGCAGTTTAAATACTATCTCCTGAATGTCCCTCCTGTGAATACGTATAGAACCTCCTCCAACTTCGTAACCGTTTATAACAAGATCGTAGGCTCTCGCTCTTACACTGTGAACGAGCCTTTTCTTCTCATCAACATCACTGGTCTTTAGAGCTTTCTCAAGTAGCGGTATGTCTTCTTCTTTTGGTGATGTAAAGGGATGATGTAGCGATACAAATCTTCCCTCCTCAACATCCCACTCCATAAGGGGAAAATCTACAACCCACAGTACATCAAAAGTGTTATCCTTTACAAGCTCGTATTTTTTGCTTATGTAGAGTCTCAGGTTTCCGAGGATTTTATAAACAGTTTCTCTTGCGTCCGCTGAGAAAAAGAGAGTATCTCCCTCTTCAGCATCAGTTTTTTTCACAAGCAAGGTCAGTTCCTCATCGCCAAGAAACTTGACTATTGGGGAATTGAGTTTACCATTTTCTACCTTTATCCATGCGAGTCCCTTAGCCCCAAGTGTTTGTACAAATTGAGTAAGTTCATCTATCTCCTTCCTTGAAAGATAGGAGCTTTTGAAGTTTATAGCCTTTACAACCCCCCCATTTTCTATAGCATCCTTAAAGACCTTAAGGCTCGTATTTTTAAAAACGTCCGTTAGATCCACAAGCTTAAGTCCGAATCTCCTGTCAGGTTTATCACTACCATAGTTTTCCATAGCATCACCATAGGAGAGTCTATCAAAGGGTCTTTTAAGTTCTATTCCCAGAAGCTCCTTAAACAAAGTACACACAAGCTCTTCACTGAAAGACATAATCTCCTCTTCTTCAACAAAAGACATTTCAAAATCAATCTGTGTGAACTCTGGTTGGCGATCGGCTCTGAGATCTTCATCTCGGAGACACTTGACTATCTGAAAGTACCTGTCAAAGCCTGCAACCATAAGGATCTGTTTGAAAAGTTGAGGCGACTGAGGTAAGGCGTAAAACTTTCCAGGGTGAAGTCTTGAAGGTACCAAAAAGTCTCTGGCTCCTTCAGGTGTGGACTTTGTGAGGAAAGGCGTCTCTATCTCCACAAAACCGTGTTTTATGAAAATATGCCTCGTTAACTGGTAAGCCCTGTGTCTGAAGAGGATATTTTCCTTCATACTCTCCCGTCTGAGATCAAGATATCTGTGTTTTAGCTTCAACTCTTCAGATACGGGAGTATCTTCGTCAACTGGGAAAGGTAGAGGGTCAGATGTGTTTAGTACCTCTATACGGTGTGCAAAAACTTCGTAATACCCTGTTTTGAGTTTAGGATTTTCCGTACCTGGAGGTCTTTTTCTGACAACTCCTTTTATAGCCACCACATACTCGGACCTTAAGGAATCCGCAACTTCATAAGCTTCAGGATGTGTTTTCTCCTCAGCAACCACCTGCACTATGCCTTCTCTATCCCTCAGATCTATGAAAACTACCCCTCCATGATTTCTAACCCTGTGTACCCATCCGCATAAAATCACTTCTTTCCCGAGATCTTCTTCAGAAACCTGCCCGCAATACTTGGTCCTTTTGAGCATGGAGAATTTATTATAACCTGAGTTGGTGCGTACCCCGATTCATATCTTCAGTATCCTGAATTTGGTAAGTAAGTCAAGGAAGAACTTGGCAAAGTAAACGTTTGATATAAAGGAAGCTATACTACCTATGGTCAGAGTTGTCGCAAAACCCTTCACTGGTCCGCTTCCGAACTGAAAGAGTATAAGTGCAGCGATAAGAAGGGTTATGTGCGTATCCCATACAACGCTAAGAGATCTTCTGTAACCAAGCTCAACAGCCTTCCTTGCTGTGCTTCCGGATCTTAGCTCTTCTTTTACCCTTTCAAAAATTAACACGTTAGAGTCAACCGCTATACCCATATTCAGAAGTATACCTGCTATGCCAGGAAGGGTGAGAGTAGCACCCAAAAGTACTAAACCAGCCCACAAAAATAGAGCGTTGAGAAGTATAGAAAGATTGGCTGTAACACCTGCCATCTTATATCTTCCCAAAAGTAGAGCAACAAGAAGCAAAAAACCTACCATGCCTGCTCTAATGCTCTGCTGTATAGCATCCCTTCCTAAGGATGGACCTACCACTGTTTCTTGAAGGAATTTTACGTTAGTAGGTAATGCACCCGCTCTCAGGACTATGGCGAGTTCTTTTGCCTCTTCTGGTGTGAACTGTCCGGTTATTTGTCCCCTGTCTGTTATTCTGCTTCTTATTACTGGAGCCGACATGACCTTTTTATCAAGTACTATGGCAAGCCTTCTCCCTATGTTCTTTTCTGTTGCATCTCCAAAAGTCTTTGCTCCTCTGTCTGTCAACTCAAAGGTTACAGCTGGAGCGCCAAATTCATCACTGCTCGTATATGCTGTTTTTAGATCCGCACCTGTGATGACAGGCGTTTTCTCCACAAGAAACCACTCCTGAGGATTTCTTGAAGGCAGAAGTTCCGTATCTTTACTCAGCTTCTGCTCAAGTGTCTCTTTTGGACCACTGTCCACTACTAGCTTCAGTTCAAGAAGTGCGGTTCTTCCAATTATGGATCTTGCCTTATCTATATCTAAGACACCTGGAAGTTCTACAAGCACCCTATCACCGCTTACCTTGGTTATGATAGGCTGAACCACACCCAGCTCGTCTATCCTTTTTCTTAATACCTCAACTATCTGACCTGTTACGTTATCTTTTAATTGACTTACCTCCCTATCTTTTAGTTTTAAGAGGATTTTACCTTTTTGGGTTTTGACACTTTCAAATCTAGGAAAGTCCTTACTCACTATCTGAGATACCCTATCAAAGTCCCTTTCGTCAAGGATCTCTACTTTTATACCGTCCTTTCCCGATGTCACATCTAAGATATTTATACCCGCTTCCCTTAATTTTTTTTCCACATCCTTTGCGTACCTCTCATATTCTTGACTTAGAGCGTAATCCATGTCAGGCTCAAGTAACATAGATATACCACCTCTAAGGTCTAACCCTAAATTGACTGGCTTGAAAAGGGTTATACCAACTGAAAGTACAACTAAGAGTAAGAGCGCAAACAAGTTCAGATAAAGGTTCTTCATCCCATTCAACATTATAGCACGTTTCTTATGCTATCAAGGTAGCAAGACCTTATCCTTTCTGATTCCTCATTTACATTCGTCTTGTTAAATCTTCTTTTTCCGGTGAGAAGCTCTTTTACAACTATGAAAATATCATTCTCATTCCTAACCAGAAAGCCTGCACCTTTCTGAAGGAGGTATTCTGCCATGTCTCTAACCTTTTCGGTAAAAGGTCCAAAAAGTACGGGTTTGCCGTGATATGCTGGTTCCAAGAGGTTATGTCCTCCCACTGGTAGTAAGGTTCCCCCAACAAAAGCTACATCAGCAAGGGCATACATGTCAAAGAGTTCTCCGAGTGTATCAATAATTAGGATATCCCAATCCTTTCCTTGATAACTTCTCAACGAACACCTCAAGCCACTTGCCATTTGCTGGATCTCCTTTGCTCTTGATATATGGCGTGGAGCTATCAAAAGCTTTATCTCTGGAAAGTAACTTTTCAGTTTTCTGAAAGCTTTGAGTAGGATCTCATCCTCACCTCTATGGGTACTTCCTGCAACAAAAAACCTAAAGTCCCCCTTTTCTATGTTTAACTCCTTTGCTTCCCTCTTTTCAAAAAGGAATTTTAAATTACCGCAAGTTATAACCTTCTTACATCTGTAAGACTCAAACCTCTCTCTATCCATTTCACTTCTGGCAATTATCAAATCAAACCTTTTGCTCATCAACCTTTCATAGATACCTCCCTTTGCGTAAGCGTTTAGCAGAACCTTTCTGACTCTGGTAAATAAAAGCAAGGAAGGCCAAAATTCCCTTTCCACTATGAAGAGTATGTGTGGTCTTATGCGTCTTTCAAAAAGTGCTACCGTAAGAGGCGTGTCCAAAGGCAATCTTTCCAAAAGGTGGTAGTAAACCGATTGTTTTTGAAGATAATCTCTGGCTCTGGGTGAGAAGTAAGTCAGAACTATGCGATAGCCATTTACCAGCTCCCTCAGAATAGGTTTTATCGTGTTGAACTCTCCTACGCTGGCTGTATGAAACCAGAGGGTTTTATCCATAAAACTCTCGGGAAAAAAAATTATACATGAAGTTTTTATAAAGTTTGAATGTACATTTAAGGAACTTTAAAAAATGTAGAAATATAATACTGTCCCTGATGAAGAAAATTCGTACGGAAATCCTTGAAAAGCTTATTGACCTTGCTAAGAAGAGTCCGATGGAAGTACTTGATGCCTTAGGAAGTTCAACAGATGGACTATCATCTGAGGAAGCCAAAAGAAGGCTTGAGGTTTTTGGTACTAACGAAGTAGTCCACGAAAAGCCTCAACCATGGTACATGGAGTTGGCAAGAGCATTTATAAATCCCTTTATAGGTATTCTTGTATTTCTTGGGATCGTTTCTTATATCACGGACGTAGTTTTCGCACCCCCGGACGAGAGGGACTGGAGCACCATAATCATCATAAGCATAATGGTCTGCGTGAGCGGTATTCTCCGTTTTCTGCAGGAGTATAACTCTAAAATTGAGGCTCAAAAGCTAAAAGCTATGGTTCACACCACCGCACTCGTCAAAAGGAAAGATATAGGTAGTGTTGAGGTTGATATAAAGGAGTTAGTTCCGGGAGATGTGGTGTATCTTTCAGCAGGCGATCTCGTGCCTGCAGACCTGAGAGTTCTTCGTTCAAAGGATCTCTTTATAAATCAGGCGGTTCTTACTGGAGAATCTGAACCTGTTGAAAAGTATGCCCAACTTAAAGAAGAAAAAAGACTTTCGGAGAAGCTCACTTTATTGGATCTTGAAAATATATGTTTTATGGGGACAAGCGTTGTGAGCGGTTCGGGTGTGGGTGTGGTCATAGCTACAGGAGAAAACACTTATCTGGGTTCTATGGCTGAGAGCCTGGTTGGGCATAGGGTAGTGACGAGCTTTGAAAGAGGTGTAAATGAAGTTAGCAAACTCCTGATAAAGTTTATAGTCATTATATTCCCTTTAGTCTTTTTTATAAACGGTTTGACAAAGGGGAGTTGGTTTGACGCTCTCTTGTTTGCTCTTGCAGTCGCAGTTGGTATAACACCTGAAATGCTTCCTATGATAGTGACCGCTAATCTTGCAAAAGGTGCAGTTGCTATGGCAAAACGCAAAACTATAGTTAAAAAGCTTGACTCCATACAGAATCTTGGAGCAATGGATATACTCTGTACCGATAAAACCGGTACTTTGACTCTCAACAAGGTGATCCTCGTAAAGCATATGGATATACATGGAAACGAGGACGATAGAATACTCAGACATGCCTTTTTAAACAGCTATTACCAGACAGGCTTAAGAAATCTGCTTGATATAGCCATTTTGGAATATGGCAAAGAGAAAGGCATGGAAGAGGGTGTTTTAGAGAGAATATACAGAAAGGTGGACGAGATACCCTTTGATTTTGTGAGAAGGAGAATGTCTGTAGTTTTGGAAAGTATAGTTAGAGGAGGTAAAAAGAGGCAACTAATTACAAAAGGTGCGGTAGAAGAGGTTGTGTCTGTGTGCAAATTTGTTGAGTACGAAGGACGTGTTATCCCGCTTACGGATGAAATAAAGACGGAAGTTTTTCAGATGGTAGAAAAATTAAATGAAGATGGTATGAGGGTACTTGCAGTCGCTCAAAAGAATGACGTCCCACCTGAAGGCGTTTTTGGAGTCAAAGATGAGAGCGATATGGTGCTTATGGGTTTTCTGGCTTTTTTAGACCCACCAAAAGAAACAGCTCCATACGCAGTACAGGCCCTCAGATCGCACGGTATAGAGATCAAAATATTGACAGGTGATAATCATGTGGTGACTAAAAAAATATGCAAAGAAGTGGGTATAAAGGTAAAGGATGTTCTTCTTGGTGAACAGATAGAGCTGATGAGTGATGAGGAGCTTATGAAAGCCTCAGATAGTACCACCATCTTTGCCAAGCTGACACCAATGCAAAAGGCAAGGATAATAAAAGTTCTCAAGAGGAAAGGTCATGTTGTTGGGTTTCTTGGAGACGGTATAAACGATGCTCCCGCTATGAGGGAAGCGGACGTAGCCATATCAGTAGATAACGCTGTTGATATCGCAAAAGAATCTGCGGACATAATCCTTTTGGAAAAGAACCTCATGGTATTGAAAGATGGCGTCGTGGAAGGAAGGAAAACTTTTGCCAACATAGTTAAATATATAGCCATCACCGCAAGCTCAAACTTCGGTAACGTATTTTCAGTACTTGTTGCCAGTGCCTTTATACCCTTTCTACCTATGGCTCCTCTTCAACTTCTCTTTCTCAACTTAACTTACGATCTTTCCATGACATCCATGCCCTTTGATAGGGTGGACAGAGAGTATGTTGAAAATCCGAAAAAATGGAACGCACAAAGGATAAAGCATTTCATGCTGTGGTTTGGACCTGCAAGCTCAATTTTTGACCTCATTACCTACATTATGATGTTTTTTGTAGTTTGTCCGGTAGTTTTAGGCGGATCATACTACCATCTTTATCCACCATTAAGGAACGAGTTTGCCTCACTTTTTCAGACAGGATGGTTTGTTGAGAGTCTTTGGACACAAACCATGGTGGTGTATATGCTCAGGAGCAGAGGGTTACCCTTCTTAGGCAGTTTGCCAGGATTAGCTTTAGTTTTTCTAACCGCAACCGCTCTATTCGTAGGTACCTTAGTACCCTTCACCCCTTTTGGAGAAAAACTCGGCATGAGACCTTTACCTCATTTTTATTTCTGGGTTGTGCTTTTCCCAGCCATCTTTGGCTATCTTCTTCTCGCTCACATACTAAAAAGTAAGTTTATAAGAAGGTACGGTGAGCTATTTTAGTTACCTGGTTGTGCCTCTTGTTCCTTGTTGTCTTTCTTAGGAGGGGCAGGTCTTTCTACTATTTTGTCTGGCACGAGTTTTTCTGCTATGGAATTGGCTATTTGTACCACCACATCCCTCGCAACCATATCCAAAGATAGATTTTTACTAACGCTCCATCCACCACCTGCCGCACCACTTCCTCCCCATCCCGCACCAAACAGTCCCCATGAGGACTTTTCCGATGTTGCATCAAAGGAATTGGAGAAAGCTATTTCAAGTGTTTCAGGTTTCATAACGTTTATATCAACACCTAATTTTGCTATGTCTTTCTTTACATTTATAGCTCCCAAAATGGGTATTAGTCCACCTCCGAGCGCTCCACCACTCCTTTCAAGCTCAAGAGCTGTTATGGAACCAAGTATAGTATAATCCACCTTTGGAGGCTTTACCTGTTGACCAGTAGCTTCAAGAAGTTTCTTCATCTTCTCATACTGTTCCAAATCCACTATCTTAAAACAGTTAGTAGCCTTAAGTGCGTTTGTGAGCATGGTAGCAAGCCCTTTACCAAAACCTCTCACTCCACCGCTTCCTGATAGAATCTCATAGAGATAAGCTAATTTTGGCGTTCCTGGATTTGCATCCTGACAAGCGTTTGCCTTACAATCAAACTCCATTACCATAATGGAGTATACAGGTTCTGCACACTTGACTACGGGGATCTGCCTCTGTGTTGTCTTCGTATTGCTTTCCTCAGCATAAACTGCGAGTGTGAAAACACCAATGCTGAGCAAGACTTTTTTCATTTCTCTCCTCCTACCTATTTTTGCTCATACAATATTATAACTCCTCAGAAATATTTTTTCTGACACAAAATGGCTACTCTACGAGCCATCCATTTTATAGAAGATGGAGGCTTCTTGCTGATTTTTGTTAAAAGTTAAACTTTAAGCAAGGTACTTCGGAACTCCAAATCCTCGGACTCACCCACCAGCCCTCTCTCAAAAACCTGCTTGTCCACCCTCGTAGGTTCAAGTGATGAGACGATGTAATCCATAGACTTGTACGCCTTTGTGGGATCACCACACGTATAAACGTCAACTGTGGCAAGCCCATGCTCCGGCCACGTGTGGATGGATATGTGGCTTTCAGCAAGCAAAACAACACCTGTGGCTCCATGAGGGTGGAACTGATAGTAGTGGGATGAGATCTTGGTAAGACCTGCGACTTTGACGGCACTTTCAAGTAAGTGCCTAACATCCTCGACCCTGTCAATGAGGTCGGGATTAACACCGTACAGGTCCGCTAAGATATGCAGTCCGAGGGTCTTTGCCATTTTCTCTCCTCCTGGTCAAGGTTTTTCAGCAGGGCAAAAAGCCTCATAACAAAGCACCTCCTTTACAACAGAAA
>SPLK01000384.1_pt1 | contig 13436 bp, 10 predicted proteins | sample 2456111 | NCBI WGS metagenome assembly SPLK01 (sample SAMN11156906, study PRJNA527647) | hot springs metagenome | biome: Geothermal region; feature: Hot spring; material: tree branch in hot spring; isolation source: hot spring sediment rich in lignocellulosic material ... | reverse complement strand
GTGCTGGTCGTCACCGGCGATCGCGACGCCCTGCAGCTGGTGGACGAGCGGGTGACCGTGCTCATCACCCGCAAGGGCATCCGGGACGTGGAGCGCTTCACCCCCGAGCGCGTGCGGGATGTGCTGGGCATCTGGCCCAGGCAGGTGGTGGACCTCAAGGGGCTGGTGGGCGACGCCAGCGACAACATCCCGGGCGTGCCAGGCATCGGCGAGAAGACGGCCGTGGGGCTCCTGCAGCGCTACCCCGACCTGGAGAGTATCCTGGAGCACCGGGATGAGCTGCCGCCGCGGGTGGCGCGAGCGCTGGAGCAGTTCGGCGAGCAGGCCCGCCTCAGCCGGCACCTGGCCACCATCGTGACGACGGTGCCCATCGAGCTGGACTGGGAGGCCTGTCGGCTCGGCGAGCCCGACGCCCCTCGACTGGCGTCCCTGTTGCTGGAGCTGGAGTTTCGCCAGCTCCTGGCCCGTCTAGGGCGCATCTACCCGTCGGTCGCCGAGGCGGCCGGGTCGGGATCCAGGCCCCAGGACGCCGGCGGGAGGCAAAGGGCTGACGGGGCCGATGACGGGCATGAGACGGTGACGGTGCAGGTCGCCGCCGGCGGAGCCGGGGAGCGCCGTGTGACGCCGGGTCCGCCTCCCTTCGGGCCGCCGGAGCTGATCGAGGCGCCGGACCGGCTCGCCGAGCGCATCGAGGCCATGCGCCGCGCCGGCCCCGCGGCGCTGGTGGTGATCCCGGCGTCGGGCGACCCGATGCGGGCACCGGCCATTGCCATCGCAGCCGCCAACGAGGCCGGTTCGTGGATGGTGGCGGCGATGGAGACCTGGCCGTCCGAATGGGAGGCGCTGGCCCGGTGGCTGGCCGATCCCCAAGCCCCCAAGTGGTGCCATGACGCCAAGACGGCCGCAGTGGCCCTGGGGGCGAGGGGCGTCAGGCTCGACGGGGTGGAGGAGGACGTCATGCTCGCCTCCTACCTGCTCCATCCCGGGCAGGGCGATCACTCGCCGGAGGACCTGGCGGTGCGCTTCCTCGGCCGCCTGTTGCAGGGCGGGCCCCAGGGCGCCGACGGAGCGGGCTCGACGGGGCGGCGGTCCAGGGGGGCCACAGCCGGGGGCGGGGCCGGAGCGTTGCCGGGCCTGGAGATGGTGGCGTCCGGCGATGCCTCGGTGGCCGAGGCGGTGCGGGCCTATGCCTACCAGCGCCTGGAGATCGTCTACGCCCTGGCGCGTCCGCTGCGGCGGTGGTTGGAAGAGGACGGGCTCGACCGCGTCTACCGGGAGATCGAGATGCCGCTATGGCCGGTGCTGGCCGAGATGGAGCTGACGGGCGTCGCCATCGACTCGGAGGCGCTGGCCCGGCTGGGCGTCGAGCTGGCTCGACAGATCGAGGCGACGGCCGAGGCCATCTACGCCCTGGCCGGCGAGCGCTTCAACATCAACTCGCCCCGTCAGCTGAGCCGCATCCTCTTCGAGAAGCTCGGGCTGCCCGTCACCAAGCAGACCAAGACGGGCCCCAGCACCAGCGCGGACGTGCTGGAGGAGCTAGCCGGCGAGCACGAGATCGTCTCCAAGATCCTGGACTTCCGCCAGCTGGTCAAGCTCAAGGGTACCTACGTCGACCCCATGCCGTCGCTGGTCCATCCGCGGACCGGCCGGCTGCACACCACCTTCCACCAGGCCGTGACGGCCACGGGCCGGCTCTCGAGCTCCAACCCCAATCTCCAAAACATCCCGGTGCGCACCGACCAGGGGGCCGTCATCCGGGAGGCGTTCGTGGCGGGCATGCCGGGGTGGGTGCTGATGAGCGCCGACTACTCCCAGATCGAACTGCGCGTGCTGGCGCACATGGCCCAGGACCCCGTGCTCATCGAGGCCTTCCGGTCGGGGCAGGACATCCACACCCGGACGGCCTCGGAGGTGTTTGGGGTGCCCATGGAGGCCGTCACGCCCGCCATGCGCAACGGGGCCAAGGCCATCAACTTCGGCATCGTCTACGGGATCAGCGCTTACGGCCTGGCTCGCGGCACCGGCCTGTCGCAGGAGGATGCCCGGCGATACATCGCCAGCTACTTCGACCGTTACCCCGGGGTCAAGGCGTACCAGGAGCGAGTGATCCGCCAGGCCCGCGAGCTGGGGTACGTCACCACGCTGTTCGGCAGGCGGCGCTACCTGCCCGAGATCCACGCCCGGCAATACGCCCAGCGGGCCTTCGCCGAGAGGACCGCCATCAACACCCCCATACAGGGGACGGCCGCCGACATCATGAAACTCGCGATGATCGCGGTTCACCGTCGCCTGAAGGAAGAGGGGCACCAGGCCCGAATGGTGCTGCAGGTTCACGACGAGCTGGTGCTGGAGGTGCCGGAGGCCGAGGTCGAGCCGGTGGCGCGCCTGGTACGCAGTGCGATGGAAAACGTGGTACGCCTTGACGTCCCGCTGGTGGCCGAGGTCAAGACGGGTCGCAACTGGCGCGAGTGCAAGTAGGCCGCGCCGGATGCCGGCGGCCCTGGCTCTGAGTCTGCTGGCGCGGCGGACAGCCCGGCCGTCGTTGCTCGCCGGCGGCCTGACGGCGGCCACGCGGCGGCGCCCCCTGGTGGTGGGCCTGACCGGGGGCTTCGCGTCGGGCAAGAGCACGGTGCGGGAGATCTTCCGCAGCCTGGGAGCCGCCGTCGTGGATGCCGACGCCGTGGCGCGGGAGTTGTCGGAGCCCGAGGGGCCGGTCTGGCGGGCTATCGTGGAGGCATTCGGGACCGATGTGCTGGCCGCTGATCGGCGACTGGACCGGGCGCGGCTGCGCCACCGCATCCTGGTCGACCCTGACGCCAGGCGTCGTCTCAACGCCGCCACCCACCCGGTGATCCTCTCCGAGCTGCGCCGGCGGGTGGCGCGCCTGCTGGGGCACGCACCGGGCGGTCGGGCCGGTCGGGCCGTCGCCCCCGCCGTGGTGGTGGAGGTGCCGCTGCTCTTCGAGGCGGGTGAGGCGGCCCTGAGCCTGGTGGATGCCGTGGTGACGGTTTGGGCGGACGAGCCGACGTGCATGCGGCGCGCCCGAGACCGCGGCCTCTCCGACGAGGAGGCCGCCCTCGCCATCCGGGCCCAGTGGCCGCTGGAGCGCAAGCGACGGCTGGCGGATTGGGTCGTCGACAACTCGGGGTCGCTGCTCGAGACCCGACGGCAGGTCGAGCGAATCTGGAGGGTGTGGGGATCCCGGTGCGCATCGCCCTGGTGGCTCACGACAAGCAGAAGCCGACGATGGTCGAGCTCGCCCGCTCCTTTCGGGCGGTTCTCGAGCGGTGCGAGCTGGTGGCGACCGGCACGACCGGCAAGGTGGTGGCGGAGGCGACGGGTCTCGAGGTAGCGCGGATGCAATCGGGTCCGCTGGGCGGCGATCAGCAGATCGGGGCCGAGGTCGCGGCCGGCCGCATCGACGCCGTCATCTTCCTGCGGGACCCGCTCACGGCCCAGCCCCATGAGCCCGACATCAGCGCACTCATGAGGGTTTGCGACGTCCACGACGTGCCACTGGCGACCAATGCAGCGACCGCGGCGCTCATCCTCACGGCCCTGGGGCAGCGGCTGGGCCTCTCCGATCCATGCGCTCGCCACACCGGCTGACCCCCGGCGCGGCTGCGGCCGTGCTGGCCATCCTGGCCCTCGCCGTGTGGACCGCCGTCAACGTCCGCACGGTGCTGCGCTGGTGGTACCCCATCTACTACCAGGAGCCCATCGTGCGGTGGGCCGTGGCCCATGGGCTGGACCCGTGGCTCGTCGCGGCGGTCGTGCGGGTCGAGAGCAACTTCCGGCCCCTGGCGACATCGCCTCGCGGCGCCCGGGGGCTGATGCAACTCCTGCCCGATACCGCCCGGTGGGTCTCGTCGCGATTGGGAGAGGATCACTTCTTCGAGGACCTCCTCTACGACCCGGAGACCAACGTGCGGCTGGGCACCTGGTACCTGGCCGACCTGCTGCGGGAGTTCGACGGGCGGGTGCCAGTGGCGCTGGCTGCCTACAATGCCGGCAGGGGCACGGTCCAGCGCTGGCTCGCGGACGAGACGTGGGACGGCAGCGAGCAGCGCCTCGACGTCGTGCCTTACGGCGAGACTCGCCGGTTCGTGGCCAAGGTGCTGCGTTGGTGGCGGATGTACCGATGGCTGTACGCTGAATGGTGACGGCTGGAAACGGCGGTGAAGGGGTCATGCTGCAGTCGGAACGGGACGTGAAGGCGCTTCGGCCGGACCCGGCTCGGATCCTCTTCTCGGCCCAACACGACGAGATCCTCCAGGGCCACACGGCGGACATGTACTTCGTGCGCACGCTGCAGGTGCTGCGCGCCGAGGGCAAGGCGGACACCCCCGTGGTGGCCGAGATCTTCCCGCGGGGCGAAGGAGTGCTGGGGGGCGTGGAGGAGGCCCTGCGCCTCTTGAGGAGCCGGCCTCCCGAGCTGGGCCCGATCGAGGTCTGGGCCATGGATGAGGGCGAGCGCTTCGGGCCCAAGGAGGTCGTCATGCGCATCCACGGCCCGTACAGCGCCTTCGGGCTGTACGAGACGGCCATCCTGGGCATCCTGGCCCAATCGAGCGGCTGGGCCACCGCGACCCGCAAAGCCGTGGAGGCGGCGCGGGGCAAGCCGGTCATCCTCTTCGGCGCCCGGCACGTGCACCCCGCCGTGGCCCCGGTGCTGGAGCGGGCGGCGCTGGCCGCCGGGGCGTCAGGGGCGGCGTGCATCCTGGGCGCCAAGCTGTACGGGCAGGAGCCCGTCGGCACCGTACCGCACGCCCTCATCCTGATCCTGGGCGACACCGTGACGGCGGCGCGTGCCTATCATCGCCACGTCGAGCCGGAGGCGCCCCGCATCATCCTGGTGGACACATACAAGGACGAAGCCGAGGAGTCGCTGCGGGTCGCCGAGGCCCTGGGCGACGCCCTCGACGGCGTCCGTCTGGACACGCCGGGGGAGCGGGGCGGGGTGACTCCCGACCTGGTGGCCGAGGTGCGAGCCCGTCTGGATCAGGCGGGCTTTCGCCACGTGCGAATCTTCGTCTCGGGCGGGTTGACGCCGGAGCGTATCGCCCAACTGGCGGACGCGGGCGCGGACGCCTTCGGGGTGGGCAGCTACGTCTCGTCGGCTCCGCCCATCGACATGACCATGGACATCAAGGAGATCGAGGGGCGGCCCGTGGCCAAGCGGGGGCGCATCCCGGGCATCCAGCACAATCCGCGCTTGCGGCTGCGCATCGGCAGGAATGGTTCGCAACGCATCGAACCGTAGGACTAACCCCCGGGGCATCGAGCGGCTTTGGGGGCAAGTCAGACGAGGGAGGCGACTGCGATGCGGTGGCGATTGGCCGCGTTGGTGCTCTTGGCCGCGGCGGTCGCGGCGCTGCCGGCGGCGGCTGCCACGTACGAGACGGCCATCTTTCAAGAGCCGACCACGCTCAACGTGTTCGCGGGCCTAGGCCCACAGGCCACGGTATGGAACTCCTACGTCACCTACGGGGTCTACTACGCGCCCCTTTTCACCAACGCCCCTCCGACCTTCGCGTGGGTGCCGGCGCTGGCCCGTGACGTGCCGACCCCCTTCAAGGAAGTGACCGTTAACGGCCAGACCTTTTACACCTCGGACGTCGAGATCCGGGGCGGCATCCGCTGGGCGGACGGGTCGCTGCTGACGGCTGACGACGTGGTCTTCACCTACCAGACGCTGCTGACCTTCGATCCCAACAAGCTCGGCGGCAACTGGCCGTCCTACGCCAATCCGGACGTGCTGGCCCGGGTGGAGAAGCTCAACGATTACGCCGTGCGCTTCTACCTTAAGAAGCAGCCCGGCCTGGCCGACTGGCAGTACGGCATCCTGCAGGCGCCCATCGTGCAGAAGAAGACCTGGGAGCCCATCGTGCAGAAGGCCCTGGCCAGTGAGGACCCGGTCCGGACGTTGCACGCTGCCGAGGTCACGCCCGATGCCATCGGCGGCTTCAGGTTCGGCCGATGGGAGCGGGGCGCCTTCTTCGAGAACGTGGCCAACCCCCTGAGCTCCTTCAAGGGCGAGGTCACGGAGTTTTATCCCAACGGGGCCGTGCGGGTCACCAACCCGCGCACCAACTGGACCTGGGCGTCCAAGGATCCGGCGCCCGAGGGCCAGCCCAATCTGCGGGTCGAAGAGGGGCCCTTCGTCGACAACGTCGTCTACCGCATCTACCAGAACCAGAACGCGGCCATCCTGGCGTTGCTGCGCGGCGAGGTCTCCTACATCTTCAACTCGCTGGGGCTCCAGCGGGGCTTCGAGCAGCAACTCCGGGCCAACCCCAACGTGGAGATCATCCGCAACAATACAAACGGCTTCCGGTACGTGACCTTCAACATGCGCCGCGAGCCCTTCAACATCCCCGAGTTCCGCCAGGCGCTCGCGACGCTCATCGACCGGGAGTTCGTCACCCGTGACATCCTGCAGGGTGTGGCCTTCCCGCTGGCCAGCGTCGTGCCGCCGGGCAACGCGTACTGGTACAACCCGGAGGTCACGGTCTGGGGTCAGGGGATGACCCGCGGGCAGCGGATTCAGGCGGCCGTGGAGCTCCTCAAGAAGGCTGGCTTCTCCTGGCGGCGTGAGCCCGTCGTGCGCGACGCCGCGGCGGATGACTACACGCCCGGCGAGGGCCTGATCATGCCCAACGGCCAGCCCGTGCAGCCCTTCGAGATGCTGGCGCCGGCTCCGGGCTACGATCCGCTGCGTGCGACCTTCGCCCTGTGGATCGAGCGGTGGGCGCAGGAGATCGGCATCCCGCTCCGGGCTCGCCTGACCGACTTCAACACCATCTCGACCAAGGCCTATGACGAGCAGGACTTCGACATGTTCATGCTCGGCTGGAGCCTGTCCCTCTATCCCGACCACATCTACTACTTCTTCCACTCCAGCCAGGCTGGTCCGGGCGGCTTCAACGCTGGCGGCTACAACAACCCCGAGTTCGACCGCATCGCAGAGGCCCTGCTCGACGCCAAGACGCTGGAGGAGGCCCGGGAGCTGGCATTCAAGGCGCAGGAGTACCTGGCACGGGACGTGCCGTACATCGTCCTGTTCGACACGCCCGTGATGGAGGCGTACCGCCGGGACCAGATCCAGTACCAGTTCACGCAGGTGCTGGGTGGCCTGCAGTACGTCTACGGGGTGCCGGCGACGGTGAAGGCGATGAGATAGGGCGCCATACGCCCTCGGGGCCGCCCCATGACTCGGGGCGGCCCCTCCGCGCCTTGTGGGGAGGCCAGGCATTTGCTCAGATTCATCGGGATTCGGCTGGTGCAGGCCGTCGTCACCTTGCTGGTCTACATGACGGTCACCTACTGCATCCTCCAGGCCATGCCTGGCGATGTGACGATCCTCTTCACGCAAAACCCCAGGATCACCGCCGAGGTGCGCCAGGAGCTGGCGCGCCGGCTGGGGCTCGACCAACCCTGGTACCTGCAGTACCTCAACTACCTCAAGAACGTCTTCACCGGTAACCTTGGGGTCTCGTTCACGCAATACCCCCGGCCCGTGTGGGACATCATCGTGGAGCGGCTGCCACGCACGGTCGTGCTCTTCTTGACGGCCAACGTCGTCTCTTTCTACATAGGCTTCCTGCTGGGGCGCTTCGTGGCGTGGCGCCGGGGTAGCCGCTTCGACTACGTGACCACGGCGGTGGGGGTCACCTTTTGGACCGCCTTCTATCCGCTGCTCGGCCTCATCATGATGTGGCTGTTCGCCTACACGCTGGGGTGGCTGCCGCTCAATCAGTTCATCTCGCCCTCGGTCTGGCGTGACGCGCCCCTCTCCAGCAACGACGTCTTCACGCTGATGCTCGTCAACCTGGGTCTGTTGGTGCTGATGCTGCTGGCGGGGTACGGTCTGGCGCTGCCCCGGATCGGTACGGTGAGCGGGCGGCTTCTCATGCAGGCGGGGTTGTGGGGTGGAGGCCTCCTGGCCTCGCTGGCCTGGTGGTGGCAGTCGGGGCTGAGCCGCTACGCCCTCGACATCGTGTGGCACATGGTGCTGCCCGTGGTGACGCTGGCTCTCGTCAACTTCGGCGGCACGATGCTGTTGATGCGCGACTCGATGTTGGAGACCATCCGCGAGGATTACGTCATGGCAGCCCGGGCCAGAGGGCTGCCTGAGCGGACCGTCCGGGACCGCTACGCGGCGCGTACGGCCATCCTGCCGGTCATCACCAGCTTCGCCCTCAACATCGGCTTCGTCGTCAGCGGCGGCATCGTCACGGAGACCGTCTTCTCGTGGCCGGGCATCGGCCTGACGCTGCTCGAGGCCGCCCGCCTGTTCGACTACCCGCTGGCGACCGGCGCCTTCGCCTTCACTGGCATATTCGTGGTCGTGGCGCACATCGTCGCCGACATCCTGCACGCCCTGATGGACCCGCGCCTGCGCATCGTGGGCGGCGAGGTCACGGCCGCAGAGTAAAGGTGGACCTAGAGGCGTCATGGCACGTGCAGCGATTCCAGCAGGACCGGGCGCCGTTCCCGTCAACCTGTGGCAGATCCGGTGGCGGCTGTGGCGGCGCGGCTTCCGAGAGAACTTCCAGGTCTTCTGGTCAAGCCGCATCGGGCCGCTGGGCCTGGGGATCATCGTCTTCTTCGCACTCTTCGCCCTGGCCCATCCCATCTTGATGGCGACGGTCTGGCCGGCCTCCATCTACGACCCGGTGGTCGGCTACGACCCGATGCTCATGCATCCATCGCCACCGACGAAGGGCCATCTTCTGGGCACCGATCCCTACGGTCGCGACATCCTGAGCCAGTTGATGTACAGCACTCGGTGGGAGTTCGTGCTGGGAGTGGTCTCGGCGGCCATCAGCGTGGTCATCGGGACCACGGTGGGCACGGTCTCCGCGTACTTCGGCGGGTGGGTCGACACCCTCTTCATGCGGCTGGCTGACCTGTTGTTGCTCTTCCCGTTCATCGCGTTCTTGCTGGTGCTGAGCGCGCTGTTCGAGATCGACCTCTTCGACCTGGCCATCATCATCGGACTCTTGTCGGGCTTCGGAGGCATCACCATCATCATCCGGGCTCAGGCGCTGTCGGTCGTGGTGCGGCCGTACGTCGAGGCGGCACGCCTGGCGGGTGGGAGCCCCTGGTGGGTCATCCGCAAGCACATCATCCCCAACGTGATGCCGCTGTCGTTCCTCTACATGATGTTCAACGTGACGAGCGCCATCCTGTCGGAGGCCACCCTGTCATTCTTCGGGCTGCTCAACGTACGCAACAGCTGGGGGCTGATGATCAACACCGCGGAGAGCGCCGGCTACCTCCTGATGTTCGACCAGTACTGGTGGCTGTGGGTGCCGGCAGGGCTCTCCATCACGCTCTTGTGCGCCGCGTTTTACCTGGTGGGCCGAGGGCTCGACGAGGTCGTCAACCCGCGGCTGCGGAAGAGGTGAAGCGGATTGCCCCTCCTCAAGATCGAGGACCTCGAGATGCAGTACACGACCCGGCGGGGGCCCATCCGCGCGGTCGTCGACGCCAACCTGGCGTTGGAGCCCGGCGAGTCGCTGGGGATCGTGGGGGAGTCGGGGTCGGGCAAGACGTCGCTTGCCATCTCCATCATGAAGCTGCTCCCCGACAACGCCCGCATCGTCCGGGGCCACATCTACCTCGACGGGCAGGACCTGGTGCCGCTCCCCGAGAGCCGGATGCGCCGGGTCCGCTGGCAGCAGGTGTCGATGATCTTTCAGGCCGCGATGAACTCATGGAACCCGGTCTATACCGTGGGCGACCAGATCGTGGAGGTCATCCAGACCCACGATCCCAAGGTGAGCCGCCAGCAAGCCCGGGAGCGCATCGCGGAGCTCTTCCACATGGTGGGCCTGCCGCCGGAGCGCATGGATCACTATCCGCATGAGTACAGCGGCGGCATGAAGCAGCGGGCCGTCATCGCCATGGCCCTGGCCTGCCAGCCTCGTCTGGTCATTGCCGACGAGCCCACGACCGCCCTGGACGTCATCGTGCAGGAGCGCATCCTGCAGCAGCTCGACGCCATCCGCCGTCGGCTGGGCATGACGATGATCTACATCTCCCATGACGTGGCCGTCATCGCCGAGGTGAGCGACCGGGTAGCGGTCATGTACGCGGGGCGCATCGTCGAGGTGGGACGCGCCGCCGACATCTTCAAGCGTCCGCGCCATCCTTACACCGGCGGCCTCATGGCGTCGTTCCCCACGCTGACGGGCCCCAAGCGGACCCTGGTCACCATCCCAGGGGAGCCTCCCAACCTGCTGGCACCGCCATCGGGCTGCGCCTTCCACCCGCGCTGCCCGTACGCCACCGAGCGCTGCCGGACCGAGGTGCCGCCTCTGGACGCGGCGGCGGGTGACAGCAGCGGACACCGGGTGGCCTGCTGGCACCCGTTGAGCGGGCAGGACGTGCGGGCCGACTTCGAGGCCTGGGCGGCGGCGATGGCCAGCGCAGGGGGGGCAGGGCGATGAACGCGGTGACCGGGACGGCCCCGGCAGCGCAGGCGGTCAAGACGCTGATCGAGGTCGAGGACCTGCGCAAGCTCTATCCGGTTAGGTCGGGCTGGCTGCGGCGGGCCCACCTCTTCGTGCACGCCGTCGACGGGGTCAGCTTCCAGATCCGGGAGGGCGAGGTCTTCGGGCTGGTCGGCGAGTCCGGCTGCGGCAAGACCACCACGGGTCGGCTGCTGCTGCGGGCCACGCTGCCGACCTCGGGGCGTGTGGTGATGGACGGGGTCGACATCGCCCGGCTCGAAGGCCCCGAGCTGGTCGCCTTTCGGCGCCAGGCCCAGATGATCTTCCAGGATCCCTACCAGTCGCTCAACCCGCGCATGACCGTCTTCGACATCCTCTCGGAGCCGCTGGCGGTCCACGGCATCGGCAACCTGGCCGAGCGGGAGCACCGGGTGGCGGAGATGCTGGAGCGGGTGGGGCTGACGCCGCCGTCGACCTTCGAGTTCCGATTTCCTCACGAGCTGTCGGGGGGGCAGCGCCAGCGGGTCGCCATCGCCCGGGCGCTGATCCTGCAGCCCCGCTTCGTGGTGGCCGATGAGCCCACCTCGATGCTGGACGTCTCGATTCGCTCAGGCATCATGAAGCTGCTCCTGGACCTCAAGGAGCAGCTGGGCATGACCTATCTCTACATCACCCACGACCTCGCGGTGGCCCGGTACCTGTGCGACCGCATCGCGGTCATGTACCTCGGCAAGATCGTGGAGCTAGGGCCTGCCGAAGAGGTGATCCGGCATCCCATCCACCCCTACACCAAGGCCCTGGTGGCCGCCAACCCGGTGCCGGATCCGGAAGCCCCCAAGGCGCCCATCGAGATCAAGGGCGGGGTGAGCAAGCCGGTCAACCCGCCGCCTCGGTGCCGGTTCTTCGAGCGTTGCCCCATCGCCACCGAGCGGTGTCGCCAGCAGGACCACCCGCCCCTCGAAGAGAAGGCCCCGGGTCACTGGGCGGCCTGCTACGAGGTCTAGGGGGGAGACGCCCGTGGCCACCGAGACGACCACGGAGCGCCGCACGAGCAGCGCCTCGGCCGACGCTGCGGCCGCGGCCGACAGCCAGGCGCCGCTCCTGGACGTGCGCAACCTCAAGACGTACTTCTTCACCGAGGACGGGGTGATGCCCGCCGTCGACGGGGTCAGCTTCTCCCTGAGGCGGGGCGGCACGCTGGGCATCCTCGGCGAGTCGGGGTGCGGCAAGAGCGTGACGTCGCTCTCCATCATGCGCCTGGTGCCGCAGCCGCCGGGCCGCATCGTGGGGGGCGAGGTGATCTTCGAGGGGGAGGACCTGCTCCGCAAGAAGGAGTCGGAGATGCGCCGCATCCGCGGCAAGGAGATCGCGATGATCTTCCAGGAGCCGATGACCTCCCTCAACCCCGTCTTTACCGTGGGCAACCAGATCATGGAGGCCATCATGCTCCACCAGCGGGTCTCCAAGGCGGAGGCCCGCCGGCAGGCCATCGAGATGCTGCGGCTGGTGGGCATCCCGTCGCCCGAGCGGCGGGTCGACGACTACCCCCATCAGATGAGCGGCGGCATGCGCCAGCGGGTCATGATCGCCATGGCGCTCTCGTGCAATCCCAAGCTCCTCATCGCCGACGAGCCCACCACGGCGCTGGACGTCACCATCCAGGCCCAGATCCTGGACCTGATGCGGGATCTCCAGCGTCGCCTGGGGACCGCGGTCATGCTGATCACCCACAACATGGGCGTCATCGCGGAGCTGGTCGAGCACGTGGTGGTCATGTACGCGGGCAAGATCGTGGAGTCGGCCGACGTCCGCTCCATCTTCGCCATGCCGCGTCACCCTTACACCGTCGGCCTGCTGGAGTCGGTGCCCAAGCTCCACGAGACCCGTGAGCGCCTCAAGGCCATCGAGGGCGTCGTGCCGAGCCCATACAACATGCCCAAGGGGTGCCGCTTCCACCCGCGCTGCGAGCTGGCCCGCGACATCTGCAAGCAGCTGGAGCCTCCCATGATGCAGGTGGGGCCCACCCAGCAGGTGGCGTGCTGGCAGTACACCAATTTCGAGCCGGTGGAGATGCCGCCGCCCGGCGAGGCTGTACCGCTGTGGAAGCCGACCGCGCAGGGCGCCCGCCCGGCGACCGGGGCGGCCACGGCGGCGGCCGGGGGGCAGGGGGTGTGACGTCGGTGGCAAACAGCCCTGCCAGGAGCGACAGCCAGGCCCGGGGCCCGTCGGGTCGCGACGACGTGTTGCTGGAGGTGCGGGGCCTCGTCAAGCACTTCCCCATCACCCGCGGCATCGTCTTCTCGCGGCAGGTCGGTGCCGTGCGGGCGGTCGACGGCATCGACTTCTACATCCGCCGGGGCGAGACCCTGGGTCTGGTGGGCGAGAGCGGCTGCGGCAAGTCGACGACCGGTCGGCTGGTCCTGCGTCTGCTGGAGCCCACCCGGGGCGAGGTGCTCTTCGAGGGGCAAAACATCTACGCCCTGGGCCGCGAGCAGATGCGCCGCCTGCGACGCCAGATGCAGATTATCTTCCAGGACCCCTACGCGTCGCTCAATCCCCGGATGACGGTGGGCGACATCATCGGGGAGCCCCTGGTCATCCACGGCCTGGCCAAAGGACCGGCCAAGGAGAAGCGGGTCAAGGAGCTCCTCGAGATCGTGGGGCTGTCGGGGATGCATGCCCGGCGCTATCCCCATGAGTTCAGCGGTGGGCAGCGCCAGCGCATCGGCATCGCCCGAGCCCTGGCCGTCAACCCCAAGCTGATCGTGGCCGACGAACCCGTCTCGGCCCTGGACGTCTCCATCCAGGCCCAGGTCATCAACCTGCTGCAAGACCTGCAGAAGGAGTACGGGCTGACGTACCTCTTCATCGCCCACGACCTGTCGGTCGTCAAGCACATCTCCAACCGCGTGGCCGTCATGTACCTGGGCAAGATCGTGGAGCTGGCCGACAAGCACCGCCTCTTCAGCGACC
>SPLK01000382.1_pt1 | contig 13495 bp, 9 predicted proteins | sample 2456111 | NCBI WGS metagenome assembly SPLK01 (sample SAMN11156906, study PRJNA527647) | hot springs metagenome | biome: Geothermal region; feature: Hot spring; material: tree branch in hot spring; isolation source: hot spring sediment rich in lignocellulosic material ... | reverse complement strand
CTCCAACCTGGTCAAGACGGCCATCCACGGCGCGGACCCCAACTGGGGCCGGATCGCGGCCGCGGCGGGGTATTCCGGGGTGGAGATGGACCCCGACGGTTTCTCGGTCTGGCTGGGCGACGTGCCGGTCGCGGCCGGGGGGCAGGAGGTGCCCTTCGACGAGGCGGCGGCCCGGTCGGCGCTGACGGCCCCCGAGGTGCGCCTCACCATCGACCTGGGCACCGGCGGCCGCCACGAGGCCATCGCGTGGACCTGTGACATGAGCGAGGAGTACGTGCGCATCAACGCCAGCTACCGCAGCTGAGGCCCGGGCCTCGGGCGGCGAGCTGGGTGGGAGGTCGGGCGGAGCGTTGACGCTGGAAGCCATCGTGCAACGTGCGGGCATCCTCGTGGAGGCGCTGCCCTACATCCGGGCCTTCTTCGGCAAGACCTTCGTCATCAAGTACGGGGGCAGCACGATGCCGGACCCCGACGGCGAGCTCCAGCGCGCCGTGGCGCTGGACCTGATCCTCCTACGCTACGTGGGGGTCAAGGTCGTGCTGGTGCACGGCGGGGGCCCCGCCATCACGGAGACCATGCGAGCCCTGGGCAAAGAGCCCCGCTTCGTCAACGGACGCCGGGTGACCGACGCGGAGACGATGCGCGTCGTCCGCATGGTGATGATGGGGCTGCTCAACATGGACATCGTGGCCACCATCAACCGCTTCGGCGGCAAGGCGGTGGGCCTGTCGGGGCACGACGCCAACCTGATGGTGGCGCGCAAACGCCTGGAGCGGGTGGAGTCGGGCCCGGAGTCCTCGGACCAGACCGTGGATCTGGGCTTCGTGGGCGACATCGAGCGGGTCAACCCCGAGATCCTGCACCTGCTCACGGAGCAGGGGTACATCCCCGTCGTGGCGCCCATCGGCGCCGGCTACGCCGGCGAGAGCTACAACATCAACGCCGACAGCGCCGCCGGCGAGCTGGCCGCCGCTTTGCGGGCCGACAAGCTCATCATCCTCACCGACGTCGAGGGGATCCTGGAGGAGCCCGGCAACCCGGCCTCCCTCATCTCCGCCCTGCAGGTGCCGCGGGCTCGGCGGATGATCCAGGAGGGCACCATCTCGGCGGGCATGGTGCCCAAGGTGGAGGCGTGCATCCGGGCCCTGGAGGCGGGGGTGCTCCGCACCCACATCATCGACGGCCGCACCCCCCACGCCTTGCTGCTGGAGATCTTCACGGACCGCGGCATCGGCACCATGGTGGTGAGCTAGCGATGGCGGACGAGACGCGGCCGCAGGCCGCCTCCGACGTGATGGCCCTGGCAGCCCGCTACCTGATGGGCACCTACCGCCGCGAACCCGTCGTCATCGTGCGGGGGAGCGGCAGCCGGGTCTGGGATGCCGAGGGGCGATGCTACCTCGACTTCGTCTCGGGCCTCGGCGTGAACGCCGTGGGACACTGCCATCCCCGGGTGGTACAGGCATTGACCCAGCAGGCGTCCCGGCTCCTGCACGTCTCCAACCTCTACTACATCGAGCCGCAGGCGTCGCTGGCGAAGTGGCTCGTCGAGCACGGGCCCTTCGACAGGGCCTTTTTTTGTAACAGCGGGGCCGAGGCGGTGGAGGCCGCCATCAAGCTGGCGCGCCGCCACCAGCGCAATCTAGGCCAGGACCGCTTCGAGATCGTGACGGCTCTCGGCTCCTTCCACGGGCGCACCATGGGGGCGCTGTCGGCCACGGGACAGCCGCGCTACCACGCCGGCTTCGAGCCGCTGGTGCCGGGTTTCCGCTACGTGCCCTTCGACGACCCCCAGGCGCTGGAGCAGGCCGTCGGCCCGCAGACCGCCGCCATCCTGCTGGAGGTGGTGCAGGGCGAGGGAGGGGTGCACCCGGCCAGCCGGGCCTTCGTCGAGGCGGCCCGTCGAGCGGCGGACCGGGCGGGGGCCCTGCTGATCGTCGACGAGGTGCAAACCGGCCTCGGGCGCACGGGGCGACTCTTCGCCTTCGAGCACTACGGCGTCGTGCCCGATGCCGTGGCCGTGGCCAAGGCGCTGGGCGGGGGCGTCGCCATCGGCGCGTTGCTGGCCAGGGAGCCGGCGGCCTCGGCCTTCGGGCCCGGTCAGCATGCCTCCACCTTCGGCGGCAATCCCCTGGCCTGCGCCGCGGCCCTGGCGGCCATGCAGGTGCTGGAGGAGGAGGACCTGGTGGGCCGCGCCGAGCGCATGGGCGCCTACCTGCGTGAGCGCCTCCTGGCCATGGCGCGGCGCACCGGACACGTCTCGGAGGTGCGCGGGATCGGCCTGATGCTGGCCGTCGAGCTGGACGGGCCGGCGCGCCCCGTGGCCGATGCGTGCCGTGCCCGGGGACTCCTGGTCAACGTGGTGACGGAGCGGGCCCTGAGGCTCTTGCCCCCGCTCGTCATCGACGAGAGGGAGGCCGACGAGGCGGTGGCCATCCTGGAGTCCGCCATCGCCGAGGCGGCCGGACGTTAGGAGGCAGGCGACTCGACAACCCATGCCCAAGCGCGCGGACCTCAAGAAGGTGATGGTGATCGGCTCCGGCCCCATCATCATCGGTCAGGCGGCCGAGTTCGACTACGCCGGCACCCAGGCCTGCAAGGCGCTCAAGGAGGAAGGCCTGGAGGTGGCCCTCGTCAACTCCAACCCGGCCACCATCATGACCGATGAGAACATGGCGGACCGGGTCTACCTGGAGCCGCTGACGCCCGACGTGGTGGAACGGATCCTGGAGCGGGAGCGCCCCCAGGGGCTCCTGCCCACCCTGGGAGGCCAGACGGGCCTCAACCTGGCCTTCGAGCTGGCTCGCCGCGGCATCCTGGAGCGGCTCGGCATCGACCTGTTGGGCACGCCCCTGGACGCCATCGAGAGGGCCGAGGATCGGGAGCGGTTTAAGGCCACCATGGAGGCCATCGGCGAGCCCGTGCCGGAGAGCCGCACCGTCACCACGGTGGAGGAGGCCCTGGCCTTCGCGGAGTCCGTCGGCTACCCCGTCATCGTGCGCCCGGCTTACACGCTGGGCGGCACGGGCGGTGGGGTGGCGCGCCGGCCCGAGCAGCTCGCCCAGGTGGCCTCCAAGGGGCTCAAGCGGAGCCTCATCGGGCAGGTGCTGGTAGAGAAGAGCGTCGTGGGCTGGAAGGAGATCGAGTACGAGGTGATGCGGGACGGGGCCGACAACTGCATCACCGTCTGCAACATGGAGAACCTCGATCCCATGGGCATCCACACGGGCGACAGCATCGTCGTGGCGCCCAGCCAGACGCTCACCGATCGCGAGCACCAGACCCTGCGCTCGGCTGCCCTGCGCATCATCCGGGCGCTGGGCATCCAGGGCGGCTGCAACGTGCAGTTTGCCCTGGCGCCCGACGGCTCGGGCCGCTACTACGTCATCGAGGTCAACCCGCGGGTGAGCCGCTCGTCGGCCCTGGCATCCAAGGCGACGGGCTACCCCATCGCCCGGGTGGCGGCCAAGATCGCCGTCGGCTTGCGGCTCGACGAGATCCCCAACGCGGTGACGGGCCAGACGCTGGCGGCCTTCGAGCCCGTGCTCGACTACGTGGTGGTCAAGATCCCCCGCTGGCCCTTCGACAAGTTTCCCCTGGCCGATCGCCGGCTGGGCACGCAGATGAAGGCGACCGGCGAGGTGATGGCCATCGACCGCACCCTGGCCGGAGCGCTGCAGAAGGCGGTGCGCTCGCTGGAGGCCGGCTACGACGGGCTGTGGGATGCGGCCATGGCGGCCCTGGACGACGGCGAGCTGCGCCGGGCCGTCGCCATGCCCGACGACCGACGCCTGCTGGCGGTGGCCGAGGCCTTTCGCCGTGGCTTCTCCGTCGAGGAGCTCAACGGCCTGACCGGCATCGCCCCCTACTTCCTCTCCGTCATCAAGAGCATCGTGGAGGCGGAGCAGGAGCTCCAGTCGCACCCCGAGGGGCTCGAGGCTCGCCTGCTGGAGCTCAAGCGTCTGGGCTTCTCCGACCGGCGGCTGGCGCGGTTGACGGGCCGCCGCGAGGACGAGGTGCGCGAGCTGCGCCATCGCCAGGGCCTCGTGCCCGTCTACAAGAGCGTGGATACGTGCGCGGGTGAGTTCGAAGCGCAGACCGCCTACTACTACTCCACCTACGAGCGAGAGGACGAGGCGCCCGACAGCCAGCGGCGCAAGGTGCTCGTCATCGGTGCGGGGCCCATCCGCATCGGGCAGGGGATCGAGTTCGACTACTGCTCGGTGCACTCGGTCTGGGCCCTGCAACGGATGGGGTACGAGGCCGTCATCGTCAACAACAACCCCGAGACGGTCAGCACCGACTTCGACACGTCGGACCGGCTCTACTTCGAGCCGCTGACGCTGGAGGACGTCCTGGAGGTGGTGCGACGGGAGCGGCCTGAGGCCGTCATCGTGCAGTTCGGCGGCCAGACTGCCATCAACCTGGCCCGCCCCCTGGCCGACCGGGGCGTCCCCATCCTGGGCACCAGCGCCGACGCCATCGACCTGGCCGAGGACCGGCGTCGCTTTGCGGAGCTCCTCGGCTCGCTGGGCATCCCCCAGGCCGAGGGCGCGGCCGCCTCCAGCCTGGAGGAGGCCCTGGGCATCGCCAACAAGCTGGGCTACCCGCTGATGGTGCGGCCCTCCTACGTGCTGGGAGGCCGGGCCATGGAGATCTGCCACGACGAGGATGAGCTGTTGGAGTACATCAAGATGGCGGTCCAGGTGGCGCCCGAGCACCCGGTGCTGCTGGACCGCTACCTGCCAGGCCGGGAGATCGAGGTCGACGCCATCTGCGACGGCGAGCAGGTGTTGATCCCCGGCATCATGGAGCACATCGAGCGCGCGGGGGTGCACTCGGGCGACTCGACGGCAGTCTTCCCGCCGGTGCACCTGACGCCGGAGCAGGAGGCCACCATCGTCCAGTACACGCGCCGGCTGGCCCTCGCGCTCGGGGTGCGGGGGCTGCTCAACGTGCAGTTCGTGGTCTCGCAGGGCAGGGTCTACGTCCTGGAAGCCAACCCCCGGGCCAGCCGGACCGTGCCCTACTTGAGCAAGGTGACGGGGATCCCCATGGTCGCGCTGGCCACCCAGGTGATGGCCGGTGCCAGCCTGCCGTCGCTGGGCTACACGGTGGACGGCCTCGTCTACGGGCGGACGACGCCGCCGCCGTTCACCGCGGTCAAGGCGCCGGTCTTCTCCTTCGACAAGCTGGACGACGTCGACGTCCTGCTCGGGCCGGAGATGAAGTCGACGGGCGAGGTGCTGGGCCTCAACGGCGACTACCCGTGGGCGCTCTACAAGGCGCTGCTGGGGGCCGGCATCAACGTGCGCACCTCGGGCACCGCCCTGGTGACGCTGGCCGACCGCGACAAGCAAGAGGCGCTGCCGGCGGTGCGTCGACTGGCCGAGCTGGGCTTCCGCATCCTGGCCACGACGGGGACGTTGCGCTTCCTGGAGGCGCACGGGGTGCGGGCCGAGTTCGTCCACAAGGTGGGCGAGGGCCATCCCGACGTGGTGGAGCTGGTGAGGGCCGGCCAGATCGACCTGGTCATCAACACCCCCACCCGGGGGCGCATCCCGGAGCGCAACGGCTTCAAGCTGCGGCGGGCCGCCGTGGAGTTCAAGGTGCCGTGCTTCACCTCCCTGGACCTGGCGGCCGCCCTGGTGGAAGCCCTGGCACAGTTGCGGGCCGGTCAGGTGCCCCAGCCGGTTTCGCTGCAGGAGTACACGATGGGTCTGATGGCCCCGGCGGGCGCCGGCCGCAGGGCGAGCTCGCCCCGCAGGGCCGATAGCTGAGGGAGGCATGACGGATGACGACGGTGCGCAAGGTGGTCCTGGCGTATTCGGGAGGGCTCGACACCTCCGTCATGATCCCGTGGCTGCGCGAGCGCTACGGGTGCGAGGTGGTTGCCATGATCGCCGACGTGGGGCAGGGCGAGGACCTGGCCGCCATCGCCCACAAGGCTCGCCAGAGCGGCGCCAGCAAGGCCGTCATCGAGGACGTGCGCGAGGCCTTCGTGCGAGACTACGCCTTCCAGGTGCTGCGGGCGGGGGCCATCTACGAGGGCCGCTACCTCTTGGGTACCAGCTTTGCCCGCCCGCTCATCGCGGCCTGCCAGGTCAAGGTGGCCCGCGAGGAGGGCGCCGACGGCCTGGCCCACGGCTGCACGGGCAAGGGCAACGACCAGGTGCGCTTCGAGTTGGCTTACCGGGCGCTGGCCCCGGAGCTCAAGGTCATCGCGCCGTGGCGGGAGTGGGAGCTCAAGGGGCGCCAGGACGAGATGGCCTACGCGGCGGCTCGGGGCATTCCTGTCGAGGCTACCCGGGAGAAGCCCTACAGCATGGACCGTAACCTCTGGCATATCAGCTACGAGGGGGGCATCCTGGAGGATCCGGCACGGGCCCCCGATCCCGACATGTTCATCTGGACCCAGGAGCCCACCCAGGCGCCGGACCGGCCGGAGGCGGTAACCATCGGCTTCGAGGAGGGGAGGCCCGTCTCGGTAGACGGGGAGCGCCTGGGGCCGGTGGCACTGCTGGAGCGGCTCAACGCCCTAGGGGCGCGTCACGGCGTGGGGCGAGCGGACCTGGTCGAGAACCGCGTCGTGGGCATGAAGTCACGGGGCGTCTACGAGACCCCCGGCGGCACACTCCTGTTCGTGGCGCACCGGGAGCTCGAGAGCCTGACGCTGGACCGCGACACGTTTCACTTCAAGGAGATGGTGGCCCTCCGCTACGCGGAGCTGGTCTACTACGGCCAGTGGCACTCCCAGTTGAAGCGCGCCCTCGACGCCTTCGTCGACCAGACCCAGCGGAGGGTGACGGGCGAGGTGCGGCTGCGCCTTTTCAAGGGCGGCGTGCAGGTGGTCGGGCGTCGGTCCCCGTACTCGCTGTACGATCCGGAGCTGGCCACCTTCGACGCGGACAGCGTCTACCGGCAGCAGGACGCCGAGGGCTTCATCCGGCTGTTTGGGCTCCCGCAGTACGTGGAGGCCCGGTTGGAGGAGCGGCTGGCCACCTCCCGTCCGGCCGTCAGGGAGGCCGTCTGATGGCGGGCGGGGCTCCTGGGTGGGCTTCGATGTGGGGAGGGCGTTTCTCGGAGGGGCCCGACGAGCTGCTGCGACGCTATACCACCTCGTTGCCCTACGACCGGCGCCTGTGGCCTCACGATCTGCAGCAGAGCATCGCCCATGCCCGGATGCTGGGACGGCAGGGCATCATCCCCGCCCAGGATGCCCAGCGGATCGTGGAGGGACTCGAGGCGCTGGCCGCCGAGGTCCTTGAGCGGCCGGAGCTCCTGCAGGGCCCCGACGAGGACGTCCACTCGGCCCTGGAGCGGCTGCTGGTGGAGCGCATCGGGCCCAGCGGGCTGCGCCTGCACACCGCACGCAGCCGCAACGACCAGGTGGCCACCGACCTGCGGCTTTACGCACGGGCGCAACTGGACCGGCTCGACGAGGCGGCGGGCCGCCTGCAGGAGGCCCTCCTGGCCCGGGCCGAGGAGGAGGCGGGGACGGTCATGCCCGGCCTCACCCACCTGCAGCCGGCTCAGCCCGTCACCCTGGGCCACCACCTGATGGCCTACGTCGAGATGCTCTTCCGTGACCGGGATCGGCTGCAAGAGGCGAGGCGGCGGGCCAACGTCCTGCCGTTGGGCAGCGGCGCTCTGGCGGGTGCTGCCTTCCCCGTGGACCGGGAGACGGTGGCCAGGGAGCTGGGCTTCGACCAGGTCAGCGCCAACAGCCTCGACGCCGTCTCGGACCGGGACTTCGCCTGCGACCTGCTCTACGCCTGCAGCCTCATCATGGTGCACCTGAGCCGGCTGGGCGAGGAGCTGGTCCTGTGGAACCACCCGGCCTTCGGCTTCGTCGAGCTGCCCGACCGGCTCGCCACGGGCTCGTCGATGATGCCCCAGAAGAAGAACCCCGACGCTGCCGAGCTGATGCGTGGCCGGGCAGGGCGGGTGGCCGGGCACCTGGTGGCGTTGCTGATGGTGCTCAAGGGCCTGCCCCTGGCCTACAACCGCGACCTGCAGGAGGACAAGGAAGGACTCTTCGACGCCGTCGACCAGACGCTGCTCAGCCTGGAGATGGCCACCGAGCTGGTCCGGTCGGTGCGCTTCCGCCGGGAGCGTATGCGTGTGGCCTGCACCGGAGATCTGCTGGCGACGGAGCTGGCCGACTACCTGACCCGCAGGGGCATGCCCTTCCGGGAGGCCCACGCCGTCGTGGGGCGCATCGTCGCCGGCCTGCAGGGGACGGGACGCACCCTGGATCGCCTGACCATCGACGAGCTCCGGCGCTACAGCCCGCTCTTCGCTGCCGACGCCGTCCAGTGCCTGGACGTGGAGGCGGCGCTACGCGCCCGCCGGATCGTCGGAGGTACGGCGCCTGACTCGGTGCGGGAGGCCATCGCGGCGGCCCGGGCCAGGCTGCGTCGGATGGCATCGCGGCAGGTCCAGGCCGCCTCGTAGCCGGCCCTTATCCACGCCTCCAGCGGGAGCGCCCCATCCGCCGGCGGCGCCAGGGTGGGGCGCACCACCACGTCGGCGTGTCGCTCGAGCTGCAGGTCGGTGAGCCTTTGAAGCAGGATGGCGGCGGCCCGGTCCACCACCCGCGGCAACCCGTGCACGTCGCCGTCCTGCCGGTGACCGGTGCCCAGGTCCACGGCCACCACCACCGCCGCGCCCAGGAGCCGACAGACACGCGCGGGCACCGGCTCCACGGTGCCACCGTCGATGAGAGCCCGACCGGCCAGCCGCTTGGGCGTGTACAGCCACGGGATGGAGCAGCTCGCTCGCACGGCCGATGCGGGCGTCACCTCCTCCACCACCACGGTGCGAGGCGGCAGGGGGCCTGGCAGCCAGGCGCGCCGGGTCAGCAAGACGGCTTCGCCCGAGTGGAGATCGCAGGCCACCGCGGCGAAGGGAAGGTGCATCTGGCCGAACTCCTGGACGGGCAGGTGCTGGCGCAGCCAGCGCTCGAGGCGGCTGCCAGCGGCCATCCCCTGGGGGGCGGATGGCGGCGCTCGGCGCAGGGCCTGCAGGGTGAGGCGAGAGCCCAGCACCAGCATGCCCCAGGGGGAGAGCCGCATCTCGCGGCGCACCTGCGCCAGCAGCTCGGGTGCGGCCTCGATCATGGCCGGCGGCTCCATGCCCGCGGCGAAGAGCGCCCCCACCAGGCTGCCGGCGCTGGTGCCGGCCACCACGTGAGGTCGGATGCCGGCGTCGAGGAGTGCCTGCAGCACACCGATGTGGGCGAGACCCCGTACGGCCCCGGCTCCGAGGGCAAGCCCGAGGGTGGGCCGCCCGGTGGCGACGGATCGCCAGGATGTGGCGGGCTCCTGCGTCGGCGACGGGCCCATCGGCTCCCCAACCCCCCAGGAGCCCACCCTATGCCATGGAGGCGGGGGAGAGGGAGTCGTCCCGGCGAGGCGAAAAGGCGTGATCGGCCGGGTCAGGCATCGGTGCCGTGATGATGCCGGGCCGGCGCCCAGTGGGAGAGGATGGCGAGGGTGAGAGCGCTTGTCTTGATAAGCGCGCACGGGCGGCTCGAGCGGCTGGCCCGAGCGTTGGCCGAGGGGCTCGAGTCGGTGGAGATCCGCGCCGACGTCATGACGGCCGATCCGTCGCGGAGCCAGCCCATCAGCGTGGCCCCCTACGACCTGGTCTGCGTGGGCAGCCCCAGCCTGGGCTTCGTCCGGGGGCGTCCGGCCGACGACGTGCAGGAGGCCCTGACGCGCTGCACCCGCCTCGAGGGCAAGCGGACCGCGGCCTTCGTGAGGCGGGGTGGGTTGGGCACGGGGCGTGCGCTCAAGGCGCTGATGGCGGCGCTGGAGCGCCAGGGTGCCTGGGTGGAGGACTTCGCCGACCTGGGCAGCGAGGAGGAGGCGCGGGCTTTCGGGCGCCGGCTCAAGAACGTGGCAGGCGCCCGCGAGTAGCGGGGAGAGATTTCTTGCGCGGATCTGCGAGAGGGTCTTGACGGGCCCGCAAAGCGTACGTATAGTTATCGCCAACAACCTATGGTCGACCCTGACAGGGTCGGCGTTTGAATGGCGAAGATGGGGACGATCGTAGGGGCCCCCCAGGTCGCCCTTCAGAGAGCCGGCGGGTGGTGCGAGCCGGCGGGGCCAGGGTCCCGAACTCCCCCCGGAGCCGCCGGGCCCAACGGGCATCCCTCAGCGGGGGCGCCCCAGTAGGTCCGGCCGGAGCAGCTCGCACCCGCACAGGGTGGGCGCCCGTTATCGCGCAGGCCTTCGATCCGCCCGTCGCGGATCGCGAGGCGTCGAGCGAGGGATCCGCCCCGTGTCGGCGGATCCGAAGCAGGGTGGTACCGCGAGGCCTGGCCGTCGCCCCTGTCGCCGCATCGTAGCGGCGACAGGGGCTTATTCGTATATCCGCCGCCGAGCATCTGACGTGGGGGGCGAGAGCGCATGGGTGACGGGTACTACGCGAGGGGGGCATCTGCTGCACCGGCGGGACAGGTGGTGTCCCAGGCGCGGCTGCCAGAGCCCGGGCAGGTCGTGACAGGCGCCGAGGCGGTGGTCTGGTCGCTGGTCGCCGAGGGCGTGGAGGTGGTCTTCGGCTATCCCGGCGGCGCCATCTTGCCGACGTACGACGCCCTCTTTCGCATCGGGGAGCCCCGTCACGTCCTGGTGCGCCACGAGCAGGGCGCCGCCCACATGGCCGAGGGCTACGCCCGGGCGTCGGGCAAGGTGGGGGTCTGCGTGGCGACCTCGGGCCCCGGGGCCACCAACCTGGTGACGGGACTGGCCAGCGCCTACATGGACTCCGTGCCCGTGGTGGCCATCACCGGGCAGGTGTCCACGGCGCTCATCGGACGTGACGCCTTCCAGGAGTCGGACGTCTGCGGCATCACCATGCCCATCACCAAGCACAACTACCTGGTGCGGGACGTGCGCGAGATCCCCCGGGTCATCCACGAGGCCTTCCACCTGGCCCGCTCGGGGCGTCCCGGGCCTGTCCTCGTCGACCTGCCCAAGGACGTGGCCAACGCCTCGTTGCGGTGGGCGCCGTACCCGCCCCCGCTCGACCTGCCGGGATACCGGCCGACCCTGGACGGGCATCCGCGCCAGATCGAGCAGGCGGCCCGGCTCATCGAGGAGGCCAGCCGGCCGGTGCTCTACGTCGGCGGAGGCGTCATCGCGTCGGGCGCCCAGGCCCAGGTGCAGGAGCTGGCGGAGCGGGCCCACCTGCCCGTGGTCATGACGCTGATGGGGCTGGGCGCGCTGCCGGGACGGCACCCTCTAAGCCTGGGCATGCTCGGGATGCACGGCGCCGCCTACGCCAACTACGCCGTCAGCCAGGCCGACCTGCTCATCGCGGTGGGGGCGCGCTTCGACGACCGGGTGACGGGTGACGTCAAGCGCTTCGCGGCCAAGGCCCGCAAGATCCACATCGACGTGGACCCGGCCGAGATCGGCAAGAACGTCCCCGTCGACGTCCCCATCGTGGGCGACGCCCGCCGGGTCCTCCAGGATCTGGTGCGTCTGGTGGCGCCGGGGCGGCGGGACGCCTGGTGGGAGCAGATCCGGGCCTGGCAGGAGTCTTTCCCGCTGGTGTACGAGCGGCGAGCCCCCTACATCGCCCCCCAGGACGTCGTCGTGCAGCTGGACGCCCTGACGGCCGGCGAGGCGGTGGTCGTGACGGACGTGGGGCAGCACCAGATGTGGGTGGCGCAGTTCTACCGCTTCCAGGCGCCGCGCCTCAACGTCACGTCGGGCGGGCTGGGCGCCATGGGCTTCGGGCTACCGGCCGCCATCGGGGCGCGCCTGGCCGTGAGCGACCGGCCCGTCGTCGCCGTATTGGGCGACGGCGGCCTGTTGATGACCGTGCAGGAGCTGGCCACCGCGGCGGACCTGGGGCTGCCCCTTCCCATCGTGGTGCTCAACAACTACGCCCTGGGGATGGTGAAGCAGTGGCAGGGCATCTTCTACCAGGGCCGCCTCTCCCACAGCCTCCTGCCCGCTCGCACGGACCTGGTGGCGGTGGCGCGAGGCTTCGGGGTGCCGGGCCGGCGTGTGGAGCGGCCCGAGGAGCTGACCGAGGCCCTGGCCCAGGCCCTGGCCGCCCCCGGTCCCTACCTGCTGGACGTCCAGGTGGATCCCGACGCGCAGGTGATGCCGATGGTGCCGCCGGGCGGCGCGATCGACGAGATGATTGGCGTGAAGGGGCGGCAGGCTTGAGATGCGCAGGATCCTGGCGGTGCTGGTGCGCAACCGCCCGGGCGTGATGGCGCGGGTGGCTTCCCTCTTCTCCCGCCGTGGCTTTAACCTGTCGAGCGTGGCGGTGGGGCCCACCGACGACCCCGACCTGGCCCGCATGACGCTGGTGGTCGACGAGGACGAGGCGGGCGTCGAGCAGGTGGTCAAGCAGCTCCACAAGCTCATCGACGTGCTCAAGGTGAGTGACATCACCACCGACGCCCCCATCGCCCGGGAGCTGGCGCTGGTGCGGGTCAGTGCCGACTCGGGTCGACGGCTCGAGGTGGTGCACCTAGCCGAGGTCTTCGGCGGTCGGGTGGTGGACGTCGACGAGGAGTCGGTCACCCTGGAGCTGGTGGGGATGCCCGACGACGTCGAGGCCGCCCTGCGGATCCTGCGAGGCTTCGGCCTCAAGGAGCTGGTGCGCAGCGGCACGCTGGCCATGGCGCGGCCCGGCCGGCTCGCCGCTGCTCGCAGCGCGGAGATGGAGGGGGTGCGCATCTGATGGCCCGTCTGTACTACGACGCGGATGCGGATCTGCAGCGTCTGTCAGGCAAGACGGTGGCGGTGGTCGGATATGGCAGCCAGGGACACGCCCACGCGCTCAACCTGCGGGATAGCGGCATCCGGGTGGTGGTGGCCAACCGGCCGGGCGGCCGCAACTGGCGGCGCGCGCGGGAGGACGGCTTCGAGCCGGTGGCGCCGGCCGAGGCGGCAGCCGAGGCCGACGTGGTGATGCTGCTGGTGCCCGACCACGTGATGCCGGCGGTCTTCGAGGAGATGCATCCGGCTCTGGCGGAGGGCAAGGCCCTGGCCTTCGCCCACGGCTTCAACGTCCACTTCGGGCAGATCCGGCCGCCCGAGGGCGTGGACGTCTTCATGGTAGCGCCCAAGGGCCCCGGCCACCTGGTGCGGCGCATGTACCGGGAGGGCAAGGGCGTCCCGGCCCTCTTCGCCGTCCATCGCGACGCGTCGGGCTACGCCCGGGAGCTGGCCCTGGCCTACGCCAAGGGCATCGGCGCCACCCGGGCGGGGGTGCTGGAGACCACCTTCGCCGAGGAGACGGAGACGGACCTCTTCGGCGAGCAGGCGGTGCTGTGCGGCGGCATGACGGAGCTGGTACGGGCGGGCTTCGAGACGCTGGTGGCCGCGGGCTATCAGCCCGAGGTGGCCTACTTCGAGTGCCTGCACGAAATGAAGCTCATCGTGGATCTGATGTGGGAGGGCGGCATCACCTGGATGCGCCACTCCATCTCCGACACGGCCGAGTACGGGGACCTGACCGTGGG
>SPLK01000380.1_pt1 | contig 13530 bp, 11 predicted proteins | sample 2456111 | NCBI WGS metagenome assembly SPLK01 (sample SAMN11156906, study PRJNA527647) | hot springs metagenome | biome: Geothermal region; feature: Hot spring; material: tree branch in hot spring; isolation source: hot spring sediment rich in lignocellulosic material ... | reverse complement strand
ACCGGCAATCATGAAACCGGCCGGCGATGATCAAGGGGCGGTCCAGCGCCTCCCGTACGGCCAGCTTAAAGGAATGGCTCATGTCCATAATGACCGTTTCCACCTGGGCCCCATACTTTTTCAGGTAACGGCTGATCGTCTTCTTCTTCCGGTTTGGCAGGATATCCACCGGTTCCCCCGTTTGGCCGTCGGCGATGATCACCTGATACTTCCCGGCACGCGTATCCCCTTTATATTCATCGATGGCAATGACTTTCGGCAATTGCGGATGTCCTTGTAATTCCTTCTTGGCCACCGCATCAAAACGTCGGATCACCGTCGAAACCGAGGCTCCGAACTGGGAAGCCAGGTCTTTGAATGTTTTAGCATGAATGCTTCGCACATTCACGGCCTGGTTCCACTCTTTGGAAAACCGCTGATAACGCTCAACGAACGGATTTTCTTCCGTAAACCGTTTTCCGCATGTTTGGCAGGCATATCTTCTTTTCCTGTAAAAAATGACCGTCGGGCGCTCAAACCATTTTAAATGCCGGATCTTTTTAATGCGGTAGTCCGTGGATCTTTCGCACTTCCGCTCCACAACGAGGGCAGCGGCGAGGCTTCACAGGCATTTCGACGTAAAGGTGAATCGAATGTTCACAGATTTCCGCTTTATTGATTTTCACATCTTTCAAACCGGGGAGAAATAGGTTACGATTCAATTGACACGTGGCTCCTTTCTTTGTTGGTTGGTCCAATCCAAGTATAAAAGAAATCGGAGCCCACGTGCTTATTTTTTGAATTGTTTCTAAACCCCAACAAATAGTATAAAGCCAAAAAATACGAAAAAAAGTAAAAGCCATAGCACCACCGCTATGGCTTCACTAACACAGGATTCTGGCGGGGTGGCACTCCCGCATCTCCAACATGGGCCGACGGCTGCCTGTTCCGTCCTCAGAAATCCTGTGTATTTATTTTATGACAATAACCGAATTTCTATGTTTATAGCATGAAATATTTTACAGGATGTTAAGACATGTCATGACATGTAATGATATGCCACGGCAGCATACAAGGCAAAACGATAGCCATACTCAGCAAATGTCCTCTTTTAAAATAAGTCTGATTCCTCTATACAAATTTGTACTGCATTTATCCTTGCATTCAGACAACCATTGCATACGCAAGTATTGAACTTCTTTGGTGATTGTACCACCTTTTGATCAACACTTGCCCTTTTTCAGAGTATTACTGCGATAACCATTTTTGTTTTTGCATCGGCATCCCATTAAAAACTTCACCGCCAATGTCCTTTCATATCAACAATTTCCCTGTAGGAAAGATAAAATTCGCACTTAACACAACATTGTTTTTTAGATTTGTATCGAACCACTTGATTGAATAATTATAAGGACCCCTTTTTCTTCCTCTTCATTGTATTTTTAAACCACAGAAATGGCCCGTCCGTATTCAACTTACCCTATTAACCATCCTGCAAAAGGTCTACACCGGATTACGGAAGACATACCGTTTTTCCGCGGGAGAACCGAATAATCATTTGATTTCTATTTGGACAAATTCCCTGTATTTTTTAAATCCCAGTTTTTTGTAGAAATCGTTGGCGATTTTATTTTCAATCCAATAATCCAATTCGACCAAATCGATTCCTTTGTTTTTCGCAATTTCATAAATCTCTTTCATTAATCTCGAGCCATAGCCTTTTTTTCTTTTGGTTTCCGTTACGCTAATTTGATGGACATATACGGATTTATAGGCCTTTTTAAAAGGGGTTTCCGGATCGTTTCTGATCTCGATCCAAGCATATCCGATCGCTTCGCCGTCATCCTCGACAAGGAGAAAAATAAAACGTTCGTCATGAATAATACCTTTGAAAAATTCTTTCATCGCCTCATAGTCATATTGCTTAAAATATTTCGGATACAATTCATAATGCAAATCATGGACGGACTGATTCAGTTTTGCAATCGTCTCATAATCAGTTGTTCGGATAATTTTCATATTTTTTCCCCACTTGCCATTTCATTTATCCTGATTATATCCATATTGCGGTTTTAATGGAATCATCATTATAAAAGTCGGATGGAATACGGATGTACGCAAATACTTTATTGCATTCCGATCGCGCCGGCCTCCCCCGTATTCCTGATTGATCCTATAAGGTTATTCGCTTTTTACCAAAGGTACGGTCTCATTTTTTGCCCAAAAAAATATCCCAAAAGCGCACACAGTGCGAACGCTTTTGGGACAGTTCCAAGCGAACCCAAATGATTGTTCAGTTGGCCAGAAGTTTCAAGGATTCGCGGGTAAACGCCGGGATGTCATCCGGGGTGCGGCTGGTGACGAGTTGGTTGCCGCAAACGACGACTTCTTCATCGACGAAATTCGCGCCGGCGTTTTCCAGATCGACGCGGATCGATTTGTAGCCGGTCACTTTGCGGCCCTTCAGCGTTTTTGCGGTAATCAAGAGCTGCGGACCATGGCAGATCGCAAACACCGGTTTTTTCGCATCCATAAACGCTTTGGCGAAATCGACAAAACGGTCATCGGCGCGAAGGATGTCCGGCGAGAACCCTCCCGGGATAAAGAGCGCATCGAAATCCTCGGGTTTCACTTCATCGATCGACGCATCGACCGTAACCTTCACTTCACCGTGTTTGCCCGTGACGGTCTTGCCTTTTTCTTTCTCGATGACGGTCAATTCGTGCCCGGCTTGTTTAAAGGCTTCGGCCGGTTTCGCGTACTCGGAGTCCTCGAACTCATTCGTCAAAACAACGGCAATTTTTTTCGCCATACGGCTTCACTCCTCCTTACGATCGGATGATACCCGCCCAGGGCAGGTGTCTAATTAGATTGTAAAACGCGCGGCAGGAAACTTCAAAACATCTGCTTTCGCCATGCCCGGCAGTCGGCCGCATCGGTTTCCGTTGAAACGGCCGGCGGCAAAACTTCCGAAAAACCGTTGCGCTCCGAATTCCGGCCCGGCCGCGGTTCACGGGGCGGCCGCCCCGCGATCCGGACAAAGCTTTAAAGCACGCGAACCCCCAGCTGGGCCAACATGTCCGCAAGCATGGCGAGCGGCAACCCGACGACTGTGAAATAATCGCCTTCGATTTGCTCCACGATGGCCGAGCCGAGGCCTTGAATGGCATAAGCGCCCGCTTTGTCCATCGGTTCGCCGGTCCGGATGTAGCGGCGGATTTGCGCATCGCTCAACGGTTTCATCGTCACGAGCGTCCGGCTGTGGCCGGTGAGAACTTTGCCGTCGGCGCAGGCGATGCAGGAGATGCCGCTGTAAACGGCATGGGTTTTCCCTTGCAGCAGGCGGAGCATGCGAAAGGCGTCGTCCTCATCTTTCGGTTTTCCGAGAATCTCCCCGCCGTAGACAACGATGGTGTCGCCGGCCACCACGACGGCGTTCTCCCTCGGCCCGATCGCTTCATAAGCCGCGCGGGCCTTCCGCTCCGCGAGCCGCTCGACGACTTGCTCCGGCGGAAGGTAGCCCTGGACGCATTCATCGGCGTTGTTGACCGCAAACTCGACCGGCAGGCCGAGTTGTCGGATTAATTCCTTTCGCCGCGGAGAAGCGGACGCCAAGATCAACGTCACCCGATCCATGCGGGCTCTCCCTCCCTGTCAGTTTCGATGCGGTGCCATTGCAGCCAAATGGGTTTTCCCCTTTATTTTACCCAAGGAATGGGCGGGACGGTCGTCTCAAAAAAAATAAACGGCCATGCCTTCTTGCAAAAGACCGTCTTTCGTTTTTCAAAACAAATCGGGTTTTTTGAGTCCGGTTCGTCCGGCAAAATTTCCCGCAGCGGCGTTAGCAATTTCATTATACGCCGATTCACCGGATGAACAAAGAGGCGCGATGGCCAAGGTCTCGATCTTGTCCTATTCATCACATCCCACAATCATAAAAAATTTCCTATTTCTGCTTTAATATTCATTGTTTTCGGATCAGTCCCGATATCTTGTAGTGTAATGACTTAATCCCTCTGTCATTGATTCAACCCCTATCTTGTCCTCATTAACTTCTTTACACTACTGTCCTATTATTCACTTCATTATCGATGGCATGTCCATTAATGAATTATTACCCACACCAATCCGATCACAAATTCCTTTATTCAGAACAGGTTACACGAATGCTCCGTGCAACGCACGGCCCATCATCCCGGCTGCGGGTTCCGATCGCCATCATTCATCGGGGGCCCGTCGCCATCTCGGCCAAGGCGATCTATGAATCCCGTTCGATCACGAGTGAAAAATTCATGAATCATTTTACTCGTGTTTTGAACGGTTTCACCACCCGCCGATTATGCGTTGTTAGTGAATTGAACTCAAAAGCACCCGTCCATCTCCTGTTTTGTTTCCCTTAAGGGGATATAACATTCAAAGATTAGAAGATAGGACGGGTGCAATCGTTTAGTTAGTTTTTTAATAATAGTTTCTCACATACGCCTGAATGACCGCTACCGGTTTATTTGGATCCCCTGCATTCACTAAAGCATATTGTCCGATGATCGCAGGAACGATGAAAGTTTCCCCATAGTGGACTTCAAAGGGGGCGAAGGAACCGTCCAAACTCTTGACAAAGATTTTATCCCCCTCCACTAAATTCAACATGTTTACACTTTCATGGGTTTCAACGATCGCTTTACGTTTAAACCAATGCCTATGGGTTTCGATAAATTCGAATTCATGCAAACCCGTTTTTTCTATGATATGTTGTTCGTGTTCCAATTCGGGTACCCCTGAGAATCCATTGATCAGATGTTTCTTTACCCAGTCCGTATTTCTTTCCGCAACGATATTTTTTAAACCATGTTCCAAATGAATCGGTCTTGGTTTGCCATCCAAATCGACTCTTCCCCAGTCCCAAAGCTTAAATGTAAACAGGTTGGGGGTCGCGCTGATTTCTAATACGACCGTATTGGCTCCCGAACAATGGATGGTTCCTGCCGGTATGCTTAAATGATCATGTTTTCGTACGGGGAATTGATTAACATATTTCTCAGCCGGGAACATATGGTTCCCCTTTTGGGCCTTTTTTAAATCGTCGGCCATTTCTTCGAAATTCACATCATTTTTCAAGCCAAGGAAAACGGAGGAATCTTCGCCGGCCTGAAAAATATAATAACTTTCATCTTGGGTATAATGCATGCCGAATCGGTCTTGGATATACTCGGTCAGGGGATGGACTTGCAGACTTAAATTTCCGCCTCCCATCGTATCCAGAAAGTCGAATCGAATCGGGAATTCCTTGCCGAATCGGGCATATACTTTATCTCCCAACAATTCCCTCGGATGAGCGAAAACCAAATTGATTGCGGGCACTTCGATCCGTATCCCCCCGTAATTCAAGATGAGGCTATTTTCTTCAGGCACGCCATCAAAACCCCAGCCGTAATTGATTTGGGAATCGTCCAAATCAAAATGTTCTTTCATCCAATGGCCGCCCCACACGCTCGGTTCAAAATAAGGCACGACCCTGAACGGTTGTCGCACAGTTTCTTTCAATCCCTGCCGGTAGTCTTTTCCGGATATCATTTTCGGTTCGTTTTCGACGGTAGTGTCTAAAATATAATCCATATCTTTATATAGTTCTTGTTTTCTTCGATCCGACACTCTCCATTCAAAGAAAAAACCGCGCTTATATTTTTTCCTTATATCTTCATTTTCGTTATGGGCTTTCCAATTTCCCATCCCATTCCGATAGCGGCATTGGATTTCCCATCTTGGCAAATCCGCATAGATTAAAATATCTTGATTCTCGTAAACGACCGACGCCCCTGTACCATAAATGACGGTCAGTCCCTTAACATCACTCAATTCTGCCAGCAATTGATTTTTTTTGTCCGTCAACAAAAAATCCTTAAAATGGAAATGGGACATGATCCCGAACACCGGATCTTCAGTCAATATTGGTTTTAAGAACTCATTCATTTTTTCCGCATCAAAAAAGTATGGGTCTGACTCGATGATCCGGTCAGGGTGTAATTTCCGTATCAGATGTTCAAGAAGTTCTTCATACCTGACACCCGGATAACATTCGATGACGACCACTTTATGTTCTTTATCCAGAAAATCCAAATCTTGGAGTATTTTTTGTGTGATGGAAGGATACCCGCTATATGCCTGTTCAAATTTTTTTACCTTTATTTCAGGCCTTTTTACATACGATGACATTTCCTTAACCTCCCCATACCGATAATCTGACTTCAGCGGGAATCGGAGATAATCAAGTTTAAAAATTCTTCCTTTGTTTTCGCGTTTGATAAGCTGTCTTTAAAATCGTCCCTAAGCATTTTCCTGGCCAAAGCGGAAATGATCTTAAGATGTTCGTTTCCTGCCTGCTCCAGCGGTACGGCGATGCCAAAAACAAATTTTACCTTTTCATCATCCGTCCATTGGATTTCATTTTTTAAGTCAATAAAGACCAGCGAAGAAGTTTTTACGCCTTCGGATTTGGCATGGGGGATCGCAAAATTGTGGCCCAGTGCGGTCGGAGTCAATTCTTCCCTTTTATACACGTCTTCCAGATATAATCGCTTATCCAGCAATCGTCCTTCCGCATCCAGCAGTTCACAAATTTTATCCAGCACTTCGTGTTTATTCTTTAAATCGGCATCGATGAGAATAAGATTTTTATTGATCAAATCCTTCAAACCCATAGCGTTTCCCCCTTTTTGTAGTTGAAAAGAGCGGATCGATAAAGAAAAAAAGGGCTCTTGATGTTTCGCATGTTAACTTGAATTGCCCTTTTTCACAAATGTTCTTTTCAATTTTTTCTTTTAGGCTCTGATCACATCGGATGCAAATATTTAATTTCCATTCATAATTTCATTGAAAACGGGCATTTTTGTCCAAACAGCTTTGCTGGGAAAAAGATCATGCTGACTCTTCACTTGTTTCTTTTTTATCGGTGACTTTCAACAAAAACCCGATCATGAAGGTCGAAACAAGGGTTCCGATCAGGAATGAGAGAATATACAAGGGAATGTTGCTCGTCAAGGGGATCGTAAAAATCCCGCCCACAGGCGCCGTAATCGTGATGCCTAGCGCAGCGCTGATCGCACCCGCCACTGCGGCACCGACAATGATCGAAGGCAAAATGGCTTTCGGTTTGGCGATTACGAACGGTATCGCTCCCTCGGCGATATAACTTAATCCTAAAATATAGGCAGCTTTACCCGCTTCTTTCAGTGAAGGATCGAATTTTTTCGGGAATAGGGTGGTCGCAAGGGCGCAACTCGTGCTGATCGTCATCCCGCTGCAGGCCGCGGCCGCCATCGCCACAGACGGGACGACCGAACCGTCGGCTGCGGTCAGTGAAGCGACGGAAAAGAGATATGCCGTTTTATTGATCGGCCCGCCCATATCAACGGCAAGCATCCCGCCAATTATCGCACCCAGCAAAATGGAACTTACGCCACTTAAATTTTCCAACCAATTGGTTAAGAAAGTATTTAACGGATGGACAACAAAGTTCACCGCAATCATCGCAAAAGCCGTTATAAGGACACTTACAATCGGGAAAATTAAAATTGTTTTCGCGGATTCGAAGGTTCTGGGCAATTTTGAAGTGAATTTTTTCAAATATAGCGTAATGTATCCTGCTAAAAATCCTCCGATGATGGCGCCGATGAATCCGGATCCTTCATTCGAGGCAAGCATTCCGGCGACCATGCCGGATACAAGCCCGGGTCTGTCGGCAATCGAATAAGCGATGTAGCCGGCCAAGACCGGGATCATCAAACCGAAGCCGATTCTCCCGATTTCCAAAAGCCATTCCGACACGGGGTTGGATGTTCCGAAGGTTTTCGTCCCCGCATTTCCGGCATCAAACAAAAATGCCAATGAAATCAATATCCCGCCCGCACAAACGAAAGGTAAAAAATGCGCGACGCCGGTCATAATATGTTTGTATACCGCCGAACCTTTTGACATGATTTCTTTTCCCCTTTCCGTTGATCAAATCGTCTTGATTTTTATAAGCGGTGAAACCCCGCGTAATGGGAAATTCGTTTGCAACCGTTTGAATTCCGATGCAAAATGTTCCAATCTTTATTCGTAAATATCCAGCTCATCATTTTTGACTTTTTCCATGATTTTTTTCGCATTTCGGATCGCTTCAGAAACCGAAACTTCGATTAAAGGTTTGCCACGGAATCTTTCCATTTGCACATTAGTATCTGCAGCGATAATCACAGCGTCTGCCTGGTTGATTTCCTCTTCGGTCAGCCGGTTCTCTACACCGGAAGCGCCATTCGTTTCTATTTTGACTTCATATCCCAAGCTCTTGGCTGCCCGCTCCAGGCTTTCTGCGGCCATATAGGTGTGGGCAATCCCTGCGGGACAAGCAGTCACGCCGACTATTTTCTTCATATGGTTATATCCTCCTTTAAAAATATGGTTTGAGCCTTCACCGCAATCGATCGTTTTTGGCATCATTGCCCGTTTGTTGGAATCGAAGGGACGACAGCACGTCCATCTTTTAATCTATTACGATTTTTATGTTCCGAAGTTCACCAGGTTTTAAAACTCCCAACTCCTTATCCGTTTCCTCGAGTATTTCTTCCAACAAATTGGTTTTATAAAGTTTCGCGTGTTTAAAGTTGATCTTCAGCCAGCCGCCATTGATTTCATGATTTTCATTATTGTAAATCCTTAAAATATACCCCGTATTATCCGCTGACTTCACAATGGTTCCGAATGCGGCATCACTATCGCAAAGTTCAAGGAACTTATAGGAATCCGGCACTTGAAAGCGCAGCGGATTGGTCGGGAAAAAGCTGATCGGGAAAACCGTCTTATCATATTTTTGGTTTTGATAATAAATGGTATCGGTTGCGTATTTGATGTAATCATTCATCACTTTGTTTGCGTCAAAATTTTGATAATAAGTCAATCCGATTTCAAACTTAACTTCACCGATCATTTGGCTGTCCGGCGATTCAATGATTTTTGCGACCAAACCGCTCGGTCGGCCGGGTCGGCGATTCAAGTCGGGAAGTCCGAAATGACCCACGGAACGGAAGATCGTCAATGCGACATCTTTTTTTCCGGGTCCTATGAATTCATATTCTTTCACGCTTCTTGTAAACGCGGTGAGCACATAGTCTTTTCCGACCGCAGAAACATGATTCAACAAGGGATTGGTCGGGGTAGGTTCTTCAAACCAATTTTCTTTTCTCCAGACTTTCAGCCCCGCCGGTTCCGTTTCCCTTTTGACATAGCCGAATTGTGTCCCGGCAAAGGAATATTCATTGGAAAAATCTGTTGAAAACACGATCCTTACCCTATGATTTTTGGCCTTATTTTGGAATGAGCCTTTTAACTCGATCACATCGCTGTTCTCTTTGATCCTGATTTTGATTTTATAGGTCAAAAGGCTGTCGAGGCGTTTGTTCTTCCTGGCTTCAAGGTCGGAAGGAACGTTGAATCCGCCTTCAATAATCATTTCGCTAAAGCCAGGCGCGTTATAGGCGCGGCTGCACTTCGCATTCTCGAAGTGGTGGGTGATGAGCATATCTTCTTCCGGATCGGGATAGGAATAGTCATAATTATCTCCCTCGTCTCCGGACTCTTCGATATAAATGGCCCGATCGAACACCTTATCAAGCTTTTTATCCCAAATTTGAATGCCTCGTTCACCCAAAGTAATTTTGTATCTCGAATTTTCAATCGCATTTTGTGAAAGACAAGCGTCTTTTTTGTTGGCCGCTTGTTCATCTTCATGGACATAGATCGTTTTATACGAAATTCCTTCAACCCCATTGATTTGAACGATCACGGTAGTTTTATAGTAATATTTTTCTTTCTTCAGCAAGTCTTTGTCTTTCCGCAATGACCCGCTATAGCCTTTTTCACGGGCAACTACCGTATAATCCAATTCTTTCCCGTCCAAAGTCAGTCTGAAATCTTTTCCTTTGGTATAAACGTCCAGTTTAAAGCTAAGGTCCCTCTTATGCGGAAGAGTATTGAAAACGACCAGCGGCATTACATTCGGTTTATCGGTTTTGATGGAAATGGAAATTAATTTCATCAAATATACTTTTGCCGCGACGGCCAAATCTACCGCACTTTTACTTTGCACTTTAATATACTCATTACAGGGGTCCGTCATCGTCGCCGATGAATGGGTTTGACATTTTATCAGTGTTTCCCAAGCTTTATCGATGATCCCGTGATCGTATTCGATCCCCAATCCGTCCAGCATCGACATCAACGGCTGCACTTCATAGGTAAGCGTCCTTTCGGCGATATCCTGCAAATATTTGATATCGGAACGAGCCGAAAAGATCGATTTATGCACGCGATGATATTGGGTGGAATACAGCTCGGATTTATGCGTTTTCAAATTCACCCCTTTTTCCCTGATCTTTTTCATGTATTCCTCCCAAGTGGTCAGATGGAAAAAATATTTGTCCTGTTCCCGATTGTATTTTTCAATTTTCTCTTCCACATCCAAGATGGCCGCGTGCTGATCAAAGCCCAACGGGAATACGATCTCATTCGGTACCGTCGACCATTTGCCGAGCCTGTCCATGAGTTCCTCAACATTCATTTCGTTGTAATCGACGGCATCTTTGGAAAATAAGGTTCCTTCCTCAAAAGGGAAAGTGCCGAATCCGTATCCGGATATCATGGTGTAAACCAAAATTTTGCTGCCATCGTTCGATTCCATGTAAAATTCGCTGCCCAACCCATATTCGTCCCCAACGCCCCTTGTTATCACAAAATCGTGAATCCCCATTTGATTGAATATTTTTGGGAAATCATACGAATGGCCGAATGAGTCCGGCAAATATGCAATCTTGGATGTTCCGCCAAGTTCGTTCGCACTTTTCATTCCCAGCCTCAAATTGTTGATGACAGATTCACCGTTCGAGATGAAACAATCGAGTTGCGAATTAAAAGGTCCGATAAACAATCTTTTTTCTTTAACAAATTTTTTAATTCTTTCCCGGTCTTCCGGATGAATTTGCAAGTATTCATCAATGGCTGCAGTTTGGCCATCCAAGAAGAAATTCGTTACTGAACCGTTTTCAAGGGCGTCCAATAATTCCTTCATATTATAGGAAAATTGGACAAGGGCGTCTTGCGGCGAAAAATACCAAATCGGGTCCCAGTGGGTATGATGGATCACATTTACGATTTTTCTCTTCATCCAATTCACCTCGGAGTATGATTTTGACTAATGATATATTGTTATGTCATTATAATAACATGTTGTTAATCCATTATCAATAAAAGATTTTTGTTTTTCAATTAATTTTTGAGCGAATTGCTTCTCCGTTCATGAATTTGATAAAATATGTCATAGAAGTTATAACAATAATACAAAAAACAAATCGCAATATTTCTTATAAACACTAACGTCAAAGGGAAGTGAACAGATTGCTGTCCAATAATATCATTCCGCTTTATATTCAAATCGCCGAACATCTAAAAGATAATATCCGGATCGGTAAATGGAAAGAAGGGGATAAGATCCCGAGTGAGAAGGAACTCTGCGAAATCTACAACGTGAGCCGGATTACGATCAGAAAAGCGATCGATGAATTGGTAAAACAAAATCTCTTATACCGTGAAAGGGGCAGAGGAACCTTTGTGACGCCCGCCGAAAATAATCTGGATGCATACACGGTAACGAAGAGCTTTACAGACGAAATGAAGGAATTGGGAAAAAAAGCAAGGACTTTGAAGGCTAAAATCGAAGTTTCTCGTGCGGATAAAAAGATAGCCAGAATTCTTAACATTAATGAGGGAGACAAAATCATCATCCTAAAGAGGATCAGGGGGGATTCCAACAAGGCGTTCGCCTATTTTGTAACCCATATTAAATTTGATAAAAAATTTTCGTTGGATTCGAATGATTATTATGGATCTTTTTATGCTTACTTGAATTCCCTCGGAATAAAAGTGAAACAAGATAAGGAAATAATTGAAGCGATTTTGCCCGATCTGGAAGTTCAAAATGCTTTAAATATAAGCGCCAATGAACCCATTTTAAAAAGAACCCGGTTTACCTCATGCAAGGAAAAAGATTTTTACGAATATACGGAGTGCTATTACATCGGCAGTTCATACAAGTATTATTTGGATTTTATGTAAAGATTGCCTATTTCGGATGGGCAATAGATCAAATCCGTCCGAACCGGATGGGTTTGGAATGAAGAATCGCATACGAACAACGGGCAGGCAACGGATAAAATCTGTTCAAACCTGTCAAATGAAGTATTCTACGTTTTCCGGAATTTGACGAACCGTTTAAGATCCGTTCCATCACCTCATCTGATGTTTCGGACACGGGTGGCATTGCCGGAAAATTGCAGTATTTCTGCACATGTGCCCCAATGAACCCGCACTGCTTTATCGGTTTCGTCTGCCGTTTTGTCCAGCAGCCTTATTAACCGTAGCAGCCTCCGATTGCGTCCGCGTACCTCAGTCGAGCGCTTGCTTTGGTTTCCTCCGGATTCCGCACCACGACGGAACTCCACGCCTTCAGCTATCGGCAGGTACTCGCCGTTCCACCTTCGGGACTTATGCCCTATAGTACCGCACTTTGCCGGACAAAAAAATTGCCACCAAAAGTGATCGCATCGCGTTCGCTTTTGGGAAGTCAGGGTAGTCCGGGATATCTGCTATGAAAAATGTGTTTTTGGCAAGTAAAAAATGCATGAAATGGCAATTAAAAATGCCACTTGCCAAATTCCGTTATTGGTTGAGTGAGATTGAATCTTTATAGCGATGACTATCGCCTTTAAAAATGATTAAATGGGAGTGATGGATCAATCGATCAATCACTGCTTCCGTTAATATTGGATCACCAAATACATTATTCCATTGCCCAAATTGTAAATTTGTCGTTACGATGATACTTTTAGCTTCATAACACATGGAAATGATTTGAAATAACAATTCTGCTCCTTGTTTATGCAATGGGATGTAGCCCAATTCGTCTATGACCAAGAGGTCTAATTTCTCGATTTGTTTGAGAAATTTGCCCAGTGATCCCTTGTCATTTGCTTCTAATAACGCATTCACTAGCGCAGCTGCAGTATAAAACTTCACCTTCTTTCCCTTTTTCTTAATGGTATTTATGGAAATGAGAGTGGAAAGGAACGTCTTTCCCGTTCCGACTCCACCATAAAAAATAAGGTTTTCTTGGTTTTCGATAAAATCGCCTTGAAGGACATATTCCCTTTTAATGCCTGGAGCTAACTGAATATCCTTCCAATCAAAAGGCTTATTCGGAATTTTGGGTAATGTTGCTTGTTTCAGTAATAAATTGATTCTTCTTTCCTCTCGGTGTTGCACTTCGTGCGCAAACAGCTTCAGTAAATATTCCTCATGTGTTTCTGCTTGAATCGTTTGATAATTCGCTGGGATCCAACTTAGTTTTAGTTTTTTGGCATACTCTTTAATTTGCGTTTCCACTTATCTTTCACCTCCGGTGGACTCGAAAAATCGATCATAATGACTAAGTCCCCTAGAGGCTTCAGGCATAGTGGGAACGCTTAT
>SPLK01000378.1_pt1 | contig 13555 bp, 13 predicted proteins | sample 2456111 | NCBI WGS metagenome assembly SPLK01 (sample SAMN11156906, study PRJNA527647) | hot springs metagenome | biome: Geothermal region; feature: Hot spring; material: tree branch in hot spring; isolation source: hot spring sediment rich in lignocellulosic material ... | reverse complement strand
AACGAATGTGAATCGAAATTTTCGTTATTTAAGATGTTTGTTAGAGCGAAAAGGAGCTTCAAGAAATTTAGCAACATACGGTGCTATGTAAATGGTTTTTGTGTAGTAAGGAACCTATGCAAGTTATATGAGAACGAAAATGAGATAATTACAGCTTTAGCTTCCATCATCAGTAATAGTTAACAACTTCATTTTCTAGAAACTTCAAACATTATTGGTTCAATAGTTATCCCATTGAAAAAAGTACCACTCTCAGTCCAACCAAATGGAATTACAAACAATCCTTTTAAAGCTTCTTCTGACACTCTATAGAATTCCACTTTGTTATCCTTTCGATATATTCTACATGAGTTTGAATTATATTCTTTTACAAAATTAGCTTTCCAAAGACCAGAATAAACAGCTGTTTGGATGTATTCATAATATATATCTAAATTAAGCAATTTCGAAAAGTTGAATATCATTGAAGTTAAGATAAATGTAATTACAAGAATTGAAATAACGATTTCCAAAAATGTCAAGAAAATCACCCGAATCTTGAAATTATCAAACTCACCTACCAAACTGTCCTTGCATTTGGAAGATCGTTGAATACATAGTAAAGGCAATGAATGCTATAAACAAACCAACAAAAGCAATTAGCGCTGGTTCAATTAAACTAACAAGTTTTTTGGTATCACTAAGAATTTCTTCCTCATAAAAATCTGCAACTTTCTCCATAACAACATCTAGTTTACCTGTTTCTTCGCCTGTTCCAACCATTTCGTAAACTATTTGAGGAAAAATTCCAGCACGTTTTAAAGCTGCTTTCAAATTACTACCAGCCTTTACTTCTTCTATGACTTTTGAAATTATTGATATAAATCTTGGATTATTAGACGCTTTCGCTGCCATATCTAAAGCGTTCACCATAGCAACCCCACTACCTATAAGAACGCCTAGCGTACGTGTAAATCTCTCATTCGACATTTTTTGTCTTAACTTTCTTATCGGCGGAATAAGATTACCGATGAAATCTTTTACATAAGCACCGTAAACAGTATCAAGAAAAACCTTCAAACCATAACCAACCGCGATAACAACTGGTGCCAAAATGTACCATTTCTTTGTGAATATATAATTCATTTTCATTAGCAAAGCAAGGACGCCACCCTGAGGAACCGTGCCAAAGACAGATATTAACCTTGGAAGAATAAAGACAGAGATAACTATAACAACCACCACAGCAAAGCCCAATATAAACATAGGATATGCCATAGAAGATTTTACCTGTTCCCTTAATCTATTTACACTTTCATAATAGTTTGCTACTTTTTTCATTGTTACATCTAATATACCGCCTTCTTCACCTGCTTTTACCATATTTATAAATATAGAATCAAAAATCCCTTGACGTTCAAGCGCTTCTGAAAAAGAAACACCTGCTTTCATATCAGAAGCAACTTCTTTCAATGCTATTCTAAACTTTTTTGAAAAAACTTCTTGTTCTGAAAGAGTTATAACGGCATCGGCAAGCCTAACGCCTGCAGAAATCATCGTTTCTAATTGCCTTGCAAACAAAACTATATCCTTTAATTTTGCTTGAAAGACAGCTTTTTTCTTTCCCGTTGAACTTATTCTGGTTTTTTCACCCTTTTGAACAAGATCTGTTATAATTATCCCCTGTTCCCTTAATCTATCAAGTGCTTCCTTAACACTTTCGGCTTGAATTATACCTTTCAATTTTCTTCCAGACCTGTCCACGCCTTTGTATTCAAATACCAGATCATATCACTCCTTTATCAATTTTTCGGAAACAATTTTACCGTCTTCAAGTGTAATAACTCTTTCACACAAATCCATAAAAAGCTCTGGTTCGTGCGTAGCTATAATATAACCTTTATTATGATTCCGAAAACTTTCCAAAATTTTTCTAATTGATAAATAACCTTTCAGATCTAAACCCGCTGTTGGTTCATCAAAAATCAAAAATTTTGGATTATGAAGTAAGATAGAAGCAATCGCCACCTTGCGCTGTTCACCTCCGGAAAGTTTAAAAGGTGATTTGTAAAGTATTTCTTCATCTAATCCCACGCTAATAAGCAGTTTTTTTAAATCTTCCTTTGTGTAAGAAACTCCAAAGTTTTTTGCGGCATATGTTATTTCCTGTTCGACAGTCTCATTAAAAAATTGTCTTTCTGGTATTTGAAAAGCAACACCAAATTCCTTTCTAAAATTATATGCTTTTTCAAATGGATTTGTACCATCGTAAAATATTTTCCCTGATGAAGGTTTTATAAGCAAGTCTAAAAGATAAATCAGCGTTGTTTTTCCTGATCCAGTGTTTCCAACAAGTAATATTCTTTCATCAGTTGTAAATGATAAATTTATGTTACTCAGTGCTACTTTTTCAACATCCGTATTTTTTTCGAAAATAACGGAAATATCTATCAATTCAACTTTCAAAATTCATCACCTACTAAATCTCTTTTTTTATCCATTTATTTTTTTCGAAATATAAATCCTTATTCCTCCTTCTTTCCATACATCTTCAGCGTTACCAAATATCTCTTTCATGTAATTTTTAATCCTCTCTCCACCTTTGTTGTGATAAGCTACTAGCTGAAGTGTACCACCATCCTTGAGATGTTGAAAAGCACCTTCTATAAGCTTCATCCATACTTCTTTTCCAGCAACAATTGGAGGATTAGATATAATATGGTCAAAAAGATAACCTTCCCAAGGTTCGTAAAGGTTTCCTTGCCTAATATCAGCTTGTATATTGTTATCTTTTGCGTTTATCTTTGCAAATTCGACAGCACGTTTATTAACATCGGACATGAAAAGTTCTATAGATGGATTTTCCTTCTTTAATGTAATTCCGATAACTCCGTACCCACAACCTATATCTAACACTTTTCCACTGATATTTTCACAGTGATTTATAAGTATTTCCGTTGCCTTATCTATCTTTCCAAAAGAATACACACCTGAAGGACTTTTGAATTTATAAACATGGCCATTCTTAAGTTTCAACTCAACATCTTTAACTTTTAAGACAGATTGTGGTTCCTCAGAATAATAATGCTCAAAATTATTTTTATCTTCGCTCAATTCTAAGCACCTCCGAAAAATTTACTTTCGCTTATTTTGATTCTTTTACTGGTTTTGACTTTTCTTCAGCAGAATTGATTAGGGAATCAATATCTTTTCCATCTACGCCATACTCACTTATACCTATAGTGCATGTCAAATCTAAATTTTGGGAATTTATAAATTTCGTTATACTATCATTCAATCTATCAAAGATGTTGTAAGGAAAAGGTTTCGATATAGCCAAAACGGCAAGACTTTCTCTATTCAAAGAAACCAAAACATCACTTCGCCTAATATTCTTTTCAATTATTCTTACAAATTTTTGTAAAATATTATTTCCGTAATCAAAGCCATATTTTCTGTCTATTTCATCAAGGTCTTCAAATTTAATGTTTATAAGGTAAAGATTACTGGAATCTCTTTTAGCTAGAGAAACGTATCTATCAAAATAATTTCCAAGCATTTTGTAATTTGGAAGATGAGTAATAGGATCAAACATAATAACTTTGTTCATCTTTTCGTTGAGTTCTTTCACTGACTTTATAAGTTCAAAACGCTCTACAGATAAAGAAAGTAAATCGCTTATCATTTCTGCGAAAGGTAAAAAATTGTTTTTCTCAAAAGTATATTCATCTTCCCATGTATCGAGGTTGAAGAAGCCTACAATTTTTCTCTGAACCCTTATTGGAATAGAAACAAAGGCCTTAATATTTTCAATACTTTTGACCGATTCTTTAAGAGTATCATCAATATTTCCTACTTTCTGTGATAATTCTTTTATAAAATCAATACTTTTTCTTTTAATAATATAAACATGTTTGAACCTTCTCATAAACATTTCTTCCTTTTTAAACCTTATCTTTTCCAGCAATTTGTAATCGTGGTTATAAGCCGCAATGTAATAAAAAGAGCCATCAACATCTTGAAGGAGCACACTACCACTCTGGATAAATGGTATATTATCAACTAATACCTTCAACAGTGCTTCAAAATCCTTTCTTTTCAATGAAGTTTCTCTCTCTGCTGAAAACTTAAGAATAAGTTCGCTGAAACTTATAAAAGCATTTTTTATTTCTTCAGAAAAATTATTTTGCTTCAATTGAATCACTCCTTGAATCAATCATAGAATCAATCATATTTGGAGAACATTTTGACGAAAAATTTTATCGATAAAAAGAATAAAGTAAGAACCAAAATCAAAAACAAATAACCAACAATACCTACCCTTAAAGCTTTGAAAAACTCTGAAAAGTTTATCATAATTAAACACTCCTTGAGAAAAAATTTTCATATTCCACTGACAAGTGCAATTAATATTCCGCCAGCTAAAACAGAACCTATCTGCCCTGCAACGTTTGCTCCCACTGCGTACATAAGCAAATAATTTGTAGGATCTTCTTTCCTTCCAAGTTGATGAATTACCCTTGCGGACATAGGAAAAGCGGAAATTCCAGCTGCTCCAAGCATAGGATTTATCTTACGCTTTAAAAATAAATTCAAAAACTTAGCAAATAAAACCCCTCCAGCTGTATCGAAAATAAAAGCAACAAGCCCAAGAAGCAATATAAAAAGTGTTTGCGGTCTAAGGAACTTATCTGCAGTCATCGTCGATCCTATTGATAAGCCAAGGAATATAGTAACTATATGCGCAAGTTCATTTTGAGCAGTCTTCGATATACTATTCAAAACACCGCATTCTCTTAAAAGGTTGCCAAACATCAAAAAGCCAATTAATGCAGCAGAACTTGGAGCTAGTAAACTTGCAACCAGAGTTACCAATATTGGGAAAATTATTCTAATTTTTTTATTTATCTTGACTCCTTTAGGTTCCATTTTTATCTTTCTTTCTTCTTTTGTCGTAAGTAACTTTATTACAGGTGGTTGAATTATAGGGACAAGGGACATATAAGAATAAGCTGCAACAGAAATAGGGCCTAAAAGTTCCTTCGCAAATCTACCAGCAACATAAATAGAGGTTGGTCCATCGGCTGCACCTATTATTCCTATCGATGCTGCTTGTTTTATATCAAAACCTAACAAAGTCGCGACAACCATCGTTGCAAAAATTCCAAATTGAGCAGCGGCACCAAATAAAAACATTATCGGATTTTCAAGTAATGGTCCAAAGTCAATCATAGAACCTACAGCAATAAATATCAAAAGTGGAAAAATTTCTGTTATAATACCAATATCGAAGAATATATTCAAGACACCTTTGTGAAGTACACCATCTATAACCTGATCAACTGCTGAACTCAGAGGAATGTTAACTAAAATGGTTGAAAATCCAATTGGAATTAGCAATGCTGGTTCGTACTCTTTTGATATAGCTAAATAGATTAAAAAGATTCCAATAAAAATCACAACCAAATTCCCTATGCTTAAATTCAAAACACCCAAAAACAAATTCAAAGCCATTACCCATCACCCCATTTGTTAGTTTTTATTATAATTTTATCAAAGTTAGTATATCAAATTACACCCACGTTAATAACTAACACTTTTATTTTAGCATAAAGTTTGGTAAAAATATTTGATCTATTTTTTTGTTACTTAAATTTAAATAAATCTTAAATAAAACTATTTTAAGTTTACTTTACATGAAATATATTAATATTATTTAAATTAGAGGTGATAGTATGATATTCTATGTACCGTTATTTATTATATTTTTATTCCTGTACAATTCTATAATTGCGCTTCAAACAATAACAATATTCGCAAGATACAAGGTGAAGGAACTTGCTTATGCTGGAATTTTCGTTTCGGCTGTAATAATGTTGTACTCGTTTGGATACGCTTTGGATACGCTATGGAATTGATCTTTATAACTTCCAGTGATATAAGCTCTGCTTTTCTGTGGTACAAAATACAGTATTTCGCAATAGCATTTATTTCTTTTAGCTTTTTTGTATTTGTAAACGCGTTTGTTGGAAAAAAAGTTAAGAAAAGTATAATTATTTTACTAATGATAATTCCTTTAGTCACCATTATTTTACTTTGGACGAATCAATTTCATCATCTTTACTTGAAAGGATACCTTGAAGGTGGAAAATATGTTATACCAGCTCCCTGGTTTTATATAAAACTTATTTACGAATACATACTCATTGGCTTTAGTTATTACATTATGCTATCCGAGGTAAGAAAAAAAAGATTCTTATTTAGTAGAAACACAATTATTCATCTGATTTTTGCGGTTATGATTCCTCTCTCATTAAATATTATATACACAATTTTCAGGATGAACATAGATTTGACTCCTTTTGGACTGATGGCAAGTATAATCATTCTTTTCTACGAATCTCAAAAAAAGTACGGATTAGATTTTAGAGAAGTAGCAAAGGAGATAACATTTGATTCTACTAATGATATGATAGTTCTTATCGATGGAGAAGAACACATTCTCAGTTACAATAAATCTTTTTCTTCAATGGTAAAAGAGTTTCTTGGTATAGAAGAATTAGCTTACAAAAACATATCAGAGATTTTGTCACGAGAATGTATTTCCGTAATAAGAAATGGTTATGGCATTGTCGAAAAATTTGGTAGATATTTTCAAATAAGTGTTGTTGATATTAAAGAAAAAGTTAAAAACTCAAAATTTGAAGGAAAAGCTGTCTTTTTCCATGAAATAACGGATATTAAAAAATTAGAAGAAGAAGTTATCGCTGAAAGTAAGAAATATCAAACGCTCTTTGAATTTTCCCCTCTTGGAATTCTTGTAGAAGATTCTAATGGTAACATTTTAGATGTCAATCCAGAATTTTGTAAGATAAATTGTTTAAGAAAAGAAGAACTAATCGGTCAACATGTATCTATTCTCGCACCAAAGGAAGATTACGAACAAGTTATAAAAAATATCAAAGAAATTATCTCTGGAAAAACCCTTATCCACACAGTTAGAAACCTGTCTCGCAGTGGAGAAGTAAAGTACCTTGAACTATACGAAAGAAAAATAACACTTCCTGATGGTAAAGATGGTATATTGTCTATCCAAAAAGATATAACAAAAATTGTTATGGCACAAAAAGCTATAAAATCGCTTGCAAAATACCAGCAGATAATTCTTCAACTTGCTCTAAACATTATAAACACACCTGTTGAAAAGATTGATGAAGAAATTAAAAGAGCAATTGAACTCATTGCAAAAGAATTAAACACAAATAGAATTAGAGTCTATAAATTTTCATCAGATGGCAGTTTTAATTCGATAAGTAACTGGTTTTATTCTAATAATCCTATTGAAAACACCTTCGTATCGTTTAACATTAAAGATGTAAGTGGAAAAGAGTTAGATGAACTAATGGCAGGTAAACAATTTGTAATATCAAAACAAAATGTTTCAAATGAATTTATCAAAAGAATTCTAGGAGAAAATGACATTTCACTCATTACTCCGATAAAAATAAACGAAAATGTTATAGGTTTCATAAGTGCAGCCTTTAAGGGAGATAGGGTGTTAACTGTTGCCGAAAAGAGGATTTTCTTGTTACTCGCGACGCTACTTGCAAACTCGGAAATCAGAAAAAAATACGAAGAAGAATTAATAAAAGCAAAACAAGAAGCTGAAAAGGCCAACCAAGCTAAAAGCATTTTCCTTGCTAATATGAGTCATGAGATAAGAACTCCTCTTAACGGAATAATAGGATTTACAAATTTACTTAAAGAAACAAAACTTGATGAAAAACAAGAAAAGTACGTTTCGATAATTCTAAAGTCAAGTGAATTATTACTAGAAATAATCAATGATATCTTAGATCTGGCAAAAATTGAAAGTGGTAAATACCAACTTGAACCATTAAAAACAAATTTAAAGATGGAACTCCAAAGCTCACTATTACTATATGAAGCAAAGGCAAAAGAAAAAAAATGTTGAATATGAAATAAGAATAGATAAAGAAATAAGCGATTGCTTAATAGTTGATAGTGTAAGGTTGCAACAAGTTATGTTTAATCTCATAAACAACGCGATAAAATTTACCCCAGCGGGTGGCTCTGTAAAAGTTTTTGTAAAAAAGATTTCTGAAGATGAAGAGTATGAAACTATAAGATTTTCAGTAATCGATACAGGAATAGGCATTCCAAAAGAAAAACTCGAAAAAATATTTGAACCTTTTGAACAGGTAAGTGTGTCTGTAACGAAAAAGTATGGTGGAACGGGGTTAGGCTTGGCTATAAGCAATTTAATAGTTAGTATGATGGGGTCAAAGATAATTGTAGAGAGCGAAGAAGAAAAAGGAAGTCATTTTTATTTTGATTTAAAATTAAAAAAGTGTTCTAAGAAAGAAATTACACAAGACATAAAAACAATAAAATCAAAAAAGTACAATGCAAAAGTATTAGTTGCTGAAGACTACGAAATAAATAGGATACTTATAGAAGAAATACTAAACAAATACGATATAAAACCAGATTTTGCAGCAAATGGTAAAGAAGCCGTTGAGATGGCATTAAATAAAGATTACGACATTATCTTTATGGATGTATTAATGCCAGAAATGGATGGTATAGAAGCAACAAAGAAAATAAAAGCGATAAAACCTAACCTTCCAATTATAGCACTTACCGCACACGCATTAAAAAGTATAAAAGAAGAAGTATTATCCGCTGGTATGAATGATTACATAACAAAACCTATAAAAATTGCTGATTTAGAAAGAGTTTTAAATAAATTCTGTAGTCATTTAGAATTTACTGAAGAAAGCGAAAAAGAAAATATCAATGAAACTTTCGTTGAAGAAAAAAGGGAAACAAAAGAAATTGAAGAATGTATGCAAGAACAAGGTTTTGACGAAGAGTTTATGAAAGAATTAATCAAAATGTTTATAAATTCCACCAAAGAAAGCATTTTAAACATACGGAATGCTTTACCAAAAGGCGATTTTGAGACTATTCAAAGGGAAGCACATAGTATAAAAGGTGCAGCTAGGTCTCTTAACTTCAATAGTATTGGAGAACTTGCTTATCAATTAGAAATAAAAGCAAAAGAAAAAGATGATTCGTTTGATTATGAAACTCATTTAACTCAAATAGAAGAAAAACTAAGAAACGTTATTAATTTTTTCAAAATAAAATACGAAAAGAATAATTAACTAACAATGACCAATAAAATCAATGACATCTTGATCAAATTGCCTTAGAGATTTTGTTAATAGTTCAATTCTTCTAATAGTTTCTTCAACATCTTTTGCAGCAAAGCCATTTCCACATGGTATATTTGTGTCTTTAAGCGCCAATTTTGAAGCGTTCAGTGCCATTTGTGTACCTATACTTGCTTTCAGTGCACAGCCTCGTTTAGCTCCGTCGCAAGTCATACCAAAAAGCGTCGCTAAAACGTTATTTATAGCATTTTTTATTTGCTCAGCGTTACCACCTGCAAGGTAAGTTATTGCAGCACTACTGCCAGCTGATGCTATGGATCCTGCACCGCACACAGGTGTTAAAACACCTGTGAACGCTTTTATGTAAGTTGTTACAAGAATACTTAACAAAACTGCCTTTTCTATTTTTTCTTCTGGCATTTCATTTTCCCTACCGTACAATGTTGGGGGAACTATCGATGCTATACCCTGATTACCACTACCAGCTACAGTCATTATTGGTATCAATTCGCCATTCATTCTCTCATCAACACCAGCAGCAACATATGCGGGTATTCCTTCTTCCAGTGCATATCCAAAATTCCCTTCTTTTTTTATTCCTTCCCTTGCAGCGTTAACATTGTATTTTATGCCTTCTTTTACAACATTTACAACATCTAAATCAGGATTTTCAATGTATTCAAAGATATCGTTTAAAGAAATTGATTTAACCAAATCTTTCTTAAAATTAACACTCGTTTGAGTGTTTCTTATTTCATTCCCATCAACAACTATTTTGCTAATATTATCATGTGAATCAGTTATTTCAATCAACACTTCGTTATCTGCTTCAAGCTTTGTTTTGATATGGAGATTATACGAATTCTCATAGCTAACTCTTATTTTATCTTTCAATTCATAAGCTTTTGAAAGTACATGTGAATTCACATCTTTGAAAACTTGCAAGCCATATTCTGGTTTTCCTACAAGATACGCAAGAGCTATTGCGAGGTCAAATCCATGTAAGTGAGTACCAGGTATACCTACTTCTAAACCATTTTTATATGTATTTCTGTCCATTATCACATCTATGCTTTTCAATACACCCCTCAAATACCCTTTCCCAACGGCAACCGACAAACCTACAGCAACAGGTTCCGTGCAGCCATACGATAATTTTACATTATCGAAAAATATCTCCCTGATTATACTTCTTTTTGAATTCTCTCCTTCTAAAAACTCAGACATTTAAAATTCCTCCTTCTCTTAGTAACTTCAAAACCTTGCAAACTTCTTCCCCTCGTCCCATCGTAAAAATATGAACCCCAGGAGCATCTTTTTCAAGAAGATTTTTGACTAGTTCAACGGTAAAACGGACACCTATGTCAAATTCTTCACTTTCAGATTTAGCTTCTTCCATTTTTTCAACAAATTTTTGTGGAATATTCACGAAAAACTTCTTTGGAATAGAGTAAATTGACTTCTTACTTACCACAGGTTTTACACCCGGTATAATCGGTATATTTATCCCCATACTTCGAGATTTTTCAACAAATTTTTCATAAATTGCTGCATCAAAAACCATTTGAGTTATTATAAAATCAGCGCCATTATCAACTTTCTGTTTTAAAAACCTTAAATCAACGTCTAGATTCGGAGCTTCAAAATGCTTTTCTGGATATCCCGCAACTCCTATACAAAAATTTGTTGGTTTGGCTTCTGTGTAAAGGTATCTCCCATTGTTCATATCAGATATTTGCTTAACCAAATCTGAAGCATATTTATAGTCACTCTTCGCTACAGATTTAACTTCTTCCCCACGCACTACAAAGACATTTTCAACACCCATTATAGACAAGTCTATTAAAATATCCTCCATCTCAAATTTGTTCATACCTTTGCAAACCAAATGAGGAACAACATCGATATTGTACCTTTTCATCAAAGCGGCAGTCAAACCTATTGTTCCTGGTCTTTTTATCTTTTGAACCTTAATTATTCCATTTTCCGTTTCTAAATAATCTATTTCAGACGGATGGCGCGTTATATTTATGAAAGATATGTTATAATCCATCAACTTATCTAAAGTGGCAAATATTTTTTCAACATCTTCTCCTCTCTTAGGAGGGATTATCTCTATCGAAACTATCTTTTCATTTCTTAATTTTTCAACGATTTTCAACGTTTTGCTCCCCCTTCTTGCCAATATAATCTATATTTCGAACCTCACATTCCCTATAACTCCCATTTTTCCATTAATTATAATTACTACCCCATATATTACATCTTCCAAAAAACTTTTTGTGTATTCCAAGACATCTGTAATATCTCCGCTTATTTTTACCATATTTGAAAGTTTAGTTGCAAATCCATCTGCTATTAGTGAGTTTTTGGCTATAACTGTAACGATATCCGCATTACCAAAATTAAGAGAATGACCTATCTTTCCAGATGAACTACACACACCAAATTCTCCAGAACTGAGAACTATAGACAATCGGTTAAATTCACTATCAAAGTTGGAGAATATTCCTATTCTTGTTTCATCGAACGAATTGATGTATATATCACCGCCATTCTCAACGATAACTTTTTTACTTTTGTACTTCTCAATCAAATTTTTACCAACCAACTGAGAAAAGGCACCAGCTACACATGCCATCGGACCTACACCGGCAGTATTTGAAGCTTCTATCATTTTTTTAGCAATTTCTGGGGCATTGCCATCATATCCAATAGGTACCAAAGAAGTTTTAAATTCCTTATTTTTCCTTATATAGTCTTCCAACTCATTGTAAAGTCTTTTCACAGTTTCATACGTAAAATCGAGCATTTCAAGGTCAAAATTGTCAACTCCTACCCAGATATCCGTGTACTTGTACTTAACAAAAAAGCCTGTGATATCTTTTGAATAACTTTCCCTGTAAAACCTTTTAACAATAGGAATTTTACTTGATTTCATTTAAAATCCCTCAATAATTTTTTAATTTTCTGATTTCTCGTAAGGTAATCTTATACCTTGAGGACAAGAATCCGAACACAATAGACAATAAGTACACTTTGAAGCATCGTATCTAACTTCTCTATTTTCATCAAAATAAAGTGCATTGGTACTACACAAACTAACACACGCGCCGCAATTCACACAAGTTTTCTCGATTTTACTCTTCAAAGTTATATAGTTTTCTCTCATAGGTTCATCTACAATTTTTTTATCTGAAAGGCTTTTTAATTTTCTTTCCTCGTGGAGTTTTTCAACTGGATTAGTCAAAAAGAACATACCTTCCTTTATCCAGTTTTTCAATATTTTAGAAATATCTCTAGCTTTATTCAAACTTGATAATGAACTTGTTTTAACTTTTTTACCATTTATTTCAACATATCCGCTTTGCAGTTCTTCATAATTAACTACTTTTATTGTTGGTTTATCAATTTTCGAATAGTCTTTAATTTCTGTTTGTATGTCTCTGTTTGATAAACTAACATAATAAGCTATTTCTTCGTTTAATATGGGGATTGGAATCCCAACACCAACAAATAAAGTAACTCCATAATTTTTAAAGTACGCGCCTTTAATAAACTCCGTACTCATTTTTTTAGCATCCCCAACAAGTGCCAAGGTTCTTGAAGGTACAATTGGAATACCTTTGTCATTTATTTTAACAACGTTTCTAAACTGAGTACCATACCATGAAACGTATCCTATACCACCACCTAAGAATATCCTTGTACCTACACCAATTGTAAGCATCTTCGGATCTTTTAGAAGAGGACTAAGCTCTCCAGAAGTTGAATAAGTTACATTTCCATAGTTTGGTAATAACTTACCCATGTAAGTGTAAATTGTTTCATCTGAGCTATTTGTTGCTGCAGCGTAATTTTGATAAGCATTTCTTGGGTTAAACAAGAAAAAATCATTTATCGTTTCTTTATTAATGTATGTTTTAAAATATTTTCCCGGATAACAATCTGTACCTTTTCCCCAAGCTTCAAGTAATATATCTTCTCCCTTTATTAAAAGCTCAATTATATGTCCACCACCAAATGATTTATCATATTCAGATTCTTGAGTGGCTCCTATATATCCGTCTACAGCAGCAATTCCTCCGTAAACTCCAACACCTCCTAAGTTTATCTTTTCCATCCTCATGGGTGGTAAAGTATGCCCAAAGTTAATAAACGCACCGCTTGAACACATCGGAGCAAAAGTTCCTGTTGTAACGACGTCGACTTTCTTCGCAACCTCTTTTATGCCTTCTTCCTTAGCCATTTTAACAACTTCTTCGGCTGTTAAAACCACAATTTCACCTTTTGCTATTTTATTATTTATTTCTTCGATTGTTTTTGCCATAGTATTAATTTACCTCCTACATAAAAATATGGTATAAATAATTTAG
>SPLK01000377.1_pt1 | contig 13567 bp, 11 predicted proteins | sample 2456111 | NCBI WGS metagenome assembly SPLK01 (sample SAMN11156906, study PRJNA527647) | hot springs metagenome | biome: Geothermal region; feature: Hot spring; material: tree branch in hot spring; isolation source: hot spring sediment rich in lignocellulosic material ... | reverse complement strand
CGTTATCCCGCAGTGTTTGCGGCAGTCGGTATCCATCCTAATTACGCTACCCGATGGGGAAATAACTCGCTCCAAGAACTGCGCGCCCTTTCCACCCATCCCAAAGTCGTTGCGATCGGTGAAATTGGGTTAGATTATTTTCGGGATTACGCACCGCCGGATTTGCAAAAAACCATCCTTAAAGCTCAGTTGGAACTGGCGGGTGAACGCAACCTTCCGGTGATCTTGCACCAACGGAATTCTTTTGACGATCTTCGGGCGATTTTACAAGTGTGGGGTCAAACTATTGGGGCCTCAAGTACCTCAATCACACCACCACGAGGTGTCTTTCACGCATTCGATGGTAGCCCTGATGATCTTAATTGGGCTACACAGCATGGTTTTTATGTCGGTTTGGCTGGGGCAATCACCTATCGCCCACATGAGCGCATCCAGCCCCTTATCCAACCTTTACTTTGGGATCGCGTGGTACTCGAAACCGATTCACCCTACCTGACCCCTATCCCCCATCGCGGAAAACGCAACGAGCCTGCCTATGTCCCCCTTATCGCTGAGAAAATCTCGGCTATCTCCAATATTCCTCTGCCCACCTTGGCCAACATGACCAGCATGAACGCTATACGCCTTTTTAATTTGCCATCTTCTTGGAGTTTGCATTGAGCACCATGACTTCATTCTTCATCCCAGTACTCGATCAAATACATCAGGTAGAAGATCTGATTCGCACTCAGGCTGAGGGTTATCACCCCGACCTACAAGCCGCGCTAGAGCACCTTCTCAAATCAGGGGGAAAGCGGATTCGCCCTACATTAACATTGCTGGTTGGGCGTATGCTTGGCGCTCCAGAGCCCCAACTCATCACCCTGGCGGCTTCGATTGAGTTGTTACATACCGCCACCCTGGTTCATGATGATCTTATTGACGGAGCCCTTCTTCGCCGGGGTATTCCCACTCTCAACGCTCGTTGGTCACCTGGTGCAACCGTCCTCACCGGCGACTTTCTCTTTGCCCGTGCCGCAAAACTAGCTGCTGAAACCAACTCCATCCCCGTGATGCGCCTTTTCGCTGAAACCCTGACCATTATCGTCAACGGGGAAATTAGCCAGATGTTTAATCCGCCGTGTAACAGCACGCTCGAAAATTACTATCAACGTATTTATGCCAAAACGGCATCATTGTTTGAGGCTTCGACCGGATGTGCTGCCATGATTAGCACCACAGATAACGACGTGATCACGCGTTTGCGCCATTTTGGACGCGAATTAGGCATGGCGTTTCAAATTATTGATGATATTCTTGATCTTACCGGCGAGGAAAACCAACTTGGGAAACCCATTGGCAATGATTTGCGACAGGGGATTGTAACCCTGCCGGTCATTCGATATCTGCATACTCATCCTGAGGATCCGTTCTCTCAGATCATCCTTCAGGGAAAATGTTTGCAGAACGAAGCAGACATCTTTGCTTTTATCGAACGCCTTCGCCACAGTGACGCCATTGATGATGCACATCACGAAGCCCAACAATTTGTAAAGAATGCGCTGGAAGATCTTCGAATGCTCCCAGCCACCCCAGAGCGGCAGTATTTGGAAGAACTGACTTGGTTTGTTACTCAGCGAAAAACATAAAAAAACCACCTTCGAGGTGGGTTTTTATGGTGCGCTGGGCGGGAGTTGAACCCGCACGCCTTTCGGCACAAGGAAATCAAAATTATGGGCACTTTTGGAGAAGAAGACTAATAACCGAGCGAATAGTCTCGGCAAGCAAACCCTTTGTTCTAACTTGGTATATTGTAAAATCGTACTCCTAGAAAGTGTCTCTTGCATAAATATTCATTCCTTTTTGAGAAGTAACCCGATGCATTTATTTTTAAGACGTGGTGGCACCACACTCATCAACATGGCGATTTCAACTAGGTAACAATGCCGCTTTGCCCCTTTTCTATCAACCTACTAGGATCACTTGGGTTTAGCCACTGATCAAAATAAACCCTCTCAAGTCAAAAGATAATGTTACCGAGGAGGGGTGATTAGTTCAAAAGAAAAGGTTACCGAAGGGTCAGGCTCCTTTCTGAGGGTTTGGTAGATATCCACGGGTTGAGCCGGGCGGTGCGAAGGTACGGCCCAGAGTTGGTCAATCAGATCAGCGATCTGCTGGCGTAGGCGGAGGGGATTGGTCTGATCGCGCAAGGCCTGCAGTTGGGCCAGGACGGCAGGGGGCAGGGTTTCGACCTCACATAAGCGTTCAAAGGGGGTTTTGGGGGGGTCAAAGACCCGCCGGTAATGCTGCTCATCCTGCCGGATTTTGTGTTGGGTGCGCATGACCGGCTGGAAGAAGTTGTGATACAGCCACAGCGCCGCATACAACTGGCGCAGAAGGAACAGCTGCTCGAGGCGATCGAGACGCCCATGACCGACATAGGCCCGCACCAGACTATGATTGTTTTCCTCCACAAAGCGGTTGTCGTTTTTGTGATAGGGGCGGGAACGCGAGATGACCAGGGCGGGGATGCGGCTCTGCCAGAAGCGCAGCAGATGGGCGTTGAAGAACTCACTGCCATTATCTGGGTGCAGTTCACGGATGGGGAACGGCAGCCGCCGCAGGATGGCCTCAAAACCGTCCCGCATCGCCAGGTAACTGCGCCCATAGACCGCTTCAAGTTCGCTCCAGCCGGTCTTGACATCCACCATTTGGAGGGTGTGAATGACGTCCCCCCGCGTATCCTCGTCGCTGTGCACGACCAAATCCACTTCAAAATGCCCCGCCGCGGCCACATCCCACGCGATCCGCCGCATCGGGTAGGCGTGGCGCAGGGAAGGGCGTGGGCGGCGGGGCGGCTTGCGGTACGCCAGTTTGGCCTCGCTCCGCCCCAGACGTTTGAGCATGCGTTTCAAGGTCGAAACGCTCACCTGCCCCAGGCGCTCCAATGTCTGTGGTGTCACCTGCACCTCCCCTTGCCGCTCCAGATGCCGGGCCAGCGGCACCAGGGCGGGCTTGAGCCGTTCGGCACATGGGTAATCCAGGCTGCGCGCGACCACCCGCACCACATCCTCGACCTCGGCCCCATACGTCCGTCCACGTTCGCGGCGGCGTTTCTGGCGCGACAGCCGTCCGGTCAGGATGCGGATCAGGGACTTTCGATGCAGACCCGTAACCGCTTGCATCTCGTCCAACAGACGTCCCTTTTCCTTGCGGCTGGCGTGACGGTAGCGTTCCCACATCTTGTACACGTATTTACGGCGTTCGTTGATTGTCATTGGCTCGATTTCGACCATGGTTAGCTCCGGTAACATTATCTTTTGAGCTAACCATCTTACTCCAGTAACATTTTATGTGAACTAATGCGATCCTATACCCAAAAAGAGAAGAAATGCGTATAATTGCCCACAATTTAAGTATCCCTTATAACACTCTCAATGCCAAAGGGTAGGGAGCGGCAATGTCAGTACATACACATTCCCGCGGTTTATTGGTCATGAAATTTGGGGGCACCTCGGTCGGTGATGTGACCGCAGTTCAGCATGTTCTGAATATCGTCCGCGAGGCACGGACTGCTTGGCCTGCAATGGTAGTGGTGACTTCGGCCCTTAGCGGGGTCACTGAGACGCTGCTTACTCAAGCCTATAAAGTGGCTCAAGGTGATGATAGTGAAGTTGAGACCACCTTGCAGTATTTGCACGAACGCCACCATCAGTTACTCACCGCTTTTGTGTCGGATCGGAAAATGCAGCAGGCAGTTGGGGAGGAGATTGAACGTCTTTTGCAGCGTTTGGCTTCTTTGTGGCAGGCTATTGCCGTGTTGGGAGAGGCTTCGCCTCGAGCCTTAGATGCCGTTGCGGGGATGGGCGAGCGGATGAGCGTTCGTGTTCTTGCCGCGGCGCTTAATACGGCGGGCATTCGGGCTGAAGCCATTGATGCGACGGAGATCATTGTAACCGACCGTCAGTTCCAATCTGCCCACCCTGACATGGCCGCCACGCAACTCAAGGTGAATACCTTGTTGCGCCCGCGTTTGGCAGATGGGATTGTGCCCGTTATCACCGGATATATTGGCGCGACTCCGGAGGGAATTCCTACAACATTGGGACGAGGCGGCAGTGATTATTCGGCCGCGATATTGGCGGCTGCATTACACGCGGATGAGGTCTGGATTTGGACGGATGTCAATGGCGTCATGACAGCCGACCCGCGATTGATCCCTGAGGCACAGACCATTCCCCGTCTCACTTATCGGGAGGTGGCCGAGCTGGCTTATTTCGGGGCGAAGGTTTTGCACCCCAAGACGATTCGCCCGATCATTGAGGCGGGAATTCGATTGCGCGTTTTGAATACCTTTAATCCTTCTCACCCCGGGAGTGAGATCGTCGGAGATGAGCCCTCAATTCTCGATGGCGTGATCAAGGCTGTAACCGCTGTACGTCATCAACGTCTGATCACGGTAGAGGGGCGTGGCATGCTTGGGGTGCCAGGTGTGGCGGCGCGCACATTTACTGCCGTGGCGCGCACGGGCACAAGTGTCCCGTTAATTAGTCAGGCGTCTTCGGAACAATCTATTTGCTTTGCCGTACCCGCCGATACAGCCGATAAAATCGTAGCCGCATTAGAGCAGGAATTTGCTAAGGAGATTGAGCGCCGCGATATTGACCGTGTTTGGGCTTCGGATGAAGTGGTTATTCTCACCGTTGTTGGGAGCGGTATGCAACACATTCCTGGGGTCGCTGGGCGTGTTTTTGGGGCTTTAGGGGCGCAGGGAGTTAATGTGATTGCCATTGCTCAAGGGTCCTCTGAGGTTTCCATCAGTTTGGTGGTGAAAGCTGAGGACTTACAGGTGGGGCTACGTGCCTTACATGGGTTGATCAGGATTTAAGGAGCGCGGTTATGGAACCCATTCCAGTTGCTATCCTGGGTGCTACGGGTGCTGTTGGGCAGCGGTTTGTTCAGTTGCTTGATCATCATCCTTGGTTCAAAGTAACGACGTTGTGTGCTTCTGACCGTTCAGTTGGCAAAACTTACGCGGAGGGGTGCCGCTGGCTCTTAGATACTCCGATGCCCGAGTGGGCAAGAGAGATGGTGTTACAGCCCACGATAGCAGAGGTAATTAACGAGCCCATTGTCTTTTCAGCCTTGCCGGCAGATGTAGCATTTGATCTAGAGCCTGCGTTGGCACAAAAAGGGTGTGTGGTATGCTCGAATGCGTCAGCACATCGCATGGACGAAGATGTGCCTTTAATCTTGCCTGAAGTTAATGCTGAACACGTGGATTTGGTTCACTGGCAAAGACAACGACGAGCCTGGCGCGGCGCAATCGTAACGAATCCTAACTGCACCAGCACCGGAATGACGGTAGTTTTGAAGGCTTTAGATCAAACCTTTGGGGTAAAACGTGTTATTGCCGTTTCCATGCAAGCATTATCCGGCGCGGGTTATCCTGGGGTAGCCTCTCTGGACATAACCGACAATGTTATTCCATATATTCGCGGTGAGGAAGAAAAGGTATCCCTGGAACCGCGTAAAATGTTGGGCGTTTTAAAGGATGGACAGGTTAAGTTCCACCCGGTCGCTATATCGGCGCAGACAAATCGGGTAGCAGTTCTAGATGGGCATCTGGTGTGTTTGAGTGTTGAGTGCGATACGCGGCCCACACCTGAGGAGGCTCTTCGTGCGTTAGAATCTTTTGTTACACCGGATTGGCTGATGGATTTGCCATCTACCCCCAAGCCTCCCATTGTGGTGCGCCGTGAAAATGATCGTCCACAGCCTCGTTTAGATCGAATGACAGGACGAGGTATGAGTACCGTGGTGGGGCGGGTGCGTGCCGATGAGGTCCTGGATCTGAAAATGGTGGTCTTATCACATAATACAATTCGAGGTGCAGCGGGAGCCTCAATTTATAACGCTGAGTTGATTGTACGAAAAGGGTTGTTGCCATAAGGAGGCGAGTATGGTGAGCGATGCATTCTTCGGAAGTCAAAAGGGAGGTGAGTTGGCCACAGAAAGTGCAACATGGCATGTATTTAACCCTCCTGCGGAAGTAGCCGAATTATTGGCCGCGGCACCAAAGGTGATCGTGGCTACGTCTGTGGAAATGTTAATTGACCTAGCCTGTGGTGGTCCGGAGAGTAACTATTATGAGGTGGTTTATGATGTGCCCGGCAAAGGGCGTGTCGTTGAAGCCACGGTAGCCAGGGTGCGCAACGGCGTAGTAGTTAACTACACCGAGCCCTATATGCGTCGCCGTGATCCCGATTCGCTTGTTGTAGGTGATGACCGTCCAACCGATCAACCACGTTTTAAAGAACGGTTTGGGCGTGATTTTGCTCCTGTTCGACAGGAGGCATTAGCCTGGCTGAAAACTCAAGAATTGGCCGTGTTTGGATTCATTGCTGGGCGTCCAGGCATGGGACCAGATGCTCTGGCCATCGTTCCGGCGAACGCGGCCTTCTTTGCTCTTGCGCTGGCGATGTTGCAGGGGATTATCCCTCCGGATCAATTGCCGGATGGGTTCAAACCCCGAGTTGTGGTGTTTGGCGTACCGACGTTTCGTCATATTTACTTTGGTGGGAAACAAGTGGTCGTCCATTATCGTGGGGATAAGACCTATGAGATTTTTTCGTTCAATCTTTATCCAGGACCGAGTGCAAAAAAGGGCATTTATGGGGTCTTGATTGAAACCGGAGAACGCGAGGGTTGGGTTGCTCCGCACTGCTCGACCGTTCAAGTCGTAACTCCCTATGATAATGTGCTCACGATTATGCACGAAGGAGCAAGTGGTGGGGGCAAGAGCGAAATGCTCGAACAAGTTCACCGTGAACCGGATGGACGTTTATTGTTGGGTGAAAATCTGGTGACCGGCGAACGGCGCTATTTGCAGATTCCCCGCACCTGTGAGCTCAATCCGGTTAACGATGACATGGCGCTGTGTCATCCTTCAATTCAGCAGCCAAACGGAAAACTGCGTTTGATTGATGCAGAACGCGCCTGGTTTGTGCGTGTCAATCACATTGATCGTTATGGTGTGGATCCTTACCTGGAGCGTTTGACCGCTCAGCCAAGCAAGCCGCTTCTCTTTTTGAACATTGATGCGGTGCCGGGTAGTCGCGCGTTGATTTGGGAGCACATCCAGGATGCGCCGGGAAAACCCTGCCCGAATCCGCGCGTGGTAGTGCCGCGCGAGATTATACCTAATATAGTAAACGACGTCGTCACCGTGGATGTGCGTTCCTTTGGGGTGCGCACACCGCCTTGCACCCGAGAACGTCCTAGTTATGGGATTATCGGTTTATTCCACCTGCTTCCACCCTCCTTAGCTTGGCTGTGGCGTTTGGTGGCACCACGTGGGCATGAGAACCCTAGTATTGTGGATACCCAGGGAATGAGTAGCGAAGGCGTGGGTTCATATTGGCCGTTTGCGCCGGGGCGAAAAGTGGCGCAGGCGAATTTGCTCTTGGAGCAAATTCTGAAGTACCCGCGCACGCGACATGTGCTCATTCCCAATCAACATATCGGCGCTTGGCGGGTTGGTTTTATGCCCCAATGGATTGCGCGTGAGTATTTGGCGCGCCGCGGGAGCGCCCGTTTCCGCAGTGACCAGATTCGCCCGGCACGCTGTGCCCTTTTGGGTTATGCGATGCATACGCTCCATGTCGAAGGGCAACAAATCCCGCGCTGGTTTTTGCAGGTGGACACGCAACCCGAGGTTGGCCCTGAGGGGTATGATCAGGGCGCACAGATGCTTGAGGATTTCTTCCGCCGTTGCTTGCAAGATTTCCTACGACCCGATTTAGATCCTCTGGGACGTCAGATTATCCAATGCTGTTTGGACGGGGGCTCGCTTGAGGATTACCTACAATTGACTCCGATGGAGTAAGGGGTGATCTTTACTGCATCTGCCAGAGACCCGAGAAGGGTCTCTGGTCATTTTATGTTGAATGTCACTCCTAAAATGTTAACCCATTCATAACCGTAATACCATTACTGATGACAGGTATTGTGGTAAACTGGTTTTGGTTTGGGCAGTTTATAGGATCAGGTGCTTTTGATGCCATTTCCAGTTGAAAGTCCACGTTCCGAACAAACTGCCTGCTTTCTTTTAAACCCCTGTATTCCCCAAAAGGAGGTTTTTATGAAGAGAACCCATATATCGTATATTGCCCTAGTGGCAATGGTTGCCCTGGCAATAGTGTTGGCGGCGTGCCAACCGGCAGCCACTCCGACACCAGAACCGACACAGCCCCCGACACAGGTTGAAAAGCCAACCACGCCGCCTCAGCCTACTCCTACACCTGAACCTACAGCAGTTCCCTTGGGAAGTCCCGAGAACCCACTCATCATGGCTTTGGCGCCTTCGGCAACAGCCCAGGAGTTGATCGCTAGCGGTGAAGCCATCGCCAAGCAACTCTCAGATTTGACCGGCTACACTATCAAAACCACGGTTCCCAACTCCTATGGTGCGCTGGTGGAAGCCATGGGGGCAGGTAATGCTCATATCGGCTGGTTGCCTCCCTTTGCCTACGTTGTTGCCCATCAGAAGGGTTATGCGGATGTAGGGTTGATCACCCTCCGTTTCGGTGCTGACCACTATGGTTCTCAGTTCATTGCACACGTAGATAGTGGATTTACTCCCTACTTTGACCCTCAGACCAATCAGAATACGGCTGATGCGGCGACAGCATTGGCTCAGTTTGAAGGCAAGAAACCCTGCTGGACCGATCCGCTTTCATCCTCAGGGTATGTGATCCCGGTTGGCTACTTGAACAAATATGGGATTAAGACCCAGGCGGCGGCCTTTGTGCAGGGGCATCCGACAGTTGTGCGGGCGCTTTATGCCAAGGGCATCTGTGATTTTGGCGCCACTTTTATTGATGCTCGCACTTCCTCTGCGTTGCAAAAGGATCTCCCTGATGTGATGGATAAAATCGTGGTGATATGGCGCACGGATCCGATTATCCCGAACGATAACGTATCCTATGCTGCCACTGTGCCGGAGGATATGCGCGCCAAGTTGAATGAAGCCTTCTTGAAGATTGCTGAGACCGAAGAGGGCAAAGCCGCGCTGAAAGCCGTGTATCAAATTGAGGGACTCAAGGTCGTGGATGACACCTTCTATGATGAATTTCGTGTTTACCTTGAGGCCTCTGGGGTGGATGTTACCAACCTAGTCAAATAGGTTAACCTGAAGGATTGGGGGTGGGAGAAACAATCTCCTACCCCCAACCTGATTTCTCTGTTGTGAGGTGTATCTGTGTTACGTGTTGAGCACCTGACTAAGGTTTATCCCAACGGTACGGTGGCATTGCGAGATGTAAGTTTTGAAGTACCTGATGGTGAATTCTTGGTGGTAATTGGGCTTTCGGGTTCGGGAAAATCTACCCTTCTCCGATGTATCAACCGCTTAATAGAGCCTACCTCTGGCAAAATCTATTGGGATGGGGTGGATATCACCAGTGCCTCACCCGGTGAAATGCGTCGAATTCGACGCCAAATTGGCATGATTTTTCAGCAGTTCAACTTGGTAAAACGATCTAGCGTGTTAACCAATGTGCTAAGTGGACGTTTGGGGTATGCTAATCCATGGCTATCTCTTCTAGGGGTATGGCCATCTGAAGATCGTCAGAAAGCACTACAGGCTTTGGAAAGAGTCGGTATTGCCGATAAAGCCTACCAGCGGGCAGACACTCTATCCGGTGGGCAGCAACAGCGGGTGGGAATTGCTCGAGCGCTGATGCAGGATCCACGGCTATTACTCGCCGATGAACCGGTGGCTAGTTTGGATCCCGTATTAGCCCACAGCATTTTACAGTATCTGGAACAGTTAAATAAAGAGGGTGTTACGGTTATCTGCAGTCTTCACTTTCTAGATCTTGTCCATCGGTATGCAACTCGCGTTATCGGCTTAAAAGATGGGGTAAAGGTATTCGATGGATTGCCCAATGAGATTGATCGGGCTCGTTTCAAAGAGATTTACGGTGAAGAAGCTCAGGAAGTACGGGCTGCCAGTTTGTAATCATAGGCTCAAAAGGATTCTATGGATAAGGTAGAACGCCGATTGAATAAAGCCTTAGCGGCATTGCTCTCTCTTTTGCTTCCGGGTTTGGGGCAAGCCCTGCAAAAAGATTGGAAGCGGGGGTTGAGCATTTTACTGGCCATAGGGACGGCGCTAGCCACCGTTAGTTGGTATGGTAAACGTGAATGGTTTATCTTAATCGTTCTATTGTGGCTTTGGAATGTATGGGATGCCTTCCAAATGCCTCGTGGGGCTCCAATTCCATTGGCGGTTTTGTTGTGGTTGGCAATGGCCTACGGAATAGGGTGGCAAGTAACCCAGGTTAACCCCATGGCGTTATTTGCGAATGCTGAACGGGCTCAATCCATCATCCGACCTATGCTCCAGCCAGACTTTTTAACAGCACGTAAGGAAAAACACGAAGGATGGGTTGAAGTGCAAGTGCCCTGTTCTCCCAATCCGCCGAGAGCCGAAAAGACGGTGGGCGGCATTACCGTTCGAGTCCAACCCGATTGTGGAAATTTGAATGAGACTTTGATTGTTACTGCAGAAGGATTGTGGCCAAATGCCCCTACGGAAATCACTTGGATGACTCCGATTGGAGATGTAAAGCTACTTGGACCGGGCAACAATCAGATGCTGGTTGTGCAAAGTGATGAGAGTGGCCGCCTTAGTGCAGTCATCCAGGTGCCTGGGAGCGCGTTAGCCGCTGCCCCGGATCCTACTTTGCCTTTGCCTCACCGTGTTTACCTCACTCAAACCCGTCCTATTGGGGGCATGACGCTTTCGACAAATGGTCAGTATGTTATTCGAGGGATATACGAAACACTGGCTTTAGCGTTGCTTTCGACTGTCATAGGGGCGGTTTTGGCGATCCCATTTGGGTTTCTAGCTGCGCGAAACTTAATGAGCGGACATCCTGCTTTGATGGGAATTTATGTTGTTGTACGCACCATCCTAAATGTCGTTCGCTCAATAGAATCCCTAATCCTGGCCATTATCTTTGTGATTATTGTCGGTTTGGGCCCATTTCCAGGTATGTTAGCCCTAGCCCTTCACACGACCGCAGCCCTGGGGAAGTTGTATTCTGAGGTCATTGAGGCGATTGATCCAGGGCCCATTGAAGCCATTCGTGCTACTGGAGCAAACTCTTTGCAAGTGATCCGTTATGCAGTCATACCCCAAATCATTCCGCCTTTTACTGCGCTTACAATTTATCGCTGGGATATCAATGTGCGATCTTCAACGATCATTGGTTTTGTGGGTGGGGGCGGGATTGGCTTTTTCCTTTATCAATGGATTTTGATCGGAGATTTTAGAGCGGTAAGTGCTTCGTTTATTGCTATCGCTGCAGTGGTGATGGTCCTAGACTTCTTCAGCGCCAAACTTCGTGAGCGGTTAGTGTAAGATGAATCTTAAAAATCGTTCGCAATTAAGCCGTCTTTTTACGCAGGGATTTGTGGCTATAGTCATTGTTCTCGCGCTGTATGCCAGCATTGAGGTAACTCAGCCGGATTTTATCAAGCTCGTCACGGCTGCACCCAAGGCCAGACAAGTATTAAGTCAGTTGCTCAATCCCGACCTGTTTACGCGAGAGTCAGACGTGACAATGCTTGACGTAGCTCTGCCAGTGCCTTGTGGAAGCGCACCGGAAGGCGAATTCGTGTCATCGGGTCCACGCTTGGAAGTAGAGCCACGATGTGCAGGTGAAAGAGAGACCGTGGTGGTGCGCGGGAGAGAATTGGGCAAGGAAGTGCAGGTTACTCTGCGGTGGCGCTTACCTGATGGAAATACCCTGGGAATTCAACGTTTGACGACCGATGCAGAGGGAAATTTTGAAGCCAAGGTTCAGGTTCGCCCTATCGTGACAACGAAAGATGGCAAACCCGCTGCACTTGAGGCTGAAGTTGTATTGCCAGGTGGGCGTCTTGTGCCTTCCCAAGCGCTTAAGGATGTCACGGATGCCATGTTTGTGACCATTTTCATGGCTCTGCTGGCGACAACCTTGGGAACCGTTCTGGCTGTCCCACTTAGTTTTCTGGCTGCGTCGAATATCACACGTCGTGGGCGGGTAGGTAGTCTGATTTACTATCTCGTGCGTACCTTGCTCAATCTAATCCGATCCTATGAGCCGTTGGTCATGGCAACCATTTTCGCACTCATTGTGGGATTTGGGAGTCCCTTTGCGGGTATTTTAGCCCTTGTTGTAGTGACTACGGCTTCGTTGGGCAAGATGTTTTCAGAATCCATTGAAAGCATTGACCCTGGGCCGATTGAGGCAATTACGGCAACAGGCGCGAACAGGGCTCAGGTAATCTGGTACGGTGTCGTCCCTCAAATCCTGCCCGACTTTCTTTCATTCACGATTTATCATTGGGATATCAATGTTCGCATTTCCACCATTATCGGATTTGTGGGCGGTGGTGGTATTGGTGATTATCTTTCCAAACGCATCAATGCTTTTGAATATAGCAAGGCCGGTACTGCCTTACTGGCGATCATTATCGTGGTATGGGCGTTGGACTTTCTGAGCGCTCAGGTGCGTAAGAAATTGATTTAGGCGCTGTGCTGGTTAATGAATTCCAACGTCAGTTGGGCCACTTGATCAAAATCACGATCGATCATGACGCAATGGCGTGAGTTTTCTAACCACACCAGGTTCTTTTGCGTAGAGCCCAGGGCTTGAAATAAGTGTTCCGCGCCTATAGGGTCGATTGTTTGATCCTGTCGCCCTTGGAAAATGAGCACCGGCTGAGTTATAGAAGGCGCATATTTACGGGCTAATTGTTGCAATTTCAGTAACTGGCTTGCCGCGCGCAAGGGGACAACGCCGTAACCCTGCCAAGGATAGGGTTCTTCGTTTTGATCTTTGGTGTAGGTTTTGGGAAACACTTGCACAAAAAAGGATAACCAACGTGTGCGCCATAATCCAGGAACACGATAAGCCGGCGCATAAAGCAACAGGCCTTGAATGTTCGGAAATTGATAGGCTAGCAACAGAGCGAGCAATCCGCCCATCGATTCACCGCCGACAAAAACGATTCGGCAGGCTTTGCGCAAGGACTGAAGCGTCGTAGCGGCACTACTGAACCAATCACGCCAGTGGGTACGGTTGGTCTCAATGGGATTTGTCCCATGGCCCGGCAATAATGGGGCTGCAACGGAAAGGCCGTGTTGATTCAAAAAGCGGGCCAAAGGCTGGACTTCGACCGTTGTAGCAGTAAACCCATGAATCAGCAAAACACCGATCTCACCACCTGGCCAGAAGAAAGACTTTCCATTGAGATGAGGGTTGATGATCCAGGTTGATGAATTAGAGAGTTTCATTTCGCGATGAATCTTTCAGGGGTAAGGTATGTGTAGCGAAGGGCAAAATGGCTGCTTTGATTGGATGCCCGATTTTATTATAGGCAATTTTTAAAGCCGCTTCTAAATCGGGGGCATATGAAAGGAGGCATTTTTCAACCAGATAACGAGGCATTTGGGAGACCAAGATGATAGGATTGCGGGCTACCTGGCGGGCGATCTGAAAGGCTTTATGTGGTCCCAGCCGAAAACCCATCT
>SPLK01000376.1_pt1 | contig 13596 bp, 15 predicted proteins | sample 2456111 | NCBI WGS metagenome assembly SPLK01 (sample SAMN11156906, study PRJNA527647) | hot springs metagenome | biome: Geothermal region; feature: Hot spring; material: tree branch in hot spring; isolation source: hot spring sediment rich in lignocellulosic material ... | reverse complement strand
TCCTGCCCTGCCTATTTTTTGACTAAAATATTTATACCATACTTTTACGTAGGAGGAATATATATGTCTATAACAACAAAAACAGGTGACAACGGAGAAACAAGTCTTGCTAATGGAGAGCGTGTAAAAAAAGACCATATAAGAGTACAAACCTACGGGACTGTTGATGAGTTGAATTCATTCCTTGGACTCGCCAAACATTACTTACCAGATTATGAAAGAGAAGTTGTAGAATTAATTCAAAAAAATCTATTCAGACTTGCTGCAGAACTTGCAAAAGGTGAGCAATACGTAAAATTGATAAACGAGGAAGATATAGAAAAATTAACAAATTTAGTCTATGAATACGAGTCTAAAGTCGAACTGAATTCTTTCGTAATACCTGGGGAAACAATAGCAAGTGCTCATTTGGACGTATGTAGAACAATAGCAAGAAGAGCGGAAAGATTAGTCGTAACGTTAGCAAGTCAAGAGGAAGTACGTGGTGAGGTGATAAGGTATTTAAATAGAATCTCCGACTTACTTTACATAATGGCGAGGTTCATTGAAGGTAGCCATATAAGAAAAATAAGGGGTAGTGAGTTATGATAGTAATCGATGGTGAGCACTTAAGCTTAGAAGATGTACACAATGTAAGTAGAAAATACGAATTAGTCTCTATTTCAAATGAAGCATACAAAAAAATGCGAGATAGTCGAAAAACAATAGAAAAGGTTTTAGAAATTGGAGAACCTGTGTATGGTATTAATACAGGATTTGGTGCTTTAGCTAATGTAAGAATTTCAAAAGATAAACTTAGAGATTTGCAAAGAAATATAGTTCTTTCTCATTCAGCTGGAATTGGAGAGTACTTACCAGAAGATATTGTCCGTGCAATGATTTTAATACGAGCAAACGCACTCGCAAAAGGTTACAGTGGAGTAAGACCCGTGATTGTAGAAAAACTTGTAGAACTCCTAAACAAAAAAATTACACCTTTGGTACCTGAAAAAGGTTCCGTTGGTGCAAGTGGTGACTTAGCTCCTCTTTCCCATATAGCAATGAGTATAATAGGAGAAGGAAAAGTCTTTTACAACGGAAAAATTATTGATATAAATAAAACTGACTTTGTTCCTATAGAATTAGAAGAAAAAGAAGGGTTAAGTCTTATAAACGGTACACAATTCATGGCCGCACATTTAGCACTCATCGTGCGTGATTTAGAAAAGTTAATGAAATTAGCAACACTTGTAGCTGCTTTGTCAGTAGACGTACTTTTGGGCACTCCAAAAGCTTTCGATGAAAGAATCCAACTCGCAAGACCGCATACTGGACAAATTAAAATCGCTCAATGGCTAAGGGAATTCCTTGATGAAAGTGAACTCAGAGAAAGTCATAAAAAATGCCCAAAAGTTCAGGACGCGTACACATTAAGGACTATCCCCCAAGTTTACGGTGCAGTATACGATACTATCCAATGGGTCAAAGAAATTGTAATAAGGGAAATTAACTCAGCAACTGATAATCCGTTAGTTTTCGGTGATGAGATATTAAGTGGTGGGAATTTCCATGGTGAGCCTCTTGCACTATGCGCAGATTACCTTGCAGTTGCACTTACTTCCATGGGAAACATGATTGAACGGAGAATAGATAGGATTGTTAATCCAAAGGTCAACGAAGGTTTACCACCATTCTTAGCAGGTGGTGAAGAAGGCTTAAATAGTGGTTACATGATATGGCAATATACCGCCGCAGCTTTATGTAATGAAAACAAAGTACTTTCTCATCCGGCAAGCGCCGACACAATACCCACTTCCGCTTATCAAGAAGATCATGTGAGTATGGGGGCAAACGCTGTAAGAAAATTGAGGAGAGTATACGAAAATTTAGTAAGCTTAATATCAATAGAAGCTATGCTTGGAAGCACCGCATTATACTACAGACGTCCTTTGAAAAGTTCTGAACAAATCGAAAAATTTTATGGTATAATTGATGTAAAACCAGGTAATGACAGATTTTTTGGTGATGATTTTGAGCGTGTAAAAAATACAATAGTTAGGGAGGTGCTTTCATGAGTTTACGGACAAAGCTTATATTATCTTTGGTACTTGTAGGTATCTTATCATCTTTTGTAAGTGTGCTTGTTTCTGTTTTAGTCTCAACCTCTGTTGTTAGAGATGCAGCTGGACAAATTCAGTCTTTGGTTCTATCATCTGTGAAAAAAGATATAGAGGTACATTATTTAAACGATATAATCAAACCACTCGCAGATTACTCGTTTAGTGGTGCAATATCACCTTACATGACAAACGTGAGTGATGAACTTGGGCTCAGTCAGCTTGGTTGGGGAGTACGGAATGCTTACAGTGCACTAAACCAGAAAGGTTACCACGATGTCTTTGTAGTTCTTCCAGATATGAGAGTTGTATCAAAGGATGGTTTGGCAAATGTGAAACTACCATCGGAAATAATTGAAAAAGTATTATCAGGAAAGAAAAAGACAGAAATTTATATGCCATACGAGTACAATGGAAAAAATTATATTATGGTTGCTGCTGCTGTTTATGATTTCGGTGAAAATGTTATCGGGGCGCTCGTTGGATTTTATCCAATTGACGAATTGCAAAAAATGGTAAGTAAAATAAAAATTGGTAAAACAGGATACGTTACTCTAGTTTATGGTACTTTAACAGTGGCACACCCAAAAGCTGAATTTGTTGGAAAGCTCGATTTATCAGAAGAAGAAGGAACAAAGATACTTGCTCAAGAAATCACATCCAAAACAAAAGGTACAATAGTGTACACATTTAATGGGAAACAATTCGCAGCATTTGAAAGAATTGGAAATTACAATTTAACCGCTATAGGTATAATTCCATTGTCGGAAATTACAGAAGCAGCTAATAAAATAATTATGTCTGGTGTTTTCGCTGGTATAATAATCGCACTTGGCGCAGCTTTAATTGCTATATTCCTTACAGACACAATAACTAAACGTATAAATCACGTCGTTGAAATCGCTCAAAAAGTTGCTGAAAATGACCTAACAGCAACTGTTGACGAGGCCAAGCTTGGTAAAGATGAAATCGCCAAATTAGGTCATGCGTTTAAATTGCTTATAGAAAGTTTCAAACAAACAGTAGGCGAAGTTATGAAATTGAGTGCACAAGTTTCATCGGTTTCATTCATGCTTGATGATCTGGCACAGAATTCCGCTCAAGCAGCACAAACATCTAAGGAAACAGTTCAAAAAACTACACTTGAAGTACAAGATATAGCAGCTGCGACAGAAGAAGCAAATAGCGGTATGGAAGAAATAGCAGCTGGTGCACAGAATATAGCAAGGTATTCTGAAAAACTCTCGCAAAGTGCAGAACTTATGCGCGAAAACGTGAGTTTAGTTTCCGAAAGAATGCAAGAAGTAGAAAATTCAGTTGGAGAGATTAGAACAGGAATGGGTGAATCACTGACAGCGATAGTAGAATTAACCAAATTCTCAAATCAAATAGGAGAGATAGTGGATACAATATCAAGTATCGCTGAACAGACAAACCTTCTAGCGTTGAATGCTGCAATAGAAGCTGCAAGAGCTGGTGAAGCAGGAAGAGGATTCGCAGTAGTGGCAGACGAAATAAGAAAACTTGCAGAAGAAAGTAGACAAGCAACAAAGAAGATAGCAGAAATATTAAGTAAAATTGGTGAACAAGCCAAGAAAGTCGAAAAAGTCACAACAGGAGTTAGTCAGAAAGTTGATGGATACGTTTCTACAGTGCGAGAAGCTGGTGAAAGTTTGAGCATGTTAATTACAAAAATAGAAGAAGTATCGAAGATGACAACAGACTTAGCAGCAACGGCAGAAGAACAAAGCGGTGCAACAGAGGAAGTCAGTGCAGCTATGGATAGAGTGACAAAGAATGTCCAAGAAGTTGAGAGAGATATCGAAGAAATGGCCGCTCAGATAGCTTCTCAAGCTGATCAAATCAACGAAGTTAAGACCTATTCAGATGAACTATCAACAGCCGTTAGCGAATTAAACAATTATGTGAAAAGATTTAAATTATAATACATAATACTCAAAAAACCCATCCCCTTATATAAGGGGATGGGTTTTTTATTTTCATAAATCCAAAAATAACCGCTAAATGTTATTTAATACATAAGGATCCCCTTTTTACTGGGGATCCTTATATCATATATCACTTATTTACTTAGCAATCACTCTTCGTCCACTTCTTCTTCAATGTCATCTAATAGTTCTTCATAAGATGTCTTTAATTCCTCTTCTTCCTCAATGCTCTCTATTGTTCTTTCCTGGATCTCTTCTTTTGCTTGGCCAAGTGGATGTTGAGGATCAAGTTTTCCAGAAAAAATCTCCATTTTACTTCCGTTTTCGTAAACGTATTCTTTAGCATTAACTGGGGTTCTGAGAGTTTTCAAAACTTCAACCATAACTTCTTCATCCAAATCTTCGTTGTCAGGAAATCTTATAGTTAGTATCCCTTTCGAATAAGATAAATTGCATTTTCTTGATTTTACAAATTCTACGAGTTCTGTATTTTTTAAAGCAAAATCTGCCCTTTGCTCGTTAACTTCAAGTTCCATTACATAGTAGAATGACATTAATTACACCCCTTGCTTTTCAGCACCCAAGTAAGCTTTTACCTTGGCTGCCAGTCTTGATTTCCTCCTACTAGCTTGGTTTTTGTGAATTGCGCCACTTTTTGCAGCTTTATCAATTGCGCTTTGAGCTTTTCTAAATAATTCCATTATTTCTTCTGCAGATTTTTTCTGTGCTATAGCTGCGAGGACCGCTTTGATTTTGTTTTTCATACTTGTCTTGTAAGCTTTATTGAGCACTCTTCTTTTTTCAGAAACTCTTACCCTTTTTTCAGCAGACATTTTATTTGGCATACATTATTCCTCCCTAATATATTTTCTCATTTATTAAAGGTTGAAAGCAGCTTTTAACTCTCTAACCATGTCCGTTCTTTCCCAGGTAAAGTCTGGGTCATTTCTTCCAAAATGTCCGTAAGCAGCTGTCTTTCTGTAAATTGGTCTAAGAAGATCGAGTTTTTTAATTATCGCACCTGGTCTGAAATCGAAAATTTCTTCAACAACTTTTCTCAATTTTTCTTCGTCTACTTTTGCCGTTCCAAATGTATTAATCATTATAGATACTGGTCTTGCAACACCAATTGCGTAAGCTACTTGGATCATGAATTTATCCGCAAGACCTGCCGCAACAACGTTCTTCGCAACGTATCTTGCAAAATAGTGGGCTGATCTGTCAACTTTTGTCGGATCTTTTCCGCTGAATGCTCCTCCACCATGTGGTATAGCCCCACCATATGTATCAACGATTATCTTTCTTCCAGTTAATCCAGTATCAGCAGATGGTCCACCAAGAACGAATCTACCGGTTGGATTGACCAAGATTTTCATATTGTCATCTCTAAGATTCTCTGGAATAATTGGATTTATAACATACTTTACAAGCGCTTCTCTTATCTCAGGAATAGTTACATCTGGTTCGTGTTGAGTGGATATAAGTACTGTATCAACTCTTACTGGTTTTTCGTTTTCATCATATTCAATCGTGACTTGTGTTTTTCCATCTGGTCTTAAGAAAGGAACTGTTCCATTTTTTCTTACCTCGGCGAGCTTCATAGCAAGCTTGTGAGCAAGCATAATTGGAAGAGGCATAAGCTCTTCTGTTTCGTTAGTAGCGTAACCAAACATCATTCCTTGGTCACCAGCTCCAACTTTTTCAATCTCATCTTCTGCTTTCTCGCCCTGCTTAAACTCTGCAGCTTCGTTAACACCAAGAGCTATGTCAGGTGACTGACTGTGAATGGATGAAAGAACTGCACATGTTTCACCGTCAAAACCATACTTTGCTCTTGTATAACCGATGTCAAGCACAGTTTTTCTAACAATGTCCTGCACATCAACGTAAGCTTTTGTTGTAACTTCTCCCGCAACAATGGCAACACCTGTTGTAAGAAGTGTTTCAACAGCTACACGAGCTTTCGGATCTTGCTCAATAATCGCGTCTAAGATGGCATCACTAATTTGATCTGCCATCTTATCTGGGTGTCCTTCTGTGACACTTTCACTTGTAAAAAGTCTTCTCATCTCTCTGCCTCCCTTTCGTAGGTTTCTTTTGAGATAAACTTACCACCATCTATATCGATACTCACTGGTTTATACGAACCAGTGAATTTTGCGTGTAACTCAATCTTATTAGGACATTTCGAGCCAACATAAACTTTTTCAATCATAAAAGGCGATGACCTATCATCGTAATTTATTATAAAATCGTATCCTATTCTCAGATGACTTCTAAAAACTTCTCCACATTTATTGCACTTAATATAAACAACAAGTGCGTTTTTGTCTTTGTAAAATGGATTCTTTTCAAGTTCTGCTTCAGTTTTTTCTCTTTTTTTGAAAAATAACATGGCAATCACCTTCAAAAATAAAAAAATTAGAGTTTTTTATCTTCTTTGAAGAGTAAATCTAAAAACTCTGTTATTTCCGAATTCATCAGTAATTTCAACCCTTACGTTGTACGAATTTCCAGTCTGACTTTCGATTTTATTTTCTTTGACAAATGAAACATTTTTATTATTGTAAAGTTTATAAAAACCACGGTAAATAAGTCCAGTCATGATTGTTCCTTCTTCATCGTAAACTTCGTAAGGCTTATCCCAATATTCTTCTGGAACCTCGTCAAGTATTATATGATACACCAAATTTTCTGAAAAGTACACTTTTATTTCTTTAACTCCAAGTAAATTTTTTGCTAATTCTGTGTACGCTTCAATGGAAATTTTTGGATATCGTTCACTAAAATAGTAAATTCCATTTTCTACGAATGGATACTCTTTACCTTCAATTCTTACACTCTTTAAGAGAATATTCATGCTTACTGGCCTCAAGAGGTTTTTATCGATGAATTTTAGAGGATCGTAAAAGAACTTTTCGTCGCTGCTTCTAACTTCAAAGTGTGCATGTGGTTTTGTTGCTTCTCCTGTACTACCAGAGTATCCTATCACTTCACCTCTTTGAAATTTATACTCATCAGAATAAATTTCTACAACAACCCTTTGATTTCCAAATTCTTCATTCATCATTGAAACCAATTTATCAAGCTTTTCAGAAAATTTTGAAAGGTGAGCATACAAAGTTCTGTAACCATCAGCGTGTTGGAGAACTAAAGTCTTTCCATAAATGCCCCCTTCATCTATCTCAAGACGTACTAAGTATCCATCTTCGACAGCTTTAACTGGTATACCTTCTTTCAAAAACGTACTAAAATCGATACCTGAATGGAAATGTGGAATATTACCAGTTGATCTAAATTCCATAAAAGTAGCAGTTATATAACTGTTATCAACAGGTACCGTATAAAGAGCAAACAAAAAAACAGAATAAATAAAAGAAAGAAAAATAGAAGTCAAAAAAGCATACTTTCTACTTAACACTGTATATTCACACTCCCTTAAAACATTTGTTTATCGTCTTTAAGTTGCTTTGAAATTTTTTCAACTATGTTTTCTGGTCCTTTTATATCCAATATATATCCATCGTTCAGATATTCAACTACATTCCACTCTATAAAATCAGCGTATTTGAGTATAACACTGAGTTGTTCAGCATTTATATGTATCCTCTTTCTTATATCAAAAATATCAATGTATTCTCTTATTTTTTTGTATAAAACTTCAAATCCCAACTTGGATTTAGCCGATATAAAGACAGAATTTGGATACTCATACCTTATCATATCTAAATAGTCCTCTGGTACAAGGTCTATCTTATTAAAAACAATGAAATAAGGTTTATCATTCGCTTTTATTTCCTCAAGCACACTAAAAGAAGCAGAGAGTTTCTTCTTATAATTGGTATCGCTAACATCTACAAGTATGATAATTACATCTGAGTAAAGAATTTCTTCTAAAGTTGAATGAAACGCCTCAACTAAGGTGTGAGGTAACTTCCTTATAAATCCAACCGTGTCACTTAACAAAACAAATCTACCGTCAGGTAATTTAATTCTTCTAACGGTAGGATTAAGCGTTGAAAACATTTTATCTGAAATAATTATATCTTCTTCTTTAGAAAGTGCACTTAATAAAGTGCTTTTACCAGCATTTGTATATCCAACGACAGAAAAAATATAATATCCGCTTTCCAGCCTTGATTTTCTTACTGTATGTCTGTTTTTTCTGATTTTTTCAAGTTCTTTTTTTAATTGACTTATTCTATCTTTAATCCTTCTTCTATCGAGTTCGAGGATTGTTTCTCCAGGTCCTCTTGTGCCTATACCTCCACCTGGATTTGAAAGTTCTAAGCCTTTACCCCTCAATCTTGGCAGATCGTAAATAAGTTTTGCCATTTCCACTTGAAGTTTTCCTTCGTGTGTTGAAGCGTGTTTAGAAAATATTTCGAGTATAATCTGTGTTCTATCCACAACCTTTAAACCTGTTATTTCTTCAATATTTCTCAATTGTATAGGCGTAATTTCATCATCGATTACAATCAAGTCTATACTATTAGCTAAACAATAATCTTTTATTTTATGTAATTTACCACTACCAACGTATGTAACGGAATCAGGCTTTACTCTTCTTTGAATAACTTTATCAACAACTTCTATTTCTAAAGTTTTACAAAGCGTCTCAAGTTCATCTAAAGAATCAAAAGAATCCTTATTGTATGTACTCTCAACACCTAATAATATTGCCTTTTTTCCGAATTTTTCCATCTCCTTCACTTAATCCATCAAAAACCAAAATTATTCTTGTTCAGCTTCTTGTTGTTCTTGTTGTTCTTCCTCCGTCTTCATAAGCATAATATACTCCGCAGGAAGGATAGTGCTTATAGCATGCTTGTAAATAAGCGTTTGCTGTTTACCACTCTCAATAAGAACTGTAAAATTATCAAACGACCTTACTATCCCCTTTGTTTGAAAACCATTGACAAGATAAACCTTTACTTCAATTTTTTTGGTCCTAAGAATATTCAAAAACCTATCTTGAAGGTTGAACTTCTCCTTTGCCATACAAATCCCCCCATGAAATTAAGATTTAAAGAGATTATAATTATTAATTGTTATAAGAATGAAATGCTACTAATCAAATATTTTTAGTTAATTGCTTTTAAATTATACCATATTTATAGAGATTTTCAAATACCAATTTTACTTTACCTCATGTTCTATGATATAAACAGCATATTTTTTGAAACACGGAAAGCATTTTTATATTTTTGTTTTATTTGACAAGTTTTTTGGAATATGATACAATATTTTTGAAAAAGATGGGGGTGATAATATGCCAAAGATGTTACCACGCTGTCCAGTTTGCGGTAAGCCTATGAAAGTAACGCAGCTAAAATGTGAGGAAGATTCGATAACAGTGAGTGGATATTTTGAAGTACCAGAGTTTTGTTTTTTAGATGAAGAAGACACAAGATTTATAGTAATGTTTTTAAGAACGAAGGGAAATTTAAAAGAACTCGAACGACTTACGGGAATTGGATACTTTGCACTGAGAGGTAGATTAGACAAGGTACTTGAAAAAATGGGGTTAACTCCTATTGAAGAATTAACAGATGATGAGCAAGTTGACCAAGAAGAGGTGTTTAAACTGCTTAAAGAAAAGAAAATAACGGTTGAAGAAGCGATATCATTACTAAAGAAAAAGGGAGAAAAGTAAATTAATAAATGGAGGTAAATGGAGGTAATATTATGGGTGAACTCCCAAATGATGTTAGAGCTGTTCTCGAAGCACTTGCAAGAAAAGAGATATCAGTGGAAGATGCTGAAAAATTGATACTGACTTTGAAATCTTCTAAGAATACGGAAAAAAGTAAAAAAAAGAAAAGTATTATAGGTCGTGAATTTATTTTGAGTGAAGGAGAAGAATTTAGCGGAGATATTGAAATTGTTAATGGAAAAGCCATTATTTCTGGAAAAATTAATGGAGATTTAGAAATAGTCTTTGGTGAACTTGTATTTTCTGGAGAAGTAAATGGTAACGTTGAAATTGTTGGAAGTTCAATAACTTGGCACGGTGGAAAGATAAATGGAAACCTCCAATTAGTAGGTTGTAATTACAAAGGAGAGAAACCAAAAGTTATTGGAAATGTTAGTGAAATTAGCAATTTCTTTATAAATGGAATACTCAATACTGTAAAATACCTCGTTGTAAAACCATTCATGGCTGGAATAAAAATCGAGGAATAAATTTTTTATAAATGACAAAAGGTGGTGAGATAAAATGGAACTGAGAAAAATACTTATGGCTGTCGAAAGCGGTGAAATCACGCCAGAAGATGCTGAAAAGTTAATAGATGCTATCTTCGAAAGTGATGAAAATGCAACTACAAGTGTTGTAAGTGAAGAGTATATAGTTGATAAGAATTCTGTACTTAAAAATGATATATCAGCCACAAACGCAAACGTTAAGATTTATGGTGAAGTCTACGGTAATGTCTCGGTTGTTAACAGTACAGTTGAAATTTCTGGTATAGTCCATGGTAACATTAACGCTGTACGTTCGAAAATCGTATGGAATGGTGGAAGAGTTGATGGAAATGTAAATCTGGTACTCACAAAGGAAGAAGGAATTGCTAACATCGGTGGTAAAAAAAATATTGTTGACTTTAATATCCCGTTTTTAGACAAAATAGTAAAAGATAAAATTTCTGTTAATGGATTTGGTATGGATGTACTTATTATATCTGGAAAAAGAAAAGAAGAGTATTTAAAAAATGAAAAAATAGTAATCGATGGAGAAGCCCAAGTTGGTATTATTGATTGTGAAGAACTTATAGTAAATGGAGAGCTCATTTCCGAGAAAATAAATTGTGAGAATATGATTATCTCAGAAAAAGCTAAAGTAAAATCTAAAAAAATATACACTGAATCCTTGGAAAATAACGGAGATATAATTTCAAATAAAATTCAGGTTGAATTAGCAAAAAACAATGGGACAATAAACGTAGAAAGGATATCTTCGGAAAGCTTCATTAACAAAGGCAATGTAAAATGTGAAGTATTTGACTGCGAGGTTTTAACAAATCATGGATTAATCGAAGTTGAAGAACTTTCCAATGAAAGTGTAAATAACAATGGTAAAATAATTGCTGAAGAAATTGATTGCGAAACAATTTCTAACAATGGTGAAATATATGCTACGATTTTCGAATGTGAAAATCTTATTGGAAATACTATAATAAAACGCGATAAAATATAATCAAGGAGGTGCTTGAAATGTTTTGGGGTATCATATTGTTGTCTGCTGGTATATTTATTTTATTAAGTATTGTCCTTTCTGTTACATCACCTGTTTGGCTTGTACTTGGAAGTGTAGCTTTCGTTGGAGGAGTAATAAGCATGATAAAGAGCTTTCCAAATGGGTTGGGTTTATCTATCTTAGGTGGTTTAATCGTTGTTCAAGCGTTAGGATATATAAAAATGGGATTTTGGGAATTTGTAATTGCAATAATAGCTGCCGGGCTTATCGAAATTGGATTGAAATTGATAGTTTCATCCAACAAAAATAGGTGGAGTTAACAAAAAATCAGCGGTTTGAAAACCGCTGATTTTTTTGATGAATTTTGAGAAATTACTAATTATTGATTACCTGACCAATAGTTTGGTGGTTCTTTGGTTATTATAATATCATGGGGGTGACTTTCTTTTACCGAAGCATTAGTTATCTTAATAAATTTAGCTTTCTTTTGTAATTCATCTATATTTTTTGCTCCAACATATCCCATTCCTGATCTCAATCCTCCGATAAGTTGATAAACAACATCTTTAACCGCTCCTTTGTAAGGAACCATCCCCTCGACACCTTCTGGAACGAATTTTTGGTTATCAGATTGGAAATACCTATCCGCACTTCCGGATTTCATAGCTCCTATTGAGCCCATACCTCTGTAAACTTTATATTTTCTACCCTGATAAAGTATAGTTTCGCCTGGTGACTCCTCTGTACCAGCAAATATGCTACCAAGCATAACGGTCTCTGCTCCTGCTGCAAGAGCTTTAACGATATCTCCAGAGTATCTTATTCCACCATCCGCAATAATTGGAATATCGTATTTCTTAGCTACATAAGCGCATTGTAATATCGCGCTTAATTGAGGAACACCGATTCCAGCAACAATCCTTGTTGTACATATTGAACCAGGTCCAATACCAACTTTGACAGCATCAGCACCAGCTTTAATAAGTTCTTCAACCGCTTCAGAGGTAGCAACATTTCCAGCAATTACTGGCAAATCTGGATACATTTTTTTTATCTTTTTCACCGTTTCAATAACCTTTTTTGAATGACCGTGAGCTGTGTCAACGACTATAACATCAACACCAGCTTTAACAAGTGCTTCAACTCTTTCAAACGTGTCTTTTGATGTTCCAACAGCAGCACCAACGATTAACCTTCCTTTCGAATCACGAGCCGCATTTGGATGCTCTATAACGCTTAAAACGTCTTTGATTGTTATAAGGCCTATCAATTTGTTTTTGTCATCAACTATTGGTAGCTTCTCTATTCTGTGTTCGTGAAGTATTTGCTTAGCTTTTTCTAAAGATATACCAGGTAACGCTACAACAAGCTTTTCTCTAGGAGTCATAAGTTCTTTAACTTTTTTTGAAACATCACTTTCAAATCTAACATCTCTATTAGTTAACAAACCAACTAAATAACCTTCATCATCCACGACAGGAAAACCTCCGATTTTGTATTCTGCCATTAGTTTAAGCGCATTAAATATAGTATCGTTTGGATGAATCACAACAGGATTTTCTATAACACCATTTTCGGTTCTTTTGACAATCTCGACCTGGTGAGCTTGTTCTTTGATAGAAAGGTTTTTATGAATTATGCCTATACCACCTTCACGGGCTAAGGCTTTTGCCAATTCACTTTCAGTAACTGTATCCATTGCAGCACTAACAAGAGGAATGTTCAATTTTATTTGGCGCGTCAGTCTTGTTGAGACATCGGTATCTGAAGGTAAGACTTCACTGTACTGAGGGACTAACAAAACATCATCAAATGTCAAAGCTTCATCAAACTGTTCAAACGTGGCTTTAACTTTTATACTGCTTTCTCTTTTCGCACTTTTTTTACCACTCTTATCATTTGGCATACTTTTTTACCTCCAATCTCCCCACGGCTTTTTTGTTTCTTCTGTTATCTTCTTTTTATATAATAAAATAGACCCTTTTGGGTCTATTCTTACATATTTTACCTACTCTTTCAGCCCACTTAAGTACGTATTAGTAGGTGTAGAAAAGTTAAGAAAATCTGGAGCGGGCGACGGGCTTCGAACCCGCGACCCTCAGCTTGGGAAGCTGATGCTCTACCAACTGAGCTACACCCGCTCACTAAAGGATTTTGTTAACCAAAGGTATTGATAAATTTCAAAAATCATATTATCTTCTTAAAGAGGGGATACCCCCAATATACTCTCAATAAGGAGGTATCCCGATATGGCTAATATCCAACCCAAATGCCCTCATTGCGGCTCTTCTAACTTCATCAAAAACGGTCATGATAAGTTCAAAAACCAAATCTTCTTTTGCAAAGACTGCAA
>SPLK01000374.1_pt1 | contig 13614 bp, 11 predicted proteins | sample 2456111 | NCBI WGS metagenome assembly SPLK01 (sample SAMN11156906, study PRJNA527647) | hot springs metagenome | biome: Geothermal region; feature: Hot spring; material: tree branch in hot spring; isolation source: hot spring sediment rich in lignocellulosic material ... | reverse complement strand
ATCCACGGCCTGACCCCCGGGCGCGAGCTGTTTACGCGGTACGCCGAGATGACCTATACGGTGATGTTCGCCTTCTTGGTGGCCAACCTGGCGATGGGTGCGATGGGAATGCTGGCGGCGCGCTACCTGGTCAACGTCACCCTGCTGCCGCGCTCGGTGCTGGCGCCCGTCGTCGCCGTGCTATGTGTGGTGGGGTCGTACTCGCTGGGCAACAACCTCTTCGACGTGTGGGTCATGACCCTCTCCGGCATCGCCGGCTACTTCATGAGGGTGCACGGGTACTCGGCGGCGGCCCTGGCACTGGGTCTGATCCTGGGGCCCATGGCCGAGCGGGGATTCCGGCAGTCCCTGACGCTGGCCCGGGGAGAGCTCCTGCCGTACATCCTTTCGCGACCGCTTTCCATGATTCTCATAGGGCTCATCGTGGCTTTCCTCGTCATCCCCGTGATCCTGCACGGCAAGAAGGATACCCCCGCGGACGTGGCCGTGCAGGGCGCACCCGGCGACACGCGATGACCGCCCGGATGGGGCACCCGCGGGGGCGTGAGAGGAGGAGATGGCTTCCACGGAGACGGGCACGGCGCATGAGGCCGCGACACCAGGTCCGGAAGGAGGCATGGCAATGGTGCAGCGCAGGCTGCTTCCCCTCATGCTGATGGTCTCGCTCGTGTTGATCGGGCTGGCCGGCGATGATGCGCTCCACGCGGCCGCCTATCCGACCAAGCCGGTCACACTCATCGTCGCCTACGGGGCGGGCGGCGGCACCGACGTGACGGCGAGGCTGCTGGCCAGCTCGCTCCAAAGAGCGCTCGGCCAGCCGGTCATCGTGACCAACGTCACCGGCGGGGGCGGTTGGCTCGGCTGGGGTCGGCTGGCCCAGTCCGCTCCGGATGGCTACACCATCGGCTACATCAACGTGCCCAACATGTTCGCCGGCTACCTGGATCCCCAGATCGGGCGCAAGGAGAGCCTGGAGAGCTTCGTCACCATCATGAACCACGTCACGGACCCCGGGGTCTGGATCGTCCGCCCGGACAGCCCGCTTCGTTCGGTCGGGGACGTCATCTCGTCGCTACAGCAGCGTCCGGGCGGACTGGTCATCGCTGCCCACGGCTACGGCGGGGACGACCACCTCGGCATCCTGCAAGTCGAGAAGCGGTACGGGGTGCGGTTTAGCGTCATCCACAATGACAGCACGGCCGTGAGCATCTCGCAGCTCCTAGGGGGGCACGTCGACATCGTCGGGGCCAACGTGGGCGAGGTGACCAACCTCATCCGGCAGGGCGAGGTCAGAGCCTTGGGGGTCGCCTGGCAGGAGCGGTCGCCGTTCCTGCCGGAAGTCCCGACGTTCAGGGAGCAGGGGTACGACGTCATCTACTTCGTCGGGAGGGGGATCGCGGCCCCTGCCGGGACGCCACCGGACATCGTGGGAGTCCTGACTGCCGCGCTGGAGCGGGCGGTCGCGGATCCCGAGCACCTCCGTCGTCTGGAGGAACTGGGCTTGCAGCTCGACACCATGCGAGGGGCCGAGTATCAGCGCTTCCTCAAGGAGAACGAGCAGATGGTCAAGGACCTGATGGGGTGGTGAGCCCCTCGGCGGGGGGCGGCGCGCAGGGGCCGCCCCCTTGCCGTGAGTATGACGCGGGGCCGCTGAGAAGGGAGCGAGGCTGGCGTGGAGGCGGCCGTCAACGTCGGGCTGGTGGCGGCGAGCATCGTGCTGTACCGGATCTCCCTCGGGTTTCCCCTGGGCTCGGGGATCTTCCCGAGAGTGTTGCTGTTGAGCCTGCTGCTGCTGTGCGGGGCCAACCTGGTGCGACTCGCGCGGAGCGGGCCGATGCGCAGGCGTACCGGACCGGCGCGCGGTCCCCTCTCCCCGGACCGGCTGACGCCCCTCGCCCAGTACCTGGCGATCGTCTTGTACGTCCTGGCCATCCACCGGCTGGGCTTCTTCACCAGCACGGCCGCCTTCGTGGTCGGCAGCATGGCCCTGCTGGGGGCGCGAGGGCGCTCGGCCTACGCGCTGACCACCCTGGCCCTCGTCGCCGCCCTCTACGTCATCTTCGTGCTGCAGTTCAGGGTGCCGCTGCCCCGAGGGGCTCTCCTCTGAGGCCGCCGAGAGGCATCAGCGCCGGGCCGCCAGGGCCTCCCGTGCCGCCACCAGCCGCTCCCAGCGCCCCGGATCCAGCGGCCGGTCGAAGCTGCGCAGCTCGGCCAGCCGGAAGCCGTGGCGGCGGGCCAGCTCCTGCATCCAGCGGATGGTCTCGATGGTGAGGTCGGCGCCCAGGCTCGTGTGCTGGTAGTGGTGCTCCAGCGCCAGCATGATGGTCTCCGACATGCAGGCGTAGGCCAGGCCGCGCTCGTAGCCGAAGTGCCAGCCGAAGTCGGGCCGCCCCGGCACCTCGATGACGCCGCCGTCGATGACCAGCACGTCGGGCCGCTCGGCGTCGACGCGGCGGCTGACGTTGGGCGGCCGCGACATGTCGCAGACCACGGCGCCGGGCGCCAGCATCTCGGGCGTGATGAACTCGTCGGCGGAGTTGGTGGCCACCACCACCAGTGGCGCCCGCCGCAGGGCCGAGGCGGCGTCGGTCGTCAGCGCCAGCGCCGGCGGCTCCCGCCCCGCCTCGAGGGCCGCCCGGCGCACCTCGTCGGCCACTTGCTCCAGCCTCGCCAGAGCCCTGGCCCCCGACCCCGGGTTGCCCACCAGGTCCAGGCCCCCCACATGGGGCGCCAGCAGCAGGGCGGTGGCCCTCCCGATGGAGCCGCCGGCTCCCACCACGGCGGCACGGCTGGCGGGCAGGTCGATGCCGACCCGCCGGGCCCCCTCGACCAGCGCCTCCATGGCCGCTGCCACGGTGTAACTGTTGCCCGTCGTCAGCGCCACCCCGAGGTCCGTCAGGTGCAGGCCGCCCCGTGAGGCGATGGCGGTATAGGCGCCCAGGCCCACGATGCGGGCCCCCCGGTCACGCGCCAGCGCCACTGCCTGGCGGATCACCGCCAGGATCTCGTGGCGGCTCTGCGTGAGGATCTGCCGGGTCGTGCGGGGCACCACCACGAACTCCCCGTACGCCCGCCTCCCGGCCGCCGAGGTCACCCGGGTGCGCCCGATGACGAACGGCTCCAACAGCTCGTTGAAGCGGTCGGCCAGGCGCTCCACCTCGTCGGGCGTGAGCCCCTCGAGGGCCACGTCGAACTCGGGATAGTTGCCCAGATCCAGCGGGTGCACCAGGAAGGCGAAGCGGCCCTCCTCGGCGTCGCCGTCGGGCTGCACCACTGTCGCACCCGCCCCCGCTGTCGCACCCGCCCCCGCCGCCGCTCGCGCCGTGGCCGTGGTCGGGGCGGCAGCGGCCGCGGGCACCCTGCCGTTGGTGGCCGTCGGGGTTGCCCGGGGGTCGGCGTCGGCCACCAGGTGGCGCACCAGGGCGTCGGTACGGCCTTGCGCCACCAGCACCACCACCCGCTCGATGGACGCCAGCGCCTGGCGACACTGCTCCTCGCTCACGATGAGGGGCGGCTCGATGCGGATGACGCTCTGCCCGTTGAGGGTGGGGGCCACCCGCAGGCCCTCGACGTCCAGCAGGTAGCTGGCGATGACCGGTGTCAGCATCTCCTGCTCCGCCATCACCGGCAGCAGTGTACCCGGCTCGTCCGCCGCGAAGGCCTCCCGGCCCACCCGGAAGTCGATGCCCAGCATCAGCCCCCGCCCCCGCACCTCCCCGATGACGTGGGGGTAGCGCCGGGCCAGCGCCTGGAGCCCCTCCATCAGCTGGCGGCCCCGCTCCTGGACGTGGTGCAGCAGGCTCCCGTCGTCACGCGTCAGCCACTCCAGCGCGGCCAGGCCTGCCCGGCAGGCGAGGGCCCCGCCCGCGAAGGTGGAGGAGTGCTTGAGCGCGAAGTCGTCGTTGTAGGCGACGTCGTTGGCCAGGCAGGCGCCGATGGGCACGAGCCCGCCACCGAGGGCCTTGGCCAGCGTCATGACGTCGGGCACGACGCCCTCCTCCTCGCAGGCGAAGAGCCGGCCCGTCCGCCCCAGGCCCGACTGGATCTCGTCGAGGACGAGCAAGACTCCGTGACGGGCCGTCAGCTCCCGCGCTGCCCGCAGGTAGCCGGGCGGCGGCACCACGATGCCCCCCTCGCCCTGGATGGGCTCCAGGATGAGGGCGGCGTAGCGGCTGCCGTCCCGCTCCAGCGCCTGCTCCAATGCTGCCACGTCGCCGTACGGCACGAAGTCGAACCCCTCCACCGGCGCCCCGAAGGGCGTCTGGTAGGCCGGTCGGCCCGTGGCCGACAGCGCCCCCAGCGTCTTGCCGTGGAAGCCGTTGTGAGCCGCCAGGATGCGGGGGCGCCCCGTGGCGGAGCGGCACATCTTGATGGCCGCCTCGACCGCCTCGGCGCCCGAGTTGGTGAAGGTGACGTACCGCAGCCCCCGCGGCGCGACCTGCACCAACCGCTCGGCCAGCTCGCCGGCCGCCTCCAGGTAGGAGGGCTGCACGAAGCTGGGCTCGCCACGAGCCTCCACGGCTCGCAGCGCCTCCCAGATGGGCGACGGGTTGTAGCCGAAGGGCAGGGCCCCGTAGTTGGCGATGAAGTCCAGGTAGCGCCGCCCCTGCTCGTCCCAGAGCCACGCCCCCTCCCCGCGCACAAAGCGCCGGTCCATGCGCAGCCGCTGGAGCAGCTCCGCCAGCGGCGGGTTGACGAAGCGTGCGAAGGGGTGCGACGGGGCCGATCCGATGCCCATGAGGTCCCTCCATGTCCGGGAGACGGTCTCCCTCGAGTGCTGTGCGCAGTGTGTGCACAAACCTGTGCACACGCTACGGGGGCATTATAGCCCGGCGCCTCGGGTGGTGCAACGGCGCGCTTGCCTAGCGGGGCACGGCCGCGGTAACCTAGCCCCGAAACCATTGCGAAAGGCAGGGTCCTGCTTGCCGGCCAGCTTGCCCCACAACGAGGCGTGGCTGTGGATCCCGTTCGTCGTGATGGTGTCGGTGGCGCTGGCGATCGACCTGGGCGTCTTCAACCGCAAGGCTCACGTGCCGTCCACGCGGGAGGCCGCGGCGTGGACGGCCGTCTGGATCTTGCTGGCCTTCATCTTCAACGGGCTGGTCTATCTGTGGGTGGGCTCGCAGAAGGCCCTGGAGTTCCTGGCCGGGTACCTGGTGGAGAAGTCGCTGAGCGTCGACAACCTCTTCGTCTTCCTGATGATCTTCAGCTACTTCTCGGTGCCCGCCCAGTTCCAACATCGGGTGCTCTTCTGGGGCATCCTGGGCGCCGTCATCATCCGGGGCATCTTCGTGGCGGCAGGGGCGGCGCTGCTATCCTCCTTCCACTGGGTGGCCTACGTCTTCGGCGCCTTCCTGGTCTACACGGGCTTCAAGATGGCGTTGGGCAAGGAGCGGGCCGTCGAGCCCGAGCACAATCCCGTCTTCCGCTTCGTGCGGCGCTTCCTGCCGGTGGTCTCCGAGTATCGCGGACAAGCCTTCGTCGTACGGGAGGGCGGGCGCCGGCTGGCCACGCCGCTCCTGCTGGTGCTCATCTTCGTCGAGCTGACCGACGTCGTCTTCGCCGTCGACTCGGTGCCGGCCGTCTTCGGCATCACCTCGGATCCCTTCATCGTCTACACGTCCAACATCTTCGCCATCCTGGGCCTGCGGGCGCTCTACTTCCTGCTGGCCGGGATCATGCCCATGTTCAGGTACCTCAAGTACGCGCTCTCCCTGATCCTGGCGTTCGTGGGCGCCAAGATGCTCCTGGCCGACGTGGTGCACGTGCCCATCACCGCGTCGCTGGGCGTCATCTTCGGTCTGCTGGCGGCGGCGGTCCTGGCCTCGGTGGTGGTGCCGGCACCCCAGCCCGAGGCCGAGGCCCGGGAGCAGGCCAAGACCGCCTGACGCTGCGCCACCTGACGCTGCACCACGCTCATCGGGGCCGGCCGTCCCGGGGGCGATGCCCCGGCAACCGGTCCCCGTACGGCATGGGGATGTACTGGACGGTCGGCCGGCGCTGGGCCGGTTGCGGGAAGAGGTCCATCAGCTCGTACACCTCGGGCGGCATGTCGTCGGAGACGGGCAGGCCGAGCTCCTTGGCCTGCTCGTATGTGATAGGGTAGTCGTGCGTCCACCGTCCGCTCCCCAGGGCGTCGGCCAGGCGCTCGGCCTTGTCGGGGGGCATCCCGTTGGCCGTGGTGAGGCGGATGATGAGATCGCGCACCTGGGCCAGCGCTTTGCGAGCGGTCTGCGCCAGGATGAGGGTCTGATCGTCGATCTCGCTGGGCGGCTTCATCTCCACCACCTTGAGGATGTCGGCGGCGGCGAAGCTGCCGATCTGGGGGTCGACGGGGCCCAGCACGGCGTTGGGATCCATCACCACCTCGTCGGCCGCCAGGGCCAGCAGGGTGCCGCCCGACATGGCATAGTGGGGGATGAAGACCGTCACCTTGCCCTCCCGGTTGACCAGGGCGTGCGCGATCTGCTCGGTGGCCAGCACCAGCCCCCCGGGCGTGTGGAGGATGAGGTCGATGGGCATGTCGGGTGGCGTCAGCTTGATGGCCCGCAGGATCTGCTCGGAGTCGTTGATGTCGATGTAGCGAGCCAGCGGGATGCCCAGCAACGCCACCTGCTCCTGGCGGTGGATCAGGGTGATGACCCGGCTGTGACGGCGGGCCTCCAGCCGCCGGATGGCCCGGATGCGATGTGCCTCGAGTTGACGCTGGCGCCAGACCGGCGAGAGGGATGAGATGAGCAAGAAGATCCAAAACAGATCGAAGAGTCCGAAGGTCATGGGGACAGCCCCTTTCGTCGCCTCAATGGCCGATCCTGGCCGCTGCGGCCGAGTCGTGGGGCACATTTCGGGGCGGACGGGGCCGCCGCCTGCCTCGTCGACGCCCGAGGGGCGGATGCGGCTTGGCTGACGCGAGCGACCGCCCGGCCTCCGTCGCCGAGCGGCTTCGCCGGCGCCTCAAGCAGGCGGGTCCCGGCGGGCCACCGCTGACGCTGGGCGAGGTGGTGGATCTGTCGCGTGAGCATGGCTTCGGCCTTCTCTTCGCGGCACTGGCGCTGCCGACCCTGGTGCCCGTCCTGCCCCCGGGCACGGCCGCCTTCATCGGACTGCTCTTCGCGGGGCTGGGGCTGCAGCGGGTCTTCGGCCTGCAGCACCCGTGGCTGCCCGCCCGGCTGCGCCGGCTCACGCTGAGCCCGCAGGCGGCGCGCTTCATGGACGAGCGGGTCATCCCTATCCTGGCCCGCTTGGAGCGCTCGTCGCGCGGGCGGCTGGGCCTGGTGGCGACGGAGCCGCTGTTTCGGGCCGCGGCGCTGTCGGTGACCCTGCTGGGGCTGCTGATGGTGACGCCGTTGCCCTTCTTCAACACGCTGCCGGCGCTGCTGGTGCTCATGGTGGGCATCGGCTTCCTGCGCCGGGACGGGGTCTACATCCTGGTGGGGATGGCGGTCGGCTACCTGCTGGTGGCGGTCGTCGTCGGACTGCTGGCGGCGGGGTTGCTGGCCATCTCGTCAACGCCGTGGCGATAGGGGAGGGGGCTCGACCGGCGTGGCTTCGTATCCCGTGGTGGTGCTGGAGGGCGACGAGGAGACGGGCCAGGAGCTCCTGGCGGAGGCGCTGCGTGTGCTGCACCCGTCCGTCATCGGGGTGCCTCTGGAGTTTCACGCCTTCGACCTGAGTCTGGCGAACCGCCGCCGCACCCGCAACCAGGTGGTGCTGGAGGCGGCCCAGGCCATGGTGCAGGCCGGCCTGGGACTCAAGGCGGCCACCATCACCCCCGAGGGCAAGGACGACGTGGGCAGCCCCAATGCCATCCTGCGGGCCGCCATCGATGGCACCGTCATCGTGCGCACCGGCCGGGTCATCCCCGGTGTGCGGCCCATCGCAGGGGTCAACGCGCCCATCAGCGTCATCCGCATGGCCGTGGGCGACGCCTACGGCGCGCGGGAGTGGCGGGAGTCGTCGGGGGGCGACGAGGTGGCCTTCCGCACCGAGACCATCAGCCGGCGGGTCTGCCGGGCCGTGGCGGAGTTCGCCTTCCTGCAGGCCCGGCGGCTTGGCGGCAAGGTCTTCGGCGGCCCCAAGTACACGGTGAGCCCCATCTACGAGGGCATGCTCAAGGAGGAGATGGATGCCGCCGCGGCGCGCCACCCCGACGTGCCCTACGATCCGCAGCTCATCGACGCCACCTACGCCTTGCTGCTCTCCCACACGGGCGAGCCGCTGGTCATCCCAGCCCTCAACCGCGACGGCGACTGCCTCAGCGACCTGGTGCTGCAAATGTTCGGCACCATCGCCGGGTCGGAGTCGCTGCTGCTGTCGATGGACGACCGCCTGCAGGTCAAGTGCGTCATGGCCGAGGCTCCCCACGGCACGGCCCCTCGGCTCAAGGGCAAGAACGTCGCCAACCCGCTGGCCATGATCCTGGCCGGAGCGGCGCTCCTGGCCCACCTGCCGGGGGGCGCGGGGCAGCGGGCCTCCCGGGCCATCTACGAGGGCGCGCTGGAGACCATCCGGGCCGGCATCCGCACCGTGGACCTGGGCGGCCAGGCCAGCACCACCGAGTTTACCGACGCGGTCATCGACCGGGTCCGTGCCAAGCTGGAGGTGTGGGAGTCGCTCCGCATCTGAGCGCCCGCGCCGCGAGGAGACGGCCCTGGCGCTGTGGTATGTACCACTCGAGGGGGCGCCCGGCGGCCCGGGGTGCCCCCAAAGCCGGATGGGAGCGTTGCCTCATGGGATACTCGGCCATCGACCCCGAGCAGCTGCGCCAGTGGCTGCAGGTGCCCGTGGAGGAGCTGGAGCGCCATCCCCAGGCGCGGATCCGCCTCCGGATCCTCCCGACGCCGCAGGACGTCCACCGGCACTTCGCCCAGAGCATCTTCGAGGAGATCGAGCAAAACAACCGCCTGGGGCGACCCACCCGCCTCATCGTCCCTTGCGGGCCCCGGGAGCCGTTCCCCGTCCTGGCGCGGATGGTCAACGAGCACCGGCTCAGCCTGCGGCACGTCCACCTCTTCCACATGGACGAGCACCTCGACTGGCAGGGACGGCCCGTCCCCCTCGACAGCCCGTGGAGCTTCGAGGGCTGGTGGCGGCGCCACTTCTACGAGGTCGTCGACCCCGAGCTCAACGTGCCGCCGTCGCAGCGCCACTTCCCGTCTCCCTTCGACCCCGACGCCATGGCCCGGGCCATGGAGGCGGCAGGCGGCGTCGACACCGCCTACGGCGGCATCGGCTTCCACGGGCACGTCGCCTACAACGAGCCGCCGCTGGCCATGTGGCCGGTGGTGACCAAGGAGATGTTTCGCCGGTCCACCACCCGGGTGGTGACGCTCAACCCCGATACCATCATCTCCATGGCCCAGCGCGAGGCGGGGGGGGCGGTGCACCTGGTGCCCACCATGGCCGTCACCATCGGGATGCGCGAGATCCTGGGCGCCCGTCGCATCCGCCTCTACAGCACGACGGGCGCGTGGAAGCAGGCCGCGCTGCGCATCGCCCTCTTCGGGCCCGTCACGGTGGAGTATCCCGTCACGTTCCTGCAGGAGCACCCCGACGCCATGATCATCGTCGACCGGGGCACGGCGTCGGCGCCCTCGGGCCTCGCGGACGGCCCCTCGGAGAGCCGCTAGCGCCTCAGGGGCGGGCCCCGTCCGTCTCCGGGCCCGGGCCGTCGGCCGCAGGGCCCGGTGCAGCGCCGGAGGCCCGCAGGCCGTGGAGCACCAGGCTGGCGAAGGCGTCGGCGATGGCCTCGGCCGATGCCGGGCCATCGGGGCGGTACCACCGGTGCATCCAGTTGCACATCCCCAGGATGGCGAAGGTGGCCAGCGAGGGGTCCAGATCTCCCCGCAGCTGGCCGTCGGCGGCCCCTCGCCGCAACAGATCCAGCCACAGCTGTCGGTAGCGGCGGTGCAGCGCCATGATACGCGATCGATAGGGCTCGCCCAGGAAGTCGAAGCGCTCCTGCGCGATGACCGCGAGCGTGGGATAGTACTCGGCCGACATGACGACGTGCCGGCGGATGGCCTGCCGCACCGCCTCCGTGGCCGGCAGATCGGAGCGGCCCACCGACTCCAGGGCGTCCACCAGCTTCTGCAGGGGCGTCAGGATCACCTCGAAGAGCAGCTCCTCCTTGCTCTGGAAGTAGTAGTAGAGGCTGCCCTTGAGCATGCCCACGGCCGAGGCGATCTCCGCCATCGACGCCCGGTGGTAGCCCTGCTCGTTGAAGATCCGGGCGGCCGCCTCGACGATCTGCTGACGCCGCTCCTTCGCCACGCGCCGCTCACCCGGCCCGATCATTCGCCTCGCCCGCCGTCGTCGCCTACCGGCCGTTGGGGCGAGCCGCCAGGAACGGTCGGAGAGCGGGTGGAAAGAGCAGGACGAGCGTTCGCCTCCGGGCGGACTCGGTCGGAGGGGGCCGGAGCGGTTGCAAGCAGGGGGCTCTGTCCAGACGCCCGTCGTCGAGGCGCTGGTCCGCTGGTGCCGCGAGCGGTGGCTTGAGCCCGTCACCGTCGTGGCGCCGTCGTGGGAGGCGGGCATGCAGGTGGCGCGGCGGGTCGCCGAGCGTCTCGAGGGCCGCGCCTGCCTGGGGCTGCAGGCCGTCCCCGTCGAGGCGCTGGTGGAGCGGCTCGGGGGACCCGCCCTGGCCGAGGCCGGCGTGCGCCGGCTGCCGCCCTGGGGCCTGGAGTGGCTGGCCGAACGGGCGGCACGCTCGGTGGAGGGCTACTACGCCGGGGTGGTCGATCGTCCGGGCTTCGCAAGGGCGCTGGCGCAGACCGTGGCCTTGCTGCGCCAGCACGGCGTCGCGCCGGAGCGATTGGAGCAGGTGGCCTCGACGTCGGCGCCCGCCGAGAGGGACCGGTGGCGATCCCTGGCCCGCATCTACCGCCTGGTGAGCGAGAGCCTCCCCCCGGCGGGGCCGTGGCACTCGGACGGCTCCTGGGCCGATGGGGCGGCCGTCTGGTGGGCCGCCATCCGAGAGACGAGAGAGGGGCGAGGCCCCGAGCGGCTGGGCAGCTCCACGGTGGTGCTGTGGCTGCCGCCGGAGCCCTTCGCCCCCCAGCACCTGTGGTACCGGCTCGAGGAGGCCCTGGCGCACGAGGCGTCGGGCCTGCACCTGGTGCGCCACCCCCTCGATCCCGAGCCGTTGCGCCCCCGCGCCGGCGAGGTGCGGCTGGTGGCCGCCTCCCACGAGGTGCGCGAGGCCGAGCTGGCGGTGGCGGCGCTGCTGGAGTCGGCCCGCGAGGGAGTCCCCTTCTGGCGCATGGCGGTCATCGTGCGCTCCGACGCCGGTGCGTGGAGCTTGGTGGCCGACGCGGCCCGGCGGGCGGACCTGCGTCCTTACGTGCCGGGCGCATGGCGCCCGGTCGACTCGCCCTACGGCCGGGCCCTGGTGCGGTGGCTCTGGCTCCTTGAGGAGGAGCTGCCTCCCACGGCCGTCACGGCGTGGCTGGCCGAGTCGCCGGTGCGGCCGGAGCGCTTCGGCATCGAGGCCGGGCGCTGGCAGCCGGGGGCCTGGGAGGGGCTGGCCATGCGGGCGGGCCTGGTGAGCGGCCTGGCGGCGTGGGAGCAGCGCCTGCAGACCGCCGGCGAAGCGGTCGGGGACGATCCCCGCTGGCCGGACCTGGAGCGGGCGGCGCGGGCGGTGCTCGACGAAGCGCGTGGCTTCCCCGAGGCCGGTGACTGGCGGGAGATGAGCCGAGTGTGCCGCGCCTTCGTGGAGCGGACGATGGTCCCCCACCCTGAGCGCGAGGCCCTGCTGGATCAGCTCGAGCGGCTGGAGGCCCTGGACGAGGTGGCCACCGGCGGGTCGGTCTCCCGGCTGCGCCTGCGCCAGGCGGTGGAGGCCCTGCTGGCCGCCCCTTCGGGATCCCAAGGCCGGTTCGAGCAGGGGGGACCCGCCGTCCTCACGGGCCCCCAGGCGATGGGATGCAGCTTCGACACGGTCGTGGTGGCGGGGCTCAACGATCCCGGATGGCCGGCTCGGCACGGGGCCGGGGTGGGCCCGCTCCTCGGCGAGTCGGACATGGAGCGGCTCGGGCTAGGGGGAGCCGGCCCCCGCGGCGCGTGGGAGGCTCGGCGTGAGTGGCGGCTCTTCGCGGCCGCGGTGGCCTCTGCCGAGCGGCGGCTGGTGGCCAGCCGGGCCCGGGCCGAGGCGCTGACGGGGCGCTCCCGGGTCGACTCGCCCTACCTGGCCCCGCTCCGAGTGTGGACGCCCGCCGGCGACAGCCGGGCCGACGGCTGGACTCGGGAGATCCTGGACGCCGCCGGCTTCGACGTACAGCTGGCGCGCCGTCGTCGGCGCGACGCCGAGCCGTATCTGGCGCAGCGCTACCCGCTGGCCGCACGAGGGGCCATGGCTCGGCGGGCACGATGGAGCCGTCGCCTGACGGCCTGGGACGGCCTGGTAGGCGCCGACGGGACGCCGCCGGCGACGCTCGTCATCTCGCCCACGGCCCTCGAGGGTTACGCCCGTTGCCCCCGGCGGTTCTTCTTCGAGCGCCGGCTCGGGGTGATGCCTCCGGAGGATCCCGAGGCCTCCGAGGGCTTGTGCAGGGGCGGGCGCTGGGGAGCGTCGCCCACCGGGCCCTGGAGCTCTTCTTCTCCCGCTGGATCCAGGAGCGGACGGCCAACGTTGGGTCCCAGGGACATCAGGCCGAGTGGCAGCGATGGCTGGACGACGCCGTCGCCCAGGCGGTGCGCGAGCAGGCGGCGGCCGTGGCCTCCGTGCCCGGGCTCGCTCGGTTGCAGCAGGAGGCGGTGGCCGACGCGCTGCGGCAGTTCCTCATGGCCGAGACCGAGCGCCTGGAGCAGGACGGCTGGCGCCCCGAGGCCCTGGAGCGAGCGGTGGAGGCCGAGCTGACCTTCGACGAGGGGCTCGTGGTACGCCTGCCCAACCGCCTCGACCGGGTGGATCTGCGGCGCGATCCCGGGACCGGCCGGCTCGTGGCGGCCCGGGTCGTCGACTACAAGACCTCCAGGGCGGCTCCCAACCCTACCCACCTGGAGGGCGGCACGTCGCTGCAGCTGCCCCTCTACCTGCTGGCGGCAGCCCGCTACGCCTCGTTGCCGGTAGAGGCGTGCGAAGCCGAACGAGTGGCATTGCGGGAGGATGGCTCGGTTGACCGGGCGACCCTGCCCGGCATCCACTGGCAGGCGATGGAGCCGTCGTTGCGGCTGGCGGTGGGGACGCTGGCGCGGCTCATCCTGGAGGGGAGCTTCCCGGGTGCGCCCGTCATGGCTCGGGAGTGCGACAACTGCCCGTTTCGGGTGATCTGCGGCCCCGAGGCCTGGCGGCAGGCCCGTCGCAAGGCCGGCGAGCCGTCGCTGCAGGCGCTCGCGAAGGTGAGGGAGCAGGCCAGGTGAAGCCGACCGACGTGGCGCGTCCCGTCGTCGACGCCGAGGCCCGGGAGCGGGTGGTCCGGGAGCTGGACCGCTCCTTCTGCGTGGAGGCGGCTGCAGGCACCGGCAAGACCACCCTGATGGTGCAGCGCATCCTGCGGCTGCTGGAGCAGGGGCTCCGGCCCTCCCAGCTTGCGGCCATCACCTTCACCGAGCTGGCGGCAGCCGAGCTCAGAGGCCGCATCCGCGAGCGGCTGGCCGCCAGCCAGCACCCCG
>SPLK01000373.1_pt1 | contig 13700 bp, 11 predicted proteins | sample 2456111 | NCBI WGS metagenome assembly SPLK01 (sample SAMN11156906, study PRJNA527647) | hot springs metagenome | biome: Geothermal region; feature: Hot spring; material: tree branch in hot spring; isolation source: hot spring sediment rich in lignocellulosic material ... | reverse complement strand
CGCGAGGTGGTCGACGAGTTTCCTCGGCGGCTGGCCGATCCGTCGGCGCCAGCCGACGTGCAGGCTGTGGCCGAGGCCTTCCTGCGGGTCAGGTGCTGGATGCTGCGCGAGCGGGTCTCGGCCTACCTCCTGGCCTTCTCCCGCTACCTGCACGGCGACTACGACCTGGAGACCTCCATCGACCAACTGGTGGCCGCCTGCCACGAGCTGGTCGACCGGGACCCGCAGGCCGCCCTCGACCGCATCGGCGAGGCAGGCGCGCTCATGATGCGGGGCCGCACCCTGCGGCCCCGCTGGGTCGAGCTCGTGGATGGCCGCCTTCAACTGTGGGTGACGGCACTACGCTACATGGTCGCCCACCTGGCCTCGACGGTGCCGTCGTTTCCCTGGGCTCCCATCGAGGAGGAGCGACGCCGGTCTGCGCCGGTGCGCGCCGTGGTCGACCTGGATGCGTTTCGCCGCCGACGCTCCGTCTTGCGCGACGCCTGGCACCCACCGACCGGCGGCCCGACGGATCCTGTCGACGCCCTGGTGGAGCGGATCTTCGACGGGCCGGGTGCCCTGGACCCGCCCACCCTGGCCTTGCTCGAACGGATGAGCGAGCAGGTGCTGCCCCTCCTGGCGGTGACCGTGAGGGCACGCCACCTGCTCGACGGGCCGAGTGCCCATCCGGCAGCCGTAGCCGGCGCCATCCGCGCCCTGGCCCATCTCCGTCGGCACGAGGTGATGGCCCGGCTGGTGGAACTGGCCACGGATCCAGGGGTGCCCGCCTCGGTGGCCGTCGAGGCGCGGGCGGCGCTGGAGTGCATGGGGCATCTGGCCATCGACGCCGTGCGGCAATACGTGCAGCGCACGCCCAGCCTCCCGGCCGGCTCCGCCCTGGTGAGGTTGCTGGTGCGCATGCCGAGGAGCGACCAGACCTTCCACGCGCTGGTGGAGCTCTTCCAGCGGCTGCGCTGGGACGACGAGGGAAAGCTGGAGGTGGCCTCCGCCCTGGCCGAGTACGGCGACCGCAGGGCGGTGGCCGTCCTGCGGCAGGCGCTGGATGACCCTCGCCTGCCGTCGGACCAAGCCCGGCGCACGCTGCAATCGGCGGTACGGCGGCTCACGGCCGCCAACGGTGGCCAGCGCTCGCCGCGCCGGGGCCGCCTGGCCCGGTAGGGCGCCTAGGGTCCTGTCACGGGGTAACGGCGGCACGTGATGCGGCCTGCAGCGCCTCGTAGACCTCCAACAGACGTCGGCTCGTGGCCTCCACGTCGAAGACGTCGGCCCGCTCGCGCGCCCGGCGCGCCATCGCCTCTCGGCTGCGGGCGTCGGTAAGCAGGCGGAGAGCGGCGCGGGCCAGAGGAGCCGGGGACGGCTCCGTCAGCAACCCCTGTTGCCCGTCGGTGACGACGTCCGGCAGGCCGCCGGCGCGCGGCGCCACCACCGGCAGCCCGGCCGCCATCGCCTCGACGGCCACCAGCCCCTGTGTCTCGGTGGTGGAGGCGGTCAGGAAGAGGCTGGCCCCCGCCATGTAGCGCGGCACCGCATAGGGCGGCACCGGACCGACCAGATGGAGTCGGCCGGCGAAGGGCGCCTCGCTGGCTGCCCGGTGTAGCTGGGCCAGGAAGGGTCCCCCTCCCACCACGACCGCGTGAGCGGATCTCATCTCGTCGAGGATGTGGCGCAGGGCCTGCATCAGCACCAGGATGTTCTTCTCTCGTGCCAGGCGGCCGACGTGCAGGACCACCGGAGCGTCCCCCGGGATGCCCAGGGTCTGACGCAACCACGTGGGGTCCGCCTCGCGGAAGGCCCGCAGCTCCAGGCCCGTCGGGATGACCTCCACGGGGGCCGTCGAGCCGTAGAGACGGGGCAGCAGCGCCGCGATGGAGGCGGTAGGGGCGACGACGCAGTCGACGGCTCGGCAAAATGCGCCCACCCGCCGCAGGATGGCCGGCACCAGCGCCCAGGCGGGCAGCAGGCCGTAGTGAGCGTACTCGTGGTAGAGCGTATGGTGAGTGAAGACCAGGGGAGCACGATGCCGCCGCGCCACCCACCGGGCCAGGCCGCCGCTGAGAAACGGGCTGTGCGCATGCACCACGTCGAGGCGCTGCCCGGACAGCGGGCGCAGCGCGCGCCGCCAGGGCAACGGGATGCGGAAGACGGGCTGCCCCGGCGCCGGTATCGAGGGCAACCGGATGACGAGGGCACCGGTATCGTCGGGCTCGTTGGCGTCGTGGGCCGGATAGGCCGGCGCCACGACGATGACCTGATGCCCGAGGCGGGTCAAGGCCCTGGCCGTTAACCGGATGGACTGCACCACACCGGAGACGTAGGGCGTGTAGCTGTCGGAGAAGAACGCGATAGTCATGGTTGCCCTTTCTTAGACCAGCCTCGTTCAGTTTTGAGATCGGCTGTGCTAATATAGCGTAGAAGTCCGGCGCTGCATAGGTGGGGTGCGCGATGCCCGTCAAGACGCCATCGCCCGCTCACGCGCCGGACCACGGGGATAACGCGCAGGGGGGCGCCAGCTATCATGAGATTCGCCTCAGGGGCATGGCCTGCGTCGGAGCCCCGGAGGGGAGGCGTCGAGCGTGGCTGAAGCCGTGAAAGCGCTCACCATCGCTCGCCGCCGCGGGATGACCATCCGGGTGGCCGGCGAATCGGGCGAGGGGGTCATCACGGCAGGGGAGATGCTGACCTGGGCGCTGGCCCGGGCCGGCTTGTGGGTCACCACGTTTCGCACCTACCCTGCCGAGATCAAGGGCGGGCCCTGCATGTTCCAGGTGCGCTTCGACCGCAAGCCCCTGGACTCTCCGACGGGGCCGGCCGACGTCCTCATCGCCTTCAACGACGAGGCCATCGCCCTGCACCAGCACGCGGTGCGTCCGGGAGGCGTCATCCTCTACGACCGCCACGACGACGGCAGCGAGCCGGCCGGGCTCAGGCCCGACGTGACCGCCCGGGCGGTCCCCTTCGGCAAGGTGGCGCTGGAGAGCCTACAAAACCGCCTCGCCAAAAACATGGTGGCCCTGGGCGCGACCTACGCCGCCATGGATCTGCCGCTGGACTCGGCCAAGGAGTTCGTCGCACGCCGGTTTGGCTCCAAGGGCGAGAGCGTGGTCTCGGTCAACGTCCGCGCCCTGGAGCTCGGCTACGAGCTTGCCCGTGAGCAGCTCGCGGGGCTCGGTCGGCTGGCCGAGCTCTCCGAGGAGGATGACACGACGGCCGGCGCTTCCGACGGCGCCACCGGCCGCATGGTCATCTCGGGCAACCAGGCCCTGAGCATCGGGGCCATCGCAGGCGGCTGCCGCTACTACGCCGGGTACCCCATCACCCCCGCCAGCGATATCCTGGAGTTCATGGCGGCGCAGTTGCCCGCTTTCGGCGGGGTGACGGTCCAGACCGAGGACGAGATGGCGGCCCTGGCCTCGGCGCTGGGCGCCTCCTTCGGCGGCGTGCCGTCGATGACCGCCACGTCCGGACCCGGCCTCTCGCTGATGGTGGAGCTCATCGGGCTGGGGGTCATGAGCGAGCTGCCGGTGGTCATCGTGGACGTGCAGCGAGCCGGCCCCAGCACGGGCATGCCCACCAAGACCGAGCAGGGTGACCTCAATCTGGCCGTCTACGGCGGTCACGGCGATGCTCCCCGCATCGTGGTGGCCCCCGTCAGCGTGGCCGACTGCCTGGACGTGGGGCGCCGGGCCTTCCAGCTGGCCGGCCGCTACCAGACGCCGGTCATCGTGCTGAGCGAGCTGGTGCTCGCCCAGCGGACCGAGAGCCTGCCCGTGCCCCGCGGGGCTGACCTGGTGCTGGATGTCGAGTGGGGCGGGGCCGACGCCGATGGCAAGGCCAACGGCAGGCTCGACGGGTACTATCCCCGCTACGTGGATGCAGGAGACGGGGTCTCGATGCGCCCGTTGCCGGGCGATCCGGCCGGGCTGCACGTCATCACAGGCCTGGAGCACGACGAGTATGGCCACCCCAACTACGAGCCCGAGATGCACCGGCGCATGTCAGACAAGCGCCGGCGCAAGCTCGAGGCGCTTCAGCGGGAGGTAGAGGCCAACCCCGGCACCTGGGTGGAGCGCTTCGGCCGCGAGGGAGCCCGCATCGGCCTCTTGGGGTGGGGGGCGACCTACGGCGCGGCCAAGGAGGCGGCCGAGCTGGCGGAGCAGCTGGGGATCGCCGTGCGGGGCCTTTGGATCAAGATGCTCTCGCCCTTGCCGACCCGCACGGTGGAGGCGTTCGTGCGGGACCTGGACGTGGTCATCGTCCCGGAGGTCAACGCGAGCGGGCAGTTGGCCCGTTACCTGGAGGCCAACGGCATCCGCGGCAACATCGTGTCGATGGTCAAGTACGAGGGGCTGCCCTTCTCGGCCGACGAGATCCTGGCCCGCATCGTGGAGGTGGCCAAGGGCTCATGAGCATGGTCAAGACGTCGGCCCTACCCCGGCTCCAAGACGGCGTCGCCATGACGCCGGCGGACTACAAGGGCATCAAGCCCATCTGGTGCCCGGGTTGCGGCGACTACGGCATCCTCAACGCGCTGATCCAGGTGCTGACGCGCAATCAGGTGGACCCGGCCCGGCTGGCCATCGTCTCGGGCATCGGCTGCTCCGGGCGCTTCCCGGCCTTCGTCAAGAGCTACGGCTTTCACGGGGTGCACGGTCGGGTGCTGCCCGTGGCCACCGGGCTCAAGCTGGCCCGTCCCGACCTGACGGTCGTCGCGGTCGGGGGCGACGGCGACGGGCTGGCCATCGGCATGGGCCACCTGCCCCATGCCATCCGGCGCAACGTCGACATCACCTACCTGCTCTTCGACAACCACATCTACGGCCTGACCAAGGGCCAGCCGTCTCCCACCACCGAGGTGGGGCACAAGACCCACGCCTCCCCCTACGGCGTCTCGGAGTACCCCATCAACCCGCTGGCCATGGCGCTGGTGGCGGGGGCCACCTTCGTGGCGAGGGGCTTCTCCAGCCACACCCGGCACCTGGCCGACCTCATCGAGGCGGCCCTGGCCCACCGGGGCTTCAGCTTCGTGCAGATCATGACGCCTTGCGTCACCTTCTACGACACGTACAAGCAGTGGAAGCAGCAGGCGTGGGAGCTGGGAGAGGATCACGATCCGTCGGACTTTCAGGCCGCGCTGCGGCTGGCCACCGAGGCGGAGGGGATGCCCATCGGCATCTTCTACCGGGTGGAGCGGCCGACGCTGATGGACCGCCTGGTGGCCGGCGCGAAGGATGCCGCGCGGCTCCAGAGCGGCACGCGCTACGACCGGGAGGCGGACGCTCGACAGATCGACGCCCTGCTGCAGCGCTACCGGTGAGGGGCGTCGTCGCCCGCGAGGCAGATGCTGAAGGAGGCGGCCACCTGACGGTGGCCGCCTCTCCGTCTCGGCACGACGTCGGAGGGTCAGTGGGTCACGATGCGCAACAGGAATCCCAGCAGGCTCAGCGCCGCTACGACGCCCAGCACGTAGCCGAGCGGCAAGCTGGACGAAGAGGTGCGCGACGAAGGTGACTGTCTGGCCACGGCCGACTCCCTCCTACCGTCATCTTCCCATTATAGTCCTAGGGGCCGCCTTGACACGAGGCTAGGCCGGATGTTAGCCTTTAACCAGGTTAACATTAGGGAAAGGGTCGCCAGAGTCCATGTGGCGATTGACCCTCGAGCCGCAACGGCCCCTCCAGTTGGAGATGCTGGCTGACTTCTTCGTGGAGCTCGTCTTCGACGTCGTCACCACCCGGACGCTCTCCGATGCCGGATCGGACATCACCGTCTCCCAACTGGAGTGTCTCAAGTACCTGCAGCGCCACGGCGCCTGCTCGGCCGCCGAGCTGGCCGAGGGGTTGCACATGAGCCCGCCGGCCATCACCAAGCTGGTGGACCGGCTGGTGCGCAAGGGGCTCGTCATGCGGCGCGACCGACCCGACGACCGGCGCTCGGTGGAGATATCGCTGACGGAGGCCGGCCAGCAGGCGGTGGAGGCCATCCGTCGCCGGCGCACCCAGGTCTTCGAGATGATCCTCAGCCGCATGACCCCGGAGGAGCAGGAGATGCTGGAGCGCTCCCTGCGGGCCTTCGTAGCGGCGGGCCTCAACGACCCCGGGGTGGTCGAGGCGCTGTGCCTGCGCTGTGGAGACGAGAGCACCCCGGAGTGCCCGCTCATCGATGCCTACCGCGTCCTGACCGGCAATCCGTTGCAGTGCCGTTGAGCTCCCCTCCCGCGGTGCACGAAAGGGAAGGATTTCCCAGGGCCCTTGCCTAATCCGGTAAGGGCTTCCTGCGCGCTGGAAAGGGAGATCCGTGGCGACGCGGTCCATCGGGAGGGGCGCTTCAGCCTTTGGGCACCATCCGGCCGGCGTCGAGCCGCGCCTGGCCCGCAGCCTGGATCGCCTGACCCAGTACGGCCAGCAGGCCGCGGCCGCCTGCGATGCCGCGGCGGTCCTCCGCCTCACAGCCGACGCGGCCGTCGGCGTCCTGCACGCGCAGGCGGCGGCCGTCCTCACGTTCGACGCTCGGGAGGATCGCTGGGATGTGGCGGCGTGCTCGGGCGTCTCGCCGGAGGCCGTGCGTCGTTGGTTGCAAGGGGTCGACGGCGGCCGCCTGGCCGAGGCCCTGAGGCAGTCGCGCCCGATCGAGTTGCCCGTGTCGGTGGGTGCCCGCGGCGAGGATCTCGCGGGGGATGGGCCCACCTCGTGGCCGGGACGGCGACTGATCGGTGTCCCCATGGTAGGGCGCGGGCCGCGCCTCATCGGCGTCCTGGTGGCGAGCGTGCGACCGGGCCGCGGGCTTCGGCAGGCCATGAGGGGCCGACTGGCGGGGCTGTTGGCCCAGATGGCCTCGGCGGCGTGCGACAGGGCGACGCTGGCCTCGGAGGGACGCGAGCTCTACCTCTCGAGCATCCGATCCCTGGTAGCAGCCATCGATGCGAGGGACCCTTCGGCTCGTGGCCATAGCCAGCGGGTGGCCTTCTACAGCCGGCGCATCGCCGAGGTACTCGGCATGTCACCGGAGTGGGTCGAGCGGGTGGAGCTGGCGGCCTTGCTCCATGACGTCGGCAAGATCGGCGTCGCCGACTCCGTGCTGCGCAAGCCCGGGCCCCTGGATCCGGCAGAGCGAGCGGTGATGATGGCCCACGCCGAGCTGGGGGCCCGGATCGTCGGGGCCAACCCGGCCCTGGCCGAGCTGGTGCCGCTGGTGCGGCATCATCACGAGTGGTACTCGGGGCGGGGTTACCCCGACGGCCTCAAGGGGGAGGCGATCCCGCTGGGAGCTGCCATCATCTCGGTGGCCGACGCCTTCGACACCATGACCACGGGGCGTCCATACCGCAAGGCCTCCCCCCTGGAGGAGGCCATGGCAGAGCTCCGACGCTGCGCCGGCACCCAGTTCCACCCGCGGGTGGTAGAGGCGCTCGCGCAGGCGCTGGCCGAGGACGAGGCGGCGGGAGCGGCCTACGTCTTTCAGTTGCGGGGTTGGATACAGGAGGGCGGCGAGGCCGCGGCGCCAGCTGAGGGAGTCGTGCCAGCGGCGGAGCCGGTGCACGAGACCCAGGAGGCGACGAGCGGCGAGTGGCCCGCCCTGGAGGGCGCCCGGGTCGTGCCGCCGCCCTCGGATCGCCAGGCGGGGCGCATCACGTCGGCTCACACCAAGCAGCTGGCGGCCCTCTACCGACTGGCCCAGGCCCTCCCCGACATCCTCGACCTGCCGTCGCTGCTGCAGCACGTGCTGCGCATCATCCAGACCGAGCTGGGCTTCAAGGATTGCGCCCTCTTCCTGGTGGACCGCCAGTCGGATGACCTGGTGCTGGTGGCGGCGTCGGGGGTCTTCGCCGGGCTCGAGGGGCTCCGGCTCACCAAGGAGCAGGGCGTCAACGGGTGGGTTGCGACGCACGGCCTGCCGGTGCTGGTCCCCGACGTCAGCCGGGAGCCCCGCTATCACCCCGGGCCGCCTACCACCCGCAGCGAGGTGGTCGTGCCCATGGTAGCCGGTTCCCGGGTGATCGGGACGCTCACCGTCGACTCCAGTCGCCTCGACGCGTTCAGCGTGGAAGAGGTCCAGATCTTGGCCACCATCGCCCAGCAGGCGGCCGTCGCCGTCGAGGTGGCCCAGATGCACGAGCAGTCGCGCCGCGAGGCCGTGCGTGACGGCCTTACGCAACTCTACAACCACCGTCACTTCTACGAGCGGCTCGAGGCCGAGGTGGACCGCGCCGCCCGCTTCGGACATGGGTTGCAGGTGGCCCTGGGCGACGTCGACCGCCTCAAGGAGGTCAACGACAACTTCGGTCACCTGGCCGGCGATGCCGTGCTGGCGACGCTGGCCCGCGTCCTTCGCGAAAACGCTCGGCGCTACGACACCGTGGCCCGCTACGGCGGGGATGAGTTTGCCATCATCATGCCACAGACCGACCGCCAGGGCGCCCTGACCGCCATCGCCCGGCTCGAGCGGGCCATCCGCGAGGCCACCGTCGACTGGCAGGGTACCCGACTGGCGCTGCCCGGGGTCAGCTGGGGCGTGGCCGGCTTCCCCGAGGACGGTACCCGGCCCTCGGAGCTGGTCGCGGCCGCCGACGTCCGCATGTACGAGGCGAAGCGCCGGCGCATGCAGGACCAGGGGGGCGGGTCGCGGTGACGCTCCGTCGTCGTGACGCCGGTGGCGTGCGGGTCGCGGGGCCCGCCGTCACCTTGCGACCCGTCGAGGCCGGCGGCGAGCGGCTGGTGGTGGCACGCCCATCGCCTGCTCGGCGCCGCTCGCCCCTCGTGTTGCTCCTGCCCGGCCTCTTCCAGGAGCCGGGCGCCCTCTATGGGGCCATGTATCGGCTGGCCTCTGGTGGCGCGGTGGCGGCCACCTTCGAGCGGACGCATCCTCTTGGTGCCGCGGGGCCGGAGGACCTGGCCGGCCGCCTCGAGGCCTGGCTGGAGGAGGGCCTCCGGCGGGCCCGGCAGGTGGTGGACGCGCTGGCGGGCGTGCCAGGGGTCGACTCCGGTCGTATCGGGTTGATGGGGGTCTCGGCGGGAGGATGGGTCGCGCTCCGCCTGGCCGAGAGCCTCGGAGAGCAGGCGACGGCGCACGAGTGGTCGGTGGCGGTGGCGGCGGTGTTGAGCGGGCCCGGATGGCGCCGCATCCCCCCGGCGGTGGCCGACGTCCTGGCCGAGGCAGGGGTGCGGTGCCCGCCCGATGCGCTGGGGCGGCCGGTGGACCCGGCCCGCGCCCCCTTGCTCCACCCGGGCCAACTGGACCAGCGGGCCGAGCGGTTGCGGCATTGTGCCGTCCTGCTGGTGGGCGGCGGACGGGACCCGGTCGTCGACCCCGAAGAGGTCCGGGCCTTCTACCGTGCCATGGCCGCTCGGCGACCCGAGGCGGCGGAGCGGCTGCAGTTGGTCCTCTATCCCGGCCTGGGGCATCGCCTGACGCCACCCATGGAGGCGCGGGTGCTCTCCTGGCTGCTCTGGATGCTCCAAGCCGGAGCGCTTCGCGACGGGTGATGCGGTACGTCGGGGTGGACCTGGCCTGGACCGACCACCGGGGGAGCGGCCTGGTCGTGTTGGACGAGCGAGGCCGGGTCCAGTCGTGGGCCTACCGGGTCGAGCTGGATGCCGTGGCGAGCTTCTGCCTGGCGCAGACGGAGGAGCCGCCGACCGTGGTCGCCATCGATGCCCCGCTGACCGTGCCCAACGAGACGGGCCATCGGGCGGTGGACCGGGCCTTGATGCGCCTGTTCGCGGGGCGGCGCCTCGGCGTCCATGCGGCCAGCCGCCGCCGGCTGCGAGAGGTGTACGGCGGGCTGCGGGGCGAGCGGCTCGTGGAGCGGCTGGCAGGCCGGGGATGCCAGATCATCGAAGTCTATCCGCACGCCGCGCTCATCGCGTGGTCGGACCTGCCGGCCCCGCTGGCGTACAAGCGGGGCTCCAGGGATGAGCGCCTGGCGGGATTGCAGCGGCTGGTGGATTTGCTGCGGCGACGGGCCGACGCCGACCCGCCACTCGATCTCGACAGCGTGCCGTGGCTGCCCGAGGGAGGGGAGCCGGCGGCGTCGACCGCGGCGGTGGAGCGGATGGAGAGCCTGCTGGATGCCCTTATCTGCGCCCATGTCGCCGCCTTCTGGCACCGGTGGGGCACGACGCGTTGTGCCCGGCTGGGGGATGGCGAGGGAGCCTATCTCGTGACGCCGCTGCCGGGAGTCGGCGGCGGCGCGCACCCTTCGCGCGAGGACGGTGAGGGAGATGCAGCTGGAGCTGGTCCCCATCGAGAAGCCCGGTGAGGCCAACGTCATCCTGGGCCAGAGCCACTTCATCAAGACGGTCGAGGACCTCCACGAGGCCATGGCCAACGCCGGCGGTCGCATCCGGTTCGGCATCGCCTTCAACGAGGCATCGGGGCCGTGCCTGGTGCGGCACTCGGGCAACGACGCCCGGCTGGAGCAGACGGCCATCGCCAACGCGCAAAGGGTGGGGGCGGGCCACTTCTTCATCATCGTCATGGAGGACGGCTTTCCCATCAACGTCCTCAACGCCATCAAGCAGGTGCCCGAGGTCTGCCGGATCTTCTGCGCGACGGCCAATCCGGTGCAGGTCGTCGTGGCACAGACCGACCAGGGGCGCGCCGTGCTGGGCGTGGTCGACGGCTTCGCCGTCAAGGGGGTCGAGGGCGAGCAGGAGATCCAGGAGCGCAAGGCCCTCTTGAGGCGCTTCGGCTACAAGCTCTGACGGCCGCCCGGCGCCCACAGCCCCCGCTCCGCGCGGCGGGCGTCGCGCTGGAGCTCGACCAGCTGGGCTGCGTAACGCACGTTGGGCGGCACGGTCAGCACCGACGCGTAGCCCTGCTGGACCAGCCAGGCGTTGACGAAGAGCCCGTCGACCCAGACGTAGGCCAGCAGGCGGCCATAGCGGTCGTGGCTCTGCACGTCCTGCATGAGCTGGACCTGCCGTCCGGCCACCAGCCGCTCGTTGGCTCGACGGGCCTCCTGGGCCATACGGCGCACGTCGGGATCACGGTCGTCGAGCTCGGGCGTGTCGATGCCGATGTAGCGGACCCGACCGTACCGGGCCGTGCGGATGGTGTCACCGTCGATGACGTCGACGACCCGGTCCGTCAGGAGGACCGCTCCTTCGGGAGGCCCGAGGCGGACCAGCTCGGCCGCGTCGGGCCCCCACCGGGCCGTCAGGCGAGCGCAGGCGAGGGCGGCGACGGTCAGCAGCAGCGCCGTGACCAGCATGCGCCGGCCCCCGGCCGGGGCACGGCGGGGCGCCGGCGAGCGCCGGCGCAACGTCGGGCGGGGCAACCGGCTCACGAGGCAGGGGCGGCCTCCCGGCTCGGCGACCAGACCACCACCCGGTCCTTGCCCTGGCGCTTGGCCTGGTAGCAGGCCTCGTCGGCCCGCTGGAGCAGTTCGCGCCAGTCACGGGCATGCAACGGGTAGCTGGCCACGCCGAAGCTGGCCGACAGCGGCGGGCCTCCCTCCGTCAGCTGCTGGATGAAGGCGTGCACCGTGGGCAGCGCGGCCCGGAGCCGTTGCGCGAAGGCCCGCGCGGCCTCGACGTCGGTGTCGGGGAGCAGGATGGCGAACTCCTCGCCCCCATAGCGAGCGGCCAGGTCGGTGCGCCGCACGTTTTGCCGCACCAGTTGGCCCACCGCCCGCAGCACCTCGTCGCCCACCAGGTGGCCGAACCGGTCGTTGAACGCCTTGAAGTCGTCGAGATCGATGAGCACCAGCGACAGGGGCAGGCCCGTCTGCCGGGCCCGCTCCAGACGCACCTGGAGCTGCTGGATGAAGTGGCGGTGGTTGTAGAGCTCGGTCAGCCCGTCGGTGGCGGCCAGGTGCGACGTGAGGCCCATCAGGCGAGCGTTTTGGATGGCTACCGCGGCCTGGTCGGCCACCATCTGCAGCACCCGCAGGTCCTCGTCGGTGAAGGCCGCCGGGCGGGGGCTCTCGACGTTGAGCACGCCCAGCACCCGATCCTTCATGCGGATGGGCACCGCCATCTCGCTGCGGGCGTTGCTGACGCCGGGGATGTAACGGGCGTCACGGGTCACGTCGTCGACCCGCACGGCGCGCCCGGTGCGCGCCACCAGCCCCGTCAGGCCCTGCGAGATGGGGATGACCAGGCCCTCGGGGACGTGATAGCCGTAGCTGCCCGCCAGGCGCAGCACGCCTTCCTCCTCGTCCAGCAAGAGGATGGCCGGGTTGGGGTACCCGAACATCTCGCTCACCAGGCGCAGCAGCCGGTCGATGAGGCGGTCCATCTCGAGCTCGGACGTGATCAGCTTGCCGCTCTCGTAGAGGGCGGCAAGCACAGCTCGGGCCCGGCGTAGCTCGCGCACCAGCCGCAGCAGCTCGAGCGTGCGGCGGTCTCGCAGGCGGGCGACCGCGCCGCTCGTCGCGCCCAGCGCGCACAAGAGCACCGTGGCCGTCACCGTCGGCAGCCACCATTGGGGGTGGGCCCACCGGCCCCCGATCTCCGAGCCCAGGTGCAGCGCGACGGCGGCCGAGGCCGCCGAGGCTCCCACGAGCCCCCAGCCGACGCCGAACGCGAAACCGAGTGCCATGGGCGCGGCCGCGGGCAAGACATGGACCACGTCAGGACCCCCGCCCGCCGCCGTCAGCCCGGCGTAAGTGGCCAGGCTACCGGCTGCCAGGACCGCCGCGGCCGCCTGGTACGAGGGCATGCGCCGATGCGAACCGCGTGCCACGCTCCCGGTCCGTCGGAGCATGCCGTGGCCCGATGCCATGGCCTCGCTTCCCCTAACCCCCGGGACTGGAAAGCTATAACGCCATTAGCGATTGTATCCAGAGAGAGGGCTGGCGTCACCCCCCAACATCTCCGCTGCCCGCTACTGGGCGACCGAAGGGTACAATGGCGGGTGTAGGAGGCGAGTCGATGGCCGACATCCAGAGGGCCGCGCGCCGGCCGACGCCCCGGGGCCGCCGCCTGCTGACCGTGGCGCTGGCCTCGGGCGTGGGCCTGGGGCTGCTGCTCTCAGGCTATCTCTCCCTTCGCCAGGAGCTCGTGCGGCAGGCCCGCCGGATCGAGGAGATGGACCAGCGCCTGGCTCGCCTGGAGCGTGCCTCCCTGTCGGGGTTCTCGGGGCCATCGGGGGAGGCGGCCACCGTGCCGGCCCGGATCTACTTCACCCGGGCCGGTGCGCAGGGGGCCGTCGAGCTGGTGGCCGTCACCCGCCCGATCCCGGCCGACATGGGGCCCGTGGCGCATCTCGAGCGAGTGATGCAGGAGCTATTGCGCGGGCCACAGCCTGACCGCGGCGAGCCGCCCGACGTCCTCACCCAGATTCCAGAGGGCACGCGCCTGTTGGGGGTGCGGCTCGAGGGGCCGACGGCCTACCTCGACTTCTCCCGTGAGCTGGAGCAGACCGCCGGGACCATGCGCCTCGAAGGCATCCTGCGCCAGATCGTCTTCACCGCGACGGAGGTCCCGTCGGTGGAGCGGGTCGTCCTGCTGGTGGAGGGCGAGCGGACCGGCACCGACGAGCACCCTTTCACAGGAGACGGCCTGCTCTTCGGAGAACTAACGCGGGAACGCCTTCCGCTCTGAGCGGGGCGGCCGGCTCGAGGAGGGTTGGAGCCTGCGCGGCTTTCACATCCTGAGGGACTTCGTGCGCCGGCACCGATGGCGCTATCTGGCCGGCGCCGCGGTCTTGCTCGTCATCGACCTCCTGCAGCTCTTGATCCCGCGGGTCCTGGGTGA
>SPLK01000371.1_pt1 | contig 13746 bp, 11 predicted proteins | sample 2456111 | NCBI WGS metagenome assembly SPLK01 (sample SAMN11156906, study PRJNA527647) | hot springs metagenome | biome: Geothermal region; feature: Hot spring; material: tree branch in hot spring; isolation source: hot spring sediment rich in lignocellulosic material ... | reverse complement strand
GTCGTGCTCCCGCCGCTCGATCTGGTCGTGCTCGTGCCGTCGCTCACCGCGTGGCTCTCCGTGTGCGCCACGCTCTCGGTATGCGCCCGCGACAGGGTTTGCGCCGCGCTCTGCACCTCGGTTACGCCATCGCTCACGGACGTGCCGTTCGTTACCGAATGCGCGCGTGAGTGCGTCTCGGATTCGCCCCAGCCCTGCGTCACGCCGTCCGCCGTCCCGTGCGCCCGCGTTACCGCCTGTCCGCCCCCGCCCGAATACCCGTGCGCCAGGGCGTTGAACACCGGCAAACTCACCGACAAGCCCACGCTCTTGCTCCCTCGCCGGCGCGAGGCGAAATTGCTCGCCAAACGCGCCATGTCTTCCAGGTACCGCACCAGTTCCCCCCGCGGCACGTGGTCGCTCACCACCTGGAAGACGAAGTTCTCCCGTAGTTTCGCCAGCCCGCGAAACAGAATCTCGTTCTGCTCCAGCGAAAGGTCATCCACCTCTTCGGGCAGCGCCCCGTCCCGCCCGTGCGCCCGCCGCTTCACCCGCGGGTCGGGATGACCCAGCAGGAGCAAGGGCTTGCGCGCCGCCGAGAGAAACTCCACATACCAGCGCACCACATCCAGCGCCGGCGCTTCCAGTTTCGACTGCGCAAAACCGGCCAGGGTCGCCGCCACCGCCGCAAAGTCCCGCTCGGCCCGCGCAATCGCCTGCGCCTTCGTCTCCGCCGTGGCCGCCGCGCCGTATAACTGCACCACGCCGATATGTTCCGGGCGGTATATCCCGCAGGCGGCATACACCAGGTTCACCCCGGCGTTATACAGCCCGCTCACCGCTCCCCACATCTTGCCCAGAATCCCGTCCTCGCTTCCCCGCACGCGGCTCTGCGGGTCATCCGTCAGCACCGCCAACTCCCGCAACACCGCCGCGCGGTAGTAGCGCCGCCCCTGATCCTCCACCTCGCACCAGGCGGCGTGAAAGTGTCCGTTCACCGTGGTCAGCCCGTTGTCCAGAATGCGCATCTCACAACCTCCGCTCCCGCGCCCGCGTCAGGATCGTGCGCGGATCGCAGCCCATGGGTGCGTGCGCCAGCAGGTTCTTGAGCAGAAGCGCTCCCTGCGCCACCGGCATCCCCCACAGCGCAAATCCCACCAGCACCGCCAGGTAGTTCACCCCGCCCGCAAACAGCCCATCGGTCTGGTGTTCCAGCACCCAGGTCAAGACCCGCGCGCCCAGTCCCACCAGCGCATACAGGATCAGGTTCTGGATCACCTCCCAGGCCGCCTCGTCCGGGCGGTAGCGTTCCAGGCGCACCGCCAGCGCACCCACCCCGGTCAGCGCTGCCGTGAGGTAGGGCGCCGGCTGAGGTGCCAAAAGCGCCGAGAGAAGCGCCAGCGCCCCTGCCGCCACCAGTACCGCCCGCAGGCGCTGCGCCTGTGCCGCCGCCAGCGCTCCCATCTGCCCGTAGAGCAGCGCCAGGAGCGGCACCAGCGCCACCACCGCCAGGTGCTCCACCGCCACATACACCACCGCTAAAAACCCGTTGAGCACCCACACGAACGGCAGGAGCAGGGCGTCCAGGACGTTCACGCCGATCCCTCCCGTTCACGCAGGCGGTTCAAGGCGTTCTGAAGATCATCCCGCAGGCCATCGGGCAGGACGTAGAGGTGCGCGCCGCTCGCGCCGCAGTGCGGGCAGACGTCCGGGAGCATCACGCCCACCGGGATCACCTCCCAGCAGGCCTGACACAGCGCCAGCCAGCGCCCAACGTGCGGGATGTGCAGGGTTTCGCTCGCGTTCTCGCTCATCGGATCACCGTGGTCATCATCAGCCAGGCGTCAAACGCGCCGCCGGTCTCGACAAACGAACGCCCGCCGGTCACCGGCGTTCCCGCCGTAGCGCCGCGCACCTTCAGGTCATACCAGCCCGGATCCTCGATCTGCGCCTTCTGGACGTTCAGCGTCCAGCGGTAGGTGTTCGAACCATCGCACCCACCCTGACCGCCGCGCCATGACCAGTCGGGTTTGTGCAGGTATGCGCCGGGGTAATACCACTGCAAATCGCCCAAGATCCAGTCCCGCGAGGACTGCCGCAGGGTCGCCTCCGCCATCACCCAGGTCGGCGGTTCGCAGTATGAGACGGTGTGCCGGACGCATTCGTAGATCGGGCGCTCTTTGAGGTGTCCCTTCGGGCAGTTCTTGGTGGTGTAGCCTTTGAGGTCGCAGTATCGCTCTGTGCCCGTCTGTTCGAGTTCCTCGTAGGTCACGATGGTCGGGCCAATCGTCAGTTCAAAGCGCAAGTCCGCGCCGCGCTTCTCAGGGTCTTGTCCCACCACCAGCACCTTGGCCGGCGCCACCAGCGCGGCTTTGGCGCTGATCGCGCCGCGGGTAACCGTGGGTGCCGCACAGGACGGACTGCCCGGTACCTGCGGCGTGGGACGCGTCAGCGCCAGCAACTCCGGCGGACAGCCCGCCGGGGAGTTTGCGCAGTTGCCGTAGAGCAGGAATGTCAGATAGAGCGCTTTATCGTTCTTCATCGCGCCCCAGAGGATTTGAAAAATGCGAAGGGCATCACCACCCGCTAACACCGATCCAAGAGCGCTTTTGTCGCCCCTCAGAATGGCATCGGCGATCTCCGTGGTGAAGTATTTCTCCAGTCCCAAACCGCGAAAAATCGTGCCGAGAAACTCCGCCGGCGTAATGTGTCCGCCCGCCATGCCGCCCAAGACAACTAACTTGTCGCCTTCCATCAGCGACAAGCGGCTGGACGCATCCAACAAACCCGATTCATAGGGATTGACCGCCATGAAAAACAGCGTGGTGGCGCTTGGCATCAGCACGGTCTCCCCGTTCGGCAGGGCATACATGTGAAACGTGGCCGTCCCGTCCATAAACGGCAGGTCGGGCATCCAGTCCACCGGCACCTTCTGCACGCCCAAGTCCACCACGCCGGGACGCAAGTTCCCGTTCTCGTCAAAGAAATCGCCCCAACCGGCTTGGGCCGGCTTGACCAGGGCAACGGCCAGGGTGAGCACCAGGATCATAGCCAGCAGTGCTTTTCTCATGGGTTCGCCTCCAATGCCTCGACTTCCTGCGGCAGAAGCACGTGGTCAAAGCGCCAGGCGTCGCCCTCGCGCACCACGGCTACGTGAAACTCGCCGGGTTTGCTCTCGCCCGTGTTCAGGTCTTTGGCCGTCCCGCTCACCTTCCACACCTGCCGCCCAGCGCCGAAGTCGCGCACCAGGACGGCTTCCTGCGCCTCATAGCCCAGGCGCTTCTTGTCCCGCAGGACGTTCGGCCAATACACCTCGGCCATGAGGTGGGCATAGGCGCAGCCGTTGGTGTCCTCGCCGCCCGCCAGGTCGCACAGCCGCGCCACCCAGGCGTCCTGTCCCTCGCTCACGTCCATAGACAGGAAGGCGGTCAGGGCGGCCACCGCCGTCTCCCGTCCGTCCGGGATCGGCGTGGGTGTGGGCGTGGGTGTGGGCGGAGTCAGGAACGTGCGCACGCCCCACCAGCCGCCGCCGAGGACGAGGACGATCACCGCCAGCACGCCGAGGATTTTGCCCAGGGTTGAGAGTTTGATCTCCACGCGACACCTCCGGTTAAACAAAATCGGCTCTCCCGCTTGGGAGAGCCGGTTAAATGCTAACAGCACTCTCACGCTTTGGGCTTTCGCCCGGGGGCCACCTGCCCCGCTCGCGTATGAGTTTAATCAAGTCGCGCTTCGCCTGTCAAGCCACCTGGCAAAATTGTTAGGCCACTGTTAGGTCAGGGTGAGACCGGCGCCAGGCGCTTGGGCGGCGGGAGTTGGCAGATCGCCTGATGATCCACCCAATATAACAAGGTTTCGTTTTAGATTTGCCACCAGAAGGCATCCAAAAAACCGAGATCTCGTGTGCAACCATGCCCTTGGAGCCGTAGTAGGCCGAGCGATACAGACCGCTTTCGGGCGGAAAAACACGCACGGCGATCATGCGGTAGAGCGGAATCAGGTAATTATCCAGGGGAAACAGAACCAGAATGATAAACCGACAAGTGTCCCGGTTTTTCGAGCGACCGCTTGCATAGCGCTGTTCGTCAATCCTTGCCCATCCCGCAAACCGATCCTGCCATAATTCGCAGAAGGTCATGCCTTCGGGTGGGAGCGTGCGGGCATAGCGCGGGTCAATCTGCATCAGTTGGTTGGATTTGACCAATAAAATCGCGCTATGGATCGATAAAGGCTTGCAAGACCACCTGTACGGGGAGCCGCTCCAGTAAAAGAGTAATCCGGGCAACGCTTGAATTATCTGGTCATCACTTCACGCACAAAATCTACCAATCCCTCACGCGGCATGATAACTGCCGCTCCACCATTCGTTACTGTGGAGCGATAAAGATCGGAAGGCAATGAGACAAATGAAACATTCTCCGATGACAATGTTCTAGCAAACAACACTAAAGAATACGCATCTTTCGCCGAAAAATCCGTCTGGATCCCTTTTTCTTTCAACGCATCAACCGCAAAAGCCACCAGACCCGGTATGTTTTTTGAACTCATTAACTTTTTCATAATAGATTTGATGACCATGTACCGTCGCAAAATGCGCTGATGATCATCATCAGGGAAACGTATTCGTAAGAAATCAACGGTGTGTTTCCCATCAAGATGATGGTAGCCAGCAGCGTAGTATTCCATACCCTGAGTACGGCCATCAACTGGCTTATCCAGATAAATATCAATCCCGCCTATACGATCAATTAATCTTTCAACATTACTCATATGAACAACAAGGTAATGATCGAATTTTAGATCAAAATAGTTGGCCACATTGTTGGCAAATGCTTCTATGCCTTTACCATTTCCTCCGTAATACTCTCCATAACCATAAATTGCGTTGATCCGCCCTTCTACAATGCCATGTTGCTCAAAACCCACAATTGGTACGTACAAATCGCGGGGGATAGAAAGGATAGTCACTTTACGTTCGTCCAAATTGATCCGAACAAACGTAATTGCATCTGCTTGTGCGTTATTGTCAATGCCTAAGGCTAACACAAGTAGGTCACTTGTGTCTGTTAGGTTAGATTCAGTTTCGTTTACAGTGTCACGATTGGCCGCCTTGGTGGGAACAGCCGTTTCACTTGGTGATGTAACTGATGAATTTGCCACCGTGGTTTCGGTGACCATCGGTAATTTCTTGCCCAGCAATGGTTGGGACCAAATAAAGAGAAAAGCAAAGATTAAGATGAGTAAAACCGCAAAACCGATTATCCAGAAGGCAACCTTCATTTTGTTAACTTTCTTTTCCATATTCTCTCTTCCCCCAAATGAAAACGTATGATGGATCAAGGTTTGATTTGGTACGAAATTATACTCAACTTCGGTGGCTCGGCCGGGTGATATTTGGAGTACCCTTTCTAACTCCGTTTTCCACAAAATCCACGTATTAGCTATTCCCCCAAGGCACTACGTCCTTGCTGAAAGGCCTAGGGTGGATTAAAATAACCACCATCTTCAAATTAAATCACCGATACTGTAATCACATTCTATCCATTAAGGGTGGAGGTTAGTGTGGATTACCTTCAAGACTCCGATAAGTATTTGGAAGAAATTGACCTGCGCTATTATCTCGGCCTGGTTTGGCGATATCTCTGGCTGATCATCCTGGCGTTAGTCCTTGGAATTGGTGCGGGTTTTGGCATCAGCCGATTACAATCCCCTGTATATGAAGCCAAAACGCAGGTCATGGTGACGCGGTCTTCTTCTCAGCAATCCGTGACCGATCTGACCCAAGCCCTGAATACGCAACAGTTAACCCAAACCTATGCGGAGATTCTCTCTCAGGATTGGCTGAGGCAAATTGTCTCTCAGCGTACTGGCGTAGAGATCACGAAGGATCAGATCAAAATCAAAACCACCACCAATGCCCCGATTATTTATATCTCGGTTGAACATTCTGATCCGGGAACGGCCGTAAAAATTGCCGATACCCTGGTCGAAGTTTTAATCGAGCAAAATAATCTCATACAGGCTGGCAGGTACTCCGAGGCGGAGGAAAGTCTAAACCTCCAAATCTCGGAGATGGAGAAAAAGATCGCGGATGTTCAAACGGAATTGGAAAAAAGCCGCGAAACAACCTATCGGCAGCAACTGCAAGACGCGCAAAATAACATCGAAACTGCTCGCTCCAAACTCTTCGAAATCCTCGAACAACTCGCACAGGTCAAAGCCATCGGTACTACAGAGCAGGCACAGTTTTTACTGCAAAACGCACAGGCTCAGCGTGATTATCTCCTTGGCCAAGGGGATTCCGCCTCTGAACAAAACAGCCAAAAGATTCAGGATTTGGAACAATACATCCGTTGGCTCACACCTCTAACCCAACCGGGAGCCATCCAAAGCACCATTGCCGATCTCGAAAAGCAACGCGATGAACAGCAGGCGTTGTTAGCCACCTATCAAGAGGCATATAACCGCCTATTAAACACGAACGTGGCTGAAATTACCTCTCAGGACATAAAGGAACTTGAGAATACGCTATCCCTGTATCAGCAAATTTACCTCAACCTGCTCAGCAACCGTGAGAATGTGCGGTTACAAAAACTCCAAAACATGCCGAATGTAGTGCAGATCTTCCGGGCTATTCCTTCAGATGCCCCCATCCGTCCTCGCCCGCTGCTGAATATGGGGATCGGGGCCGCCGCCGGCCTTTTCCTCGCTTTGGCCATCATCTTCCTGCGAGATGCCCTAGACACCACCGTTCACTCTAAGGAAGATATCGAGCGCAAGGTTGGCCTGCCGGTTCTGGGAATGATTGCCAAAATTGAGGACACGCGCGACGCCAGTCAGCCCTATGTGGACTATAAGCCGCGCTCACCCATCGCCGAAACCTTCCGCAAGTTGCGCACCAACCTCGAATTTGCCTCGGTGGATGCACCGCTCAAAATGATTATTGTGACGAGTGCGCTGCCTTCAGAGGGGAAAACAACCATCTCGCTCAACTTAGCTGCCATTTACGCTCAGGGCGGTAAGCGTGTGGCCGTGATTGATGCCGATATGCGCAAACCCATGCTCCACCGCGTGGCCGGCTTATCCAACCGCATGGGGCTTAGTGACCTCTTCCGTTCGGATATGCCCATTAAGGAGATCATGCGCAGTCCTAACGGCAACGAGCGGCTGTATCTGATCACCAGCGGCAAACTCCCCCCCAACCCCAGCGAACTGCTGGCTTCAATGCGCATGGGTCAAATTTTAGAGAACCTGTTAAACATGGTGGACCTCGTTATTATCGATACGCCGCCCATGTTGGTGGCCGCCGATGCGCAGATCCTGGCCGCCCGTAGTGATGGCGTGCTGATCGTGGCCGAGCCCTACCGCACCCCGATCGAAAGCCTGCAGGCTTCGGTCGAAGCCCTGCGCCGCGTCAACGCCCGCGTGCTGGGGGTGGTGTTCAACCGCGTGCCGCCCCAGGATCATTATTACTCGTATTACTACTACCGCGAGTATAAAGAGAGCGACAAAGAAAACGACCACCGGAAAGGCATTAAACAAACTTTCCGAAATAACTAACTAAGAATAATGTCATTGTTTAAAAAGCGATAAGTAAATGCTTGTTGAGGTGTTAATTGTGATTTGTTTTCAATTTACCCACATATGAAGAAAGAACTCGGTTTCCAGATCAAAAGCATTACTTCAAGGTTTTTTGTCAGGAATGTTATTTGGACAATTATTGGACTTGGAATTCGGACGGTTATTCAAGCCATTTTTTTTATCGTTGTAGCTAGAGCACTTGGACCCGATAATTATGGCCTTTTTACCGGAGTGAGGGGTCTGGTTCTGGCAACCATCCCTTTTGCAGGCTGGGGGAGTGGGATCATCTTGATCAAACATGTTTCCAGAGATCCGGAAAGGTTTCCTGTCTATTGGGGTACGGCAATCACAGTTACCTTCATTTTCGGATTAATTCTCTGTGCTTTGCTTTACATTAGTGGCTGCTATATATTCTCACCCTCTATCGCCTTTATGGTCGTTATTCCGGTAGCATTGGGTGATCTATGGGGGTTACGATATGCAGAGCTCTCGGCTCAAGCTTTTCAGGCTTTTCAACACTTATCGAAAACATCAAGAATTTATGTAGCGCTATCCATTTCGCGCCTTCTTGGAGCATTAATATTTTGGGGATTTCCACATAAAACCATAGAAAATTGGTCTCTATTGTATATGGGGAGTGGTTTGTTCATAGGAATATTAAGCGTTGCCATAGTTTCGCGCGAGTTGGGTTGGGGACAACTGGGTTTTAGCGGGATGAGAAACGAATGGCGAAATGGGTTTTATTTTTGCATTAGTACTGCTGCTTCAGGCATCTACAATGATATTGATAAAACATTTCTAACAAAGTTATCAGGTAATAATATAGCGGGAATGTATGCCGCTGCCTATAGAATATTAGACGCCGTTTATATCCCTGTACAGGCCATTGTTGCCTCAAGTTTTCCTCGATTCTTTAAGAGTGGTGCAAGTGGATTAAAACATTCATTTTACTACGCTAAAAAACTCTTACCTTGGACAATTTTAATCTCAGGTTTAGCATGGATTTTATTATTATGGATTTCCCAATACATTCCAATAATCCTCGGATCTGAGTACAGTCTTGTGCCAAGAATTGTCATTTGGTTGGGCCCAATTCTCATATTTAGGGCAATGCATAATATACTAGCAAACGCATTAACTGGAGCAGATTATCAAGGCGCCCGAAGCGCTGCTCAGATGTTCATTGCAATCGCAAATATAGTCTTAAATTTTGTGTTAATTCCTTCATACGGGTGGGTCGGCGCCCTCTTAAGTAGTCTAATATCAGATAGTGGGCTAGTTTTAATACTACTCATCCTCACCATAAGATTCATACACAGAGAAAACCAATGATCAGGCTTCGTGCTATCGAGAAATCATTGCATTTTTTGGTTTTTTTACTAATCATTGGCGCTTTTATACCCTTATGGCGTAAAATGATGGGCTTTGGAGAAGATCTGGTTGAAGGAGATGCCTTACAGAGAAATCTTATCTTGATTGGTTATTTACTTACAATGTGGGTCTTAATTTTGAATCCCCATCGGAGCCTAAAACTCGCTCTAAGATCTCCGGCGTTATGGCTATGGGTGGGTTGGTCCTTGATATCTATTGCATGGTCAGCGAATGCTCAATTAACCCTTAGACGTAGCTTATCACTTCTGCTGACCGCGCTTTATGGCCTCACCTTGGCTCTTCGTTTCAAGCCCGATCAATGGTTAAAATTAATTGCCATTGCCCTTTGGGTGGCTCTTTTCGTTAGTTTGTTCGTAGCCCTGTTTTTCCCAGAATGGGGACAAACGATATATCAAAACAGTAATGCCTGGCGTGGAATTTTTGGTCATAAAAACATACTTGGTATCGTGTGTTTGTTTGCGGCATTAGTTCATTGGTACTTTCTAAACCAGAGCGATCATATGATCAAACGGCTTTTTTGGGGATCTGGTCTGATTTTATCAGTATTAGAACTTGTATTATCCCAATCTGCAGCGCCTTTAGTAATTGGGTTCGTTCTCATCGTGGAGTGGGCAGCACTCATTCTTTTAACGAGAACTCGACAGAAAATGTTCGCTGCATACCTAATCATGGGCATCCTTATTGTTTTAGTAATCATCACTCTCACAAACCTTGAGCAGATTCTGCTTGCTTTAGAAAGAGATATCACCTTTACTGGACGTATCCCTTTATGGAAATCCGTAATAGAAGTGGGAATGAAACGTGCGTGGGTGGGCTTTGGCTATGGAGCGTTCTGGTCGGGCTGGTATGGCCCCTCAGGTTTAGTGTGGCAATATGTAGGCTGGCAGGCTGTTCACGCTCATAACGCCTATCTCGAAACATGGCTAAATGGAGGTCTTGTAGGATTTATCTTTATGACTATTTTCTTTACACATTTATTAACCTTTTTCTTGTCCAATCTTTCGCGTTTATCCTCACTTGGATATTTTTGGCTCCTTTTCACCAGCCTTGTCCTTTTGTACGGATTGGTTGAAAGCAGTGCTTTCAGGTACAACTCGATTTGGTTAATTGGGTCTATTTATATATCATTTACAAGAAGTAACCTACTTGAGGTCAAACATTTATGATGCATATTTGCCATTTCAGCACATTAACTTCTATTGGTGGAATAGAACGGTTGCTTATTGATTTTCTTTATCACCCCACTCATCATGGCTCATTTTTTTACCATTTAGTCACAACAAGTTCAGATCCCGAACTTATAAAACAACTTCCTAAGTCTATTGGGTGGTATCAACCTCAGGCGCGTTTCCGTTATAATCCCCAAAAACTGTTTGAAATCTCTCAATATTTGAGAAGACACCACATAAAACTGATTCATTCCTACAACGCTTATGCCAATGCTTGGGCCGGTTTAGCATTATTAAGATCCCATTTACCACATATTTGTCACGAGCACGGAAGCATTTGGAGCATAGGAGGCATAATTCGATGGCTTGATCAATTCTCCCAGCAACGAGCATCCCTTGTCCTTGCGAATTCACATGCCAGCGCTTTAATGCTTCAAAAGCGATATGGCCTGGCAAAAAGTAAAATTCGCGTTATCTACAATGGCGTGAGAGAACTCGAACCTCTAAGTAAAGATGATGCTCGCAGACGCTTGGGATTGCCGACGGATATTAAAGTTGTAGGGAGTGTTGGCAGGTTAAATACGCCAAAGGATTTTTGGACATTTATTGATACGGCCAAATTGATTGCAGAAAAAAGAAAGGATGTTCTTTTTGTAATAGTGGGTGGGGGTCCACAAGAAACCTTTCTGAAAAATTTAATTAAAAATTATGGTTTGGAAAAACAATTTGTGATGACCGGAAAGACACTTGGGGCTTCGGATTGGATTGCGGCTTTTGACCTTTTTATCAGCACGTCAATCTATGAATCCTTTGGGAACGTGCTTGTTGAAGCCGCTTACCTACAAAAACCAGTAATCGCACCTGCAACGAATGGTTGTGCAGAAATTGTGGTCAACGAAGAAACTGGAATATTGCTTAAACCCACTCGCCCTATTAGGAAGGTAAATGTTCCTGGAGCATCAGCATATCCTAAATGGGTTGTCCAAGAAGGTAAGTTCGTTAAACCCCGTTCGCTCGACCCAGAAATACTCGCAGAAACGGTTATATCGCTTCTTGACGATCCTAAAAAATGTGAGACTATGGGTAAACGGGCCAGGGAACGCGCCAGAGAGTTATTTTCATTAGAACGATACATTAGAGATATAGAGGATGTGTATCTGGACTTGTTGGGGTATGAATAAAAATAAATCCGAAAGGCGTTCTCAAGTATTAAGAATGAACAGAAAAAATAAAGAGAAACCGCTTATTATAAACATTGTCACACAAATGGAAGCGGGAGGCGCTCAGAAGGTTGCCATCACCTTGACTGAGCAATTTATCAATCGGGGGTATGCCTCAGAGACTTGGTTTCTATATATGAAAAGACCCGCATTTCAAAATTTTCCCCATCAAAGGATCTTATTATCTCACCGCCCCAAATATGTTTGGGATTTTTTGTTGATTTTTCTAAAATTAATTTGCTGGTTGGGAAAACGAAAACCCCACGCAGTAATCACTTTCACCCATTACGCCAATATTCTTGGCGGTGTTGCTGCTTGGATAATTAAGGTGCCTAAAATTATCGCCACCCAACATAGTCCAGAATATTCTCACCCTTTTATCGCCCGTATTTTAGATAGAGTATTGGGATCTATAGGTTTTTATAGCAGGATAGTTATGGTCTCTGGAAGCCTAAGGTCTACCTTTTCTCATAATCCCAATGCGTACCTAAACCGAAGTTTAGTTATCTATAATGGGATTGTTGACTCAACATTTGGAACGCACAAAGAAAAAGAACAGATTAGAAAACAATTTGAACTACCTGTCCGCAATTTTTTATTGATAAATGTAGGACGTTTAGCGCCTCCAAAAAACCAAAATTTACTACTAATGGCAATGGCTCTACTTAAGAAAAATGGAGCGACTAATATATCTTTGGTCATACTGGGCGAAGGCGAACTAAGAAATCAACTTACCCAAAAGTGTGGAGAATTGGACATTCAGGATGCTGTTTATTTTTTAGGTGAGCTCCCTTCTAACGAGGTTATACAACTTTTGAGGGCCTCTGATCTTTTTGTTTTTCCTTCAATATACGAGGGGTTTGGCAATGTATTAGTCGAAGCTTTTGCATCAGGCCTGCCCATTTTGGCCAGTGATATACCTACTAATCGTGAAGTGCTAGGAGAACAGGGTATGTTTCTATCCCCCTATGATCCAGTGGCCTGGATGGAAGCCATTCTACGCTTGAGGGAAGATGAGGTATTGAGAAAGCAATTATCCGAACTCTCTAAGGAACGGGCCAAATTATTCGGGGTGGATAAGATGACGAATGAGTACCTAAGATTGCTCTTTGAGGCGGAGTCACAGGAATGAGTTTCTCTTCAGTTCGACAGCGATTAAGATTATTGGGGGTACCGGTAGATTTGGTGACGATGTCCCAATTAAATGAAATCATTGCAGATGCAATTCGTAATAACCAAAAAATTGTCATAGCGGGTCAAAATTTGCACAGCGTCTATCTTTATCACCGCGACATAAGAATGCAACAATTTTATGAAAAAAGCCACGTGATTCGTATTGACGGAATGCCATTGATCTTCTGGGGCAAGTTGTTGCGGTATCCGATGAAATCAACAAACCGAATTACTTATATGGATTGGATATATCCTCTCATACGGTTTATTCATTCAAATGGTTGGCAAATATTCTATCTGGGCGGCAAACCAGGGGTAGCCGAAAAGGCGGCTCAAAAGTTAAGGCAAATTTTTCAAGGTCTGAACATTGAAACTCACCATGGCTATTTTCCCCCCCAGGATTCACCGTCTGTGCTCGAAACAATTAACAAGTTCCATCCACATGTTCTGATGGTGGGAATGGGCATGCCCAAACAAGAGCACTGGGTATTGGACAACCTAGAATATCTAAATGCAAACGCAATCCTAACCTCTGGCGCTTGCTTTGACTTACATGCGGGAGTTATACCCACTCCTCCCCGTTGGATGGGACGAATAGGCTTGGAATGGTTATATCGGTTATTAAGCGAACCACGTCGGTTGGCAAGACGTTATCTCGTTGAACCATGGTCACTTATTCCTTGGGCAATACGAGATACAAAGGAAAGGTATCTCAGCAAGTCCAAAAATTATCAACACAATTAAGTTATTCTAATGTGAAACCGCAAGCCCCGGCCTGGATGCAGCGCGCGGGGCTGGAGTGGCTGTTTCGCTTGCTCAGTGAGCCGCGGCGGCTGTGGCGGCGCTACCTTTATTATAACCCGCGGTTTGTCCTTCTAGCCCTACGTCAGTTATTATGGGGTAATCATTAAAAACCAATAGCGATACATTTATCACACCCGTGATATAATTGGGTGCTAGCACATTGAAAAGAGGGGTGAGAGAAAATGTTGCGGCGTTTTTCCGTTGATTTTGCTATCTTTTCCATAGTCGTAGATTTCGTGCTCGTTATGGTGGCGCTGCGTATCGCAGCGCTTTTACGGCCCTATTTGGGGTATTGGTTTACCTTCGCGCGACCTGTTTCCGGACCCCTACACATTGATCTTCTTCTGTATTTCGTTTTTTCAGTTTTCTGGGTCCTCGTATTCTTACTTCATGGGATCTATGATGGGCGGCGCAATTTTCGCTTTAGG
>SPLK01000370.1_pt1 | contig 13782 bp, 10 predicted proteins | sample 2456111 | NCBI WGS metagenome assembly SPLK01 (sample SAMN11156906, study PRJNA527647) | hot springs metagenome | biome: Geothermal region; feature: Hot spring; material: tree branch in hot spring; isolation source: hot spring sediment rich in lignocellulosic material ... | reverse complement strand
CACTTTTCAGCCGGCCTTGACAGGGGCGCGCAATGGAGACCTGAATCGTAACAGGGGGGGCGTTCCGTTGAGAAGGGAACCCATGTACCTGAAGCGTTGGTGGATCCTACTGGCAATGCTCGCGCTCGGCTCGGAGGTGTGGGTCTTCTGGATTGCCGCAAAGGCTGGCCCATCCGGGGTTCCCTCGGATAGAGGCACCATTCGGGGGAAGATCTTGGCGAGCCCGGGTACCCCGGTAACGCTGCAGGGAACCGACATCACGACGCGGCTCGACGCCGACGGCTCGTTTGAGTTGCGAGGAGTCCCGGTGGGTGTCTTCTATACACTGGTGGTCGGGCCCTACGTCGAAGAGATCCGTCCGAACGTTCAACCGTCCTACATCGTCCTTTACAACGTAAGGGTCAGCCGACCCGGGGAGATCCTCGAGCTCGGAACGCTTCGCCCGCCGCTGTATCCCAAGACCGAGCTGCTGGCGCCAACTGGTACGACTCTACAGGCGTCTGGCTCGATCGGTCCAGCGCCCGAGCCAAACCTGGAGACCGGCTCCGTTCGAGGCAGAGCGCTGGTACCTGCAGGGACTTCGGTGACCGTGGAGGGTACCGGATTGACGGCTGTGGTACAGCCGAGCGGCCTCTTCGAAATACGTGGCGTACCCGCAGGACGTTTCTTCACGGTGGTGGTCGGCCCATACACTGAACAGGAACCACCTCATCGCGAGGGCTTGTATCTGGTTCGCTACAACGTGAAGATCAGCCAACCGGGCGAAGTCGTCGACTTGGGTACCTTGAGCCCACCGCCTTTGTTTGAACTTCTTCGACATGCCCCCTGACTCGTTCGAGTCGCTTGCCGAAGGGGGGGGGCACCGCGCCGCATCCTGGCTAGACTTCTACAATTTTAGAGTCGAGATTCCGGTCATGCCGCGGTTTATAGGGCGCGGTCCGATGCGTTGACGCCGCGCGTGATCTCCGGGACCGGGGGTGGCACGACCACGCCCACTGCGTGGAGGACCTTACCGGCCACCCCCTGCAGCGGAGCCGAAGGCGGCCGGCCCAATCCTTGTGCCGCACTTGCACCTCTTCCAACGGCTCGACGTCCCGCAAGATGTCGGCGCACCCAGGAGCTACAGTCCCCGGTAGTGGTGCTCGCTCATGGGCCCCGCCTCCCGCAAGAGCCTGGTCGAGGAGTGGCTGCCCACCCTCTGGGAGCCCCGGTTCGCCGGCCTCAAGCTGCACCACTTCTACCGGGCGCTCACGTATGTGCACCGCTTCGCCCATCGGGTCGAGGACTTCTTGTTCGCCCGGTTCACCGACCTGTTCAACCAGGACCTGGAACTTGTCCTTTGGGACACGACAACCGTGCGCTTCGAAGGCCGGGGGCCCGAGAAGCTGGCGCAGTACGGCAACGCCAAGGATAAGCGCACCGACCGGCGGCAGATGGTGGTGGGCGTGCTGCTGACCCGGGACGGGTGGCCGTTGGCCCACGCCGTCTACCCCGGCAACCTCAACGACGTGAAGGCCACGCTGGCCATCATCGGCCAGCTCAAGCACCGGTTTGCCTTCCAGAAGGTCCTCTTCGTGGCGGACCGGGGCGCCGTCGGCAAGCGGACCCTGGAGGCGCTGGAGCAGGCGGGCTTCGAGTACATCGTGGGCATGCGCATGCGGCGGGTCCGGGTGGTGCGGGACGAGGTGGTCGGCTGCCCCGGGCGCTACCGGGTGGTGAGCCCGACGTTGCAGGTCAAAGAGGTGGTCCGCCAGGCCGGGCGTCGCCGCCCCGGCCTGCCGCGCTCCGGCCTTCCTTCACCAGAGTCAGAGTTTCTTCAAGCACAGATACCAGTCCTTGCACTCGTACCCGGCTTCGGCCGCCTGCTGCAGGCGCTCGACGGCGCCCTCCTGCGTCTGCGGCGGCGGCACCACCACCGGGTCGCCCGGCCGCCAGTCGGCGGGGGTGGCCACCTTCTCCCGGTCAACGGTCTGCAGGGAGTCGATGACCCGCAAGATCTCGTCGATGTTGCGGCCCGTCGACATGGGGTAGTACAGGATGGCCCGCACCACCTGCGTGTCGTCGATGATGAACACGGCCCGCACGGCCGCCGTGGTGCCTTCCTTGGGATGGATCATCCCGTGAAGCTGGGCCACCTCCATGTCGAGGTCGGCGATGACCGGGAACGGGATGCGGACGCCGAAGTTCTGCTCGATGTTGCGCAGCCAGGCGAGGTGGGCGTAGACGCTGTCGACGCTCAAGCCCACGAGCTGCACGTTGCGCTTTGCAAACTCGTCGTAGCGGCGGGCGAAGGCGACGAACTCCGTCGTGCACACCGGCGTGAAGTCGGCGGGGTGCGAGAACAGCACGACCCACTTGCCCGCCAGGTCGCTCAGCTTCAGCGTGCCTTGAGTGGTCTTGGCCTCGAACTGCGGCGCGGGCTCGCCGATGCGAGGCAGCGCACGGGGGCGGGTCAGGGTCTCGGGGTCGACGCTCATGCCAGGATTCAACCTCCTCACGCTGGTCAGGCTGCAGCGCCGGCACCGGCCGGCGCGGAGACCTTTTACTTGTAGCAACTACCTATCGGTAGCATGTGAGACGCCGCGCCCGGCCGGCAGAGGCAATCGTCCAGGCGGAACGTCCCGACCGGCGTTTCTCGGGTCAGCCGGTTTTAGCCGACGTCTCTTTCACCGTGCACCGCGGTGACCGGATCGGGCTGGTCGGCGTCAACGGCTGCGGCAAGACGACGCCTTTGCGGATCATCGCCGGGCACCTGCGCCCGGATGCCGGCCGGGTCCGGCAACTACGCCGCCTTCGAGGCACAGCGGGCCCTCGAAAGGCAAACGGCGTGGGCGGAATACGAGCGGCGCGCCAGGGCCGTCCGGCGGCTGGAGCTCGAACCGAGCGGATAAATAGGCCCTGGCGGGGGGGGACATAAGGGGGCGCGAGCGGAGGGAGCGCTTCTTCTAATCCTTTTTAAATGCCACCCCCGCTTAAACGCCACCCCTGCCTCGTCCCGCCCCCTCACCTTCCCCGCTCCCGCGGCGCGGCCACCTCGTACGAGGTGTTCGCCGCCTCGAAGAAGTTGACGATCTCGGGCACGTCCACCTCGGTGGCCATCCAGGGGGCGGGGTTCGGCGTCTGGAAGTGGGCGCCCAGCCCCAGTTCCTCCAGCCTGCGGTCGGTCACGTACTCCACGTACGCGTTGAGCACGTCGGCGCCGACGCCCAGCACCGGCCGGGGGAACAGCGCCCGGTTGTACTCCCGCTCGAGCTCCACCGCCCTGAGGATGAGCCCCTTGATCTCCCGGGCGAACTCGGGGGTCATGAGGTACGGATGCTCTTCCAGGATGGCGGTGATGAGGTGGATGCCGAAGGACAGGTGCAGGCTCTCGTCCTTGAGCACCCAGTCGATGAGGGAGGCCAGCCCCCGCAGCAGGTTGCGGCGCCGGAAGCTGTAGAAGAATAGGAACCCCGCGTAGAAGAAGACGCCCTCCAGGATGACGTAGTAGCCCACCAGGTTGCGCAAAAGCGCCCGCTTGCCCTCGTCGGTGCTGACGTCCAGCCTCTTGAGCCACTGGCGCGTGAGCGCCTTTTCGAAGGCCTCCTTGGCCTGCACGGCGGGGACGTCCCGGTGGGCCGCGAAGACCTTGGCCCGATCCACGGGGAGCGTCTTCAGCACGTACTCGAAGGCCATGGTGTGGTTGGCCTCTTCCCACACCTGCCGGGCCAAATACAGCCGCACCTCCGGCGCCGTCAGGACCGGGTACACCGACAGGATGAGGTTGTGGGCCACCAGGGACTCCATGGGGTTGAAGAAGCTCAGGACGAGTTCGACGGCATGGCGCTCCTCGTCGGAGAGCCTCTCCCGGAAATCCCGAACGTCGTCGGCCAGCGGGATCTCCTCGGGGAACCACGTGTTGCGCTTCCCCTGCTGCGCGTGGGCGTACGCCCACGGGTAGCGCAGGGGGAACAGCTCCATGGGCTCCAGGGGATCTCCCGCAAACAGGGGTGAGGAGCAGGCGCTCTGCTTTTCGGACATGGCACGGGCAGCTCCTTTCGATTCGATTGTGGGGATGTCACTGGCACGACTCGCAGCTTCCGTCCAGCGAACAGGCCTGCACGGCGGCGGGTTCGCCACCCGGGGCGGTCTCTAAAAAGCTCCACCGCAGGCGCTGGCGGGCCTTGTTGACCTTCACCGTCGAAGGCTCGGCGTACATGCGCGGCGCCATGAAGAGGTAGTACGTCGACTTGAGGCCCTTGCGCCAGGCGTAGAGGTACACCTCCGCCATGCGGTCGAGGTCCCGCTCCTGCAGGTACAGGTTGCGGCTGATGCCCATGTCCACCCACTTCTGCGCCCGGGCCGCCACGTCGATGTACGCCCGGGGGGCGATCTGGTAGGCCGTGGGAAAGCGACGCCGGATCGCCTCGGGAATCTCCTCGATGCCCGAGATGTCGCCCCGCTCGGCCACGATGCGCTCGCGCACCTCCTCCCAAAGTCCGAGCGCCTTCAGGTGCTCCACCAGCACCCGGTTGACCTCCAGGAACTTGCCGGAGAGGGTCTGGCGGGCGAAGACGTTGGCGTAGTACGGGTCGAGGCTCGGGGTGGTGCCCGCGATGAGGGCGATGGTGGCCGTCGGGGCAATGGCCATCACGGTGCCGTTGCGGATGCCCTGCCGCACCCGAGCCCGCAGGCGGTCCCAGTCGAGGCGGGCGCTTTTGTCCACGTCCAGCCCGCCCCGCAGGCGTTCGAGGTCGTCCAGGGTGTCGACGGGCACCTTGCCCTGGGCCCAGCGGCTTTCGGGAAAGGCCGGGAAAAGGCCGCGCTCATCGGCCAGATCGCAACTGGCCTCGATGGCGCAGAAGCTGGCGTACTCCACCACCCGATCCGTGAACTCCTGGGAGGCCTCGTCCCCGTACACCATGCCGAGCCGGGCGAAGGCTTCGGCAAAGCCCATGACGCCAAGCCCCACGGGGCGGTTTTTCAAGTTGGCGCGTCGTGCCTTCTCGACGGGGTAGAAGTTGACGTCGATGACATCGTCCAAACCCCGCATCGCCACGCGCACGGTCTCCCGCAGCCTCTCCCAGTCTACGCCGCCGTCGGGCGTGAGGTGGCGCGCCAGGTTCACCGAGGCCAGGTTGCAGACGGCGATCTCCTCGGGGGAGGTGGGGAGGAAGATCTCGGTGCACAGGTTGCTGGAGTGGATGGTACCCGCGATCATGCTGCGGGCGTTGCCGGCATCCTTGAACACGATCCAGGGGTGCGACGTCTCCTGCAAGGTGGCCAGGATCTCACGGAAAAGCTCCCGCGCCCGCACCACCCGAAACGCCCGGGTGGGAAGGGCTCCCTCCCTGGCCTGCCGGATATACCGCTCGTACGCCGCCCGGAAGGCCTGGCCGAACGTCTCCGGCAGCTCAGGCACGTAGTAGGGGTCGAAGAGGTACCACGCTTCGTCCGCTTCGACCCGCCTCAAGAACTCGTCGGGCACCCACAGGGCGGTGTTGAGGCTCGGGGTGCGCAGGTAGGGGTCGCCGGCGTTGCGCTTCAGGTCCAAGAACGGCTCGATCTCCAGGTGCCAGGGCTCCAGGTAGAGGGCCAGGGTGCCCCGGCGACGCCCGCCCTGGCTGATGGCCTTGATGAGCGCGTCGTACATGTGCGCGAAGGGGACGATCCCCGACGATTGGCCGTTGATGCCCCGCACCGGCGAGCCGGCCGAGCGCAGCTTGGTGATGGCGGCGCCGATGCCGCCGGCGTACTTGGCCAGGTGGCCGAAGTCGGTGGCCGACTCCAGGATGTGGTCCATGGAGTCCAGCACGTCGCAGAGGTAGCACGACGAGAGCTGCGGATGCGTGGTGCCCGCGTTGAACAGGGTGGGCGTGCTGGGAAGGTAGCGCAGGGTGCTCATGTGCTCGTAGAAGCGCAGGGCCCACTCGTTGCGAAGCTCTGCCGGCTCGGCCAGGGCCAGGCCCATGGCCACCCGCATGAACAAGAACTGAGGGGTCTCCAGCAGACGCCGGGTCTCGGGATGGCGCACCAGGTAGCGGTCGGCCAGGGTGACCAGCCCCGCGTAGGGGAGCAGCTCGTCGCGGTCCGGCGCCAGCGCCCCCGCCAGAAGCCCGAGGTCGAAGGCCAGGAGCCGCCGGTCCAGTTCCCCCAGCTCCACCCCGTGAAGCAGGTACCGCTCGAAGCCGGCGCGGTATTCCTCGGGGGAGGGTGGCCAGCATGTGCCGTTGCGGCGCAGGTCCCATCCCAGCGCTTCACGGTAGATGGCGGCAAGGGTGGCGCGAAGGGCAAGGCGCTCGAAGGCGGGCTCGTATGCCAGGTTTTGCGAGGCCAGCAGGACCAGTGGCGCTTCGGGACCCTCGGCGTGGTCGGGAACCGGGGCGCTCCACGCCGGGTCTCGCTCCAGGGTGCCCATGAGCAGGCCGGCTTCGGGCAGGTCTCTGATCAGGCGCTCCGTCAGCTCACGGATCCGGCTCATGCCGTCGGTGCTCCTCCTTGCCATGGCTTCCCGCCGATCCGCCCCAGCGGCAAGGAGGGCACGGGCATGAGACCGGCCCGGCCGGCGAGGTCGTGCCGCCTCTTGCGCCCTCACCCCTCCTCGGGGGCGGATACGCACGCACGGCGTGGGTACTCGGGCTTCCGGCCCGGGCACTCAGACACGGCCCGGCCGGTTACCGTTGCGGGACAGCGCCGGACTTTCACCGGACTTCCCCCAGCGCTAAGGCCCTGCCCTGTCGGACAGGCACCGTGCGGGCACCATATGTAGTTGCTTGGCCAGGCCCATACTACAACCTGTGGTGGCCCGTCGTCAACCCGCCGGGAGCAGCCTGGATCGGGAAGCGGGTATAATGGGGCCGGGTAAGAGCCAAGGCCGCCGGCGGGGATGGGCGGGTGGCGCAGCCGCTGACAAAGTTGGCCCGAGCTTGATTGACAGCCGGTGGTCACCAGCCGGTCTGGGCCATGAGGCAGGTGCAGGCCCATGCCGCAGCGTCGGTTCCGCTGGACAGGAGAGGACAGGGAGGCGGAGATCCGGGCCTTGCGCCTGCGGGCCTTCAACCCGCTGCGCCACAGCCCGCGCCGAAAGCCGCGCGACCCCGAGGCGTTGGAGGCGCTGGCACGGCTGACGCTTCGGCTCGTGCGGGAGGACGAGCGATTCGAGCGAATCGGACCCCGAGCATGGAGGCTCGTGGCCGCGGATGACGCGCGGTGAGTTCGTCCGCTTCGTCAACGTGTCCGACCGGCTCGAGCGCCACCTGCGCGCGGCGGCGGCCATCACCCGCGTCCTTGCGGCCCGGCAACTGCGCCCTGTGGTAGTCGGCGGGTCAGCGGTAGAGTTCTATACCCGGGGGGCATACACTACCGCCGACCTGGATTTGGTGCTGCCGGGATTGGAGGAAGCTGCCGAGGCGCTACAGCAGCTCGGGTTTTCTAGGCAAGGGGCGTCTTTCCTTCACCCCGACGTTCCCATCGTCGTCGACCTTCCCCCCGCCCCCCTGGCCGGTGACCCCGGCAGGTTGTCCGTCGTAGAGGTGGCGGGCCTGCCGGTTTACGTCATCGGCATCGAAGATCTCGTGGCCGACCGTCTTAGGGCGGCCGCTTACTGGAACGACGATGGTTCGAAGGAATGGGCCGTCCAGCTCATGGCGGCGTACTGGGACGACCTCGACTGGCCGTATCTTCAACACCTGGCGGCGTCCGAACCCGACCCTCGCTACGCCCGGGTGGAGCGGGAAGCCCGCGAGCTCGCGGATCGCTTGCGTCAGGCGGGCACGGAGCCTCACGGGCCGGGCGACGCATCCCGAGCGACTTAGCCGAGCGGAGCCGCCAGCGGATGCCTCGCCGGGATGCCTCTCCAAAGAGCACCATCACGCCCGCTGCGCTGCGCCGGCTGATCCTCGCCCGCAGCGGGCTGCTGCGCTGGACCCGGGGGCGCCGCCCTCATGTCGAGGGGGTCCCCTGGCGGGACGAACTCCACGGCGAAGACGGTGCGCTTCAGGCCCTCCGCCGCCTGGAGGCCGTTCAACTCGATCCGGTCGCTGTGGTGGAGCGAAATCACCACCTGGTGCTGCGCAACCGGGTCGGCGCCTACCGCTCCGAGCACCTGGAGTCCCTGTACCGCCGCAAGCTCGTCTTCGAGTACTGGGCCAACGCCCGCTGCGTTCTGCCGGCGGACGACTACCCCGTCTTTGAACCCGTCCGTGCCCTGCTCCGCGCCGCCTGGCCCCCTTTCCCGCCCCCGCTCCAACAGGCCATCACCTACGTCCGCGACCGCCTGGCCGCCGAGGGCCCCCTGCCGGCCCGGCGCCGCTTCGGGCCGTACACCATGCCGGTGCTGGAGGGCGACCGGTTCATCGGGAGGCTCGACGCCAGGCTGGACCGAGCCGAACGAACGCTATACGTAGAGCGGCTGATGTTCGAGCCGGGCGTGGAGGTCTCCGCCGAGCGACTGGCCCGGGTACGAGGGGCCATCGAGACGCTGGCCGAACAAGTGGGGTCCCGCCGAGTGGTGCGCCGGCCCCCGGGCGCGAGCGGGGCAGGCGGCGCCGCGACGGAAGGGGGTTCGGTGCCGTGAGGGCGGGGTTGTGGGGGACTGGTACGGCCGAGCGGGACGGGGGGCGTCGGTGGCTGAGGACATGGGGCCTGTTGCTGGTGGTGGCTCTGGCCGCCGTTTCGGTGGCAGCGTGGGGCCTGGCCCCGCCGGCCGCCGCCGGCGGGCCGGATGGCGACGATGCCGAGGGCGACGAACCCAAGGGCCTGCCGCCGTTGCGGCCCGAAGCCATCATCATCCGGCCCGACCCGGCCGACCTGCGGACCAGCATCTGGACCGAGCGGGCTCGCTACCGCCCCGGCGACCGGGTGCGCATCGGCTTCTACGTGAGCCACCCCGCTTACGTGTACATCGACGACCTCGACACCGAAGGCCGCGTCCGGCTCATCTTCCCCAACCGGTACGAGATGGACAACTTCCTGCCGGCCGGCACCCACACCATCCCCCGCCGGGCTTACAGCTTCGTCGTGTCGGGGCCGCCCGGCGCCGAGTACCTGCAGATCATCGCCACCGTCCGCCCGCTCAACGAACTGGCGCCGCCGTCGGCGTTCCTGCAGTCGCCCTTTCCCGACCTGGGCGACAGCGCCCCGGAGGTGAAGGGCCGGGTCGAGCGCATGTTGCGTCCCGTGGGCAAGGGGTGGGCCACGGCGTGGACGGGGTTCTGGGTGGTGGGGCCGGCGCCGCCACCCCCTCCACCGCCTCCGCCGCCGCCACCCTCCCCGCCTCCCTGGCGGTACGAGTGGGGGACCCTTCGCATCGACAGCCACCCGTCGGGAGCCCGGGCCTACGTCGACGGCGACTACGTGGGCCGAACGCCGACGGAGGTCCGGGTGAGGGTCGGCTGGCACACGGTCCGGCTGCGGCTGGAGGACTACCCGGAGCGGGAACTGCGGGTCTATGTGGAACCGGGCGAGTACGAGCGGGTCGAGGTCTACTGGCCGCCCGAGGAGCAGCGGCCCGAGCCGCCGCCGGATGGGGTGGACGGGCGGCGCGGGCGACCGCCGGGTCTTTCGCCGCCGGATAGCCCGGACCGAGGGCGGCCGGCGCCCACCCCGAGGCCGTCGGAACCCGTGGGCGCCCGGGTCGGGGCCTCGGTGGGCGTCGACGCCGCGGGCATATGGAGCCTGGGGCTGGAAGGCGGCCGGGACCGCTGGCTGCTGGGCGGCTCGGCGCGCTTCACGGGGCCGTTTCTGCCGGATGAGACCAAATACGTAGACCCGCCTAAAGACACCAAGTACGTACCCAACGGGCCTGAGTGGGAGGCATACCTGAAACTCGCGCCGCAGCTCACCCAACGCCTGTCCTTGGAGACGAGCCTTGGCCTCGCCTGGCAGCCTCGGGGAGCCATCGATAGGAATTTTCTGTGGCCGAGCGCGTCTGCTCGACCGGCCCCGCATGCGCTATCGGACAAGCCCAATTGGTACCCTGTGGAAACCGAGGTCTACCTTACCTGGAGCGTCGGGGCACGCTTCGATCTGGGCATTTCCTACGTCGCCGTCTCGTGGCACAACCGCCGGGGGCTGGTCGGCGGCCTGGGCCTGCGATTCTGAACGCCGGCTCAGGCGCCGCGCCGGCCCCGAGGTGTAGCGGGTCTGGCATGCATAGCGGCCGGGTTGCCTGGCTGATGGCATTGGAGCAGAATAGAAGCGCCCGAGCGATGCCGGGCAGGCCAGACCTCATCAGCGCTACCTCACGTGAGGCGCTCATGACAAGCGAACGGTTGCGGGCCCTCATCACGGGCGGCGAGACCGCCGCCGTCGAGTTCAAAGGAGAGGAACGCGGGCAACTCTCCGACCGCGAGCTGGTCGAAGCGGTGGTTTGCCTGGCCAACCGCCCCGGCCACGAGCCCGGATGGCTCCTCATCGGGGTTGAGGACGACGGCAGGATCACGGGGATGCGACCGCGGCACGAGGGGGGATTCACCGACCCTCTGCGAGTCCAGGCGCTCATCGCCAATCTGACTCGACCGTCGATCACGTGCCGCGTGGACATCGTCGAACTGGACGGTCGGAGCGTCCTGGTCATCGAGGTTCCGCCGATGCACACTCCGGTTGGGACCGCAGACGGCAAGTATGTTCGGCGCAGCATCAGGCGTGACGGCCGCCCGGAGTGCGTCCCTTTCCACTTCCACGAAATGCAGTCCCTCCAAGCGACGCGGGGTGTGCTGGACTACTCGGCCCTCGTCGTACCCGAAGCGACGTGGGATGACCTCGACCCGTTGGAGTTCGAGCGCTTCCGCCGCAGCATCAGGGAAAGCGGCGGCCAGGGCGACGCTTCCTTGCTCAGGCTCTCCGACCACGAGCTGGCCAAAGCCGTGGGCGCGGTGGAGGCGAACCACGAGGTGCGGGGTATCCGCGTACTCGGGCTTCTGCTGTTTGGGCGTGAAGAAGCGCTTTCCCGGTTTCTTCCAACACATGAGGTCGCCTTTCAGGTGCTGGAAGGCACGGCCGTGCGGGTCAACTATTTCTTCCGTTGGCCCCTGCTGCGCGTCATGGAGGAGTTGGTGGCCAGGTTCTTGGCTCGCAATACCGAACAGGAAATCTCCGTCGGCCTGCTTCGGGTCGGCGTCCCCGACTACCCCCTCCGGGCGTTCCGGGAAGCCCTGGCCAACGCGCTGGTGCACCGGGACTACACGCGGCTCGGCGCCGTGCACGTCCAGTGGTACCCGGATCGGATCGAGATCTCCAACCCGGGCGGGTTTCCGGAGGGCGTCCGCCTCGACAATCTGCTGGTGACACCTCCGAGACCGCGCAACCCGCTGCTGGCCGACGCCTTCAAGCGGGCCGGCATCGTCGAGCGAACGGCCAGGGGCGTCGATACCATCTTCTACGAGCAACTGCGCAACGGACGGCCCGCGCCGAGCTACGAGCGCAGCACGGACCGGGACGTGATCCTGGTCCTTCCCGGGGGCCGGGCCAACCTGGCTTTCGTTCGGCTGGTCGTCGAAGAAGACCGGGCCGGGCGTCCGCTGGGTCTGGACGAGTTGCTCATCCTCAATGAGCTCTGGCTGGAACGTAGACTCACGACCCCGGATGCCGCGCGCTTGATCCAGAAGTCTCAGCCCGAGGCGCGGGCAGTGCTGGAACGCCTGGTGGAGTCAGGCCTCGTAGAAGCGCGGGGAGAGGGCAGGGGGCGGACCTACCATCTGTCCGCCAACACCTACCGCCGGCTGGGCGAAGCTGCCGCCTACGTGCGGCAGCGGGGCTTCGAACCCCTTCAGCAAGAGCAGATGGTGCTGCAGTTCGTGCGTTCGCACGGGCGTATCACGCGATCCCAGGTGGCGTATTTGTGCAGGATCGGACCGCACCAGGCGTCTCGGCTTCTCCGCAAGCTGATCGAAAGCGGCCATCTCATCAGGCACGGCTCCGGCAAGGGCACGTGGTACGCGCCGCGCTCGTAGAATACGTGCGCGAAATACGTGCGCGGCCGATCCGCGTTCGTGCGCGCTCGTATATGCGTGCGCCGCACGTATGGCTTGCGACCGCCGCCTGGCGATGACGCAAACGACGGCCATGCAGCGACCGAAGATGCTTAAGCCTGGCGATACCGTGGCGCTGATAGCCCCCGCTTCGCCCATGTGCCGGGGCAAGGAGGCGGCGCCGGACATCCTGGAGCGCGCCCGGCGGCGCCTGCACCGGGCAGGCTTCCGCACCGTGGTGGGGGCTCACGCCCTCGACGTCCGGGGCTATCTGGCGGGCCGCGACGAGGACCGGGCCCGGGACCTCATGGCCGCCTTCGCCGACCCGGCCGTGGACGGCATCGTGTGCGTGGGGGGCGGGTACGGTTCGCCGCGGATCCTCGACCTGCTGGACTATGACCTCATCGCCCGGCATCCCAAGGTGTTCGTGGGCTACAGCGACATCACCGCCCTGCACTGCGCCATCGGGAAGCGGGCGGGGCTGGTGACCTTTCACGGGTTGATGGGGTGGGACCTGGCGCGGGAGCCGGAGTCGGGGGCGCAGGCGCGGGCCGTCGAGTTCACCTGGGAATGGTTTGTGCGGGCCGTGATGCGGCCGGAGCCCCTGGGCCCCCTGCCGGCCCGGGCCCCGTGGCAGGAGCGCTCCCTGGAACCCATCGTGCCGGGAGTGGCCCGGGGCCCGCTGGTGGGCGGCAACCTGTCGCTGCTCGTCGCCACCCTCGGCACGCCCTACGAGCTGGACACGGCGGGCAAGATCCTGCTCATCGAAGATGTCGGCGAAGCCCCGTATCGGATCGACCGGATGCTGACGCACCTGCGCCTGGCCGGCAAGCTGGAAGGGGCGGCGGGGTTCATCTTCGCCGAGTGGGTCGACTGTGAACCCGCCGACCCCAAGCGGCCCACGCTGACGCTGCGGCAGGTGCTGGCCGACATCATCGAGCCGCTGGGCAAGCCCGCGGTGTACGGGCTGGCGGCCGGGCACGGGCCGGGGCGCCTGACGCTGCCGCTGGGCGCCACGGTGACGCTGGACGCCACCAGCCCCGCCATCATCGTGGAAGAGCCCGGCGTGGTGGCAGGGTGAGAACTGACGCCGGCCCAGGGCCGCCGCTACATCCTCGCCTACAACCCCGAGGCGGCCGAACACGACCGGCAGGTGCGCGAAGAAGTGGTGGCCCGCCTGGGCCAGGCGCTGAAGGAGGGGAGTCCCGGCGACCTCATCCGCCACAGCCGCTATCGGCGCTACCTCAAGGTGCACCGGGACGCCATCGAGCTCAACGAGGCCGCCATCGAGGCGGATGCCCGCTACGACGGCAAGTTCGTGGTGCTGACCAACACGAACCGGGACGCCGCCGAGGTGGCGCAGAGCTACAAGACGCTGTGGCGGGTGGAGCGGGCCTTTCGGGACCTCAAAAGCTCCTTGGAGATCCGGCCGGTCTACGTGTGGACCGACGAGCACGTGCGGGGTCATGTGGCCGTGTGCTTTCTCGTCTTCGTCCTGGAGTCGTACCTGCGCCACAAGCTGGGGGAGGCGGTTTCCTACCGCCAGGCCTTGACGGACCTGGAGAAGCTCAAGGCCGTGCCGCTGCAGATCAAGGGCAAGCGCTACCTGCTGCGGACGGAGCTGGAGGGCACCGCCCCAGCCGTCTTCCGGATCCTGGGCATCCGGCCACCCAACCGCGTGGAAGAGCTTTCCTCGACCCCGGCTGCGTAGTGGTACGCCCCTCGCGCGCCCTTCCCAAACCTCGTCGTTACGGGGAAATCACAAAGTCAGGTGTCAATCTCCAGCCGGGGAGAGCTCTGAAAAAGTCCACCGTTTCGGGCGGGGCGGAAACAG
>SPLK01000368.1_pt1 | contig 13862 bp, 9 predicted proteins | sample 2456111 | NCBI WGS metagenome assembly SPLK01 (sample SAMN11156906, study PRJNA527647) | hot springs metagenome | biome: Geothermal region; feature: Hot spring; material: tree branch in hot spring; isolation source: hot spring sediment rich in lignocellulosic material ... | reverse complement strand
GATCGACGTGACGCTACACCCGCTGGAAGGCGTCGTGCCGGCGGGGGCCCCCGCCCACGAGGCGGATCGCAGCCACCGGTCGCCGTCAAGGGAGGTCTGAAGGGATCATGGCAGGCGAACCCGACCTCGGCGCCCGTGATCCGACAGAAGGGCAGCAGCCCAACGTGCTGCTGATAGTGTGGGATTCGGCGCGGGCGGACGTCTTCGGCTGCTACGGTCACCCCGTGGTGCAGACGCCCCACGTGGACCGCCTGGCCGCCGCAGGGGTGCGCTTCCTCCAGGCCTTCACCGCCTCGCCGCTCTGTCACCCGGCCCGGGCTAGCCTGGACACGGGGCTCTTCCCGCACCAAAACGGTATGCTGAACAACAGCGTGCCGGGGGAGTATCCCTTCCGCATCCACAGCGGGTTGGCCTCGTACGTCTCCCTACTGGCCCAGATGGGGTACCGCACCGGTTACGTGGGCCAGCGCCACCTGCGACCTGAACTCTTTCACGACGTCATACCCGGCTCCTACACGGCCCTCCGGGCGGCCGGCCTGCGGGAGACCGTGCGCTCCGACCGCCCCCACGGTACCTACTACGGCTGCCTGGAGCTGCCCATGGAGCAGCACCGGGACTACTTCACGGTGCGGGGAACCCTCGAACTCCTCCGCCGCTACGCCGCCCTGCCCCAGCCCTGGCTCATCCAGTGCGAATTCGACGGGCCCCACCCGCCTTTCCGGGTGCCGGTTCCCTTCGTCGACCTGTACGACCCCGGGCAGGTGCCTAAGCCGGCCAACTTTGACGATCCAGCCCTGGAGAAGCCGCCCATCCACCGCCGCGTGCGCCGCCAGCAGCTAGACCGGCCTTTTGACCGTACCTGGCAAGAGCTCATCGCCCACTACTGGGCCTACGTGAGCCTGCTTGACCACTTCACCGGCCAGATCCTGGACGAGCTCGACCGCCTAGACCTCAGCTCCCGCACCCTCGTGCTCTTGACTAGCGACCATGGTGAGCTGGTGGGGGCTCACGCGGCCGTCACCAAGTACCCCTGCATGTATGAGGAGGTGGTCCGCGTCCCCCTCATCGCCCGCTGGCCGGCGCACCTGCCCGCCGGCCACACGGTGGAGGGGCTAGTCAGCCACGTCGACCTGCTGCCCAGCCTGGTGGAGCTGGCCGCCTCGCCCCCCGGCTCGACATCCACTCTGCCCGTGCCCTCGGGCCTCGCCGGCCAGTCCTGGGCCAAACTGGCCAGGGGTGAAGCGGGGGCCCTCGACCGACAAGCGGTCTACGCGGAGCTGCACGGCTTCGGTACCAACTGGTATGCCCTGCGCATGGTTCGCACGCCGGAGTGGAAGCTCGTCTACAGTCCCTACGAAGAACCAGAACTTTACGACTTGCACAACGACCCGGGCGAGCTGCACAACCTGGCCCGTTCGCACCCCCAGCAGCTTCGGCACCTGGTCGACCTGCTCCGGGCCCATACTGTGGCCACGGGAGACCGCCTGGCCCTCTACCCCCCGTGACGCCGGAAGCGTGACGCCGCACGGGGCAGGGGAGGGGAGGGGAGGCGCCTCGCCAGGAGCTCCAGTGCCTCGTCAACGTCTGCCAAGGGTACGCCGGCTAGGCCGGCCGGCGTCCGGGCTGGGAGAACGGTAGCGTCAACCGGGGTAAGCGTCCGCCGCAGAAAGGAGCGAACTGCCATGCCTGGTCGAGAGAAGATCTGGCGCCGACTGTGCCTGCTAGGGCCTGGCCTCGCCTTGCTCGCTGCGCCGGCCCTGGCCGCCCAGACCCTCACCATCCATTCCTGGGCCGATCACCAGGAGTTCGTCGTCCCGCTCTTCAAGGAGCAGCACCCGGACACGGACGTGCAAACCATACGCGCCACCGGCATTAACGACTTCATCGAGAAGCAAACCACCATGGTCCTGAGCAATACTCCCGTCGACGTCGTGTACGTCCCCTTTCAGGCCATCCGTACCTTTATTGATAAGGGCTACATCCTCGACCTAACCCCTTACATTCGCCGGGATGCCCGGGATCTGGGCTGGATCAGCGAGATCTACCGGCCTGTCTACGAGGCGGGCACCAAGGATGGCAAGGTGTATGGCTTTCCACTAGAGCTGGGGGCCGTCAACTGGTGGTACAACATCGAGGCGTTCGCCCGAGCCGGCCTTCCCAGCCCCAACGACCTCTACCGTCAGCAGCAGTGGAATTGGAACTCTATGCTGGATTTGGCCCGCAAACTCACCATCCCCGACCCTAACAACCCCAATGTGCCTCAGCAGTGGGGCATCGCCGACCACTGGGGTGACTGGAAGGGCCAGCCCTGGCTCTACCAGACCGGTGGCAGCATCTATTCCCCAGACCGCAGTACCGTCACCCTCGACCGACCCGAAGCCCTGAAGGCCGTCTCCTTCGCGCACGCCCTGCTGCATGAGCACCGGGTAGCCACGCCCTTCGGGTCGGACTGGCAGGCCAGCTTCCGCTCGGGGCGGTGGGGGATGGCCCCCTGGTGGAACAGCTTCGGCATTCGCGACAGCTATCTCAGCAAGAACTCGCCGGCCAAATGGGACGTGGCCCCCTTCCCCGTGGGGCCTAACGGGCAGAACATGACCACCGCCCACACGCACATCCTGGCCATCTCGGCCACCTCGCGCAACCCCGAGCTGGCGTGGCAGTTTATCAAGCTGGCCGGAAGCCCGCCAGGCCACCTCCGCCTCATGCAAGCACGCGGCTGGCCGGCCGTGCACCGCTCCAACGTCAACACCTGGCTGGCCGACGCCATGGCCCAGGGGCTGCGTGGCACGCCCAATGTAGTGGAACAGATGAGCAACATCAAGATCTACGAGTGGCTGACCGTAGACGCCAACCGCCTCGTGGTGCAAGGGCTGGCCGACATCTGGTCAGGCAAGGTGCCGCCCTCGACCGGGTTGGCGGACATCGCCCGGCGTCTGCGAGCCCTACCGGCTCAGTAGCCAAGTCTGTACGACCTCCGAGAGAGTCGGGGTGATACCAGATGCGTTCCCTGGAGAGGCGGCTCGCCAAGCAGTTGGGCACGCTCGTGCTCGGCCTGGCGGCCTCAGGAGCCCTCAGCACCTCGGGTTGGGCTGCCCAGACCAAACTGGTGTTCGCGACCCCGCACGCCGCCACGGGCGCTCCCGAACGGCTGCAGTACTTCCTAGCGGCCAATCGTGACCTGGAGGTGGAAATCGTCAGTCTGGCCGGACTCAGCCTGAATCAGATTCACGACAAGCTGTTCTCCATGCTGGCAGCCGGCCAGCAGATCGACGTGATCCGGCTTCCCGGCCCCGCGTTCACGGAGTGGCTCAGCAAGGACCTGCTGCTCGACCTCAGCCCATTCCTGGAGGGGCGGCCCGCTATTCTCCAGGATATGCACCCCTTTGTCCGGCGGGCGGTGAGCCGAGGTGGGCGGGTCTACGGCCTTCCCGAAGACCCCACCACCGACTGGGTGGTGGTCAACCTTGGGGCCTTCGCCCGTGCGGGACTGCAACCGCCCGAGCAGCTCTATCAGGAGGGCCAATGGACCTGGGAGACCCTCCGCGCCACCAGCCGGAAGCTGAAGGCCCTGGGCACGCCCGAGCGACCGTATTACCCCATCACCACTCTCCTCAACGACGACCTGGGCACCATGCCCTGGGTGATGGGCGCGGGCGGCGACTTCTTCGACGAGACCGGCACCGTGGTAAAGATCAACCAGCCTGACACGCGCCGGGGACTCCAGTTCATCCTGGATCTCATCACTGATGGCCTGGTCAACACTCCAAACGCTCCCATAGGCTGGCAAGACATCCTGAAGCAGGACCGCTGGGGCGTGGCGGTCTGGTGGGTCACCTTCCCATCCTGGCTCCGCCAGAATACCCCGGAAACGGAGATCGACCTGATTCCACTGCCGCGCTCGCCCTATCAAGACGCCGTACCCGCCAACATGAACACCTATGTGATCCCGGCTGCCACCCGGCACCCTCGGGAGGCCTTCCGCCTGGCTTCCTGGCTGGGCGGGCCGCAACACTATGAGCTGGCCCTCACCGGAAGGGCCCATCCCAACCAGAATTACATCTTCAGCTGGCCCTCAGCTTACCGCTCCGCCGACCGCCTGTTCATCGACATCGTGGGCCGGCGGCTCGGCACCCCCGGCGTGAAGTACTATCCCGACGTGGTGGCACGGGCCCGTGCCATCAACCAGCCCGCTCAGGCTGGTACCACCGCTAAAACCCGAATCTACCAAGAACTGGCTAAGGTCTTCAACGGTCAACAGCCCTTGGACGCGACCCTGCGCAACCTGGAGGCCGAGTTGCAAGGCTTGCTGAGCTCCCGTTAAGGCCACCAAGCCGTTGCCTGGGCCGACACGAAGGGCAGGCGCCCTCACGGCGCCTGCCCGGCCTGAAAGCGAGGAACCCCGCATGCCCGTGACCATTGGCAACGTACAAGTGGGGGAGCGGTCGTATCCCCGCTCCACCGCCGACATCCCCCACGTTGTGGTGGACGCCGTCGAGTACCTGGCCCAGTGCGGCTTCCGCGCCATCGAGTACAACGTCGGCGGCTGGCGGGCCTGGCTGCGTGGCGGGAAGGTCGACCTCTGGGCCATTGCCCCCGACCGCTGGCTGCCCGTCGCCCAGGCGGCCGCCTCCGCGGGCCTCACCGCCTCTTCGTGCCACAGTGTCGACTCTTCCCGGGGCCGTCCGCCCGCCGAGTCGGTGGCCGAGCACCTGCGCGTCCTCGACCTGGCCGCCGCTCTCGGTAGCCGGGTGGTGGTGATGCACCTGGCGGCCGAGCCTACGGACTTCACTACCCGCCAGCGGCTGGACGCGGCCCTTCAATTCGACCTCGCGGTGCTGGAGGCCGTCGCCGAAGCGGCCGTGGCTCGCTCCCTCCGCCTGGTCGTGGAGAATCTGCCCCAGTACTCCCTCCGCTACTGGACCCTGGTGGTTGAAAGGCTCGACCATCCTGCGGTAGGCTATGTCTTGGACACGGGGCACCTCCATCTCCGGCCCGAAGCTGACTTCGCCAAAATCATTCGTCAACTTGGTCCGCGCCTTTGGCACGTCCACCTGCACGGAAACCACGGCCTGCGGGACGAGCATCTGCCCGTCCCGGGTGGTACGATCCGGTGGCCCGAAGTCTTTGCCGCCTTGCACGAAGTGGGCTACGAGGGCCTGTATCTACAGGAGAGCAACGTTCACCCCTCCGGGGAGCCGCCCTATGACCCGCCCACCGAGCGCCGGCTTCTGGAAGAGAGCCGGAGGGAGATCGAAAGGCTGACCCAACAAGCCGCTGACCGGGCCGCCCGTCGGCAAGCAGGGTGAGTGGAGCGGGGGAGCGAGCACCCTAGGGCTGCTCCCCGTCTCCCCCGGGGCGAATCTTGCTGCGCCATCAGCCAAGCGCGATGGAACAGCCGGCCAAGCCGCCGCAGCCGGCCCCGCAACCTTCTGGGCAAAAGGAGGCTCCCCATGCTGCCCACCTCCCGCCTCACCTTGCGCTACCTGCCCGCCCGGCCGGCCCAGGTCTACCTCTGGGTGCCGGCGGGCACGCTGTGCTTCAGCGTCGCCCTCGCCACCCCGCCCGAGGCCGAGCCCGGCATGCCCCTGTACTTCGGGCTGGCCGACCCCCTGGACCGACCCTGGCCCACCCCGGCCAACGCCCGCCTCTGGGAGATCCATGGCCCTCAGCCCGGCCTCTGGTGCCTGTGGTGGGAGCCGCTCCAGCCCGACTGCCCCTCCGCTTCCGAGCCCGGTCCCTCTCGGCCCGGCTCAGCCCCGAGCCCGGGCGCCCAGCAGGCAGGCCCTCCGCCCGCGCCAGCCGGCCAGGCTGCCCCGCCGGCCGCCGCCAGCCCCGTCACCCTCACGCTGGAGGCCGTGGGCGCCTACCTGGCCCTGGTCCCCGGCCCCGGCGTGGTGCCCAGCCACTTTCCCGCGCCCGAGCCCGTCCTGCGCCTGGGTCCGGGCAGCCAGCATTTCTGGCTCGACGTCCCCGAGGGCCTGGCCCACATCACCCTGCAGACCACGTTGCCGGCCGATCGGCTCCAGCTCTTGGATCCGGCGGGCCGCCCGGTGGAGCTGGAGTGGCGCCCCCGCCGCTCGGCCTACCGGGTGGCCGAGCCGCCCACCAGCGGCCGCTCCGGCTGGTGGCGCCTGCTCGTCAACCAGGCCCCGCCGGGAGCCTACCTAACGGTCTGGGAGGGCCTGCCGCTGCTGGCCGCCCACCAGCCCGCGCCGCCCGTCCGCTTCCCCTACGCCCGCCTGCGGGTGAGCGTGGCCGCCGCGTCCCGGCGGCCCGGCCTGTTCAGCCCCGGCGCCCGGGTGGAGATCGGCCGGGCCGGCTGCCGGCACACGCTGCTGGACCTGATGCCGGGCGAGGCCGGTACCGCCTGGTGCTTGCCCGGCCCCCTCCGCCTCACCGTCAGCGCGGGGCCGGAGTGGGAGCCCCAGCAGCACACCCTGACGGTGCTCCCGGGTGAGCAGCGCTGGCTGCCCCTGCGCCTGGCCCCCGCCCTGGAGCCCGAGCCGGGCTGGGTGGCGGGCGACCACCACATGCACTCGTACTACGAAGACGGCGCCCAGTCCCCCGAAAAGGTGCTCCGGGCCGCCGCCGCCAACGGGCTGCAGTACGTCTTCGTCACCGACGAGCCCGAGCCGCTGCTGCCCCACCTGGAGCGGTGGCGCCAGCCCGGCCGCTTCCTGCCTCTGCCGGGCCAGGAGGTGGTGAATCCCGAGGTGCACTGTAACGCCCTCAACACCCGCCGGCGCATCGAGTGCCCGGAATACGGCCAGGCCGTCGACCGCTACACCGGCCCCGCCGACTGGCTGGCCGAGGCCGCCGCCCAGGCCACGCCGGGCCACCCGACGGCGCTGATGCTCAACCACCCCTCGCACCGGCCCGAGGTGGCCGCCCGCCACCCCTATTTCCGCTCGTGGTGGGTGGCCGACCAGTTCCCCGCCATCAAGCTAGTAGAAAATTTCGACTTCCCGTCCTGGTTCCAGCGCCTCAACGCCGGCCGCCGCCTGGTGGGCCTCTGGACCACCGACACCCACGACGTGGCCTTCATCCCGCCCGGCGCCCGCCGCACCTACGTCTACGTAGGCGAGACCTTCGACGAGCGCACCCTCCTGGCCGCCCTCTTGGCCGGGCGCTGCTTCAACACCCGCCACCCCGGCGCCCTGCTCTACCTGCGGGTCAACGGCGAGCTGCCCGGCGCCACCGTCGCCGCCGGCCCCGTCACCGTCCAACTCAGCTGCCAGGCGACCTGCCCCCTGCAGCACCTGGAGCTGCTCCACAACGGCCAGGTGATCCGCACCTTTCCGGCCGACGGCGCCCGCCGCCTCAACGTCACCGTCAGCCTCGACCTGGCCCCGGGCTGGCTCCTGGCCCGCGCCTACGGCCACGCCGAACCGGAGCCGCCCAACGGCCACACCGGCACGCCCCTGGACCTGCACGGCTGCCTGGCGTTCACGAACCCGGTCTACCTGGCCGAGACGGACGCTGCCGAGCCTCGCCCTTAGACCCGGTGATCTCCCGTCAGCCGCCCACACCCTACGCCGGCCGTGGATGCGGGCGGTAGATGTGGACGTGCACCTCCTCGATGGTGACCAGGGCGCCTTGCACCAGGAAGCGGTCCAGGAGGGGGATGAAGCTATCGATCTTGGCGGCGTCGTCCACGATCTCCACCACCACGGGCAGGTCCGAGGACAGCTCCAGCAGGCGGGCCGTGTGGATCTTGCTGTGGGCGCCGAAGCCTTCGATGCCCCGCAGGACCGTGGCGCCCGCCAGCCCCAGCTCCCGCGCCTTCTGGACGATGGCGTGGAAAGCGGGCTGCCCGCCCACCTTATCCGACTCGCCCAAATAGATGCGCAGCCGCTTGGCCGTGTTGTTCTCCATGGCCGGACAACCTCTCCTTGCCCAGGAAAAATCCTGGCGTCTCGGTCAGAAAACGTCGGGTGACCCCACCCAAAAGCGGACAGCTTGCACCCACACGTCCTTGCTGGCTTGCCTCTCTTCGCCGGCAAAGCGGTAATCGGCCTTGCGCTTCACTTCGGCCAGACCCTCAAGGAGCTGGAGGGCGGTGAGCACGAAGCGCCTGGCCACCACCTGCGTGGCGCCGGGCGGCGCATTCAGCCTCAGGAAGGCGTCCAGGTGCGGGCGGCACAACCCAAAAGAGCCAAAGTAGGCCTGCGCGAACTCCTCGCTCCCGAGGTAGTCTGCCACGGCTCGCAGATAGGTCTGCTCGGCTTCTCTCCGCATCTCGCACAGGGGACAAGCCGACTCCGCCTCCAGCGCCCGAGCCAACGAGCGCAGGGAGGGCACGGGCAGCTCGGGCGCACCGGGCCCCTTCTCGGCGTGGATGCCCAGCCGCTGCAGCACGTCGCTGAGCTGATCAGCGTACAGGATGGCGTGGGCCAGGGGGTCGCCGCGCCGGCGCAGCTGCCAGGCGTGCGCGGCGCAGAAGCCCCGACTCCTGCCCAGGCGCTCCCGCAGGGCGACGTTATTCACGTTCTCGTAAAGAAAGCTATCCAGCATCTGGCCGATAGCCCGCCGCAACAGCTGACAGACCGGGCATTCCGCCTCCCGGAGCGCCTCGAGCAGGTCGTAGTACAGGCTGTGCTTCGCTGCCATCTGGCGGGCTCCTCTCAAGGCCGGCAAGGGATTGCCGATCTTCGCACCCCGCCTGCCGGCCGACCGGCCGACATGCCGGCGGTCCCCGCTACCACGGGGCATTGCCCCACTCTCAGTGTATAGCGGCCGGGCAAAGACTGGCAATGCTGCTGAGCTCCCGGGGTCCAGCTGGCCAGCGGGCGGTGCGGTAAAAATGACAGTCGAGTCCGGCAGGAATATCAATGTTCGACGGGAATGCACGAACTATACCCCAACAAGGCAGGGCGCGGGTAGGACCCGAGCCTCCAGGGTCCGACCTGGGTCACCAGCGCAGCCGCCCAGGGAGGGAGATGCCCGATGCCCGAGCCGACGTCACCTTCCTCTCTGTTTGGTCATCCCGAGGACTCCCGACGTGATCGACGTGCTGAGCAGTAGCTAGAAGGGCAGGCGGTAGGCTCGAAGGGCGTGGACGGTGCCGCCGCTTACCGGCGGAGTGCTGGCCATGGCGGTTGGGCTGGTGACGGTCCAGTACTGGGTACGCCGAGGGAGGCATGGTGGCTGTCGTGGTACGCTGTGAAGGCGGGCGTGGCGCCGGCTAGGTTCGCGGGGGCAAGCTTCTGAGGTGGTGCCCGAGCGCTATCGCTGGCGGCCTTAGGTTGCCACCAATGAAAAGGATTCGGAAATGAGGTGGCGAATAAAAGAGGCCGTCGTTGCTGGTAGCACAGCCAGTGCTGTCGGGTTAAACATGAGGGAGGTGTAGGGAGGAGAAACGCAAAGAAGCGTGATGCTTCCCTGATGGGGGGTCGGGGGAGCCGTGTCGATTCGCCCAGCTGCGAGGGATGGCCGAGCTTGGCTGCGGTGCTAGCTGAGCCTAGGCAGACACGACTCGACGGGGGGAGGGGGGAGACGTCGTGCCATATTTGCACTTTCGCGAGATCTGGACTCCTTTCGCTTGGTTCGGGTTGCGCTTCTTCCGCGACGAGACCGGCCGTTGGTGGGTGAAGTGGCGGAGACGATCAAGGCGCCCGATGTGGTGAGGCCGCGGCAGTATGGCGGCTACCCCGACCGTCGATGTCGGTTCACCGGTAGGATAAACGGAGCCGATGAGCGCCCGTGGGGCTGCACAAGGCGCTCCGTTTCGCTCATGCCATCACGCCATCGACGGCTGCCGTCACGGGCGAAAGCCCTAGGCGGGGCTGTCGAAGGAGCCTGACGACTGTACTTCATCTGGCAGTTGCCGAGCCTAACGGACTGGCATGTCACCCGTCTCGTTGGTGAAGCTTGTTAGTTAGTCGGCGTGGGCAGGAGTGAGTTATTGGGGTGGTGAATCTCCAACAGGCGAGTGCTGCATACCGACTTCGATCGTGCCGTTCCGGAACGACTTCGTGTGGAGTTGCGGACGCCTCGCCGTACGGTCCTCGAGCTGACGGCTGCCGTCATCATTGGTTCAGTATGATGAACCGCAACGCGCAGTGGTACAGATGGCCAGGAGGGTTAGTCAGTTACGTACGGTCCTCTCAAGAAATTGCATATGGGACCTGGTCTTTACGTATGCGCTTTACATCCTCTGCAGATCAGACGCAAAACCAAATCGCCTGGCACTCCCCGGGATAGCGTGTGAGGGTGCCTTAAGCTTGAACGACGAGCGTACTGGCGCGCGGGTTCTTGTGCGAGATACAGGGTGGGGTTACCTGTTTAACTCTTGGCTGAGTGGAAGTTGCGTGTTTTCCAGGATTCCCAATTATTGCTTGTAGGCCTGAGCAGGAGATAGTTTTATGATCCCTGAATGGCCTTGACGAGGTAAACTGGCCTTGGGAATCAGGGGTGGAGAGCGCCTCTACTTCCATGACCTTCGCCCTGGAAGACGACACTTCTGGCGGTTCAAGCAACTGAATTTTCGCTTAACTTGCCTATAATTAGTTGCTGGGAGCCCGGAACATACATGACGCTCTCGTTGCTATACTCCTCGTTATTGCGCTGCTCCCGTCAGTCTCGTTGAGTCGGAGAGGGCATAAGCTAGTTCTAGGTTGTAGGCCTTACCGACCATCTTTTGCTCGTCGGCTATTTGGGGTTGGACCGATTCGGCTGCCACGGCTTCCAGCCGACGATGTGGACCGTCAGGTCCTTGACTTAAACATTCCCCTTTTACTGTGTACAGATTTTACTGTGTACAGATCTCTGGGTGAGAACCCACAATATTGGAAGTACTCGGCAAATAGGAGGGCGTACGCATGCCCTTATTACCAGAACCATGTTACAGATTTTTTACAGATATATGTCGCAGATTAGTTTCGGTTAATTACTGTATACTAAGGAATTATGAAAACTTGCCCTACGAGCTGGATAATGATCTTGACGTATTGGTTTCGCCGGCTGCTAGACGAGAGGTTCAAACGATCTGTGTGGAGGCCGCTAAGGCTGCCGGATTAACAAAGTTTGACATTAGTTATCATGTTCCGCTTGTAATGGTATTTTATGATCCTTCGCGGCGTTTCTCGTTTAAAGTCGATATCTTTACAGAGATTTCCTGGCATGGCTTTCCATTGCTTGATCCGAAGGTAGTTTTGGAGAACCGGGTCCCTTACGGGACGTTTTGGGTAGCAAATCCCGCCGATGAAGCATTCATAAATCTGATGACTGGATTAACCTATCAGGGTCACGTGAAACCAAAATACCGTGCCCTGATTAAGCGTTCACTGGACTCGGGTTTGGCGGATAGATTGGAGACATTGCTCGGAGCTCGTCTTAAAACCGCTGTCACCGAGTTGATCGCTCGTGAAGACTGGAATAACTTGCCGAAGTATAGGAACGCTTGTATCCTCAAAGTTATTACAAGGACATTTGCGACAGCGCCAGTACTAGCGCTTGGCGTAGTACCGGGCTACACCCTACGAGCTGCCAAGCGAATCCTTGCCAAACAAGGATTGATCCTAAGATAAGTTGGTCTGAAAGAGAAAGCCACAGTTTCACGGAGTGATAGGTTTGGATCGCAGAAAAATTTTGCTAATCGCTTATGCATGTGAACCAGGTAAAGGGTCTGAACCTGGTGTTGGGTGGAACATAGCTACAGAACTTGCGAAAAAATATGATGTGTGGGTGATTACCCGTAAGAACAATCGATCTAAGATTGAGGCTGAGGTTAGCAAGCGACCGATCGCAGGACTGCAGTTTGCCTATCACGATTTACCGAAATTTCTTCGTATTAAGCAGATACCAGGCGGGATTTATATATATCACTATCTGTGGCAATTGACCGTTATTACGGTCGCAAAGTTACTACATAAAAAAGTGAGATTCGATCTTGCTCACCAACTAACTTTAGGGAGTTTACGTTATCCCAGTAGCTTACAACATCTCGGAGTTCCATTTGTTATAGGACCTGTTGGCGGGGGGGAAGAAGCCCCCTTGTCGTTTTGGCCTGAATTCGGAGTAACAGGCATTATAACCGAAGGATTAAGGGTACTATCGAATAAACTGATAAAGTGGGATCCGTTCATCAGGAGCTCATACCGAAAGGCTTCTTTAATCTTAGTGACGACTGAGGAGACGCGCCGTATTGCACGGAGATTGGCTCGACATGATCGGATCCGCATTATGCCATCGATCGGTGTATCTGAAGAGCTTACATGTATTACTGATCGTGATCGAGGAGACACGATAGACGATCCGGAGGGGTTGCGAGTATTGTTTGTTGCTCGACTGGTTTATTGGAAGGGGGTGCATATTGCCCTGAAGGCGTTCGCGCTTGCCATTCGTTACTTACCCCGAGCCCGGCTAACGATTTTGGGCGACGGATGTTTTGCCTGCCGAACTAGTAGGATAATTCAAGGGTTGCAGTTATCGGATCGAATTAAGTGGGTAAGGAAGGTGGATAGCGCAAAGGACGTATATGACCTATACAGAGAGAATGATGTATTGCTATTCCCTAGCCTTCGTGAAGCGGGTGGTATGGTCGTGGTTGAGGCGATGGCAATGGGGCTTCCTGTTATATGTTTTAATAGGGGCGGTCCGGCTTTAGCCGTCACAGCAGACACAGGGATAAGAGTATCTGCCAGCCGTCCTGCCGAGGCAGTTCGTGAGCTAGCTGAGGCCATCGTTCTTCTTGGGAAACATCGCGAACTTCGACATAAGATGGGCGAAAAGGCTAAGGCGCGGGCTAAGGAGGTATATGGGTGGGCGGTGAAGTGCGAGTATCTTGGTGGCATCTATAGCGAACTAACGAGGCCGCAGGATTGCGTGGGGAGGAGTAGGGCTCTTTGGCTTGAAACGAAGGCACAGACGCTTTAGCGTCGAATCTGAGCAAGACGGTGTTACTGGTTGCAGCAACGACGGGTTCCGTGCGTTGTATCGCACTTGTCTTTACCACTAATATGATTACCTGCCGATCAGCCACTAGCGCTATAGCGATCGGGTATAACCGAGCATATGTTGGGTGCAGGGGAGAAAATCGCGTGGTACGTCCGAGGCGGGCGTGTTAAGGTGCTTTGCGCGCGATCTGTGTGCCTGCGGTCGCTTGATGCGGTCCCGGTGGGGCTTGCAAAACCAAGTCGTACCGGTCAAACAAGGAGCTTGGCCTCCGTTAGGACCCAATACTCTGTACATCTGTACATGTAGTGAGAGCTGGATTACTCGAACACGGCTTTGTGCTAAGGCTGCGGCATGGTTTTACCAGAGGTAAGTGCCGTAGATTCATATTAGTCGCGATACCCCGTATAAAGAGGACGTATGTAGCGTCAAATCGCTAGGATATCTTAGACCAGACCACAGCCTGCTTGAATTTGACCGACTATCGGGGCGGGGCGGGCAGACCGCGAGGATAGTGGGAGAGATGAGTGTAGTCGATTGGGAGGCCTCGACTGTCTGAGGTAGGCAAGGGCACCTGCAAGACGAGTATCTTTGGGCCAAGAAAGGTTCGGGAACATCCCCATCTTTCGCTGATCCTGGCCTGGTGGAATGTGGTATCACGGTAGGCTCCGGAGTCGGGGAGGCGCGTAGCGCGCGGATTTTTCTCGGGGTCAGCAGGAATTCCGGAATATGGCGCGAACATCCCAGAGCTGGTAAGGACCACCAGGCGAGGGGTGGGCGCGATGGGCAGAAAGTTCTAAGGCATTCCAAAAGGCCCCTGGCAACTTCCCGGTATTCGATCGATCGTGACGAAGGCCCTGGGTTCCGTCCCACATTCCGTACCCTGACGGGTGAAGGGGTGGGCAGTTTTCCAGCGGGGCGAGCAGGAAAAAGCCGGTAACGCGCGAACCCTCCCCATCGAGAATGGG
>SPLK01000367.1_pt1 | contig 13866 bp, 15 predicted proteins | sample 2456111 | NCBI WGS metagenome assembly SPLK01 (sample SAMN11156906, study PRJNA527647) | hot springs metagenome | biome: Geothermal region; feature: Hot spring; material: tree branch in hot spring; isolation source: hot spring sediment rich in lignocellulosic material ... | reverse complement strand
CTTTGGTTAACAAAATCGAGTTGTTGCTGAGGGGTGAATTAGATGCTTGAAAAACTCAAGAAATTCTTCGCCGAAGTAAAGTCAGAAGCAAAGAAAACAACATGGCCAAACAGAGAAGAACTCTTGGCGTCTACAGGAGTTGTTTTGTTTATTCTTGCTGTATCAGCTGTTTATCTTTTCCTTGTTGACTTGTTGTTCTCCGGAACGTTGGGTGCGTTGCTTCAAAAATTCTGAGGTGATTAAAAAATGAAAAAAGAATGGTATATAATTCATACCATTACCGGGTATGAAAACAAAGTTAAAGAGAACCTTGAGGCAAAGATAGAGGCCCAAGGTTATCGTAATCTTGTATCGCGTGTTATTGTTTTAGAAGAGACTGTTATAGATACTTCAAGTAAATCACTTGAAAGACACGTTGTTACACATGAGGCTAAGCTTCACGTGAACAACGGAGCCGATGTTGAAAAAGGAGATTTGTTAGCTGAAGAACCTTCTATCAAAGTTAGACGTGATGGAATTATTTCTGAAGTTATAAACGCAAGAAGAATAATTGTTGAAACGATGGATAAAAAATTTTCGAGGACATATATAATTCCAGAATCGGCTAAACCAGTTACCGGATTAAGAGTTGGTTCTAACGTTTTCCAAGGAACGTTTCTTGCCGCAAGCGATGAATTTATTTGTGATATGGATGGAAGAGTCATTGTAAATGAGAAGGCAAAGAAAGTCGTTGTCAGAACCTCTTTTGGTGATGAAGATGTTTATATTATACCTGCTGATGTATATAATTCGGCTGTTGTAAAAAAAGGTGTTCAATTAAAAGCTGGACAAATTTTGGCTGAGGGTAAAAAGATATTTTCGAAGAGTACAGGAAGAGTTAGTGTTGTTGATTTCGCAACAAGAAGGGAAATTGTAATTCAAAAAACAAAGAAGAAAAAGTTATATCCGGGTTATTTATTCGTTGAAATGATAATGAATGATCACACATGGGAATTTGTTAGAGGTACGCCATTTGTTATGGGGTTTGTATCGGCAGGTGGAAGACCTCTTCCATTAAAGCCAGAGGAAGTGCATTACATATTGAGGATGGCAGGACTCGAAGAAACAGTTCAAGCAAAACCTCAAGTTGCGAAGGTTGAGCTTGAAATTCAACCGGGAGACGCTGTAAAGATTATCACAGGTCCATTCGAAGGATTTAGCGGTATAGTGAAAGAAGTTGATGAAGAAAAGCAAGAACTTAAGGTAAATGTTACCATATTCGGTAGAGAAACTCCTGTTACAGTGCATTTGAACGAAGTAGAAAAAATATAATACATAATGTGTTGTAAATTTTGATAATTTTTTAGGTTTTTTCAAAAAGTGGGAGGGCATAGCCCGAAAGATTTTAAACCACAGAAGGAGGTAAGTTGTTATGGCTAAAAAAGTTGTTGCACAGGTAAGACTTGTGCTTGAAGCCGGAAAAGCAACACCAGCTCCTCCAGTAGGACCAGCTCTTGGTCAAAGAGGAGTTAATTTGATGGAATTCTGTAAGAAGTTCAACGCTGTTACAGCCGACAAAGCAGGACTTCTTATTCCTGTCATTGTAACAGTTTACGACGATAGGTCGTTCACATTTATTACAAAAACTCCTCCTGCAAGCTTCTTGCTCAAGAGAGCAGCAAAGATTAACTCTGGCTCAAGTGAGCCAAAGAGAAAAGTTGCAGGAAAAGTCACAAGACAACAGATTAAAGAAATCGCCGAACTAAAAATGCAAGATCTCAACGCCAATGACCTGGAAGCTGCGATGAAGATTATCGAAGGAACCGCACGCAGCATGGGTCTGGAAGTTGTAGATTGAAGCGGAAGGGAGGAGGCTTAGAATATGCCTAAACACTCCAAAAGATACAACGAAATAAGAAAGCTTGTTGATAGCGAAAAGGCATACACTTTAGATGAAGCAGTTGAACTCTTAAAGAAAACAGCGACAGCGAAATTTGATGAAACAGTTGAATTCCACATCAAGACAAATATTGATTACAGAAAGAGTGAACAAAATATAAGAAGTACAATATCCCTTCCTCACGGGACTGGTAAGAGTGTAAGAGTCCTTGTTTTCGCAAAAGGTGAAAAGGCAGAGGAAGCAAAACAAGCAGGCGCAGATTACGTTGGAGCAGAAGAACTTGCAGATAAAATTGCGAACGAAGGGTTTGTTGATTTCGATGTTGCGATCGCAACACCAGATATGATGAAAGTAATTGGTAAGCTTGGTAAGGTTTTAGGTCCAAGAGGACTTATGCCAAACCCAAAGACTGGAACCGTTACAGAAGATATAGCAGCAGCTGTTTCCGAATTTAAGAAGGGTAAGGTTGAGGTTAGAACAGATAAGACAGGTAACCTCCACTTCCCAGTAGGAAAAGCTTCTTTTGAGCCCGATAAACTTAAGGAAAATATTAAATCAGCATATGAACAGATACTTTCTCTCAGACCAGCAGGTGTTAAAGGGCACTTTATAAAGAAGGCAGTTGTTGCAACAACAATGGGACCTGGAATAAAACTTGATCTTAACGTTTTAGCAGAAGGAAAGAGATAATTTAGAACAAAATTAATAAACTCAAAAGCGGAGGGTGTACACCTTCCGCTTTTTTCTTTCTGAAATTCTTTTGATAATTTTTAGGAAATCGTAGTTTTTAGATGATATAATAATGCAGATGAATAAATTCTGAAATTTAAAGTGGTGATGTGACTGTGATTTGGATAAAATTAAAAAAGGTATATTTTTTGTTTTTTGTTTTGACTTTATTTATTACAACTAAAAGTTTTGGTTATTACGTTTCATTTAAAGCGGAAGTATCTGTTATTCCAGGGGTAGTCACTATGAATGAACTTGTTGAAGAAACAGATATGTCAAGTGAGGTACTTGAAAAAATAGTAGTTGCTTACATGCCTTATAATTCAAAATTGACTTTAAATAAGCGCTATTTAGTCAATTTAATTAAAAAACGTGTCGGTAACGTTGATGGAGTAATTGATGACGTGCCCATTGTTATTGTGTCTGATAAAGTTACAAATAGTTCTTTGGAATTATCAGAAAAAATTTTAGTTGAGAGTGAAATTCAAAATATCGTAATTAATGAATTGAGTAAATATTACCCGAATGGTACTAGTTTTAATTTAAAGTGGCGAAGTGGTTCTCTTGTTGAACACGATAATTACTCAATTTCAGTTCAAATAACTAACAGAGCTAACCCATTTGTTAGGATTACTCTCAAAAAATCAGGAAGGGCAGCTGGATATATTTCACTTCAATATGAGGCAATTTGGATTAGGAAAATAGCGGTTAGTAAGAGAAGAATAGAGAAGGAAGAGATAATAGGTTTGAATGATGTTGAATTCGTCGAATACAATATATATAGTTTAAATAAAATGCCTGTTTTCGAAGAAGATTTACCCGTGATGGCTGATAAAGTTTTTCAAAAAGGCGAAATTATAGATGGAAAGTATATTAGCGATGTTCCACTGATTGTAAAAGGTCAAGTAGTAAAAGCTATTAGCATCGTGGGTGGAGTGATGGTTTCAACACTTGTTCAAGCTTTAGAGAATGGAAATGTTGGAAAAGTCATCAGTGTCAAAAATCTTGAGAATGGAGTTATTATAAAAGGAACTATTCAAGAAGATGGAACGATAATTGTTTTGGAGGTGAAATAAGTGTTTAAGTTAATTAGATTGGTAAAAGCAATTACAATCATTTCAATATTTATTAGTGTTTTTTCGTTTTCAACTTCTTTATATACAAGTTCCGCAAATCCTCAATTCCAAAACTTAATGGGAACATACAAAGCTTCTAAGGTTGGCGATGCGATTACGATTGTTGTATATGAATCACCTCGTATATCTACATCTTCACAGGTCAATTCCATTACAGGTGCTTTTATAAATGCAATAAACACTGGCACGAAACTTGTAGGTCTTGATTTGAGTAAGTATTTGCCAACAAATAGCTCGCCAACTGATAAGAGGGATAACAAAAGTCAAGCTAACGCTGTTGTTGAATTAACCGCTGTTGTTAAACAAGTCGATTCAACTGGAAAGATGTTTGTCGAAGGTAAAAAGCAAATAAAGGTAGGTAACGATTTAAGAGAGATAATAATAACGGGTTGGGTACATCCTCAAGCTATTAAACCAGGAAATATAGTTAATTCCACTGATTTGATAAATGCACAAATTTGGGAAAATGGTAAGGTTGTTTTTCAGGATGATCCACAACAGAGTACATGGCTTGGCTTATTACTATCGGCAATTGTTGGTTTGTTTAAATAATTTTCAATGACATGCAGGAGGAAGGAAAATGCGTAGGAATATATTGAGCATGTTTTTATTTATCACATTAATAATTTACTCTTCAATATTTGCCGTCAATGTTCGCATTAAAGATTTTGCAAAGTTCAGAGGTGCGAGAGATAACCAATTATTTGGTGTTGGTATAGTGGTTGGTTTGAATGGAACAGGTGATAGTGGGACGCTGAATTCAACTTTACTTTCTAACATGCTTAAAAACTTTGGCGTTGCAGTCAATCCAAATGATTTAAAAACAAAAAATGCTGCCCTTGTTATGGTTGTTGCAGGCATCCCACCATTTTATAAGCCCGGCATGAGACTTGACGTTGAAGTTGCGAGTATCAACGACGCAAAAAGTCTTAGAAATGGTATATTACTTCAAACACCGTTGTACGGTGCAGATGGAAATGTATACGCAGTAGCGCAAGGTCCTGTTTCCGTTGGAGGGGAAGATGTTAAAGGGAGTGTTAATCTACAAAAAAGATTTCCCGTTGTTGGATATATACCAGAAGGTGCGCTTGTTGAAAGGGAAATACCATTTAGCATTGTTGACGGTAATTCTGTAACTATTCTTCTAAATAAACCAGATTTTACAACCGCGGCAAGAACGGCACTAGCTATAAACACGAAATTTGGTACTAACATTGCGAAAGCGTTGGATGGTGCAAGTGTTAAAGTAAATATTCCAAATGTATTTTCGGATGACGTTATTTCCTTTCTCGCACTACTTGAAGAAATAGAGGTTCCGGTTGATGTTGTAGCTCAGGTAGTTATCAATGAACGCACAGGAACCGTAGTTTTTGGTGGCGACATTGGGATAGCTGATTTTGTGCTTTCGTACGGAAATTTTGTTATAACAATTTCCAACGGACAGATTGGAGATAAAAAGGCTACTATTGGGAACTTAATAACTGCTCTCAAATCCTTAGGCGCTACTCCACAAGATATAATCGCGGTTGTACAGGAATTGTACAAAGCTGGAGTTATTTTTGCTCAGCTCAAAATTATGTAGGCTATAAAATTTTTGCTGAGTAAAAGTGGGTGATAATGTGGAACTTAAACCTTTGAACCTTTCTAGAACAACTTTGAATTTACCTCAAAATAATAACAAGCAGTTGAATATTGATAATGTAAACAATTCTAAAGACGCAGAAAATTATCAAAAACAACTCAAAAAAGTTTCCGAAGAGTTTGCAGCGTGGTACATATACGAGATTTTTAAAAAGATGTATAATACTGTACCTAAGAGTGGATTAATACAGGAGAGTTTTGGTGAGCGTTGGTTTAGAGAAATGCTTTTGCAACAATACGCATTAAAGACAGCGAAAACGGATTTAAAAGATTTATCTGATATGATTTACAGGAGTTTAGGAGGAAAAGAAAACACAGAGAGTATAAATTCTGCGAAGAATACGACTTATAGAACGGAAGCTCTAAAGTTACTCAACTCTCTCATTTCTCAAAATCAGGAATCTGGTGAGTGATGGAGAAGAGAAGAGGACGAAATCTTCAACAATGCTAATTAACACATTTTGACTTCCCATACGGTTTAGGGCACTCCTTAAAAGGTGTGCCTTTATTTTTATAGAAAAATTCACATTAATTTCTGTATTTATTCCTCCTTTGTAAGCTATTCCTCCGTATTGTGATACTACAACAAGCTCCCCATTTCGGGTGTAAAGCTGGGTATCGGAGAAGCGACCGGATATAAGTGACCTTCTTAATAGTTTTTGAAGTTGAGCTGCGTTTATTTTAACTTGCATTTGAAATCTGTTGCAAAGATTTCTTATTTTTTCTGGAGTTTCTGTTGGTTTATCACCACATACGGTGAAAATATCATTTCCTAAAATGTACATTTTCTGGTCAAGTTCATCAAAATGTATCTTTATTTCTTCGATTTCCTCTAAATCAAATGTTTTTATAATATGCCTTGCTGAAACATAAGGAATACTCGTAGAAAAGCTTCCCGGCTTAAATTCAAATGTTCCTTTTTCTTCCGATTCTTCAATGTTTTGTGTTCCCAGTTTTATGTACGATAACATACCAGAGTGGTGTGATATTAACTCTATGTTATTTGGACTAATGAATATATCAACGTTGCTACCCTCTTCGATAAAGCATGAAGCAAGATCAAAATCACTAAGAAATTTTTTCTTAGACACTGATACCATTTTTTCCGGAATTTTTTGGATAGCCATGTTTTCTATATAATTAACACGCAACCGGAGAATCTCGTTCTGGCATTTGAAAGTTACAATACCATCTTGGAAAAGTAGATTAACTCTTCCTAACAATTCCGAAGAGAATTGTTTTACAACATCAAGTGATATCTGGAAAGGTTGGAATGGTTTAGAAAAAAGATATGGTGAGAGTTCAAAATAACCTCTAAAGCAACTATCTGAGGCCATTAGGTACAATTTTCCTTCTTGTGGGAAGAACGTTAATTTTCTATTTGATGGTTCAAGTGTACCACATACTCTATCAGCTTTTTTCAATATATCTTTTAATTTTTCCGCATCGATTTCTATTGTAAAACTTCCCATGGGTACACCTCGTAACTATTTTTAATAACCTCCATGTAATTATGTGATTATGTGCTCATCATTTCAAAAAAGTTTGGTACAGGTTCGAAATTTAATCCATCATTCTCTCCTGATTTTATTCTTTCCAATCCGGCTCGTGCAATCATTGCGGCATTATCCGAACAATATTCCAAAGGTGGGATGTAAAAGTTGAATTCTTCAGATAAAGCTCTAATTTTCTCTCTTAGTCTACTGTTAGCGGCTACGCCTCCTGCTAAAACAATATTTTTTAGATTATTATCTCTTGCCGCTTTTGTAACTTTATGTAGAAGTACGTCTATCATAACTTCTTGGGCACTCGCGGCTAAATCCGGTATTGGAAGGTTATTCTCGCTGTAGCCACTTTTAGTTAATCGTTTTATTTCATACAACACAGCTGTTTTAAGCCCAGAAAAGCTGAAGTTATAGTCTGGATCGTACATCTTTGGCTTTGGGAAATTGAAAGCGTTAGGATTGCCGTTCTTAGAAATTTTATCTATTTCCGGACCACCTGGATACCCAAGACCAAGCAAGCGCGCGATTTTATCAAATGCTTCTCCAACTGCGTCGTCTACACTGCGCCCAAGTATTGTTACGTTGTTATTTTCTTCAACTTTTAATATAAGTGTGTGGCCACCAGAAACCATAAGGACAATATACGGTGGCTTTAAGTCTGGATATGCAAGGTAATTTGAATAAACGTGCCCGATTATATGGTTAATACCTACTAAAGGCTTTTTATATCTCAATGCAAGACCTTTTGCAAAGGAAACACCAACTAACAAAGCTCCTATCAATCCTGGACCTTTGGTAACTGCTATTCCATCTATTTTCTCAATGTTTATATTTGTTTGACTAATGAGTTCAGAAAAAAGAATGGGGAGCCTTTTTAAATGCTCCCTCGCAGCTATTTCTGGTACAACACCGCCAAATTTCTTATGGATTTGTATCTGTGAATAAACCAAATTAGCGATAACGGTATTATCTTCAACGAGTGCTACCGATGTTTCGTCACAGCTTGTTTCTATTCCTAAAACTATCATGTGACACCTCTTACTTTTACGCTGTTTCTTTCATGTAAATCTTTGGCTTTTCTTTCTTCGTTACGCATTCTTCTGTTATTATAACCTTTTCAACAGCTTTTAAATCTGGTATATCGAACATAATGTCTATCATTACTTCTTCGAACACACTCTTGAGCGCCCTTGCTCCCGTTCCTCTGCGTAAAGCTTCTTTCGCGATAGCATATAGTGCTTGCTCTTCAATTTCTAATGTTACTCCATCGATTTCAAAGAGTTTTTTGTATTGTTTGAGTACGGCGTTCTTTGGTTCTTTTAGGATTCTTACCAAATCATCTACACTCAAATCATCTAACGTGCCTATAACCGGGAATCTTCCAACAAATTCTGGCATCAATCCGTATTGGACAAGGTCATCTGGGGTAACGTGCTGTAAAATTTCACCTAATCTCATTTGTTCTTTGCTTTTGACAGGCGCGTTGAATCCTATTGTGCTTCCTTCAATTCTTCTTTTGATTATCTCATCAAGACCATCAAAAGCTCCACCAACAATAAATAATATGTTTGTTGTGTCAACTTTTATGAATTCTTGGTATGGGTGTTTTCTACCACCTTGTGGTGGAACGTTTGCGATAGTTCCCTCAACGATTTTTAGTAATCCTTTTTGCACGCCTTCACCACTTACATCCCTTGTAATAGATGGATTTGGTGATTTTCTGGCTATTTTATCTATTTCATCGATGTAAATGATTCCATACTGTGCCCTTTCAACGTCGAAATTTGTTACTTCGAGTAATCTAAGTACTACGTTTTCAACATCTTCACCGACATAGCCAGCTTCCGTTAATGGTGTTGCATCTGCTATCGCGAATGGAACATCAAGGATTTTAGCCAGAATTCTTGCCATAAGCGTTTTACCGCTTCCGGTAGGACCGATGAGTATTATATTTGATTTTTCGATTTCAACGTCATTGGTGTCCTTACCGAAGAATACTCTTTTGTAATGGTTGTACACAGCTACCGATAGTATTTTCTTTACTCTCTCTTGGCCTATAACGTATTTGTCCAATTCTTGCTTTATCTTTGATGGTGTTGGCAGTTCTCTTCGGTCTTTTGGTCCAAAACCCATCGGTTTTATTTTTTTGTCACTTTGTAATATGTCGTGAAATAGCTCAACACATTCACTACATATATACACATTTCCAGGCCCTGCTATAAGTTTTTCAACTTTGTCTGATGCTCTTCCACAGAATGAACAAAACTTTTGTGCCATGAAATACCTCCTTATTCAACCTTGCCCAATCTTTTTTATATTATTCAACTGTTACGCTTTTCGCAAGGTTTCTTGGTTTATCCGGGTCGTAACCACGCTTGTCAGCTATGTAGTATGCGAATAGTTGGATTACCGGTGCGATTATTAACGGATATAAATCTTCATGTGCTTCTGGGATGTATATCACGTCATGCGATATTTTTTTGATTTCTTCATCGCCTTCTGTTGCTATTGAAAGTATTCTTGCGTTTCTTGCCCTCGATTCTTCGATATTGCTTCTCATTTTTTCATACAAGCTGTCTTTTGGTGCAATCGCGAAGACTGGGAAAGTTGGATCAAGTAATGCTATTGGTCCGTGTTTTAATTCGCCTGCTGGGTACGCTACTGCGTTTATGTAACTTATCTCTTTTAGTTTCAATGCACCTTCCATTGCTGTTGCTGTATTTATTCCACGACCTATGTACATGAAATGATGGTAGTTTTTGTAATAATCAGCTAGTTGATTTATTTTTTCGTTGTTAATTATCTTTCTAACAATTTTTGGTGATTCATTCAATTGTTTTGATATTATATTATGTTCTTCTGACCAGATCCCTCTTTTTTTCATCATGTACAAACCTAGTGTGTATAGAATTATTAGTTGGTTAACGTAAGTTTTTGAAGCAGCAACTCCTATCTCTGGTCCTGCGTTCATGAACAATGTTATGTCACTTTCTCTTGTTATCGTTGAACCAACAACATTGGTTATTGCGATAACTTTACCACCTGCTTTTTTAACTGCTCTCACACTCTCAAGAGTATCCGCCGTTTCACCAGATTGGGAGATAGCTATTGTTAACGTATTATCATCTATCCTTATAGGTCTATATCTAAACTCTGATGCAACATCTATAAGTACATCAACATCGAGATATTTTTCCGCAAAGTATTTGAACACAAGACCCGCGTGATAACTTGTACCGCATGCAACAAGGAGTATCCTTTTAACTTTTTCTAGATTGAATTCATCAAGTTCTTTAAGATTTGGTTTTAAATCTTCATCAAATCTTCCGACAAGTGCGCTTTCTATAGCTTCTGGAACTTCGTGTATTTCTTTGAGCATAAAGTGTTTAAATCCGCCTTTTTCTGCAGCTGATTCGTCCCAAGAAATGTGCGTGTGTTTTCTGATGACAACATTTCCAGAAAAGTCTGTTACCTTTGCTTTATTCCCCTCTATGTAAACAACATCACCATCTTCAAGGAATATAACGTCACGAGTGTATTTAATTATAGGAGTAACGTCTGATGCAAGTATGCATCTCTCATCGTTGCAACCTAAAACGAGTGGACTACCTTTTCTTGCACCTACCATGATATTTGGAATATCCGAGTGTATTACTGCAATCGCGAATGCCCCTTTTAGTTTTTTCAATGCTTCCAAAACTGCTTTGTATAAATCGCCTTGAAAGTTTTCTTCGATGAGGTGACTTATAACTTCTGTATCTGTGTCTGATTTAAATTTGTGCCCCTTTTCTATTAATTCATTTTTCAATTCTTGGTAATTTTCTATTATTCCGTTGTGTACAACCGCGATTTTTCCACTACAATCGGTATGAGGATGAGCGTTTTTATCACTTGGTGCACCATGTGTTGCCCACCTTGTGTGCGCAATACCTCCATGGACTACTTTCTCAGTTTCAACAACGCTTTTCAAATTATCTATCCTACCGACACTTTTGCTAACGTAAAGACCATTTTGGTCTATAACAGCAACTCCTGCTGAATCATATCCACGGTACTCAAGTTTTTTAAGACCATCTATTAAATCACTTACTTTAAATTCATGACCAATTATTCCAACGATACCACACATTTTAAATCACTCCTTTAAAAATTGCTTTGAAGACATAGAAGAGCTTTATTTATTATACACTTTTAATCTTTCATTTAATTGTTCTACCAGTTTACCTTCCACACCTCTGACTGCTACGTCTATGGCGTTGTATATAGCTATTCTATCTGAATTCCCATGCGCTTTTACAACAATTCCATCTACTCCTAAGAAGAACGAACCACCGTATGTTCTTGGGTCGAGTTTTTTCTTTAATTTCTTTAAAGTTCTTGAGAATAGCAAAGCACCTAAAATTCCATCCAAGCTTTTTTTGGCTTCTTGCTTAATTGTATGTGAAATGAGTTTTGCAACTCCTTCCATTGTTTTCATAGCTATGTTACCAGAAAATCCGTTAGTTACAACAACGTCAACAGTACCAATATTTATATCGTTTCCTTCGACATTTCCATAAAAACTTTCATTGAAAGCTTGTTTTAGTAATTGGTACGCTTGTTTTTCTAATTCTGTACCCTTGTTTTCTTCAGTTCCAACGTTCAATAATCCAACTTTTGGATTTCTCTTGCCAAGTATTTTGGCGTACTCTATACCCATTGCGGCAAATTGGATTAACCATTCATGTTTGACTTCGGCATTTGCTCCAGCGTCTATGAGTATAGTAAAATCATTTAAACTCGGTACAGGTACTGCCAAAGCCGGTCTATCTACACCTGGTAATCTTCCAACAACGAGTGTTGCACAGGATAGTAAAGCACCTGTGTTACCAGCGCTGACGATAGCTTCTGCTTTCTTTTCTTTTACTAACTGAGATGCTATATACATCGAACTATTTTTTCTTCTTAATGCATCCGTTGGTTTTACATCCATTGGCAAGGCTTCTTGTGCTTCAACAAGTTCTACTAATCCTTCACTTTTAAAATGTTCAAATTCTTTTAGAGTATCAGCTAAACCAACAAGCACGAGTTGGACTTTTCGACCAGTTTTTTTCACATTTTGCAAATACATAAGAGCGCCGGCTTTTATTTCCTCCGGCGCCCTATCTCCGCCCATTAAGTCCAGCGCTATGCGAATCATTTCGCTACCTCAAACACCTGCTTCTTACCGTAATAGCCACATCTTAAGCAAACTCTATGTGGTTGTTTTGGTGCGCCACAGTTTGGACATGTGGTTACCGCAACGCTGAATGCTTTGTAAATCTTTGCTCTTTTGTGGTGTGTTCTGCTGCTTGAACGCTTCTGCTTTGGTACTGCCATAGTTATCCCTCCTGTGTATGCTTGATTTTAAGTAATATTTCGAATCTTGGATCAATTTTCTCTTCCATTTTATCACATTTATGGTCAGGCTCTTCATTTAAGTCCGCACCACAATATGGGCACAAACCTTTGCAGTCTTCACTACATACAAAAACATCTGGTGCACTGCTAACTATTCCTTCAATTATTCTTTCCTCAAGGTCTATTATATCATCTGTAATCAATATTTCATTCGATAAATCTTTAAGCTCTTCTGTTTTGTGAGTAATTTTCTTCTCAAAAGTATACACTGCTTCGACGATTCCGTCAATGTACATTTCTGAAATTTTTAAACACCTGTCACATGGACGTTCTACGTATCCTCTTGCGTATCCACCAAGTAGTATTTTATTATCGGCGTAAGTAAGTACTAATTTTACTTTGAAGCCACCATTAACAACCTTGTAAGTTCCTGTATGCAATTCTATCTCATCAATTGCATAAATATCTTCTATGATTTTCCTTTTTTCATTAATTAATTCCTTAACGCTAATTTTCCACATTGCAATCACCTCGGGACTTTGGTATTATAATTATAGTACTTTTTCGAAAAATGTTAACTTACAAAAAATTAATATAGTGTAAATTTTTGTATATTTGTATGGTATAATTTTTAAGTGAGCCCTTTTGCTGATTTTATCAAACTATTGCAATTTGGGGTGAATTGATGTGGATTGGTTTAGGAAATTTGTAGATTGGTTTGCAAAGTTTCCTGAAAAATGGAAAGCTTTGCAAAAAGGACAAAAATTAGTGATTATAATGATAATAGCATCTGTGGTTTTGGCTATAATTCTTCTTGCCATTGTAAATGCACCAAAGTATGTTTTGCTTTTGACAACGCGAACTGAACAAGATGCTGGAAGTGTTATACAACAACTTGAAACATTAGGAATACCCTACAAAGTTGAAGCTGGTAACAGGATATTGATCCCATCGAGTTATAACGTTTACGAAGTTAGAATGAGATTGGCTTCTACTGGAATTCTTTCTGGTTCTTCAAGAGGATTTGAAATTCTTGATCAGACTTCACTTGGTGCAACAAGTTTTGATAAGCAGGTCAGATATCAAATAGCACTTCAAGGCGAATTGGAAAGAACTATTTCAACGATAAAAGGTGTACAAAGTTCAAGGGTTGTACTTACACTTCCGAAATATACTTACTATGTACGTGGTGAAATGTCGGAGCCGAGAGCTTCGGTTATGGTTGTTATGGATCCCGGTCAAAGTCTAAGTAAAGAACAAGTAAAGGGTATTGTTTCATTGATTCAGGGAGCTGTTGAAGGGATAAAGACTGAAAACATAAAGATTATCGATCAAACGGGACAAGATTTAACCGCTATGTTGAATTTGGATCAATCAACTGCGCTTGCCTCCACAAAAATGGAACTTAAAGTTAACCTTGAAAATTACTATAAGCAAAAGATAAAAGTTCCACTTGAAAATATTTTTGGGCCAGGTAGAGTAGAAGTTATACCAGACGTTAAATTAAATTGGGAAAAAATTGAAAAACAGATAACCACATATACTGCTCCAAATAAAAAAGAAGGATTGGTAAGGTACTCTAGAAAGTCAATAGGTA